>Ga0307994_1000491_pt1 | contig 27800 bp, 23 predicted proteins | sample EllFjometagen261_FD_203171 | JGI IMG/M metagenome (GOLD analysis project Ga0307994, IMG submission 203171) | Marine microbial communities from Ellis Fjord, Antarctic Ocean - #261 | ecosystem: Environmental > Aquatic > Marine > Unclassified | place: Southern Ocean | collected 2014-11-02 | reverse complement strand
AGTTATACGCAAAGAACCTACTCAACTTTTTGGAACTATTGATACAAGATGGCGCCATCAATATCGATCTCGAAGACGAGATCCTTAGCGCAAGTCTTATCACCCATGGCGGTGAGATACACCATGCAGGCATCAAAGAACAGCTAGAAGGAGCATCCTCATGATCGAAGGTCTCGCGGCAATCTACATATTCATGCTAGCCGGCTTCACAGGCTACGAAATTATCAGCAAGGTGCCGGTTATTCTGCACACGCCTCTCATGTCAGGATCGAATTTCGTGCACGGCATTGTATTGGTTGGCGCGATGGTCGCGCTAGGCATCGCTGAAACAACCGCGCAACAGGCCATCGGTTTTATCGCTGTCCTGTTAGGCGCTGGCAATGCAGTAGGTGGCTATGTTGTCACCGAACGCATGCTGGAGATGTTTAGACCTAGCGACAAGAAAGCAAAAGGCGAGGATTCTTAGATGGAAACACTAATCCAAGCAGCCTATCTGATAGCAGCGGCTTTATTTATTCTAGGCCTCAAGCAGATGAGCTCCCCGGTTACCGCAAGACGCGGAATACTCTGGGCAGGCGCTGGCATGGTGCTCGCAACCCTAGCCACCTTCATGTCGCCGCAAATACTCGACAGCGATCAGGTTAGCGTCAATATTGGCTTGATAATCATTGCAATAGCTCTAGGCGGTGGTTATGCCTGGTATAGCGGCAAGAAAGTCGCTATGACCGACATGCCACAGATGATTGCCATGTACAACGGTATGGGAGGCGGAGCCGCCGCTGCAATCGCCGCGGTCGAATTGATCAAGGCGAGCAACGAAGCCGCGCACGATGTGACTGGAAGCTCAACGGTAGCCGACATGCTCGGTGCAGATGTGGCAGTCCTGGGCATCCTCGGCGCCATCATCGGCACAATCTCATTCAGCGGCAGCATCATCGCCTGGGCTAAGCTCGATGGTCGCTTGAATCGTAGCAAATTGCTGCCGATGCAACATGTCATCAACGCCCTGCTCGCAATCGTTACCCTAGGCTTTGGTGTTGCTATTTACTTCACTAATAGCCTCGACACGATCATCATTTTCTATCTGCTTGCCTTAGTGCTGGGCGTCTTTATAACCGTTCCCGTGGGTGGCGCGGATATGCCCGTGATCATCTCACTATTTAATGCGTTAACTGGTCTGGCGGTGGGTTTCGAAGGCTACGTACTCGGCAACGCGGCGATGATCATTGCCGGCATCGTTGTTGGCTCGGCCGGCTCCCTGCTGACACAGTTAATGGCCAAAGCAATGAATCGCTCGGTTGCGAATGTGTTCTTTGCTGGCGTGGGTACAGATGCTGCCGCAGTAAGCTCAGACGGCAGCGAAGGCGTCATGAAAGAGATTCAGGCCCAGGATGCCGGCATTCTTATGTCTTTCGCTAGTCAGGTTGTCATCATTCCCGGATACGGCATGGCGGTAGCCCAAGCGCAGCATAAGATCTGGGAGCTCACGCAAATTCTGACCGAGAAAGGCGTCAACGTGAAGTTCGCTATTCACCCTGTAGCCGGCCGCATGCCCGGGCATATGAACGTATTGCTCGCCGAAGCCGGTGTACCCTATGACATGATCTATGACATGGAAGACATTAATGCCGACTTTAAGAACACGACCGTGGCACTAGTTATCGGGGCAAACGATGTCGTGAACCCTTCGGCGAAGAGCGACAGCACTAGCCCGCTATTCGGCATGCCAATTCTCGATGCCATCGATTCGGACAACGTAATTGTTATCAAGCGCGGACGCGGAACTGGATTCTCCGGTGTAGAAAATCCGCTATTCTTTGCTGACAACACAAAGATGTTATTCGGCGATGGACAGAAAGCGGCAAGCGAGTTAATTCAGGCAGTTAAAGAGCTTTAAGAATCTCCAGAGCTACCAATCCATTGACTGAAGTAAAACAAGTAAACGAAGCATCGGAGCCCCTTCCAACAGCGGGCTTGATGCGGCGCCTGGCTGCCCTGCTCTACGATGGGTTTCTCGTCGCGGCCATCTGGATGGTGCTTGGATTTATACTGCAACGCATTGTCGGCACCCAGTCGAACCAGCTAGTCGATGGCGTAGTGCAGACCGACCCAATACTCGACGCGATACTGTTTACCATCATGGTAGCAAGCGGCAGTGGCTTCTATATCTGGTTCTGGATACGCAGTGGCCAGACTCTCGGAATGATCGCGTGGCGGATCAAGGTTGAGTCCGTCGATGGCGGCCTGATTAATTTCAAGCAGGGAGTGATTCGTTATATCGCTGCCTGGCCAGCATTCTTTTTCTTCGGGCTCGGCTACCTGGCAATCTATCTAGATAGTAATGGCGATGCAGCACACGATAAAGTGTCTCGCAGCAAGGTAGTACTGTTACCAAAGTCTCACCGCCCCTTCGATTAGACAACAGTTTTCATTCGCCACCATCAAACAACAATAAAATGCTTGTAATTGTTTGATACACGATGGCAAACAGTGCCGGTGCTTCTGAGTCTGCTAGAAACGCCTGCGCATTGTCTCGTGAGGGGGATTCGATAACGACCAATCGATTGGGGTTGAATTCACTTTCCAGCACGGTGGGTATTCGGCCCTGCACTGTGTAACTTCCCTACTACTTACTACTTACTACTTACTACTTACTACTTACTACTTACTACTTACGACGGGAATTTTCCCCACGGTTTCAGCAATACTTCCAGGTTGTGAATAGTGAGCTCTAAAACTGAATAAGCACTCACCAATTATTCTCTATCCAAATTATTTCTAAGCAATTAACAATAGGGTTCGTTCATTTTTTAACGGGGAGATCAACGCACACGCCTCATCAAAAAGAGCCCGAGTAAGGCGCAGATAAAAATAGGCGTCAGCACCGCAAGCAATGGGCTAAACCCATACAGCAAACTCGCCGGCTCCATCAAGCGCTGCACGATAGTAAACGCTAAGCCGATACCTAGCGCCACAAACACTCTAAAACCCATTGTCGACTCCCGCAGCGGCCCGAAGACAAATGATATTGCAAGAATTACTAACATCAGCGTTGCCAGGGGTTGCAGCAGTTTCTTCCAGAATGCGAGAAAATACGTAGCCGAATCCAGGCCCTGGGCATCGAAGAATTGTGCAAATCGATAGAGGCCCGAAATCGACTGTCTGCTTGGCGCCACTAGCAATAGCGAAAGCAAGTCCGGCGACAGATCAATCTGCCAATCCTCCTGCAGATATTCCTGAGCGGAGATCGCACCGGCCCCAAAATTGCTCACTCTCACATTGCTAAGCTGCCAGTAACTGGCGCCTTCTTTTTCCATGTAGGTCGCAAATTCTGCAAAACTGCTAGACACGATATTACGATTACTACCTACTTCGTAGCGCGTCACACCGTAAAGCAATTCACCACCAGGCTCGATGGCATTGATGTGAATATATTCATTGCCAACTTTGCGCCACGTCCCTTGCTCCGAGGCAATCGAGTCATTGCCACTTAGTTGAACCGCCTTGTTGCTCTGGGCAATCTGTTCCAACGGAGGCGCGACATATTCCCCCAGAAGAAGACTCAACAGCATAATAGAAAGCGTAGGTTTCAGAACCGACCCGACGATTCGCCAAACACTGACTCCAGCAGCCTGTATAACTACCAACTCGTTATTGGAAGCCAGTATACCAAGGCCAATCAAAGCTCCACCCAGAGCTATGAATGGTAGCAGTTCGTAGATGCTGGTTGGGATTGTAAGGACGATATAACTGAGCGCATCATTTAACGAGTAATTTTCATCGGTATCCGGGAGCTCGTCAGCTAAAGCGAATACCAGATCTAAGGACATAGTGACCAACACCACAACTATCATAGATAGGAACACAGTGTTGCGAATATGCTTATCAATCACCTTCATGATCTGATGCTAAACTTTTCGTGAACTATAAGAAAGCAAGATCATCTAATGCCTCTTCAAGCCAAAAAATCCAACTACTCTAGATGGGTGATAGCAAATCAAAGCGACACCAACAAAGAGCCCGTGCACCCACCACATACCCACTATGACAGGTACATTCTCCTCAGCGACCAAATCTTTTGAGAACTGCAGTAAAACGAAATAAATGGCATATAGCACCGACGCTGGCACCAATTTACTAAAGCGGCCCTGCCGCGGAACGACGTTACTTAGGGGAACAGCGATAGTTGTAATTATTGGGATAAGCAGCAGCATCGATAATCGCCATTGCAGTTCAGCTTGGTGTTCAGGCAAGTCTGATCCGATAAGCTGCGCGGTAGTGAGAGATTCCTCTCGCAATATAGGCTCAATATTAGTCGAATCGGGCAAGGCGATAGACTGAACATCGAACTGTCCTACACTGAAATCCAAGGTGCCAGGTGCCCCATCGTACTGCAGCACATTCTCTAAGCGCATGAAGCGAGCGCCAGTTTCAGGGTCGATCTCTGACTGCGCCGATTCGGCGATTATGATTCGAGGACTGCTCAGCCCCGTCTCATCCTCAGCACCGCTAACTGCGACGAAAACATTCTGCAGCTGACGCTCGCCCGCCGTTGATGAGTCGATACGATCAGCATAGGTCACCCGACTGCCATCCCCGAAGCTCTGAAATTGCCCGGCAATAATGAGGTCCAGCTCGGTAAGCTGGTCCGTACTCTCCTTCAACTGTTCTGTGTTACGCACCCCCCAGGGTGCCAACTGCAGACTGAGTACTGCCATGACTATCATCACCATCGACGAAGTCCCAAGCGTAGCGAATAGAAGCCTTTTTTGGCTAAACCCACTGCCGATCAAGATCACCATCTCATTGTCGGCGTACATCCGACCGTAGGCCAATAGGATTCCGAGAAAGAGTGCTAGAGGAAGAATAACCATCAGGAAATCGGGCAATCTATAAAGCATGAGTAAGAACAGTATGTCCGATGCCAGCTCTCCTGCCACGGCCTGAGCAAGATATTGGATGAAGCGGCTGGTTAGCGCCACGACTAGAAGGATTAGTGTGACTGCCGCCATTACTTGTAGAATTTGCTTACTGAGGTAGCGGAATATGATCAAGCTGGGGCACGTCCGTTACTTTAAAGAGCCCACAGTTTACTCGAAATAGGGGTGTAACGTTAGGCTGAAAACAGGGAGTGAAGAATCAAGCGACCTGAGATTCCTGGCGCCCAAGCAATGACTTAAAGGCTGGCGGCACATCTATGATCTGATGCCTATCGAAGTCGAAGAAGACGACACCCATCTTGCCATTGCAAACCACCGTCTCCAGTGCACTGTTGGTGACCTGCAGGCCAATGTCAAACCCGTAACGATTAAAGCTGCTAACACCTACATCAATGACAAGCATGTCATTAGCGAACGACTCGGAACGATATTCAACCGCGAGGTCGGTGACCACCATGCCCAAGCCAAAGATATTGCCTTCAGCAAAGCCAAGACTTGCTAGAAACTGCAATCTGGCCTCGTGTAGGATTTTCACCATCGCTATGCTATCGAGGTGTTTTGCGTAATTCACATCACTAATGCCAATACGGCGCTCCATGCTGAACAAAAATTGATCCGGCGGGGTGACCTTTACTCTTGGCATAGCTACTCCTTTAACGTTACTACATCAACATTACTAAGACAGACATGAATCTAATAGGTTCAATATTTTAGTCAATTTATCTTAAAAAAGTGAATTTTTTACTGCCAACTTTTCTTCCATCTCCCTCCAGAGCCATCGCTGTTGCTTAAGTGTCTGAATATCTTTAGGATTATCTCTTAATAGAATTCATGCCGTTTTTCGGCGTTAGTAGAGGCTTATCAGAACATGAAGTATTCAATCAAGGCCGGTGCCATAGATAAAATTAACTCCGATTGCATCGCTGTCGTCGTCTGGAACAAGGGAAGCTTAAGCGAAGAAGCGCAGCTTGCCGATAAGGTGAGCAATAAAGGCATTAGCAAGCTCATCCGCTCAGGAGACTTCACTGGCCTACTGGGTCAGACACAACTCATCTATAACCCTGTAGGTCTAAAGGGCAAGCGTCTACTGCTAGTGGGAGGTGGTGAGAGCAAGAAACTTGATGCACCCAGCGCCGCTAGAATGCTCACGGCTGGACTGGGGGCTGTATTTGCATCGAACGCTGCCAGCGTCCACTTCGCTATAGCGAGCCTAACGGTGAAAGGCGAAACCGCTGCATGGATCTGCAAGCGGCTCGCCCAGGAAGCCGAAACAGCGAGCTATAGGTACAACGAAACAAAGAGCAAGAAGAGCAAGGCGGTCAGCGCGAACCTGATCAGTGTCTCACCCAATAGGGGGGCACGCAGGAAATCACTGGAGGAAGCCCTCAAGTCTGGCAGCGCTATTGGCAGCGGCATCAACCGCGCACGCCATCTCGGCAATTTACCCGGCAATGTTTGCACGCCAAGCTATCTAGCCGACGAAGCCACTGTAATAGGCAAAAAGTATAGCTGTATGAAGGTAAAGATCCTTGGCGAGAAACAGATGCACCGTCTCAAAATGGGCTCGTTACTTTCCGTCTCCGCCGGTTCGGCTGAGGAAGCAAAGCTGATCGTGATGGAATACAAAGGAGCCAACGCGGATAGCAAACCCCATGTGTTGGTTGGCAAGGGAGTTACTTTCGACACTGGCGGCATCAGCCTGAAAGGCGGCGGCGCGATGGATGAAATGAAATTCGATATGTGTGGGGCGGCAAGTGTCATAGGCGCCATGGCAACAGTTGCACAATTAAAGCTACCCATTAATATAGTCGGCCTAGTTGGAGCTGTTGAAAACATGCCTAGCAGCACCGCAACCAAGCCCGGCGACATCGTAACGAGCATGGCCGGTAAAACTATCGAAGTGCTCAATACCGATGCCGAAGGCCGCTTGGTATTGTGTGATGTGCTCACCTATGCCGAACGCTATAATCCGCGTAGTGTTATCGATGTAGCGACGCTAACTGGAGCCGCTGTAGCGACATTTGGATCGCACGTTAGCGCCCTGCTCAGCAACGATGATAAATTAACTGAGGCATTGATCGCATCTGGAAAGAACAGCCTCGACCGCGTCTGGCCACTGCCGCTGTGGGAAGAATACCAGAGCCTGTTAAACAGCAATTTTGCAGATATCGCCAACATCGGCGGCCCTCGAGCTGGCACCATAACTGCTGCATGCTTTCTCTCTAGATTCGCAGAGAAGTTTAAATGGGCACATCTGGATATAGCCGGCAGTGCTTGGCACTCCGGCACACGCAAGGGTGCTACTGGACGTCCTGTTGCCCTATTGGTTGATTACCTAAGCCAGCAAAAAGCCTAAACAAGCTAAGCAGAACCCAGAAGCCGTGACTCAAGTTAATTTCTATACACTCCCAAACAGCGAGGCGCAGTCTCGGCTGCTATTTGTGTGTAGGCTGACGGAAAAAGCCTACTCACTGGGCCATCGCATCCATATTCAGACAGAATCTGACGAGCAGTCGAAATTGCTAGACGATCTACTCTGGCAGTATGCGCCCCAAAGCTTCATCCCCCATACAACACAAGATGGCAGCAGCGACAGTCGCGATCCGGTGTCTTTGGGCACAAACTTGGCAGGCGCCCAACATGCCGATGTATTGATTAATCTTGGCGAGCAAGCCAGTCAGGCTGGAGATCAATTCAACCGGATCAATGAAGTCATTAGCGCGGACCCTGAGAGTCTAGAGCAGGGTCGGAATAGGTATCGCGACTACAAAAGTAAAAATTACCAAATCGAAACCTTCAAGCTCTGAGTTTTGACGGATCGCCAATGCGGCTTAATCCGGCAAAGACCCGCTTGATCATGTATAATTACGCCTTTTTTAAGCAGGGCAAACACTCATTAGTATGGACAAAACTTACCAACCAAAACAACTGGAAAATCACTGGTATAAGACCTGGGAAGAGCGTGGCTACTTCGCACCTCAAGGCGATGGCGACCCCTATTGCATTGTTATCCCACCTCCTAACGTTACTGGTCGACTCCACATGGGTCATGGTTTCCAGAATGCGATTATGGATGCACTGATCCGCTATCACCGCATGCTCGGCCGCTCGGCGCTCTGGCAGGTCGGTACCGATCACGCCGGCATCGCAACTCAAATGGTTGTGGAGCGAAAGCTAAATGCAGCCGGCTCCTCGCGCAAGGAAATCGGCCGCGAGCAATTCGTTAAGAAAGTATGGGATTGGAAAGAGGAGTCTGGCAGCATAATCACCGAGCAGATTCGACGCCTTGGTTCCTCACTAGATTGGACTCGCGAACGCTTTACCATGGATGAACAGCTCTCTTGCGTGGTTGAAAAAGTGTTTATCGAACTCTATGACGAGGGTTTGATCTATCGTGGCAATCGCCTCGTCAATTGGGATCCACAACTACTTACCGCGGTTTCCGACTTAGAAGTTATCTCCGAGGAAGAAAATGGTTCGCTGTGGCATTTCCGCTATCCGCTCGCTGACGATCCAAGACGCCATGTGGTTATTGCAACGACTAGGCCTGAAACATTGCTGGGCGATAGCGCTATCGCCGTTAATCCGAATGATGAACGTTATAAAGATCTAGTCGGAAAATTTGTTGATCTGCCTCTTTGTAACCGAAGAATACCCATAATCGCCGATGACTATGCCGACCCCGAATTTGGAACAGGTTGCGTAAAGATTACGCCAGCACATGATTTTAACGACTACGAAGTAGGCAAGCGCAACAACTTAGAGATCATCAATATACTCACTGACGACGCCTGCATAAATGAGAACGCTCCAGAGGTGTATCAAGGCCTGGATCGATTCGAAGCTCGCAAGAAAATTGTGGAAGACATGGAAGCCCTGGGACTCGTCGAAACGATCGAGCCACATAAATTGAAAGTGCCTAGAGGCGACCGCAGTGGTGTAGTCATCGAGCCTTATCTAACTAGCCAATGGTATGTCGCCGTGCAATCACTCGCCGACCCCGCGATCAAAGCTGTCGAAAATGGTGACATCGAATTCGTGCCCAAGAACTGGGAGAACACCTATTTCGCTTGGATGCGGAACATTCAGGATTGGTGTATCAGTCGACAACTTTGGTGGGGACACCGCATTCCGGCTTGGTATGATAACGATGGAAAAGTCTACGTCGGCAAGACTGAGACCGATATTAGAGAGAAACACAATCTGGGTGATGACGTTTTTCTGCGCCAGGATGAAGATGTCTTAGACACTTGGTTTTCCTCCGCCTTATGGACCTTCTCAACGCTGGGCTGGCCGAATGACCGTGAATTTTTCGACCGTTTTCATCCTACTGACGTGCTGGTAACCGGCTTTGACATCATATTTTTCTGGGTCGCGCGCATGATCATGATGACTCTGAAATTTACCGGTGAGATCCCATTCAAGAAAGTGTACATCACAGGCTTGGTCAAAGATGAGCAGGGACAGAAGATGTCCAAGTCCAAGGGAAACATACTCGACCCAATTGACCTCATCGACGGTATTGAGCTCGACGAGCTAGTGGAGAAGCGAACGGCAGATATGATGCAGCCCCAGCTCAAAGCAAAAATAGAAAAACATACCCGAGACGCATTTCCTGATGGCATTGAAGGCTACGGCACCGATGCTCTGCGCTTCACTTTCTATTCGCTGGCCACAACAGGCCGTGACATTAAATTCGACCTAGGCAGAACCGAAGGCTATCGAAATTTCTGTAACAAAGTCTGGAATGCGGCGCGCTATGTACTCATGAACTGCGAAGACAAAGCGAATCTAGACCAGCACAGCATATCGCCTAAGCATCTATCGATTGCCGACCAATGGATCAGCAGTCGCTTCGAACAGACGGCATTGAGCATCGAAGAATCCATGAAAAACTACCGCTTCGATCTTGCCGCTCAAGCTCTCCAAGAATTTATTTGGAACGAGTACTGCGACTGGTATGTCGAACTTTCTAAACCAGTGCTGTGGGATGAGGAAAACAGCCCCCTTGAGGCGCAGGCGACACGATGGATGCTATTGAACATCATGGAGAAGAGTCTTCGGCTATTGCATCCCTTCATGCCATATATTACGGAAGAAATTTGGCAGCGTATTGCCCCCCTGTTGAGCATTCAGGGCGAGAGCATCATGCTGCAGCCCTATCCAGAACCTGACGAGACGAATGTCGATCAGAACGCCGAGCAGAGCATCGAATGGATTAAAGGCATTATCGTCGCTATTCGAAATATCCGTGGCGAGATGGATATTTCACCGGCCAAGGCCATTCCAGTTTTCCTCAACAAGGGAACAGAAAGCGACCAAGCGAAACTCGAAGAATACCGCCCTTATCTTGAGAAGCTAGCAAAGCTAGAAAGCATCCAATGGCTCAATCCAGGGGAGGAGGTGCCGGCAGCAGCTACGCAACTGCATGGCGATATCGAAATCCTCGTGCCGATGGCTGGTCTTATCGATGTTGATGCCGAACGTGCTCGCTTAGAGAAAGAAATAGCGAAACTAGAAACTGGTATGAAGGCGGTATCTGCTAAGCTGAACAACAAAAAATTTATGGACAATGCACCGGAAGCGGTGATTGCAAAGGAACGTGGGAAAGCACAACAGATGTCGGGCGCATTGACGGCCTTGCAGGAAAAACTTGAAGAGCTAGTGACGTTGTAAAATTGGGTTGATGTAGACTTAGTCGCGCAAATCGCGAGGCATGCTGAAGACTATATTCTCCTCAACTCCTTCTAACTCTTCAGGCTCCTGATGGCAGATCTCCCGTAAACGCTCTACCACCTGCTGCACAAGAACCTCCGGCGCCGAAGCTCCAGCGGTAACACCAAACTTTGACTTGTCTTCGAACCACTGTGGATCGATGTCCTCGACACTGTCGATAAGATAAGATTCACAGTCCAGCCGCTGCGCCAATTCCTTTAGCCGGTTTGAGTTCGAGCTATTCGGTGAACCCACCACGAGTAGCAATTCGCACTCCAGGGCTAGCTGCTTAACGGCGTCCTGTCTATTTTGTGTCGCATAGCAAATATCTTTCTTACGCGGACCCTTGATCGATGGGAACCTCCCCCTGAGCACATCGATGACCTTGGAAGTGTCGTCCATAGACAATGTAGTTTGCGTAACATAACTCAAATTGTCTGCGTTATTCACCTTAAGTTTACGCGCATCATCCACGGACTCTACCAAGTAGATCTGACCTCCAGCGGATTTATCATATTGGCCCATCGTGCCTTCAACTTCCGGATGGAATTGATGACCAATCAACACGCACTCTCTACCTTCTTGACTAAATTTCGTCACTTCAAGGTGCACCTTAGTCACTAGCGGACAGGTTGCATCGAATATTTTATAACCTTTGGAGCGCGCCTCGTCTTTCACTGCGATCGACACGCCGTGGGCGCTAAAAATGACGATCGACGATCTTCCATGCTCATCTTTAATTGGAATATCCGAGAGCTCATCGACGAAAACTGCTCCGCGCTTAGCCAATATATCCACCACAAATTTATTGTGAACCACTTCGTGACGGACATAAATTGGTGCACCGAAAATATCCAAGGCGCGATTCACAATATCTATCGCCCGGTCCACACCCGCGCAGAAGCCCCTGGGATTAGCCAGACGTATGGATGTTGCAGTCGATGTGTCGTTTACGACATGAATATTCACTAATACCTCGAGATGAGTAGTTTGAGGATGGTTATACTTTTATTTCTATGGCTTCCACATCGGCGTCGATTACCGAATTGATCCGTGCCTTAAAAACTATTTCCTTGCCCGCCAGTGGATGATTAAAATCAACCACCACCATGAATTCTGTTAGCTCTGCGATGACGCCGGGAAGATCAAATCCGCCGGCGTCCTTAAATGAAACAACAGCACCTACCTCGGTAGGTATCAAGTCATCTTCCAGCAAATTCCGGAATTTGGCAATGGGGAATCGGTGTCTGTTTGCGGGGTTAACAGCCCCAAAGGCCTGTTCTGCGGCTAATGCGGTCTCGATTTCGTCGCCCTTGCTTAGGCCAAGCAATTCCTGCTCAAAGCCGGGCAACATGCTACCGTCACCCAAGCGAAAACTAGCGGCCGGCTGTTCGAAATTGCTATCGATTAACTCACCGGTGGTGAGCGCCAGAGAAAAGTGCAGGCTGACGAGTGAGCCTGCCGCTATGCTCTGTGTTGTTTCCAGGGTCATGGCTTTATCCGAAGTAGAATCCTAAACAAAATCGCGCGGCTCGCCTGCCCCATCAACATTGACGACACAGCGCTGGCATAACGTTGGGTGATCGGCACTTTGTCCTATGTCCTGGGTATGGTGCCAGCAGCGCTCACACTTTTCATGCGCTGACGCAGACACTAGTAGTTTTACGTTGTCCAGATCGGTAGAACTAGCATCAGCTGGCGCCTCGGACAGCGGATGGACTGCAACCCTACTAACGATCAGCGCGAACTTCAGCTCTGATTCGAGACTCGCTAGCGATTTGGCTAGCGCATCTTCGCAATAGACATCGACTTCCGCACTTAGGCTGGCGCCTACTTCCTTTGCCGCTCGCTTCGCTTCCAGCTCTTTATTCACCACAGTCTTTACCGCAAGTAATTGCTGCCAGAATGCATCGTCAAAAGTACTCAATTCTGGGTAGTCGGAAATCCCATCGGTGAAGTTGGATAGAAATACCGACTCCTCTCGGCTACCCGGAATATTCTGCCATATCTCATCTGCTGTAAAACTGAGTATCGGTGCAATCAGGCGACTAAACATCTCGAGAATGTGGAATAGAGCCGTCTGTGCTGATCGCCTAGCCAAGCTATCTGCCTGAGTCGTGTACTGCCTGTCTTTGATTACATCGAGATAGAAACCACCGAGCTCGACCACACAAAAACTATGAATCCTCTGATAGATATTCAGAAAATTGTAATTATCATAATGTTCGATAACCTCTTTCTGCAGTTGCTGACATTGCCGAGTAATCCAATAGTCGACGGCGATCATCTCCTGCGCCTCTACCTGATCTTTCTCCGGATCAAATCCATTGAGATTGGAAAGCATGAACCGAGAAGTGTTTCGAATCCTGCGATAGGAGTCCGCAACTCTTTTAAATATTTCATCCGATACAGTCATCTCACCGCGATAGTCTGTCGCTGCTACCCACAGGCGCAGAATATCGGCGCCATACTGTTTAAAGATTAAATCTGGCGCGACGGTATTGCCCAAGGACTTCGACATCTTCTTGCCGTCTGCATCCACGAAGAACCCGTGGGTTAGCACTTCCCTATAGGGAGCGGTATCGTTCATTGCCACGGCAGTTTTCAAGGAGGACTGAAACCATCCACGATGCTGGTCTGAACCTTCCAAATAAAGATCAGCTGGATAGGTTAATTCTTCTCTCTTCGCCATGACCGAATAGTGACTCACGCCAGAATCGAACCATACGTCTAGTGTGTCAGTAACTTTCTCGTAATTTGCCGCATCGTCACCGAGTAATTCCTGAGGCTCCAACTCGAACCATGCCTCGATACCCGCTTTCTCAATACGCTGCGCGACCTGCTCGATCAACTCACTGGTCCGTGGATGCAGAGCCTGTGTTTCCTTGTTGACGAACAGCGTAATAGGCACGCCCCAAGTACGCTGACGTGAGATGCACCAGTCAGGGCTGCCCTTCAACATGAGCCCGATGCGCGCCTTGCCCCAATCGGGAATCCACTTAACATTTTCGACCGCAGCCAAGGATTTACCCAGCAGGTCTTGCTCACTCATGCTGATAAACCACTGCGGCGTAGCGCGATAAATTAGAGGGGTCTTCGTGCGCCAGCAATGTGCATAGCTGTGATTGATCTTATCCAAGGCGACCAGCGCCTTCACATCACGCAGCTTAGCGATGATGTCCTCATCAACCTTATACACGTGAGCGCCAGCGAAGTCGCCAGCCGCTTGAGTGAAGACGCCGTTCTCATCGACAAGATTCAATGTGCCTATAGCATAGAGTGCACCGACATTAAAATCCTCGACACCGTGGTCCGGTGCCGTATGCACAGCTCCGGTTCCGGCATCGGTGGTTACGTGCTCACCTAGAATCAACGGCACTTCTCTCTCGACGAAGGGATGTTTAAGGATTTGGTTTTCCAGCTCTGCGCCAGTCGCCTGAGCCACTACCTCGAACGACTCGCATTCATAGCGAACCATGATTTTTTCGAGCATAGCCTTCGCTACAACGAGTAACTCAGCACCTTGATCAAGCTCACAGCGAACCAGCGCATAGTCTAACTCGGCATGCAGACAGACTGCTTGATTCGATGGCAAGGTCCAAGGCGTTGTCGTCCATATAACAACTGAGATAGGCTCATTTGTGCCAACAGACAAGCCAGCAGTTGGGAACGCAGCTAGAAATGAATCTCTATCTTGCGGTGCGAAACGCACATCTATCGCGAAGGAATCTTTGTCCTGATATTCAACCTCCGCTTCAGCTAGAGCAGAAGCGCCGACAACACTCCAGTACACGGGTTTGTAACCCTTCACCAGATGGCCCTTCTCTACAATTTTACCCAGCGACCGCACTATGTCAGCCTCTGTCTCGAAGTCCATCGTCAGATAGGGATTGTCCCAGTCGCCTAGTACGCCCAAACGAATAAAGCCCTTGCGCTGAATATCTACCTGCTTGGTTGCATAATCTCTACAGGCTTTACGAAATTCGGCATGAGATATTTTTTGACCGGCTTTGCCTTTCTTTTTTTCTACGTTGTGCTCAATGGGCAACCCATGACAATCCCAGCCAGGTATGTAGGGGGCATCAAAACCATTCAGGGACTTGGCCTTCACGATGAAGTCTTTGAGCGACTTATTGATCGCGTGACCTAGGTGCAACTCACCGTTTGCATAGGGTGGGCCATCGTGTAATACGAATTTGGGCTTGCCGCTGTTTTTTTCGGCAATACGCTTATACAGATCGAGCTTCTGCCAATTCTGCAACATAGCCGGTTCCCGCTGAGCCAGATTGGCCTTCATCGGGAACTCGGTAGACGGTAGGTTTAATGTATCTTTGTAATCACTCATAGCTTGAACTGCACGCTGTATTGGTTTGTTCTATTATGTATCTGTTAGTAGCCGAATATTCTTAGCTAGTAACTCCAAAAATCTCCCTGACTTGCTCAACGTCAGCACTGATCTGTTTCTTCAACTCTTCTAGACCGGCAAATTTCGTCTCTTCCCGTATCTTCTGACGAAAAACAACCTCTATCGTTTTCCCGTATAGGTCCTCATTGAAATCCAGTATGTGGGCTTCTAACAGCGCCTCACCCGATTCCGTTACCGTGGGGCGATAGCCAATATTAACCGCCGCGGGTCGATACTGATCGACCAATCTAACTTCGCAGGCATAAACGCCGTGTAAGGGAATGCGCAGGCGCTGAGGTTTGATATTGCAAGTTGGAAAACCCATGTCGGTACCCAGCTGCTTACCCCGCACTACCTCGCCCTTGATGGAATAAGGCCTACCTAGCACTTGTTCAACGAGAATAAAATCAGCCTTTGCTAGCTGCTCTCTAATGAAGGTGCTACTGATTCGATGCCCATTACGCTCGTAGGCCGCGGTTTCTACTACTTCGAAACCAAACTGCTTACCCGCTTCACTAAGTAGAGCAAAATCTCCCTTGCGCTGGTGACCGAAGCGAAAATCGTTACCAACGATAAAACTCTTTACTCCCAGCCCCCCAACCAATATATCCGCGATGTAATCCTCGGCGCTCAACTCACTGAGCTGTCGATCAAATTTCAGCTGAAATACAAAGTCGATCCCGAAGCTTTCCAGTAGCTCTAACTTCTCCTGTAGGATCGTCAGTCTCGCCGGGCAACTATCAGCATCCCTTGCAAAAAACTCTTCAGGATGAGGCTCGACCAGTATAACCAGGGATGGCAGAGCGAACTGCTCGGCTTTCTGTTTTAGCTGATCCAGTATTAGTTGATGTCCTAGATGTACACCATCGAATTTACCGATAGTGGCAACGCAGCTTTCCTGCAGCGCAGAGAAGCGATTCATTTCTTCGAAGATAATCATTGCAAGGAAGTCTCTGAGACTAGGGCTGGGAAAAGCGCCGAATTATACTCTTTTATAGCGAAATCAGCCAGAAACTGGCTTGAAATCCAAGCCTTTGTAGCTCGCTGAGGTGGTGGAGCCTGCGCTAGGGCGTCGTAGCAGGTTTTGCTGACAATTTATCCTGTTTCAAACCTGCCAAGCTCTTCTTGAACAAGACTGTCGCCAGCACCAGAAGAAGGATGATAAGCACACCTTGCCCAACCAACGTATTGACCACTGAAATTGTTTCAGGCCTAGTCGAGATAAAGATGAGATTGATCATCGTGGCCAAAGCCACTAGGAACACCAGTGCGGAAGTAATGAGTTGAATCACGGCTACTAATTTGTTCATATTTAGGCACTATCCTGCAATTTATGAAACGACATGAAATGCTCAGAGCCATCGGCGCCAAGAAATCGGCGAAGAGTCTTCGCGTCTGTCTTGCGAGCATCTACTATAATGAGCCCCTCGAGGGAGTCACTAAAATTCGGGTGCATGTTAAAGCAGGCAAGCTTACCATTTACCGAGAGGTAATGGCGCAGAAGTACCGGAACTGCCTTACCTGGATCACAGCGCCCTATCAACTTGCTCAGCATTTTTACATTCGACAACTCAGCCAACATTTCGCTAGTCCATACTCGATTCATGATTTTATGCGGCGTTATTGGCTTGATTAGCTGATCGAATTCATTTGCCTTGAAATTCGTCATCATAGTGTCTGCGATAAGAGCGCGAGCAAGGTCGCTGTATTCTCTCGATATACTCACCGAACCGAACATAGTGTGATACCTGGGGTTGTCTACCAAAATTTTACCTATGCCCCGCCAGAGCAAGTTAAGCGACACCGGCTTCTTCTGATAGTCTGGATGGATAAAACTTCGCCCCAACTCTATTGCAGAGCCAAGTCTGTTGGTGAAGGCCTCATCGTATTTATAGAGCGAACGACTGTACAGCCCCTTCACGCCATGTTTAGCCACGATCTCATCCACGAGTCCTACGCGATAGGCGCCGGCGATTCTAAGAGCGGTCTTATCCCAAAGAAACAGATGCAGATAGTGCGGGTCGAACTCGTCGGAGTCCTTCGACAGACCTGTGCCCTCGCCCACGGACCGAAACGTCACCTCACGCGCGATCGCAATTTGCTCCATGATGGGGCCGAGCCTGTCGTAAGGTACGCAATAGACATCAAGCTCTTCATGCTCGATCAGCCTACATTCTTCGAGGCCGGTAATAGCGGAGAACAATTCTGCGCTGCCGCTTACCGGGCTAGAATCGACTACCAATTGGTCTTTCGTCCTCAGCAGCGTTTTCGGTTCTCGTACCAAGGCATCGGTACTCACTCGCAGGTAATCGGTAATCGCCCTCGGGCTCTGCAGGAGCCTAAGCTCCGCCGCCAGAATCGGTCGGCCGAATCGCAGCTCTAGTTTAAAGCCTTGTTTGTTTGCCAACTGACGAGGCAACAGAGCAGTTCGAAGCCTGGGATGAATCATACCAGCGGCATAGAACAGCCGACTGTTAGCGCCTCGGACATGAACGGGCAGACAAGTTGCTTGATAGCGCTTCAATAGCTGCCCTGCTAGTCGATTCCAGGCGCGATCCTGAATTCGGCGATGGCCGCGCTCATAGGCGGACACCATACCAGCTGGAAAAATCAATACAGCACCGCCATGTTTAAGATGCTTGTGAACTTGCTTAATACTGGACACATTACCAGCCGCCGCATCACTTGACAGGACATCTACGCCGATAAAAATATCGGCAAGCTCTGGAATCCTACGCAATAATTCGTTGGTCAATACCTTTAGGTCCGGCCGGATATCCGCTATTACCTTGGCTATCGCCACTCCCTCGAGACCACCTAGCGGATGATTCGCGACGATAAGGACGGGGCCGGTACGCGGTATTTCTTCAAGATTCGAGGCGTTGACAAGGTTCAGACTGACGCCGAGGGCTTCCAGGGTGTACTGCAGAAACTCATGCGGTGTGCATCCAGCCGGCCGCCTATCATATATCTGTGCCAGACGATCGAGTCCGAGTACCTTCTCGATAACAGCGGACAGAATTCGTGGCTTAAAAGGTAAGCGGCAGGGGTTAATCATTTTGCGGATACTGCTTCACTAAATTATTCTCAAAGCGCCAGGCGCGATATAAAGCCATCAATCCCGGAGGTCTGGCGCCCCTTTTGCGGCTTATGCTACCCAGTTTAAACAGCGTACGATATTGCTGCAACAAGGTATTAATCGCCGTGATTAGCCCCGCATTTCTATCCCATATATTAATCGATTCGGAGCTTGCCCCATTTATCTCGATTATATTGAATTCCAGCCCAGCACTGAGGCTTTCTATGTCTTTGAACTTTACATCTAAGCGTCCATAGTAGAATCCCGGGATATCCTCAAATATTTTATCGAGAGATTGTGATAGCTTCTGGCTTATCAATTCCCCAGCATCTCGAAAAATTGCCCCGCGGCTATGACTCGCCGCAAATACAAGCCTGTAGGGCTCGCCCTTGGGGATGACATCGTGCCAGCGGGCCACATGCCGACTACGATACAGGTGCAGTAACTCGCCTGCCCGCGCGTCCTGAGCGACCAACTCTGCGAGTTGTCTCTCGCCATCGCCCACGACAAAGGGCGTGTACTTTAGCGTAAGCGAGGTGACCTCTCCTGTGGCCTTCTCTGGGTCGCGAACATAGAACACACCGGCTTCTGCATCCCATTGACTCAACTTCTGGAATTGAATACAGCCACCTACAGGAAACCCCTGCAAATAGTCGGCGAGCTCGGCATCATCCTTGAGCAGCCTGACTCCTACGCCACGACAACCCATATTCGGTTTCCCAACCAAGGGGTATTCCAATCCCGCCGCCGTTAATGCCTGTTTCGCCATTTGGCACTGCCGCTGGAGAGACTGATCCTCAACCTCGACTAGTATCCAAGGCAGAATCCACTGGCATGCATAGTCTCCTGCCAGATCGAATACCGCCGACTTGGATACCCCAACCATGCCCGACAGCGGAATTCCTGGATTCGCAATCAGAGGCAGGCTTAAGCTCCGGTAGCGTACTGCTAGGAGTAACCACTGAATAGCTACCGGCACGTACATCAACCAAATCGGCCAAAATTCGAAGAATGAGGTAGTACGACCCGAGTTGTCGAGCGCGGGCATACCTCGAGGTACGTAGCTGGCAGAATCTGGACTGGATTTTTGCAAAATCTGTAGAAATTTCCTTCAATCAATGGGTAGCAGACCGGTTCGATCCAATTTTGTTCCGACTTCTATGCACCCGTATTGCTATGTGGCGCTTAGGATACAGCGCGATTATCGCATTCGTGCAAGAAAGCCTCAATCAGACTGGCCCGATATCCACAATGCCAGACGGCGAAGCTTTGCAGAACTAGACAAGCCTTCTGCCGATAACTAATACAGTAGCGAAGCTCAGGATGCCGCTGTTACTATCTAATCTGCAACGCACAGGGAAAATCTACAGCATGCTCGGAAAAATACTGTTAACTCTTACGGTGATGATTATCGCCTTCTTCTTTGTGCGCCAGCGCGACATGAAGGCAAAGAGTAGCCCTTCCCGAAACACCTTGCCCGCGAAAAAAGCGCAGGACAAGGCAGTCCAGCAAGAAAATCATACTCTGTCTGCCGACCTACGCCTCGGTGCTTATCTGTTCCTCGCTCTTGTTATCGGTCTAGGTGCTACGCTGTATTATTTCCAATGGCAGGATGACCATTCTATTCTAACGGTGCGACTTCACAGCGACGGTCAGACTGAGGCTATTGTGTATCAAGTCTATAAATTTCAAATGGCTGAACGCTCCTTCACAACCCTAGATGGTATCCTCGTCACGGTAGCGAGCAGCGAGCGCATGGAAGTCGAAGGCCTATAGCAATCGAGTAAGGAAAACAACATCAAGGACAAACCCAACAAGGCGATAACCGGGGGTGGCTTCAAAGCTATGCAGTACGTCCTGTCTTGCGCCCAGAAAGTTGGTACCCGCAAGTTAGCCAGCGCCGTTCAGTCAAAGAATACCTGCAAGGCCTGCGCCTTCGGTACCGGGGGTCAACGGGGCGGCCTGCACAATGAATACAGTAGTCGCATCGAGATCTGTAATAAGAATATCCAAGCACAAACGAGCGATATTAGAGACCCAATACCGCCTCAGATATTCGAACAGAACAGCATCAGTGAACTGCGTGAACTTAGCGCCAAGCAACTCGAAGACCTAGGCCGCTTATCACTTCCACTGCACAAATCAGCGCACTGCGATAATTACCAAGCGGTAAGTTATGATCGGGCCTTTGAGCTCATCGCCAAACGACTGCTCTCTAGCGATCCTCTGCGCAGTTTTTTCTATGCCTCGGGCAGATCATCAAACGAAGCCGCCTTTATTCTGCAACTATTTTCACGCCTATACGGTTGCAACCATATCAATAACTGCTCCTATTATTGCCATCAGGCCTCGGGAGTCGGCCTGGGCCAAAGTATCGGTAGCGGAACCTCAACCATACAATATGGCGATTTGCACAAGGCGGACCTGATATTCGTATTTGGAGCTAACCCCGCTTCTAACCATCCGCGCTTCGTCAAAGTACTGCTCGAATGCCGACAACGCGGCGGAGAGGTCGTCGTAATAAACCCAGCGCGCGAGGCTGGTCTGGTGCGTTTCGCGTCGCCTAGCAACTTTAAATCTATGATTACTGGCGGCGCAGAGGTTGCCTCGCACTATATACAACCCCATGTGGGTGGCGATGTTGCTCTAATTAGCGGCATGGCGAAATACCTAATCGAAAGCGACCTAGTGGATCAAAAGTATATCGATTCCTATTGCGAAAAATTCGACAGCTACTCGCAATTTGTAACACAGCTAAGCTGGACCGATATCCAGAGCGAATGCGGACTGGAACAATCACAGATTGAGTCACTTGCTGATCTGTATGCACAAAGTGAAAGAACAGTCTTCTCTTGGGGCATGGGACTTACCCATCATCACAATGGCACTGACAACATCGAAGCCATCGCGAGCCTCGCCCTGCTGCGCGGCATGATCGGTGGCGAGGGCAAAGGTCTGCTGCCACTGCGTGGACATAGTAATGTGCAGGGCATTGGTTCTATGGGTGTCACGCCTGCTCTGAAAGCAGAGGTTTTTTCCGCAATCGAGAAAGAATTTAAAGTAGAACTACCAAAGTACCAGGGCATGGATACCTTAGCCTGCATTCAGGCAGCTGCTAGAGGAGAAATTGATTTCGCATTCTTGTTGGGGGGCAATCTGTTCGCAGCCAATCCGGACACGCGTTTTTCCCAGAAGGCTCTAAACCAGATTCCCTTCAAGGTAATGATCAACTCCACACTGAATCAGACTCACCTCAATGGAGTCGAGGGTGAGAATCTAATCTTGCCTATTCGAGTGCGCGACGAAGAGACACAGGCGACGACTCAGGAATCCATGTTTAACTACTTGCGGATGAGTGACGGTGGCTTCGATAGAATCGAGGCACTGCAGTCCGAAGTCGATATAATTAGCTCTATCGCGGCAGCTGTAATAGACCAAGGCACCTTAGACTTTCGAGAATTCAAGCGCCATGATTCTATTCGCAAAGCCATCGCCAAACTGATACCAGGGTTTGCAGCACTCGCCGATATTGATGAGACTAAAGCGGAGTTCCATATCGAAGGGCGTTACTTGGCTAAGCCGCACTTCGCTACAAAATCTGGCAAGGCCAACTTCTGTATACCCTCGCAAACTTCTTGGAACACCAAAACGAACCAGGCTACGCAGAATACCAACCAGTTTACCCTCACCTCGGTGCGCAGCGAAGGTCAATTCAACACCATTATCTATAGCGAAGAGGATGTATATCGCAGGCAGTCACATCGACAGGTACTGTTTATTAGCGCAGAAGATCTAGAGAAACTCGGATTGAAAGATCAGGATAAGGTTGACGTGAGCAATGCGACCGGCACTATGCGCAACCTAAGCATAGCGCTGTATGATATAAAACCTGGCAATGTGATGTGTTACTTCCCAGAGGCGAACATCCTTGTGCCGCAATCTGTCGACAAGAGGAGTCGAACCCCCTCATTTAAATCTGTTTCTGTTTCGATCAACAAAGCTGCGGGCTAAGTAGCGTCATAGAAATCCTGCGGGTACTAGCTAGCGTCACATCCTCGGCATCTTCTCTAACGCGCAGACTATAACGTGCAAAGGATAAAACCCTGTGCCGGTGCTGATCTATTGCCTTTAGATAAACTGCTCGCATTTGTTGTTAAAGACGCAATGTGTGAAAGAAAGTTACAGTAGTGTAATCAGGGCTGTCTAGGAAGTGCTCTTTGAAGGAAAATCAACGGCTTAAATGGTTATTCTATCTCATCTGCGTGCGCTGAAAAGGCAATGATTGCTATACTCAATGCCTGTAAAATTTACCTGAAATGACTCTGACATGACTCTGCGGCGACTTACTCTAGTCACTCTGTTGCTTCTCCTGGCTCCGGGCATGCTTGCCGCGGCGGAGCAGACAGTGCAGTTGCAGGATGGGGCCTCCATCAAACTGTTCTTCTTCGAGCCCCATGATGTGCCACGAGCTGAGGGAAACCCGCCGCCACTGGCCATATTTATTGCAGGTGGCTCGAATAATGAATTCATGGCTAAGGCACAATTCTGGTTAGGAAAGGAGTTTGTTGATCGTGGCTGGGCAATTGCAGTTCCTATTTCGCCAGATGGAAAAGGCTTTTCTACCGGGGATAGCTCCATCCTCCCGCAGATTATTGAACAACTACACGCGACTCACGCCCTGCAGGATTCCAAGCCCTTATTGGTAGGCATGTCTAGCGGCGGCAGCGAAGCCATCGCAATCGCCTTGCGCAATCCTTCCGCGTTTCGAGGCGTTGTAGCCACACCCGGACGAATCAAGGCCGACGCATCAATCGATGAGCTAGATAGCCTACCGTTTTATATCAGGATCGGAGAAAAGGACGATTTTCGCTGGAATCGCATGCTCGAACCCATGTCTCAAAAGCTGCTCTTGGCTGGAGCAAAGGTAGATGTGAAAATAGTTGAGAATGCAAGGCACGTCTTCCAGCTAGACTGGGAGAACCTTGAAGCCTGGCTGGGAAAGCTCAAGTAGCCTGACCGCAAAGAACCACGCTAGGCTACTTCATGGCAATTCTAGAACCGGTCTTCTTCGATACAATAATTGGTAACTAGTCCGTCAATAAATTCTATCGATAGCGTTTCAGTACGTTCTTCCTCGATGTCCACGGAGAAGACAAGAAATAAACCAGCCTTAGTATCTTTCTCAGATCGATTTCTGTAATTCCAGATTTCCATGCCATCGGCATAGGTTAACTTGGTAATCGGGTTGCCAAATGACGTACTTACCCAATCTAGATTACTTTCACCGAGCTGCAACCTAGACACATCAGCCTCGTTCCATACAGTCTGTAAAGGACGCGAGTCCGAATCGACAGTAACCAGACAACCAGTCAGTACGATGCTCATAACTAGCAATAGCGTTTTCTTAATCATTTAACATTCACCATTCACCATTCAAATTGAATTCATTATTTAGATTGACCCTTTCCCTGCGGCGACCAATAACCTCTCCATTATCCCCGTCACTCACCCGAAAACCTTAGAGTAAAATTGCCGAAGAGCTGTATAATTTGGTCTCCTGCACTCTTTGACGGGGCAGCGCTGTAATAGTTACAGCCATAGAGCCTCCCCTAATCAGGAATAGCGCTGAATCGACACTGAACACAAATTTTCTGTCCTTTAAAATAAGGAAAATCGCGAATTTATCGATTTATCCCTAGGACACTAAAAACCGACAAGCTAATTACTAACGCGTCCTAAGAGGATCAGAATGCTCGCTAGATTCAACCGCCTTTTCCCCCTATGGGCATTGCTAATTTCCCTGCTCGCCTTCTTTCTAGATGCACCCTTCGCCGCACTCAACACTGCCATCGTTCCGCTGTTAGCTGCAGTCATGTTCATGATGGGACTCACCCTGACCAAGGCCGACGTTGAACGTATTGTGAAAGATCCGAAGCCGATTTTAGTGGGAGTAATCCTACAGTTCTTATTGATGCCGGTTCTAGCGCTGATATTTTCCAAGATGCTGCAGCTATCGAACCAGCTCACCATAGGCATGGTACTTGTTGGCAGCTGTGCTGGCGGTAGCGCATCCAATGTCGTGTGCTATCTGGCCAAGGGGGATGTGGCACTTTCTATCAGCATGACCATGGTTTCAACACTCGTCGGAGTCATAGCGACGCCGCTACTTTGCGCCTTCTATCTTTCGGAAACGGTCAGCGTAGATACTCTCGCATTACTTTTTAGCATAATGCAGATTGTCTTCATTCCAGTAGCTCTTGGGTTTGCTTGTAAGTTTTTCCTGGTTGATTTCGCGAATAGAGCGGAACCACTCATTCCGACATTTTCGGTACTCACTATTCTGCTTATTATTGCGATAGTTGTGGCGCTCAATGCAGACAGGCTTCTTGATGTGGGCCTGATCACCCTAATCGCCGTAATCCTGCACAATCTTTCTGGGCTAGCAGGCGGCTACTACATTAGCCGCCTAATTGGATTAGATATAAAGCAGAGTCAGACCATCGCTATTGAGGTGGGCATGCAGAACTCTGGACTAGGTGTAGCCCTCGCCACTCAGTTTTTCTCTGCAACAGCTGCTTTACCCGGCGCGCTGTTCAGTGTTTGGCACAACATCAGCGGTTCGTTGCTAGCTTCAGTGTGGAGTAAGAAGAGAACGTCGCTTGAATACCTATTAAAAGACGAAGAGTCTATCCTGCCTCCAAAGTAAGCCGCTACAATAATGGCGCTGCAAGGCGCCTCTGCTTTATTACTTTTTTGATAATTTTTAAATAAACAATCCGTTACGCTTGACATGTTTTGCACAAATCTAGGGTTCACCCATTCAAATATTTATCTCTTTGTGAAGAGAATGAACGCCCAAACAACCCTCAACACGCTACCAAAAACTGCACCATTATGGGTCATCAGCTCTGCTCGCGTAGGGGAAGAATTAGAGGACCTGCTTAGAATGAATTTCTGATAACTAAACGCCTAGCAATCCATTCAAAAAAAGCCTTCTACGTTCTCAAAATTAGAGACCTTTCTTTCTTAAATTTCATTAAATACTCACAAACATGTCCGTACTGGGAAACTATTTTGCATAAAACCCCACAGGAACATCAAGGCTATCTGCGGACTCGCTTTCTTCTATAGCTTCATGATAATCGTGCCTTTCTTCATGGCGAAGAGGTTCAAGCAATTCGTTTGCTCGCTTTCTATTTCGACTGACAATCATAGTGACTGGAGCCGTTGCCTGCTATTCGGCTGCAGTCTCAGGCTTATAAATTACTTTGAATGCGTTAGGCCTGTCTTCAAATTTTCTATTTCCCATGGCGATGGTTCCGTTAATTCAATCGCCCAAAGCACTACTCCTGCAAGTTGCAGCAAAAGTAATCCCTGCCCGCCAGGGGATAACTACTCACAAATTCCCCGTGAGTGGTTATCCTTATTTATTTCTAAGCGTGACCTGAAATAAACGCACCATTAAGGGTCACTTATTGCCAAAAAGCAGCTCTGTTTTTTGCTAGCGCAGCAGAATAAATTTTTGTTCCGAATCGAACCAAAAATCAACGCTCCTAATTGGTGCTTTAGGAAATGACATGTTAGAGTTTTGTCACTGTGCAGTATTATTTAGCCCAAAAATACGATCTCGTAGATTCATCAGAAGGACTAACCGCAACAAACAGCCTTAACAGAAGTTTTACTATCAAATAAATTTGCCCTAAAAAATTAGCTGCCACTAAAAGACTTAATAGAGTACAAATTTGCCTCCTGTGATTTCGGGAGCGACTCATAACAATGCCGGAGAGAATTAATGAAACTTATTACCGCAATTATCAAACCGTTTAAAGCCGATGATGTACGGGAAGCATTGTCTGAATTAGGCGTAAGCGGCATGACCCTGACTGAAGTCAAAGGCTTCGGTCGCCAGAAAGGGCACACGGAACTTTATCGTGGTGCTGAGTATGTTATCGACTTCCTGCCCAAGGTAAAACTCGAAATAGCTGTATCTGATGAACTATCGGATCAAGTTGTTGAAGCAATCTGCACGGCAGCGAATAGCGGGCAAATCGGTGATGGAAAAATCTTTGTCAGCAATTTGGAACAAACCATTCGAATACGAACTGGCGAAACTGGCAACGACGCGCTTTAGGGGCTCAGGCAAAATGATAACTAGTATTCTTAGAACTAAGTATTTCGCAGCTGCACTTCTATTGTTTCTTCCTAGCGCGGCCTCGGCACAGGAGGGATTAAACGGCGCCAATACTGCTTGGATCTTAACTTCAACTGCTCTCGTTCTTTTTATGACCCTGCCAGGACTCGCACTCTTCTACGGCGGACTTGTTAGAACTCGAAACGTACTTTCTGTGCTCATGCAGTGCTTCTCAATTGCCGTTGTAGTTTCTATTCTGTGGTTGGTCGTAGGTTACAGCATAGCCTTTGGCCCTTCTGAATCGGCTTACTGGGGTGGGCTGAGCAAAATGATGTTTAACGGCGTCGTTGTCGACTCCCTCTCCGGCGACATTCCGGAAACTGTCTTCGCCTCCTTTCAGATGACTTTCGCAATCATTACGCCGGCTCTAATCGTGGGTGCGTTCGCGGAGCGAATTAAATTCTCAGCTATGTTGTTATTCTCGGCACTGTGGACGCTGATAGTTTACTTCCCTGTTGCAAACTGGGTCTGGGGTGGCGGCTGGCTGGGCCAGATGGGCCTGATCGATTTCGCTGGCGGCACTGTGGTGCATGTAACGGCAGGTATTGGAGCATTGGTTTTTGCTCTCGTCATTGGACAGCGCGAAGGCTTTCTAACAGCACCGATAATGCCCCACAACCTGACCATGAGCTTTACCGGCGCAGGTATGCTCTGGGTTGGCTGGTTTGGATTTAACGCCGGCAGCGCACTTGCCGCAGACGGCAGCGCCGGTATGGCCATGTTCGTCACACACATATCTGCTGCGACCGGCGCACTAACCTGGATGGCCATAGAATGGATAAAATTCGGCAAGCCCAGCGGCCTTGGCGCAATCACCGGCATGGTGGCAGGCCTGGCGACCATCACTCCCGCCTCCGGCTCCGTCGGACCAGCTGGCGCACTCCTTGTTGGCCTTAGCGGTGGTGTTGTCTGCTATTTCGCTACTACCTACTTAAAGCAGAAAATAAAAATCGACGACTCTCTCGATGTGTTTCCTGTGCACGGTGTCGGCGGTATCGTCGGTACTTTTCTCGCCGGCATATTAGTATCTGGCGATTTAGGAATATTCAGCGGTAATGGACTTGCCCAGGGCATGACTATGGGCTCGCAGGTCATGGTGCAGATCATCGGCATTCTCTCAGTGGCTGCTTACACAGGCATACTCACGTTCATAATTCTGAAGGTAGTGGGTGCTGTAACATCTGGCATTCGCGTTACTCAAGAAGAAGAGCAGATGGGTCTGGACATTACAGATCATGATGAGAGAGGCTATTCTTTGTAGTTACGACTGAGTAGTTACGACTGAGTAGTTAAGTAGTGATAACGCAGCACAAGACGAAGAAAGGCTGGCAGGAGCAATCCTACCAGCCTTTTTATTGGCCTAACCTTCACTCATTCTTATTGTTCGCCGCTAGGTACTCTTGCGCAGAGTGGTAATGGCATAGACTAATTTATTACCTTGAATATCGGTGAAGTGCGTGGCTACCAAAC
>Ga0307994_1000484_pt1 | contig 27950 bp, 28 predicted proteins | sample EllFjometagen261_FD_203171 | JGI IMG/M metagenome (GOLD analysis project Ga0307994, IMG submission 203171) | Marine microbial communities from Ellis Fjord, Antarctic Ocean - #261 | ecosystem: Environmental > Aquatic > Marine > Unclassified | place: Southern Ocean | collected 2014-11-02 | reverse complement strand
AAGTGAGTGAATGTGTGATTGATCGTTACAGCCCTGAAAAAATTTATACGCAAATTGCGAATGCTATTGAATCTGATCTGCAGGATGGATTTGAAGCAGGAGACCTGTACCTGTCGGAAAAGACCTTAACTGAAAAGTTTGGAGTGAATCGCCATACCGTCAGAAGAGCCATTGAAGAACTGGTCAAGCAAGGCGTTTTAGAAAAACGCCATGGCTTTGGGACTTTTGTCTCTGAAAAAAGACTGGCTTATCGCATTAAAGGAAATCAACGACTTACTAAGGCTGTACAAGCGAATGATTTGACCGTTGAGACGATTACTTTAAGTAAAACCATCATTTCAGCACGCGGAAGTATTGCAGAAAACTTACAGCTTAAAAATGGCGATGAAGTCATTCAAATTGACACTTTGAGAAAGATTGAAGGTAAAGAAGTCGCATTAATCAGTCATTTTTTACCAAAAAACATGTGTCCAGAGGTCTTTGAAAGCTATGAATCAGGTTCCTTGGGATCGTTTTTAACTGAAACCTGTGGCATTCAGTCAAAGCGAATTTCGAGTCTTGTCTCTTCCGCTATGCCGAATGCATCAGACAACTTTAAGCTAAGCATCTTTGGTAATCAGCCCATATTAAAAGTTAAAACGCTGAATAAAGATCAGGTGACAGGAAAACTTATCGAATATTCAGTGACGCGTTTTAGATCGGACATGATTCAACTGGAGATTTTAATCAACCCTTAGACCCCTTAATAGAGTCCTTTATGCAATCCGTCTAATCACTCTTTTGGCTGGATTGTTTAAACGTTTTACTTAATTTTTTTACTTTACTTTTAATTTAGATATTTTGGAGAAACCCTAATGAAACTTAAGCATTTATTTTTATCTGCCGTGACAGCGCTCGCTTTAACGCCTTTAGCAGCATTCGCACTTCCTGATGGTTCCAAAGAACATCCATTACGCGTATTGATGGTTCCAGCGGATACTGGCACGAATGACATCACTAAAGATTACGGCCCAGTATTCCAGGGTATCACCGATAACTATGGCATTCACTTTGATATCAAAGCCGGCGCAAGTTACGCCGCAGTCGTTGAGGGCATGTGTAACGATAAAGCCGACATTGCCTGGTTTGGTGCAGTGACTTATGGTCAAGCCAACGATAAGTGTGGTGTTGATCTTTTGGCGGTTGATGTTAAAAAAGGCGATGCATCTTATTACTCTGGTATTTTCGTCCGTAAAGACAGTGGTATCAAAAACATTAAAGATCTAAAAGGTAAAAGTGTTGCATTTGGTAGTCCAAACTCAACGTCTTCATTCAACTTCCCTGTTGCGATGATTATTGCGGCTGGTGTTGATCCCGTTAAAGACCTTTCTAAAGTCATCATTGCAGGTTCACACTCAGCCTCTTTAGCCGCGCTTTCTGAAGGCAAAGTAGATGCGGCTGCATCATCTTATAACTCATTTGAGAAAGCGGCTAAAAAAGGCGCGATTGATCCTGCTGCATTTATGGCTCTAGCAAAATCACAACCTATCCCAAATCCGCCTTTAGCGATGAACAAAGGTTTAACACCTGCATTAAAAGCAGAACTTCGCAAGGCATTTGGTGAGATTCATACCAAAATTGACCCTTCAAAAATCCGTGGTTACGGTGGTAAAAAAGTGGATCGTTATGACACAGCATTTGATGAGCAAAAAATCTTTGACGCTTTGAATAAACTTGGCGCAGTGACTGACACGGTCAAAGCTGAAATGATTGAAAAAGCAGGTCAGCGTTAATTATTAATTAACCTATCTTGAGAGCACTTCAGTATTTCTGAGGGGCTCTTTAACAGGCCTTTGCAAATCGACTTGACCAGGACGGTTTGCAAAGGTCTTTATTTTGGAGAATAAATTATGTTAGTTTTTACCAATGTCAGCCGTATTTATCCAGATGGTACTCAGGCGGTAAAAGGGGTATCAGTTCACCTTGAACAAGGCGAGTTTTGTGTCTTACTAGGCCCTTCAGGTGCAGGAAAATCGACCCTAATGAATATGGTCAACGGCCTGGTTCAACCGACTTCTGGCAAAATAATTTTAGATGGTGAGCCCTTAAACAAGAAAAATCTGCAGATGATTCAACGCAGCGTCAGTATGATTCACCAACAGCTTTATTTAATTCCGCGCTTATCTGTTTTGCACAATGTACTAACAGGCATACTTCCGTTGGCAGGATTTTGGCGCAGCATGATTAAGTCCTTTCCGTTCAAAGACCAACAACGCGCTTGTGAACTCCTAAGTGAAGTGGGATTGAAGGAGAAGCACCTAATGAGACGTGCCTCAGAGCTTTCTGGTGGCCAGCAACAACGAGTTGCCATTGCTCGCGCTTTTATGGCCAGCCCAAAAGTCGTTCTCGCAGACGAGCCCGTCGCCAGCTTAGATCCAACCATGAGTCGTAGCGTTTTAAAAAGTTTAAAAAAAGCCGCGCAGATAAATGGCGCAACAGTGCTGTGCACGCTTCACCAAATAGATTATGCCCTGGAATTTGCGGATCGGATTATCGCTTTAAGAGAGGGAGAGGTATTTTTTGACGGCGCACCATCTGAAATGAACTCGGAAGTGCAGATGAAACTGTATGAAATTGAACATGAAATTTTAGCACAAGCACCACAAAGCAAACCCGAAGAAGCTCCTCACCTAGAAATAAACATAAAGGCCGTGGCATGAAGCATGCAGCAGAGAACACTTCAAAACGTAATTGGCGCGAGTGGCAAGCTTATCAAGCAATCACGCCAAAAACAATTTTCGCATTATTGATCACTTTTGTTTTACTGTCTTGGTCAGCACACAATACTGAAATGGATAAAGCTGCCGTAGAAACCGGTCAAGCAGTGTTATCTGCGGTCGGTATCGGCGATTCTAATGTCTTAAATGGGGTCTCTAAATTTGGTCGACAAGCCTTTCCTATTCAATTTTCAACTCGGACGGAATTAAGCCGACTTGAAGGGGTCGATTTAGAGTATTTGCCATGGTTATCTTACATTGAAACGGGGATTTCTAAAGAGTATGACATGCAAACGGACACTTGGACGCAAGAGAAGGTTGAGTACTTAGTTGAACCCGTTGGCTACCTTAAAAAGGTGCTACGGATGATGTGGGAAACAATTGAAATGGGGTTCTGGGGAACCATGATTTCTATCATGATTTCTTTGCCTTTAGGCATTTTAGCGGCACGCAACTATTCACCGCATCCCGTCGTTTACCACCTTGCCCGTGGCTGGTTAAGTTTTCACCGCTCGATGCCTGAACTGATTGTGGCACTGTTCTTAGTTTTAATCTATGGATTTGGTCCAATCGCTGGCGTATTAGCCTTGGCTATTCATACTTCAGGTGTGCTTGGCAAGTTCTTTGCCGATGAGATTGAAAACGCCCCTAAAGGCCCGCAAATGGCGCTCAGTTCAGCAGGCGCAAACTCATTAAAAGTCTTACGTTATGCCGTTTTCCCTCATGTATTACCCGCTTGGATAGCTTACATTCAATATATTTTCGAACGTAATATCCGTACCGCCACCGTACTTGGAATTGTGGGCGCTGGCGGCATTGGTATGGAGCTTAAAGGTCGCTGGGATCTGTTTGATTACGACCATGTTGCAACCATTTTATTAATTATCTTTATCACCGTCGTAGTGCTAGAAGCTTTCTCGCAAAAATTACGCAACAAAACACTTTAAATGGAATCTAAAATGAACAAAACCTGTTGCACAGTCCCTCGCAGTTTCTGGCTTCGCGCATTAAAGCTAGTTCCTCTAGATGAGGTTAAAGCGGTAATAGATTCAATTATTAACGAGTATGAAATAGCTTACAAGTCTATTCCACAATCTGGATTAGGCGTATTACAGACCAAAGACACCGCCCTGCACGAACCTTATTTTCTAGGTGAATTCCCTATTGCAACTAGCTGGGTCGTGTTAACCGATGCGCAAGGCAACACTTTCGATGGGGCCGCACAATTAATGGATGACGATGAAAACTTAGCATCGTTATTTGCCGTCTGTGATGCCATATTGGCCAACGACTTAATGTCTTGCACTAAATTAGCCGACTTAATTGAGCTGGGTGAATACAAATTTTCTCAAGAAGTGAGTACCCGCAAAGCCATGCTAGGTTCGACTGCGGTTAACTTCTCATTATTTGGTGCTGTAGATCAAAACAAAAAGGAGGGGAAAAATGCTTAAACAAGACCTACTCGGCGCACATATTGATTTAATTTGGTTAGCAGACACGCAGCAAATTTTATTTAACAGTTTGATGCAAACCCTATCTCGTCCAGGTCGTATTGATAACTGGTCAGAATGGCTAGAAAACAATCCCGCCTATTTAGCCGTGTTAGCCACAATCGTAGACGGTGAAGTCTCTTTAGCAGATGTAGACAGTTTGTTGAAAGCATCGCACTGGCCGCTATTGCAAGCCCAAGAAGCAAGCGCTGAACACGCTCACTATATTGTATGCGATGGCTCGATTGCGCCCACTTTCCATCCAAAACTAGGGACTTTATCCTCTCCCGACTTTGCCGCCACACTCATTCTCAAGGTCGCGAAATTAGATCGACATCAGGGACAACTTCATCTTAAGTTAACGGGACCTGGTGTGAATGGTGCAACTGAAATGTACGTTTCTGGAATTCACCAGGCCTGGTTAGAACAGCGTAATGAATGGTGTTCTGCTTTCCCATTGGGCATTGACTGTATTTTAGTCGATGACACCCAAATAATGGGACTACCGCGTACCACAAAAGTTGAAATTAAATTCATCCATACCGAGGAGCTGAACTAATGGGTTACGTTGCGATTAAAGGGGGTGGTCAAGCCATTGCCGGTGCTGAAAAGTTACTGGAATTCGTGCGTACTCGCCAAGGCGAATCAGCCCAACCATTAGATTTGGATAGCATTGAAAATCAGTTATATTTTTTACACAGCCGCATTATGTCTGAAGGCGGTTTGTTCCACCCTAAATTAGCCTCTTTGGCCATTAAACAGAGTTTAGGCGATACGCTAGAAGCTGCATTTGCGTTACGTGCCTATCGTTCAACCAAACCACGTTTAATTGAATCCCCCGTTTTAGACACCAGTAGCATGCGGCTAATTCGCCGTATTTCCGCTTCGTTTAAAGATATCCCCGGCGGACAAATGCTGGGGGCCAGTACCGATTATGCGCTGCGATTAATGCGCACAGAACTGCTCGATGAATCGCCAGAAGCTTTTCAAGCGATTGCAAAAAAATGGTTGGATGAAAATCATCACGATGACATTCCAGATACCTTTCCCAAAGTATTAGATGCTTTGCGTGCAGAAGGTTTACTGCCATCGGTCGATGAAGCGACGGCTGAAAAGAAACCGTTTGATATTACCCGTGAACCCTTAGTTTTTCCTGTCCCTCGTTCTGCCGCCTTATCGACCATGGCGCGTGCTGAGACAGGTTCAATCTTAGCGATTGCCTATTCAAACATGCGCGGTTATGGCGACATTCATCCGACCGTGGCTGAATTACGCGTGGGTTACCTACCCATCATGTTACCGCACCCTGTGACTGGCGAACTCATTGAAGCAGGTGAAGTCTTAATGACCGAATGTGAAGTCGTTGCCATGTATGAAGACGATGAAGAAGGCGGCAAGCCGACGTTCAGTTTAGGCTATGGTGCCTGTTTTGGACACAATGAAGTAAAGGCCATCTCAATGGCCATACTGGACAGAGCCTTGCAATCGGGTATGCAGCACGGACCAACGAATCCATCAGAAGATCCCGAGTTTGTTTTATTACATATTGATGGTATCGATTCAATGGGCTTCTGTACCCACTACAAAATGCCGCACTACGTGACTTTCCAGTCAGACATGGATCGTTTAAGAACCACACAAGACAAGCAGAATAGTGCGCACCAAGGAGTTGAAAATGTCTAATAAAACCAAGACAACAGACACTCAATTCCGACAAGCTTCGGCCGAATACAACTTTGGCTTTTTAGATGAATATGCCAAAAAAGAAGTGCGTCGCAGTGTGCTTAAAGCGATTGCCATTCCAGGTTATCAAGTCCCTTACTCTAGCCGAGAAATGCCTATGGGTCGCGGATTTGGAACCGGTGGATTACAACTAACATTATCACTTATTGGTAAGCAAGACACGCTAAAAGTCATTGACCAAGGATCAGATGACTCTGTCAACGCAGTGAACCTCAGAAGTTTTATTGAAATGATTTGCCCTGGCATTGATACCACGACTCAGGTCTCTGAGGCCAACTTGATTCAATCACGTCACCGCATTCCAGAAGAACCTTTACGTGAAGACCAAGTGCTTATTTTACAAGTGCCTTACCCAGATGCTCTTGTGGTGGTTGAGCCCTCGGAAGATAAACGTAAAATTATGCATGGAGAGGCTGATTACTCACGTCTATTAGTGAAACTTTATGAAGACATTGTTAAGTTTAATGAAATTACGATTTCGCACCGCTACCCCACTCGTATTAATGGACACTATGTCATTGATTCCTCACCTATTCCCCGCTGGGATGTCCCCAAAATGCATCAATCCAAAGCTCTTATTTTATTGGGTGCGGGGAGAGAAAAGAAAATTTATGCGGTGCCGCCTTATACCCTAGCGGAACCTTTAGAGTTTGATGATGTGCCATTTCGTGTCGAAAATTTTAACGACGAACACGGCCAACGCCGCCTGTGTCACCGTTGTGGCTGTGACCACAGTTTTTTAGATGAATTTATCGATTCCAAAAGGGCGTATAAGCGCTATCAATGTTCGGATTCAGATTACTGCGATGAACAACTGACATTTAAAACCAGTGCATCAAACCAGAACTTGGAGGGATAAGATGTCGAATAAAAAAGTATTAGAAGTCCGCAATCTCTCAAAAGTGTACGGCAAAGGCTGTCCTAAATGTATTGAGTCAACGGGTCCAGAACGCAATACCAACATCTGCCCACATTGTGGATCAGTCGTCGCGGCACATGACATCAGTTTTGATCTTTATAAAGGCGAAATTTTAGGCATTATGGGTGAATCTGGTTCGGGTAAATCGACCTCTGTTAAAAACCTATTTTTTGATGAGATACCGACTTCTGGTCAAGCAACGTTTTTTGATGATGGTAAACAATATGATTTGTTCAGCCTAAACGCGCAACAAAAACGCCATTTACGCAATCACCGCTTTGGCATGGTTTACCAAAACCCCGTATTGGGCTTGAACTTTAATGTTTCTGCCGGTGGCAACATCGCCGAACGCCTATTAATGAGTAGCTTAAGCCACTATGGTGACATACGCGCCAGAGCGATTGAGTTACTGAGCCGTACCGAAGTACTCACCGAACGCATGGATGAGCTACCTAAGAATTTCTCAGGCGGGATGCAACAACGGGTGCAAATTGCCAAGGCTTTAGCCACCAATCCGCCTTTATTATTTTTAGATGAAGTCACTACGGGCTTAGATTTATCGGTACAAGCAGCCATTCTGGATTTGATTATGGAAATTCAACGAGAAAGTGGCACGGCAATGATTGTGGTTACCCATGATTTAGGCGTGATCCGGCTACTCGCCGATAGGACACTTGTCATGAAATACGGGCGCATTATCGAAACAGGATTAACGGATCAAATCTTAGAAGATCCGCAAGATGCTTACACGCAACGCCTTGTTGCTTCTGCATTATAAAAGGGATTTATTATGAGCATTCAACCTATTCTAGAAGTCGAAGACTTCTCAAAAACCTTTATATTGCATGAACAAGATAAAGAACTACCTTCGTCACATAATGTATTTTTAAAGGCATATCCTGGTCGTTTAACGGCTCTGACTGGACCGACAGGCGCTGGAAAGTCGACGGTTTTAAAAGGTATTTATCGTACTTACCTGCCCACCAGTGGTCGCATGTTATTCACCACTGAAAATGGCCAAAAAGTAGATTTAGCCACCGCTAACGAACATCAAATTCTAGCGTTACGTAAGGAAGAAATTGGCTTTGTTACCCAATTTTTACACACATTGCCGCGCCAATCTACCGAAGATGTAGTGGCGATGCCACTCATTAAAAAAGGGGAGTCCCGTACCATTGCGATTGAAAAAGCGCGAGAGATCCTCAGCCAATTAAACCTACCTGAAAGATTGTGGGCTATTTCACCAGCAACGTTTTCGGGCGGTGAGAAGCAACGCGTCAACCTAGCACGTGGCTTATTAGCGCAACCGCGCCTATTGTTATTAGATGAACCGACGGCCAGCTTAGACCCAAAAACCACTGATCGCGTGGTGGATCTCATCGGTAATCTAAAACAAACGGGTACCGCCATGATTGCTATTTTTCACGACATGGATTTGGTCAATCGCTTAGCCGATGACGTTGTCGAATTGGAGCCTCCGGTTGGCACTGAAAACTTTTTTAACGTACACAATCATGAGGTCGCATAACCATGAACGCTTTACCTTTATACATTACCCACGCCAACCTTATTTTGGCCGATGAAATCTTAACCAATGCAAGCTTACTCATTGAAGACGGGAATATTTCAGCGATTAACCCAAAAAGCGTGCCTGACCATACCTTGACAATCGATGCTAAGGGAAAAACGGTCATGCCCGGCATGGTCGACTTACATTGCGATGCTTTAGAAAAAGAAGTTGAACCTCGCCCTAACGTGCATTTTCCATTAGATTTTGCCTGTGCGCAAGCGGATAAACGCAATGCCAGTGCAGGCATTACCACGGTATTTCATGCTCTATCTTTTGCCAATGAAGAACTGGGCGTGCGTAACAATCAGTTTGCCAAAGAAATCGCTGAATCGGTACATAAATTTCAACCGCACGCATTAGTCGATAACCGAGTGCATTGTCGCTATGAAGTCACCGATCCAACAGGTCTGCCTATCTTAATGGAGCTGATAGCGAATCAATCGATGCATTTAGTGTCGTTAATGGACCACACTCCAGGTCAAGGTCAGTTTAAAGACTTAGCTGCCTATAAGGCTTATTTTGGTAAAAGTTACCAGAAATCTGATGAAGAGTTAGATGAGATGATTGCTCAGAAACTACAACAAGCGGAAGGCGCAATGGAGCGTGTTGAACTTCTCGTTAAAACGGCCCACGCGCAAGGCATTGCCGTGGCGTCACATGATGATGACTGTAAGGAACGCGTGGATACCATGACTGCTCTGGGTGTGGATATTTCGGAGTTCCCAATCAATATGGAAACTGCTAAATATGCCCGTGAAAAAGGCATGAAAACCATTATGGGTGCGCCCAACATTTTACGTGGCAAGAGTCAGTCAGGTTCTATGCGTGCTTTAGATACGGTAAATGCAGGCCTTTGTGATTGTTTATGTGCCGATTATGCCCCTGCGGCTTTGATTGTGGCGGTGTTTAAACTACCTGAAATATCAAATCTAAACTTAGCGCAAGCGGTACAGTTGGTCACTAAAAACCCAGCAGAAGCCGCAAAATTGCATGACCGTGGCGTCATTGACATCGGCAAACGCGCGGATATTATTATGGTTGCTGATCTCGATGGATTAGTTCAGGTTTCTGATGTATTTGTTGCGGGAGTTTTAGCCTTTAAAGCAAGCTATGATCATGTCTAAGCAAACAGCTAGCGCTGCACCCGACGGTCAGTTATCAGATATAACTCCAGACATAATACCAGGTACATTATTTTATGTCATGGGAGCTTCAGGTGTTGGCAAAGATACATTGCTGCTATATGCTCGCCAACAGCTTGCCGATGGTGACGTGCTATTTGCACATCGCTATATCACCCGCCCTGTTGAATTGAAGGGTGAAAACCATATTCAACTCTCCACAGCAGAATTTGACAACCGTTTAAAGCACCATTGCTTTAAGTTTCACTGGCACTCCCATGATTTAGATTATGGGATAAGCATCGAAGTTGATATCTGGTTAAATCAAGGCTTAAATGTGGTGATGAACGGCTCTCGTGGCTACTTAGAAACAGCCCTCCAAATACAACCAGGCCTGGTCCCCATATTAGTTCAAGTGGATGCCAATATATTACGTGAACGCCTCATTAACCGTGGACGCGAAACCCTGCAACAAATCGAAAAACGCATTCAAAGAGTCGAAAGCTTTAAGGGATTAACCGCGCCCAAGATGCAGGTCATTGAAAACAACAATGGACTTTCCATTGCCGGGAAGCAGTTAGTTAATTTATTAAAAAGTAAGGCTTGAAGCCAGAATGACAACAGAGATGAAATTTACTTTTTTAGGTACAGGTTCGGTTAAAGCCGCCCCCGTTTACGGTTGTAATTGCATCGTTTGCCAACGGGCTCTCGTCAATACCGATTATCATCGCAACCCCGCCAGTGGCATCTTAGTAGTAAATGGAGTTCGATTTTTGATTGATGCTGGCTATCATGGTCTTGAACAGAAGTTTCCGCCTGGTAGCTTGAACGCGGTTCTACTGACCCATTTTCACATGGATCATGTGCAAGGCTTGTTTCCCATGCGCTGGGGCATAGGGGATGTCATCCCCGTGTTTTCCCCTGATGATCCACATGGCTGTGATGACCTATTTAAATATCCTGGTATTTTTGATTTTTCATACAAAACACTTCCCTTTGTAGCCTTTGAATTCAAAGGTATTCAAATCACCCCTTTGCCGCTAGTGCATTCAAAATTAACCATGGGTTATGTGCTTGAGTTTAAGGGTAAACGTTTAGCTTACCTATGCGACTCTGGCCCATTACGCCGTGATGTCGAAAGCTACCTCAAGAATAATCCTGTCAATTTAATGATCTTAGATTGTGATCAACCGCCACAAGAAAATGCACCCCGTAATCACAATGACTTAACCGGCGCTTTAGCAGTATTTGAGTCCACTAAACCAAATCAACTGCTACTCACCCATATCAGTCATAATTTCGATGAATACTTGATGCAGCACCCTGATTGCTTACCCAAGGGTGTCAACATCGGTTACGACAATCAAAGCTGGGAACTTTAGTGCTCGAAATCCTGTCTTATTTTAACCAGTCCTGGTGGTTTATAACACTCTCCGTACTGATGCATGTCAGCTGGAATATGATGGCGCGTCATGTCAATCCAGAGACTGATTTTTTATGGTGGGGATTATTGGGGCATATTGTTTTATTAGGTGGCTATGGTTTGTATCACTTGGCACAAGTTGACTGGTCGTGGACATTAGCTGGCCTGATTGCCGTCACAGCTTTTGCCAATAGCTTGTATTTTCTATCATTGCGCCAAGCTTATGCCCTAGCACCCGTGGCCTTTGTTTATCCAATTGCCAGAAGCTCTCCCATATTAGTTGCCCTTTGGGCTTGGTGGTTATTGGATGAGTCACTTTCTGGCATGGCATGGCTAGGTATTTTATTCAGTATTTTAGGACTTTGGATATTGGGTAGTACGGCCAAACATAACCCCAACTCCAAGGTCTTAATTTGGACATTATCCGCAGCCTTTTTTACTAGCATCTATTCACTGTCGGACAAAGCCATCAGTTTACAGGTTCATGATTTTTCGGCGCTCTTAGGTGTCGTCACGATCGGTTACTTTGCTGCTTGGGTGACCTTAAGCATCTATAGACAACGCCATTGCAATAGCATCATCCCGCAAAGCAGACCCCACTTAGGTGTTTGGTTAGCCGGGAGCCTGTTTATTGGTAGCGCTTATGCACTTGTCATACTTGCGATGCAAACTCTACCTACCGCTTATGTCGTTTCCATGACCAACATAGGTATTTTATTAGCCGTTGTATTATCCATGCTGTTTTTTAAAGATCGAGCCCACCTAATACAAAAAGCCATCGCAACCCTATTCATTATGAGTGGCTTACTGATATTAGGAATCGTTGGATAACGTCCGGCTATCGAACTTTGCATGGGGATTAATAGCACATAAAACCATTAGAATGACACCCTATATTAAGGCGTTGATTGGGAAGGCTAATTCGCAAAGAACTCAGTCCAGAGAAGGTTTGTGATTCTTAGAGTTTATTAAGTTACGTCATGCTCATGCTGTATGTCGGCCTGATATATGGAGTGTTGACAGGTAAATTTGATGAAATTGAACAAGCAGCCGATGTGGACAGCGTCATGGAAGAGATTAAAGCGGCTTTTGAAGAAGAGCAAAAACGCCTAGAACGCATCAGTGATGCACAAGAAGAGCAGTAGATTTTAATCGACAAGAAGTTATTAAATAAGCATGCTGCTCATAATGGATAAACGTTAAAAGATACGATTAATAAATGTAGTTTTTTTGATGTAAATAATCAATAAAGGGGGACGCTACCCTTTCAATAAAGGGGGACGCTACCCTTTTACTAAGCGTCCTTAATAAATTCTCCATATCTGAAGAGCACTTTCAACATATAAGGCCTGGTAGGTTTTGTTTTCAGCGGTAAATTCAATTTAAAGGGTAGCGTCCCCTTTTTACTGAGGGTTGGAAAGATTGATGGATGTTTCAGTGCAGTGTGTTTAAAAACAGGAGGTATTGAGTTTCACCTTTTAAACTGAAATCAATCGAGTCTGACCCTATTGGTTTCTAGGCAATGTGGTTAAATGCCATTAGCTTTATGGATAGATTCAAAGCTTTCAATAACTGCACTATCCTTAATTTTGCTAAATCCAAATGCGAAATTTCCTTGTGATTTTTTAAAACTTGGGAACCACTTTTCTCTGCATAATTTTGGCATTGGTTCAAAAAGTCTTCCATTTTGACCTGTAATTTTATATTTGAAGTCAGGTTTATCAGATTTTGTTACATCATGAATTCGAAACATTGCTCTAAGGTGATAAGTTCTTGGTGAGCCTTCACCAGCAACTAACCAAATACGAGAATCTTTTATATTGTCTTTATCAATGGATTTCGATGTGTAAATGGCAAGCTTTTCAAGATCAATTGCAGGATAACCCATTTTTTCTTTTTTGTGGTAAACAATATAATCTGACAATTTAGACTCCTTTTATTGTCTAACTATTATTAGCCGTTATTTGCACACCCTCACTCACTCCTGTTTGCAACGAAGGCGATATGGTGCACGCAACAACAGCTAGCTTGCCGAATACCATTACCTATAAGCTTCGGATATGCCTAAGTCGTGGATGATGACTTGACCTGATACGATCTCGTGTCTAATAACGCGCTGTTGTTCGACAGCTGGTTTTTCACCGAACTCAGCGAACCTATCATTGCTAATGATGAAAGTAGTTTTATCCGCAGTCGCCAAGTCGATAACGGTTTCATCGGCTTTTCTGCTCGTCGCAACAACATGCACCTTTGCTGGAGGCCCTATTACATCCCGCACGTCCGAGTCGCCACTATTCAGCGCTCTCCGAATGGAGGCATCAAAAACAACCGTGACGTCGTAGCTATCGGTAAGTAGAGGAACCAACGCTTGCAGCACATCAAGGCCAAGAAAAGTTGAACCCTCGTAACACAGATTGTTGCCGTCTATAATCAAAGCGCGAACTTCACGTGCCGCCTTCTCAGCAGTTGATCGTGAACGTTTATTCAGCTTCTCGATATCGCGATCAAAACGCCGAAGCTCTGATTCTTTTTTAGATATAACTTTTCGAGGCGAACCCGTCCCAAACTGTTCTTCGCATGCTTGGTGGGCCATCGCCCTCTCGAACGAATTGTCGGCATCCGTCAATTCTCCGTCTATTTTACGAGCACGCCTTATTGCATCATTGATTTCGGATTTCTTGTGCTCAATGCTGCGGATTTGTTTCAAAACGGGCTCAAGGGCAACATCGACCTGCTTTTTGCGTTCAGCAAGCTGATCTATCTGCTTCTTCTGCTGCGAAAGCCTCTTCGCAACCTCAGTTCTGTCTTCGTTGGTTTTATCGAAATCGAATTTCTCGTAACGCGAAATTTCGTCGAATTTTTCCCGCTTTTGAAGCTCGGCGTTCTGCATCCGGTCTCGCGCTTTAGCGTACTCTTCTTTTGCACGATCATGTGATTGTTTTAATTCGGAAGCGCGCCCTCGAAGGTCGCGCTGCTTCGAATCGAACCAATTTTTCGGGTTCCAAAGACTATTTATTGATTTCGATAATTCGGCAATCTTGTCTCCTAACGTATCGGCTTTGATTTTGTACTGACCACATTCACGAGCCCGGTCCTTTGCCTCGGTGCGGAGATATTCGAGCTTTGCGTGGTGCTCGTCTATGGTGTTACTCTCATACCAAGCGAGATCCTGCCGAAGCTTTTTGAGCTTGTCCTCCAACTCAGATGTCCTACGCCTCGCGCTCTCAAGCTTGGCGTCAAATGGATTCAGGTTCATGTGACTCGTGTCCTTATTATCATCATCGGTTTCAAATTTTGCATCAACGAGACTGCAAGCGTTCTCCGAAATTTGCCATGACGGTTAACGCCGCAATAAAAGGCGAGCGTTAGCGAGTCCAGCCCACGCTTTTTGTGGGCGTTTTTTCATTGCCTTGTTATGCATTTAGTTGCAGTACGTTTGGTTGCCGATTTTTTGGCAAGTAGTCCCATCTGAACCATAGGTTGTGTTGCCAATTTTCTGTACTGTACTGCCATCAGAATTGTAAAGAGTATTACCTATTTGCTGGGAAGTAGAACCATTTGAATTGTAGGTAGTGTTTCCAATCCGCTGAGAAGTAGAGTCATTGTTACCGTAAGTAGTATTTCCGATTTGTTGCGATGTGGAACCATTTGAGCCATAGGTGGTGCCGCCTATATTTTGATACGTAGTTCCCGACTGACCATGTAAATATTCTTCTGCGTGAACTGCGCTAGTAAGGACGATGCTTGCTGCGATTGTTAAGATTACTTTTTTCATAGGTATTGCTCCATGTGGTTGATAGCATAACTATTATTAGACATCCTAATTACTATAAATAACGTATTTGAAGTATGTCTAAAAATGATGTTATTCATTGATTTTTAGGAAACGTTGCTTGGTGTAAACCATCAATTTAGAGCCTAACACGCTTTACCGCTTGAGTTTAGGCTGCCTAAATTGGTATTTAACCGATTGGTAATTATAAACGGTAATTGGTAGATTTACGGATTAAATAAAGGCGTTCTAAAAATTAACAGAATTAATACACTCAGATTTTTTAGTTCTTACTTTTCCCGCGATAACTCAAAAACGAGACCCCGCCTACCACCAGCAACATCCCGGTTGCATGCCATGCTGTAAACGGTTCGTTGAGAATCCAAATCGCTAAGCCCATGGTCATAATGGGGCCGAGTGAGCCGACAATACCGGTTTGTGCGGGGCCAATTCGATGGATGGCTTCGCTGATCATAAAGCTTGGGATCACGGTACTGAATATGGCTAATAATCCTAACCAAAACCACGCCATATTGGTGACGGTTAAATCGGCGTAGTCATTGAAAATAGAGAAGTGAATCAGTACAAAAATACTGGATATGCTCATGGCCAAACCGGTAAACCAAATACTGCCCATGTTCTGAATCTCTTTTTTACCAAACAGCACGTAAAACGAGAAAGACAGCGCGGCTAGAGCGACTAATACCGTGCCTAAAATAACGTCTTCGCCCTCTAAAGAGAGCTCTTTGTAAAACACAATCCACAGGCCTGCGTAGGTAATGATTAACGAGAGAATGATTTTACGGGTGAGTGGGGTTTTAAAGAACATAGCACCCAGCAGGGCCACCATAATGGGGTAGGTAAACAGGGTTAAACGTTCCAGTTGGGCGCTAATCATCTCTAGGCCTTTTAGGTCAAACCAAGACGATAAGTAGTAACCAATAAACCCTAGAAAGGTAATTTTAAGCCATTTGGATGAGAGGTTTTCTGGCACGGTTTGTTGTCTGGCCATCCAAGCAATCACGGCTAAATAAATCGGCAGGGCAATGGCCATACGTAGCATTAAGACGCTGTCGGTATCAAGGCCTTCGGCGTAAGCGAGTTTGATGAAAATGGATTTTAACGAGAACAGGCCGGTGCCAATAATGGCCAGCAGTAAACCGATGTTTATGGCGGAGAGCGGGAGTTTATTAATCAAGGTTTTTGGCCAATGTACCACGCATAACGGTGTTTCGGAGAGTCGGGCTTAAAGCTGTTTTCATTTGCCAGCCAACCTTCGCCATACACTAAGGTGGTGAGGTCTGGCCAAGCGTGATTGAGTTCGCCCGATTGCACATAAAAGTCGGGGTTGTTGGGGGCATTGTCTTGCACGGGGGCTAAAAACGTTTGGTAAATGAGCAGGCCTGCTGGTTTTAACGCGGCTACTAATTGCGGAAACAAACGGCGATCGAGGTATCGGCTAACCACAATGACATCAAACTGTTGATAGGGCAGGAGCATCTGTTCTAGATCGGTAATGAGCGGTTCAATGGGCAGTCGATTGATGCTTGCCCAGTTATTGAGCACGGTTAAGGCGTTATCGGAGATATCCCATGCTTGGGTTTTTAACCCGCACTGCGCTAAAAAACGGGCATTGCCACCCAAGCCACACGCCAACTCTAAACCTTTGCCATTAAAGGGCAGTAAACGGCTGTGTTGTTTTAAAACAAAACACGGGTTGGCGGGGGTGTGCAGATGGGTTTCGGCGTATTTTTGATCCCACTTTTGCGCGCTGGTTTGAGTCATGCGTTAGCCCCTATTTACGCCAGAAAGCGGCGGTGAACAGAACCAGTAGCGTAAAGATCTCTAAACGCCCAAGCAACATGGCAAAGGTTAATACCCATTTAACGGGGTCGCTCATGGTTTCGTAGTTTGAGGCCACGTCCCCCAAGCCGGGTCCAAGGTTGTTCATCATGGCGGCAATCGCTGAGAACGCGGTAAGCTCATCGACACCCAGCGCCATAATAATCAGCATTAACACGGCAAAGGTAAACGCGTACACCGAGAAGAATCCCCAAACGGCGGTCATGACTTTTTCTGGAATGGGTTTGCCGTTGAGCTTAACGGGCATAATGGCGTTGGGGTGCAACAGGCCACGAATTTCACGCGAGCCTTGTTTGAACAGCAAGACGAAACGAATCATTTTCATTCCCCCCGCCGTTGACCCGGCACTTCCGCCGATAAAACTCATCATAATCAACAGCACCGGAATAAAGGCTGGCCAAACAGAGAAGTCGGCATTGGCAAAACCGGTAGTGGTGGCAATGGAGACGGTTTGGAACGCGCCATAACGAAAGGCTTCGTGCCACGTTGGGTAAACGTCATTGAAATACAGGTAGGCGGTAACGAGCATAATCCCCAGCATGAGAAGGCTGGCGTAGGCTTTGAATTCAGGGTCTCTAAAATACGGAAACACAGTAAAGTTTCTAAAGGCGGTAAAGTGCAACGCAAAGTTAATGCCCGATAAAAACATAAACACAATCGCAACCGTCTCTACCGTGGTGCTGTCAAAGTAGCCAATGCTGGCATCGTGGGTAGAGAACCCGCCAATCGCGACGGTTGAGAAGCTGTGCCCAAAGGCATCAAACCAATTCATGCCGGCAAACCAGTAGCCAATGGCACAGGCGATGGTTAACCCCAAATAGAGATACCAAAGCGTTTTAGCGGTTTCTGAGATACGCGGGGCAATTTTAGAGTCTTTAACTGGTCCAGGGGTTTCGGCACGATACAGCTGCATGCCCCCGATACCGAGCATCGGCAAAATGGCGACCGCTAACACGATAATACCCATGCCACCTAACCATTGCAGTTGCTGACGATACCAAAGAATGGCGTGTGGCATATTGTCCAAGCCACTCATCACGGTTGCTCCCGTGGTGGTTAAGCCAGAGAAGGATTCAAAAATAGAGTCGGTGAGCGTTAGCGGTACTTCGGGTTCAAAGTAAAAAGGCAAGGCGCCCACTAAGCCCAGTACGGTCCAGAACAGCACGACGACTAAGAAACCGTCTCGAATTTTAAGTTCTCGTTTATGGTTGCGAACGGGATACCAAAGTAGCAGGCCTGCTAACAATACGCCGATCATAACGCCAATAAAACTATAGGTTGCGCCGTCTTGATAGTAAAGCGAGATTAAAATGGGCGGCACTAGACTGATGCTGTACACCATTAATAGTATGCCGATGACCTTGGTTATGATTTTTGAATGCATAGTTATCTGATAATCTGATTAATGGTTTTGTATGGGTTTGATGTTTTTTTCTAGTGTTGTTTGGTTTGGCTTAGTTTTAGTTAATTGGGTGACTTGTTATTTTAACTAAAATCAACGCTTAACTTAGCCAACTACTCGACTCGGTCGGTGAGAAGAGTTTTGCCACCACCGATCCAATGTTAGGATCAGAAAGAAACAGAATAACGTGATCTTCCGCTTCAATGCTTAAACTGCTGTGCGAAATAATCACTTTATCATTCCGGATGATACAGCCCACGGTAATCTCTTTTGGCCATGCAATCTTGCCAATCTCTTTGCCAATAACCTGACTGGTTTCGGTGGTGCCGTGGGCAATCACCTCCATGGTTTCGGCCGCGCCGCGTCTTAATGAGGCGGCTTGAACGGTATCGCCTTTGCGCATGTAGTGCAAAAGGTGACTGGTGGTGATTTGGTCTGCCGAGACCGCAACATCAATGCTGTTGCGCTGAATCAGTTCAATGTAAGACTGGTTGTTAACCAGGGCAATCACACGCGCTACGCCGAGTTTTTTAGCGAGCATCCCCGAGATAATATTGGCTTCATCCGAGTTGGTGACCGCCACAAATAGATCGGTCTCATCAATGTTCTCTTCGAGCAGTAAATCTTTATCGGAGACGTCACCGTGAATGATAATGGTTTTATCTAAGGCTTCGGCCACTTCGCGGGCTTGTTTGATATTGTGATCAATTAACTTAACCTGATGCGCATTTTCTAGGGCTTCAGCTAAACGGAAGCCAATGTTACCGCCGCCTGCAATCATAATGTTACGCGACGGCCGTTGTTTTTGACGACGCAGGTCTTCCACAATAATGGGAATGCTTTTTGGCTCGGCCAGAAAAAAAACTTCATCTTCGGCTTGAATGGTCACTTCACCGGTTGGCATGACCACCTCATCTTGACGATAAATGGCCACAATGCGCGTGGAGACATCTTTAGGCAGGTAGTTCTTAATCTCTTTGATTTTTTTGTCAGCCAAAATGCTGCCCTTGTAGGCACTGACGGCAATTAAACGCACTTTACCATTTGCAAAGTCAATGACTTGCAGGGCACCGGGATACTGAATCAATTGCAAAATATAGTCGGTCACCAGCGCTTCTGGGCTGATAAGCACATCTATGGGTAGGCTGTCGGTGCTGTGTTCGCGATTAAAAAGTTCCGGGCGATCAAGGTAAGAGCGACTGCGTACACGGGCGATTTTAGTGCCGGTTTTATAAAGAATGTGCGCAATTTGACAGGCTAAAATATTGGTTTCGTCATCTTGTGTGGCGGCAATGAGCATATCGGCATCTTCTAGCCCAGCCTGTTCCAGAATGTCTGGGTGCGAGGCGTGACCACTGACGGTACGAATATCCAGACGATCTTGCAAACGTTGCAAGTGCGCGGTATCCAAATCCACCACGGTGACATCATTGTTTTCATTGGCGAGCAATTCGGCTAACGAAGAGCCGACTTGGCCGGCACCTAAAATTACGATATTCATAATATATAAATGGTTCTTTTATTTATCTATTTAATGACAATGACCGCTTATTTTACGCCTAAAAAACCGATTAGATTGATTTAAACGTGTCTGGCGTTCTACTAAGCGTGCGCGTGCAAGTAATAACACTTGTTTACTTTACACTGGATTTTTGGGGTCAATGTCTAGGGTTTTTAATTTACGGTAAAGGTTAGTGCGGTCAACGCCCGAACGTTTGGCGGTATCCGACACGTTTCCACCGGTTTCTCTTAACAATTGGCTGAGATAGGCTTTTTCAAACAGATCTTTGGCTTGCTTTAGATTGATTGAGGTATCGACTCCGGCCTCTGAAACATCGGTTTGTTCTGGTTGAATCAGCGCCGATTTTACTTCGCTATCGGTAATGTCGCCCGACCCCAAAATAAGCAGTTTTTGAATGAGATTTTCGAGTTCACGCAAATTACCCGGCCAGCTGTATTGGCGCAAGATATTCTGTGCGGATACGCTAAAGTGTCGGTAATTTAAGCCATCGTGTGAGACCAAGTGGTTGATGAAATATTCAATTATCTCGGGAATATCTTCACTGTGTTGACGTAATGCAGGTATCTGAATGGGCATGACTTGAAAGCGTTGGTAGAGGTCGTCTCGAAAGGCACCTTTTTGATTAATCTCTTCTAGGCCTGTTTTACTTAAGACAATAATACGAATGTCCAACATCACTGGGTTTTCAATGGTTTGGCATTTGAAACACTGCTTGTTTAATAAGTTGGCAAGAATCAACTGGCTGGTGTCTGTGAGGATATCGGCATTGGTTAACACTAAGGTACCGCCATCTAAGGCACGCAGTTGATTCAATAACTCTTGGTTACTTTCATTCTGGGCTTTTTGGGCTAAGGCATTAAAGTCTTTGGCGTATAAAACCAACAGGCCTGATTCTTTTCGGTCACTGGTTTTGTGCAGGGCTTTGGCAAAGTGTTTTTTACCGGTTCCGGTTTCGCCAGCCACTAAAATCGGCATGCTGTATTTGGCTAAACGGTCAATGGTTTCACGCAGAGCCATAATTAACTTACTTTTACCAATCGGTAAAATTTGTTCGGGCAGCGTTTGTTTGAGTTGTCGATTCTCTTGATGAAGACGTGTGTGCTCTAACGCACGTTCGGCAATCACTAAGAGTTTTGCTAACGAAAGCGGTTTTTCTAAAAAGTCGTACGCCCCAAGCTTGGTGGCTTCAATGGCGGTTTCAATGGTGCCGTGACCCGACATCATAACAATGCTGGTTTGCTCTAAAGTGGGGTCGGTGCGCATCTCTTTTAATAACGTTATGCCGTCAATGTCGGGCATCCAAACGTCCAAAAAGATAACATCTGGGGCTTGAGTGCGCCAAGCTTCTTTTGCTTGAGTGCCATTGGCCGCCGTATTGGTGACGTAACCCTCTTCATCAAAGATCTCTTGCATTAAGTTACGGATGTCTTTTTCATCATCCACAATTAAGATTTTGCCTGGTTTCATTGGCTGTCGTTACTCAGAATAATAGGAATTTCAATTATAAAGCAGGTTCCGCCCTCGGGGGGCGACTCGAGTCGAATTTGTCCGCTGTGCTCTTCAACAATTTTACGCACAATCGCCAACCCTAGGCCACTGCCTTTCGGTTTATCGGTGGCGTAGGGTTCAAATATCCAGTTTTGGGCGTCTTCGCCAATACCCGGGCCATTGTCGCAGAGTGTAATGACGAGTTCAGATTGGTCGTCTGAGCACTGCGTGGTGACGATAATTCGGGCTTTTTCAGTATGTTCTGAGGCTTCAATCGCATTTTTAATGAGATTGTGAAACAGCTGACGTAACCGTGATGCATCGGCCATGATAATGGGGCAGGTGGTATCGAGTTGATGCTTGATAGACCAATTTGATTCACGACTTTGATACATCAGCACAATGTCTTCAATGAGACTGTTGATGTTTAATTTGCGCGTTTGTACTTCTGGGGTGTTGGCGTAATCTGAGAAGGCCTCAACCAACGATTGCATGGCACTAACTTGGTCGGTAATGGTGTTGGTTAAACGCGCCAGCAGTGCTTGGTCAGTGTCATCCAATTTGGCATGGAGTTTGTAGTTTAAGCGTTCTGCAGACAGCTGAATGGGCGTGAGTGGATTTTTAATTTCATGCGCTAATCGGCGAGCGACATCGCTCCAAGCGGCATTAAGTTGCGCTTGAACCAACTCGGTAATGTCATCAATAACAATAACAAATCCGCCGACTTTTTGATCGATACTTGGGAGGGTTGAGCCGTGCAGTTGAAGAATTTTTTGACCTTTTTTGCAGGAGAGTTTGTATTGCAAACTCCAATTGGCATCGTTTTGTTCAAACAAAGGGTGAATGTGTTCATACAGGTCTTTTAAGTGGCTGTTTTCTTCCTGCTCAATCATGTCGACAAATTTTCGGCTGATATGACGATTCAGTTTGGTATTAAGAATGCTAGCTGCGGCATCGTTGCTGGTGCGCAGGCGTTTATTCATATCAAAGGTTAAGACGCCACTGGAGAGGTTTTGAATAATAGCTTGCAGGTACAGCTTTTGTACTTCTGTTTGTTGGTGACCAATTTTAATGTCGTTTCGTGCCCTTGATATCTTTTCAATCATGTCGTTAAAAGACAAAATCAGCGTGCCAAAATCATCATCCCGATCCACTGGCATTTTAATGCTGTAATCGCCGCGAGAGACGGCGGCGGTTCCGCGGGCTAAGGTGCGAATGGGGCGGGTCATGTTTTGTACTAGCTGAATGGTAAACAGCAAGGTGGTGACGAGAGTGAGCAAAAGCACCATGGACAAAATCAGGGTAAAACTGGCTGTTAGTGGTCCTTTTAAATAAGACAGCTCTGTGTACTGCCCCGATGCGACCTTAACCGATTCGGCGAGTTCCGTCATGCCGGTGGGTACGTCAAAAATAACCTGCAATGCATAGGTGCCATTTAATTGCAGGTCGGTGAAGGGCACGAGCACTCTAATAAACTCTTGCGGTTGAATCGTGCCAGGAATGGATTCAATGGTGGCAAAGGTTTTTTTCTGACGAATTTGTTGGAATAAATTGTCGCCCGGTGGCGAGGGTAAAATGTCTAAATCGTTTAAGCTGCTGAACGCAACAAGTTGTTGATTAGAGTGGTACAGCGCAACTTCTTGCGCATTGAGTTTTGTGCGGATGGTGCTGACGCCGATAAAAGGCGAAGAGGCCAACAGAGAGCCATTATCTTTGGCGATATTTAAGGTTAAATTTAAGCTGTCGATGGTTTTGTTGTCGAGTGTGGTGCGCACTAAGGTGGTGGCGTTTTGCAAGGCGACTTCGGTTTTAACATCAAACCATTGGTGAATACCTTGCTGAATAAAGATTAATGCAAAATAGAAAATGGTGGCAACGGGCAAGCCAAGTAACAGGGTAAAAATGGCGGTAATACGCACCGTAACCTTGATACCCGGCACTTTTTGTTGGTAACGTTTTCGCAGTTCTAAAATGGTGCGAATCAGAATAGATAATAGAACCAGCGTACCTATGACGGTAAAAATCAGCAGGCTTGAGTAAGCATCGGCAAACTCTGACGCATTTTGCAGAATTTGGCTCATCATAATCAGAGCAATCAACAACGCACTTGAAAGCAGCGCTAGCCAGCCATACTGTTTAAAGTTTTTCCAACTTACTGTCTTCATAACCAACTCTTAGGCGTATAAATAGTGGTTTCAAACCAGCCACTGTTAATTTGCCAGTCTGAATCAAGTAACGAATTTACCACGAGCGGGGCGGGGAGTCGCCAGCGATTTAATTTTATATTGAGTTTTAAGGTGTATTTTTGATCGGGGTGCAGCTCTGACAACGATAAAACCGGAAAAGCCGATAGGGTGCCTAAGGTTTTAAGGGCTTCGTCTAGGGAGTTAAAACTTTGTACTTTATTGTTTCGTTCATTAATGAGGGTGTAGCGATTGCTAAAGGCTGAGTAGTGCAGTTGCGTATGATATTTTATTTGCATGCGTTCGCGATGGTATTTAATGCCTGCGAATCGCTGATGTTCAAGAAACAGGATTTCGGTTTGAAAGGTGAGGCTAATCCCATTACGAATCGCTTCAAGTAGGGTTTCTGGTAAGCGAAACTGGCTTTGTGAATCAAAAAGAAGCTGTTGATCGGCTTGATAATCGGTGACTTCAATAATGATAATTTCATTGGATGCCAATAAAATAGGGCTTTGAAAAGTGAGCAGGCCTGCTAACCACAGCAGGGTAAAAAAAGACGTTTTGGAACGGTGATGCTTGCCATGAAAAACGCGTTTAAACGGATTTTTAGCAAACGTAACCATGCTATAAACGCTTTTCTAAGAGGCAATAAAAGAAACCATCCATGCCATCTTGCCCAGGTAAAATTTGACGTCCCGGCGTGTTGTCAAAGGTGATGCCCCATTCGGCTTCAATGGGAACCACTTTGGCGGTCGGTTCCGATTCGATGAAGTGTTGCATTTGCAAGGTATTCTCTTGCGGCAATACTGAACAGGTTGCATACAGCAATTGTCCGCCTGGTTTTAAGGTGGGCCATAACGCTTGTAAAATGGCGTTTTGAGTCTGTACCAGTTGTTCAATGTCTTCGAGGGTGCGGTGCCACTTTATATCTGGGTGACGGCGAATGATGCCGGTTGCTGAACACGGTGCATCCAGTAAAATTTTATCAAACGGTTCTTGGTTCCACCATTCGCTCGGGTTTGAGGCATCGCCCACCGCATATTCGGCGTCTAAATCTAAGCGGTAAAGGTTTTCGGCCAAGCGATCTAAACGATCTGGCTCTTTTTCAATGGCAAATACTTTGGCTTGGTTATTGGACATTTCTAACAAGTGCGAGGTTTTACCACCGGGGGCTGCGCAGGCATCTAAAATCGATTCGTCTGCCTGTGGTTGTAAAATCAACGCCGCTTGCTGAGCGGCAGGGTCTTGCACACTAAAGCCCCCTTCTTCGTAGGTGGGCAACTTTGAAATGTCGGTGCTTCTTTCTAACACAATGGCTTGTGGGGTATTGCTGTGGGCGGTGGCTTCTATCTCTGCTTCAGCCAGTTGTGCTAACAATTCGTCACGGGTTTGTTGAATGGTGTTGACGCGCAAGGTGAGTGGCGCTTGTTCGTTGTTGGCTTGTAAAATGGCCTCCCAGTTTTCTGGGTAGGCGGTGCGCATCTGTTTCACAATCCACTGGGGGTGTGAAAAACGATACGCGGGTTTTAAATCCACTTCGGCACAAATTTCATCTTTTTCACGCAAGAAACGTCTTAATACCCCATTTAACAGCGCTTTTGCCCACGGTTTTTTGAGTGATTTGGTGACGCTAACGGTTTCTGATACCGCGGCGTGCTCAGGGGTTTCCATGTACAGAATTTGGTACAAACCAAGCAGAATAAGTTGATTAACGTCTTCGTCTTTCTCTTTCATGGGCTTTTTAAGCAGGTGGGCACGAATCGCCTCTAAACGATCTTGCCAACGCAGTGTGCCTAACACTAAGTTTTGAGTGAAGTTACGTTCTCGACGGTCGCTAAATTGCGCCAGCCCTTCAGGTAACGTTTGACTCAAAGAGCGGCCGTGTTCAACGACCGTAAGGCAAATTTTAAGGGCAATAAAGCGCGTGTTGATTGGGCGAGTGTCGTTCACAGCGTTGTTCATTAAAAGGTGTGTCCTTTAAGCTGACGAGATTGCGCAAAGTCATACGCGGCCATGGGCTTTTTGCCTGCCGGTTGCACTTGGGTCAACCAAATAGGGTCACTGCCCGTGGTGATTAATATGCCCTGTTTGTCAACTGCAATGACCAGGCCTGCTGACTTTTTTGAGACGTTTTTTTCGTCTAGCGCGGAATCAAACTCAAGGTCGAGTGCTAAGTTTTGGGAGATGTGAGCTTGCAGGACACGCAGTGGGTTCTCCTGAAACTGAGTAAACGCCACTGGCCAGGGATTGAATGCTTGTATTTTGCGGACAATGGTCTGGGCGGGTTGCGACCAGTTAATTTCGGCTTCTGCTTTATGCATTTTTTCGGCGTATGTCACTAAACTTTCGTCCTGTTTCTCAGGCGTAAGTTCTGCGTGTTGAACCGCTTTTAAGGTATCCATTAAGGCCTCGCACCCTAAGATACTTAAACGGTCGTGCAAGGTTTGCGCGTTGTCATCGGTTTGAATCACGGTGGTTTTTTTACACAACATATCACCGGTATCCAAGCCAATATCCATTTGCATCATGGTCACCCCGGTTTGTGCATCACCCGATTCAATGGCACGCTGAATGGGTGCTGCTCCACGCCAACGTGGCAATAACGAGGCGTGAATGTTTAGGCAACCGTGCTTTGGCATATCCAAAACAACCTTAGGCAAAATTAAGCCGTAAGCGACCACAATCATAATGTCGGCGTTGAGTGCAGACAGTTCAGTTTGTGCGGTTTCATCACGCAGGGTTTGCGGTTGATAAACCGGAATATTGTGCTGTAAGGCAAGGTTTTTAACCGGACTGGCCGTGAGTTTGCGGCCACGACCCGCAGGGCGGTCAGGTTGGGTGTAAACGGCGATAACGTTGTGTTCAGAGTCGAGCAGAGCCTGCAAGGGCGCGACTGAAAATTCAGGCGTGCCTGCAAAAATAATATTTAAGGGTTGAGTCATAATCGGTCTAATCGTTCTCTTCGTTCATCTGTTGTTTGCGAAATTGCTGTAACGCGCGGGTGCGTTTTAACCCTGAAAGATGGTCAATAAACATTTTGCCATTGAGGTGGTCAATTTCATGTTGTAAACAGATTGCAAGCAGTTCGTCCGCTTCAATTTCAACCATTTTGCCCTCGCGATTCATGCCTTTTACGATAATGTCGCTTGGGCGCGTTACTTTACCGTAAATACCGGGCAAAGAAAGACACCCCTCTTCCCACGAAATTTTACCCGCAGAGCGAATGATTTCGGGGTTAATGAGCGCGATCGGCTGATCGTTTTTTTCTGATACATCGACTACAATAATCCGCTTTTGCACGGCAATTTGAGGTGCCGCCAAACCGATGCCTGGTGCGTCGTACATGGTGTAGAACATATCATCAATGAGTTTGTCTATTTCGTCGGTCATCTCCTTAACAGGAGTGCAGACTTCTCTTAGGCCTTGTTCTGGGTAGAGAACGATATCGAGTTTTTCCATAGCGTTATTTTTACTTAATTCAATTTCAATTCCTATATTATATCGAACTATGTCAAGTATTTCTGATTTACCCAGTCTATTGCCGTTTCATTTGGCCTATTTCTCTGCTGAGCAATTGCACAATGTTGAGCGGCACTTTGGTTCTTTAAAGCAAGCTTTACTTGCTTCCGAAGCAGATTGGCAGGCCTGTCAGCTTTCCAAAGAGAAACAACTTGAAGCGTTGTTTGATGCCAATTTAGCACGACGCGTTGACGAGGCTTTAGAGTGGGCGGAGCAGCCTGAACATCATTTGATTGGACTGGATTCACAGGCTTTTCCGGCTCGATTAAAAGAGATTAGTGATCCCCCGATACTACTCTCGGTAAAAGGCTCGGTGTCGTTGTTGAACGACCCCCAGTTGGCGATAGTAGGCAGTCGTCACGCGTCTAAATTAGCGATTAATTCAGCCAAAGATTTTGCACATCACCTTTCTGATAAAGGGCTCGGTATTACCAGTGGATTGGCGCTGGGGATTGATACCGCGGCGCATGAAGGTGGCCTACTGGGCATTGGCAAAACGATTGCGGTGGTGGCAACGGGGCTGGATCGTATTTATCCGGCGCGCAATAAACTATTGGGGCATCAGATTGTCGAGCAAGGGGCAATGATCTCAGAATTTCCGTTAGGCACCAAACCGCTGGCTTACCATTTTCCAAAACGCAATCGAATTATAAGTGGCTTAAGCGTGGGCACGTTTGTGGTTGAAGCCGCCTTGAAAAGTGGTTCTTTAATTACCGCTAGAATGGCGATGGAGCAAGGCCGAGAGGTGTTTGCGATGCCAGGGTCAATTAATAATCCGCAGGCAAAAGGCTGCCATCAACTGATTAAGCAAGGCGCTAAATTGGTGGAATCGGGTCAAGATATTCTGGAAGAGTTAGCGGCACTCATTGTTTTGGATAAACCTGAAACGGCCGTTCAGCAAGATTGGATGCAGCAAGCCAATCATTCAGGTTCAAATGCAAGTTCAAGTCAGCACCGTATTCTAAAATTTGTTGAGTACGAACCGATTGGGTTAGATGAGTTGGTGGTGCTGTCTAAAATGCCCGTGTCGGATATCTTAAGCCAGATGATGATGTTGGAATTGTCGGGTGAGGTTGAGGCCATGTCGGCAGGTCGCTGGTGCAGAATTTAATAAGGGGTTTAACCCTTAGGCAACCGAATCGAGTTTAATGGTGCAGTAAGCGACATTGCCTTTTTCAG
>Ga0307994_1000479_pt1 | contig 28007 bp, 25 predicted proteins | sample EllFjometagen261_FD_203171 | JGI IMG/M metagenome (GOLD analysis project Ga0307994, IMG submission 203171) | Marine microbial communities from Ellis Fjord, Antarctic Ocean - #261 | ecosystem: Environmental > Aquatic > Marine > Unclassified | place: Southern Ocean | collected 2014-11-02 | reverse complement strand
TGTTCCATGGCTATGTCTGCCACAGCAGTTGCAGGCAGTGTTTCTATGGAGCGTCCTAGATCAAAACCAAATAGTCCTGCAGCACCGCCAGTAAAAGGAATACCTTGGGCTTGCGTAAGCGTGCTCGTATCTGCCAGTAACTCACTTTGCAATGCGCCGATTAAGTCAAAGGGGTCTATGTCCGTTACTTTAGTGGTATTGTCTCGCTCTACTTTAGTCACACCGTCCTTGTGGCTAATCACGGCTAATGGTGCAGCCATGGCTATATCGTAACGACCAAAATGGCTCGCTGGGCGGCTAGAATCCAATAACAAAGGCATTGAAAGATGCCGTATGGCTTCAAAGTAATGACAGGCGTTTTCTACAAAAGGTAGGTTGACTATATACACAGTAATGATCTTAGGCTTATAGAATAGGTATTCTAACTGTCCCAAGGGAGTGGCACTAGGGTTTTACTCTAATTAACAGCATAAACTCAACTAAATAAAAATCTAAATAATGGCTTGTATGGACACATTGTCTACAATATTAGATGAATGTCTAATTTGACGACCCTTATTGGGTGGAATATAATGCATTCACTCTAAATGTGTAGACAATCTATTATGCAGGAAGAAATCACAACCTTAGCTACACAAGTGTGTGAGCGTATTGTAAAAGATATTATCACTGGGGCCATTGCCCAAGGCCAAAAGCTCAATGAGCCCGAACTCGCCCGTATTCACGGTATAAGCAGAGGACCGCTGCGAGAAGCAATGAGTAGGCTTGAATCTATGCGCTTGATCACCCGCACGCCTAATGTCGGCGCGAGGGTAGTAAAGCTTTCTTACCAAGAGTTGTTAGAAATATATCAAATACGCGAATCTCTAGAGGGCTTAGCTGCCAAGCTTGCAGCACAAGCCATGTCATCAGAAGAAAAGTCTAATCTTAGATTACTGCTTAATAGCCACCGTAAGCACATTCTAGACACCCAGGGTCAATCTTACTTTCAGCAGGAAGGTGATGTGGATTTCCACTACTGCATCGTTCACGGCAGTAAAAATCAGCGGCTTATTGACATGCTCGCCGGAGATTTGTATCAACTCGTACGGATGTACAGATACCAATTTAGCTTGTCTAGTAATCGACCTCAACAAGCCTTAAAAGAGCACGACCAAATTTGTAGCGCTATTGAAGAAGGCGACGGAGAATTAGCCGAGTGGCTTATGAAACGTCATATCAATAACGCGCGAAAGAACATCATGCAACGCATGCAAATACAATCAACTACCCAGGATGGAAGCAAGCAATGAGCAAGACTATTAGAATGAGCCAAGGTGCTAAATTTCGCGCGGCGATCAGCAATAATGACCCACTGCAAATTGTCGGTACCATTAACGCCTATAGTGCCATGATGGCTGAAAAAGTTGGTCATCAGGCCATTTACCTTTCTGGCGGCGGAGTTGCTAATGCCTCCTACGGCCTTCCCGATTTAGGCATGACTAGTCTTAACGATGTGTTAGCAGATGCTAGGCGTATTACTGCAGCCAGCGAACTACCGTTATTGGTGGATATTGATACCGGTTGGGGTGGGGCTTTTAACATAGCCCGGGCCATTAAAGGCATGGAATCTGCAGGCGTTGCTGCAGTGCATATTGAAGATCAAGTGGCGCAAAAGCGCTGTGGTCATCGACCCAATAAAGAAATTGTATCTACCCAAGAAATGGTAGATCGAGTTAAAGCCGCAGTAGATGCCCGTGTTAATGACGAGTTTTTTATCATGGCCAGAACCGATGCTTTCCAAAAGGACGGTTTACAAGCCGCCATTGAACGCTCTCAAGCGTGCATAGAGGCCGGTGCCGACGGCATTTTTGCTGAAGCAGTGCATGAACTGACCGATTATGAAGCCTTTGCTAACGCCATATCTGTGCCCTTATTAGCTAACATCACAGAATTTGGCGCCACACCTTTGTACAATAAAAGTGAATTGGCCAATGTGGGCGTAGATATGGTGCTTTATCCACTGAGTGCGTTTCGGGCGATGAACAAAGCTGCTCTTAATGTGTATGAACACTTATTGGTTGATGGTGATCAAAAGGCGGTCATTGATACCATGCAAACCCGCATGGAACTGTACGATTTTTTAGATTATCACTCGTTTGAAGAAAAGTTAGACGAATTATTCGCAGCTGGTAAAAACCTGTAATTACACCCTTGAAAGGAACAAAAAAATGAGCACTAAACCTATATCTGGCGCTGGCCTAAGGGGTCAATCAGCAGGATCTACCGCATTGTGTACTGTCGGTTTAACCGGCACAGGCTTAACTTACCGTGGTTATGACATTAGTGAATTGGCAGAAAAAGCCAGTTTCGAAGAAGTCGCCCACATGCTACTAAAAGGGCATTTGCCAAATCAAACAGAACTTGATGCTTATATCCAGAAGCTACAGGGTATGCGCCACTTGCCTCAGGCCCTAAAAACCGTACTAGAGCAGATTCCTGCTGATGCGCATCCGATGGACGTCATGCGCACCGGTTGCTCGATGTTGGGTAACTTAGAAACAGAACTCGACTTTTCAATGGAACAAGAGGTTACAGACCGTTTATTAGGTTTGTTCCCAGCTATTATTTGTTACTGGTATCGTTTTAGTCATGATGGCGTGCGTATTGAAACTGAAACTGATGACGACTCAATCGGTTCCTACTTCCTGCATTTGCTACATGATAAAAAACCCAGTGAATTACACGCTAAGGTTATGAACGTATCACTCATTTTATATGCCGAGCATGAATTTAACGCATCCACCTTTACGGCTAGGGTTTGTGCCTCCACACTGTCCGACATGCATTCATGTGTCACCGGTGCTATTGGTAGCTTAAGAGGCCCATTACACGGCGGCGCCAACGAAGCGGCTATGGATATGATCGAAAGCTGGAAAACACCTGATGAAGCCGAATCTGCCATCATGGGCATGTTGGCCCGTAAAGACAAAATCATGGGCTTTGGTCATGCTATTTACCGTGAATCCGATCCACGTAACGTCATTATTAAAGGCTGGTCGGAAAAATTGGCAGAATCTATTGGAGACACTCATTTATACCCAGTGTCGGTTCGTTGTGAAGAAGTGATGTGGCGTGAAAAGAAGTTGTTTTGTAATGCTGATTTCTTCCATGCCTCTACCTATAACTTTATGGGTATCCCAACCAAGTTGTTTACCCCTATTTTTGTGATGTCACGTCTCACAGGCTGGGCCGCCCATGTAATGGAGCAACGTACTAACAATCGTATCATTCGCCCAAGTGCCGACTACACAGGCCCTGAAACTGCCCATTGGGTCGACATAGATAACCGAGGTTAATAACGATGAACACCGATTACCGCAAAACCTTGGTTGATACTGGGTTAGATTATTTTGATACTCCAGCGGCCATTAATGACATTAGTGAAGGTGCCTACGCCAAACTGCCTTATACCTCCAAGATATTAGCGGAGCAGTTGGTACGACGCTGCGACCCTGCTATGTTAACGGCTTCTCTTGCGCAATTAATTGAGCGCAAACAAGATCTGGACTTCCCTTGGTACCCGGCAAGGGTAGTGTGTCATGATATTTTGGGCCAAACCGCGTTGGTAGACTTAGCCGGGTTAAGGGATGCTATTGCGGATCAAGGCGGTGATCCTTCGAAAGTGAACCCAGTAGTACCAACGCAACTGATTGTTGACCACTCGTTGGCTGTAGAACATGCAGGTTTTGACGCTGACGCGTTTGATAAAAACCGTGCCATTGAAGACCGCCGTAACGATGACCGTTTCCATTTTATTGAATGGACTAAAACAGCATTTAAAAATGTTGATGTTATCCCAGCCGGCAACGGCATTATGCATCAGATCAATTTGGAAAAAATGTCTCCTGTGATTCAGAACCGCGATGGACTGGCATTCCCAGACACCTGTATCGGTACCGACAGCCATACGCCACACATTGATGCCTTAGGCGTAATCGCTGTTGGAGTAGGTGGTTTAGAAGCAGAAAACGTGATGCTAGGTAGACCCTCTATGATGCGGCTACCAGACATTATCGGTGTAGAATTGACCGGAAAACGGCAACCAGGAATTACTGCCACAGACATGGTGCTGGCACTCACTGAGTTTTTGCGGGCACAAAAGGTAGTCTCGTCTTATCTTGAATTTTTTGGAGAAGGAGCTAACGGTTTAACCATTGGTGATCGCGCCACTATTTCTAATATGACTCCCGAATATGGAGCCTCAGCGGCGTTATTTTATATCGACCAGCAAACTATCGATTACCTTAATATTACTGGACGCGAACCAGTGCAAGTGGCTTTGGTTGAAACCTACGCCAAAACCAATGGCTTATGGGCCGATGACATGGTGGATGCCCAGTATGGGCGAGTGTTAACCTTTGACTTGTCTAGTGTAGGCCGCACCATGGCAGGGCCATCAAGCCCTCATCTACGGTTACCAACCTCGGCCCTAGCAGAACGAGGCATTGCCAAAGCGTATGACAATGCAGAAGCAGATGGGTTGATGCCCGATGGTGCCGTGATTATCGCTGCTATTACCAGCTGTACCAATACCAGCAACCCTCGTAATGTTATCGCCGCCGGTTTATTGGCCCGTAATGCTAACCGCTTAGGTTTAAAGCGCAAACCCTGGGTTAAGTCTTCCTTTGCTCCTGGCTCTAAAGTGGCCAAGCTCTATTTAGAAGAAGCAGGGCTTTTAACAGAAATGGAACAACTTGGTTTTGGTATTGTTGGCTATGCGTGTACCACTTGCAACGGCATGAGTGGGGCCTTAGATCCTAAAATTCAAAAGGAGGTCATAGACCGCGACCTATATTCCACAGCAGTGTTATCTGGCAATCGAAATTTTGACGGCCGCATTCACCCCTATGCTAAACAAGCCTTCTTAGCGTCACCACCATTGGTGGCTGCCTATGCTATTGCCGGCTCTATCCGTTTTGACATAGAGCAAGATGTACTAGGACAAGACCAAAAAGGCAATGATATACGCCTTAAGGATATTTGGCCTGAAGATGATGAAATAGACGCCATCGTCGCCAAATGTGTTAAACCTGAGCAGTTTAAGCAGATTTATATTCCAATGTTTGATCTGGGTAAAGTAGAAGAGGCTGCAAGCCCTTTATATGATTGGCGCCCTAATACTACCTATATACGCAGACCTCCCTATTGGGAAGGGGCGCTGGCAGGTGAACGCACCTTAAAAGGTATGCGGCCCTTAGCCATATTAGGTGACAATATCACCACCGACCATTTGTCGCCTTCAAACGCTATTCTTGCTAACAGCGCAGCTGGTGAGTATTTAACAAAAATGGGGCTGCCAGAGGAAGACTATAACTCGTATGCCACCCATAGAGGTGACCATTTAACGGCCCAAAGAGCTACTTTTGCTAACCCTAAATTACTTAACGAAATGTGCCTCGATGATACAGGTACTATTCAACAAGGATCCCTTGCAAGACTTGAGCCTGAAGGCCAAACCATACGTATGTGGGAAGCCATTGAAACCTACATGGAGCGAGCTCAGCCGCTGATCATTATCGCCGGCGCAGATTACGGACAAGGTTCATCCAGAGACTGGGCGGCTAAAGGCGTACGTTTAGCCGGTGTAGAAGTGATAGTATCCGAAGGCTTTGAGCGTATACACCGCACTAACCTTGTAGGCATGGGCGTTTTACCTTTAGAGTTCAAAGCTTTGGAAAACCGTATAAGTCACAAGTTTGATGGCACGGAAACCTTTGATGTAATGGGGGACCCTACGCCTGGTTGTGACCTAACCTTGGTCGTTAACCGAGTAGATGGTAGCTCTGAAAAAATCACTGTTACGTGTCGTTTAGATACGGCAGAAGAAGTATTGGTTTACACTGCAGGCGGTGTGTTGCAACGCTTTGCACAAGATTTTCTTGAATCAACAAGTGCTACTTAGGAGCTAATATGAGCTTTAAACAGCAACTAAAAATTCCAGCCACTTATATGCGTGGAGGCACTAGTAAAGGTGTGTTTTTTAACCTACTAGATTTACCCGCTGCGGCCCAAATAGCTGGGCCTGCAAGGGATGCATTGTTGATGCGGGTCATTGGTAGCCCTGACGTATACGGCAAACAGATTGATGGTATGGGCGGTGCAACATCAAGTACCAGTAAAACCGTTATCTTAAGCCCATGCACCCGGCCAGATCACGACGTAGATTATTTGTTCGGTCAAGTGTCTATTGATAAGGCTTTTGTGGATTGGAGCGGCAACTGCGGTAATTTATCATCTGCAGTAGGGGCTTTTGCCATTACTTCCGGTTTGGTAGACACTAGCCGTATTCCAAACAATGGTATGGCCGTGATTAGAATTTGGCAAAGCAATATCAAAAAAACCATCATTGCACATATTCCTATGGTCAACGGACTGGTGCAAGAAACGGGTGATTTTCAATTGGATGGCGTGACCTTTCCAGCTGCAGAAATTAGGCTAGAGTTTATTAATCCCTCTGCTGCAGATGCAGATATGTTCCCCACGGGTAACTTGATAGATCAATTAGAAGTGGCCAGCATTGGCACTTTCGATGTCACCATGATTAATGCAGGTATCCCCACCATTTTCTTAACAGCAGATGCTTTAGGTTATACAGGTACAGAGTTACAAACTGACATTAATTCTGATCAAGCTGCATTAACTAAGCTAGAGGCCATACGAGCCTATGGTGGTGTACGCATGGGTTTGTTTAAGCACATTGATGATGCCAAAACCCGCCAACATACCCCAAAAATAGCCTTTGTAGCCCCCGCCAAGAGCTATACCTCTTCAAGTGGCAGTATTGTCAGTGCTGATAAGGTTGATTTGTTAGTAAGGGCCATGTCTATGGGCCAGTTACACCATGCCATGATGGGGACCGCTGCCGTGGCTATTGGCACGGCTGCTGCCATACCTAATACCTTAGTTAATATTGCCGCAGGTGGAAACAAGCTCACGCAAGTTACGTTTGGTCATCCTTCAGGCACTTTAACCGTAGGCGCTGAAGCCCATCAGGAGAATGGAACATGGCAGGCAACAAAAGTGATCATGAGTCGCAGTGCAAGGGTGTTAATGGAAGGGTGGGTTAGAGTCCCTGATGCCTGAGTTTCATGTTGATGTTACCGATACATCGATAACTGCTTCTGAATTACTTAAGCAGCACAGCGGTTTATCTAAACAACAAATAAAACAGGCCATGAGAAAGGGCGCGGTTTGGGTAAGTGAGTCTGACAGTGGTCACAAACGCTTACGTCGTGCTGATAAAATCCTTAAAGTTGACCAACAGTTACACCTTTATTACGATGCAGAGGTTTTAAGCTTACAAGTAGACGCTGCTGTTTTAATCGCAGACGAAGGCGACTACAGTGTTTGGTATAAACCTTACGGCATGTTGAGTCAGGGTTCAAAGTGGGGAGATCATTGCACCATTAACCGCTGGGTGGAACAAAATCATCAACCTCAACGACCTGCGTTCATTGTAAATCGGTTGGATCGTGCGGCACAGGGATTGATGTTAATTGCCCATACAAAATCTGCAGCTTCGGCTCTTAGTGGCTTATTCGAAAAGCGAGCGATTAACAAACAATACACTGCTTTGGTATCAGGTTCGTTCCCAGAACATTTAATACTAGATACTGCGGTTGATCAAAAACATGCTCTAAGTAAGGTGAGTTTGTTGACACACGAACCGATAACTAAGAAATCCTTAGTGTCTGTAGAAATTGAAACAGGCCGTAAGCACCAAATACGCAAACACTTGAGTGGAGCGGGTTTCCCAATCATTGGAGACCGTTTATATGGGTCAGATGTAGATGATTTTAGCGTCAATTTATGCCTAGTTTCTACCTACTTGGCCTTTAATTGCCCTATTACTGGCCTTTATAAAAGTTACCGACTTAAAGATGATTACTTACCTCAGTTTGGTTAAACTTAGTTAAGCGTTGGTTTAACTCAGACTTAAGGACTACCTTTGTATGGACGATTTATTACCCGAACTATGCGATCAATTTGAAGACCTTGTACAGGTGGTAGAGCCCATATTTACCAATTTCGGGGCTAAAGAGCGCTTTAGTGGTGAAATAGTTACTCTTAAATGCTTTGAAGATAACTCTAAAGTGCGAGAACTTGCAGGCCAAGACGGTACCGGAAAGGTTTTGGTTGTTGATGGCGGTGGTTCACTAAAGCGTGCGTTGCTAGGCGATATGCTAGCAGAGAAAGCCGCAGCCAATGGCTGGGAAGGCATTGTGATTTATGGCTGCATACGAGATGTTAATGCCATCGCAACTATCAACTTAGGTGTGCAAGCCATAGCCGCACACCCTATGAAGACTGAAAAGCGTGGTTTAGGAGACATAAACCAAGAAGTCAATTTTGGTGGGGTGACTTTTGTACCTGGGCACTTTATCTATGCAGACAACAATGGCGTTTTGGTTGCACCACACCTTTTGTTACTCAATGATTCATAGGCCAATGACCTGCGACTAGTCATCAGCGAAGTAGAGGTATCCTTGGTTGTGTAGGATCAGTAACATTGCCTTGGCTGCGTCTTTCTTAACTAAAGGCGCCATTTCATCCACTTCTAGCAACCACTGGTTAGCAATAGCTTCAACAAAAGCGGTAGCGTCTGGAGGGCAGGGTAATGCCTCACCTTGCACAAATAGGGTTAAACCACCGTCACCTTGCCATGTATACGCTAAGCGCACTCCCTCTGAGACCCTCAATACGCCATACGCATCGCTAATAATACTTTCTAGTTCTGCTAGGTCCATAGATTCTTCGGCCATGTCTAAAGCAGGGTACTTGGCTTCTGTGCTGTGTTTACCAAACCACTGAGCAACATTCTCTGGCGTAATCTGGTCTTTCATTAACTGCATCAAACCCTCAACATCTGCAGCGCTTATTTCGCCACTGTTAGACGTAAATCCATGGTCTTTTAAGCGCAGGTCGGCACTAATGTCCATACTACGCTCATCGGCAAAGGTGGTGAGCACGTCGCCATGGGAAGGCGAACGAAAGCCTACAGAGTAGGTGACGCAAGCGTCGGATATAGCGACACCTTTGTGGGCTACAAGGGGTGGGATATAGAGCATATCACCTGGATTAAGGATGAACTCTTCGCTTAATTCAAAATCTTCTAACAAAGACAACTGATCATGGGCCATTAACGCTGAGTTTTCGCTGCAGATTTGGCCAATTTGCCATTGGCGCTGCCCTTCACCTTGAATCAAAAATACATCATAACGGTCGTAATGAGCACCAACACCTGCACCTTTTGTGGCGTAACTAACCATTAGATCATCTAAACGCCAACTGGGTAAAAAGCGAAACTTAGCCAAAAAATCATGCACTTCAGGTACATAGCAATCAACACCTTGTACCAGTAAGGTCCAAGGAAAGTCTCGCTCTTTATTAAAGTCGGCTTCGCTTAAAGGACCGTGAATTACTTGCCAATTTTTTATGTCGCCTGCATTTTCAATTAAACGCGACTCTACCTCTGGTTCTAAAGCTAACCCCGCTAATTCATCTACGGCAATAAGCGCTTCTTGAAGCGCAATACCGTTGCGAATACACACTGGTTTTTTCTGCCAGTAGTCAGCAATGAACTCTTCTACTGTTAACTCACCCAAATGGGTCAATGGCTCCATCATCATTAGATCGCTGCTGCTTGGGCGGCGGCGTTACCAATATAGTTAGCCGGGGTTAAGGTTTTAAGTTCATCTTTCACAGACTGTGGCAGATCTAAGCTGTCTATAAAGTCTGCCATAATGGCTGCATTAATGGTTTTACCACGGGTAAGGGCTTTTAGTTTCTCGTAAGGCTCTTCAATGGCATAACGGCGCATTACCGTTTGAATAGGCTCAGCAAGCACTTCCCAAGCATTGTCTAGATCAGCATCTAAGCGTGCGGCATTAAGTTCTAACTTACTAATACCTTTTAAGGTAGCTTGATAGGCAATTAGACTGTGAGCTAGGCCAACACCTAAGTTACGTAACACAGTTGAATCTGTAAGGTCACGCTGCCAACGAGAAACAGGCAGCTTACTGGCTAAGTGTTGTAGCAGGGCATTAGCAATACCTAAGTTGCCTTCTGAGTTTTCAAAATCGATAGGGTTAACTTTATGGGGCATGGTTGATGAACCAATTTCTCCCGCAATGGTTCTTTGCTTAAAGAAGCCCATAGAAATATAACCCCAAATATCACGGTCAAAATCTAATAATATGGTGTTAAAACGAGCGATGGCGTCAAACAATTCGGCAATATAATCATGTGGTTCAATTTGTGTGGTGTAAGGGTTCCACGTTAAGCCTAAGCTTTCTACAAATACCTGGGCATTAGCTTGCCAATCAATTTCTGGGTAAGCGGTATAATGTGCATTGTAGTTACCTACAGCACCGTTAATCTTGCCTAAGAATTCCATTTGCTTAATCTGCTTCAGCTGGCGTTCTAAGCGAGCGGCAACGTTGGCCATTTCTTTACCCATAGTGGATGGAGAAGCGGTTTGGCCGTGGGTGCGAGATAACATAGGCTGGTTTTGGTGACTGTGGGCTAGGTGCTTGATTTGCGCCAATACCTGCGTCATTTCCGGCACCATCACTTGCTCTAAACCTTGCTTAAGCATTAAACCATGAGACAAATTATTTATGTCTTCTGAGGTGCAAGCAAAGTGAACGTATTCATTGATGGCTTGAAGTTCTGCGTTATCTTTGAACTGTTCTTTAATGTAGTACTCTACGGCTTTTACATCATGATTAGTGGTGCTTTCAATGTCTTTAACACGTTGGGCTGCGTCTTCATCAAAGTCATTAATCAGGCATTCAAGCAGCTCATTAGCTTCATCGCTTAATGGCGCAACTTCACCAATTTGAGGGTGTTCAGCAAGGCGCTGCAACCAACGGACTTCAACCAACACTCGGTTATAAATAAGACCAAATTCACTAAAGTAGGGGCGAAGTGCGGCGGTCTTGCTGCCATATCGACCGTCCACTGGAGAAAGGGCTGAAATTGACGATAAATGCATAACGGAGTCCTAGGTTGGGTTAATAACTAAGCAGGTTCAAGCTGGCTAAGTCGGTTCAATTTGGCTAAGCAAAGTGTCTAATTCGCGTTGCAAGGAATTTTTGAATAATACTAACTGCCACTTACGGCCGCCCACTTGGCGCCATAGTGTGGTTGCACGAATGCCTGCTAGAAGGTAGCTGCGTACGCGATTGGTGTTCATGGGTTGCTGCAGGTAAGTCGGATTTCCGGTCACTTGGATACGAAATCGAAAATTACTCAAGGTAGACGAATAGGTTTCAGCAACGCTTGCAAACACATTAGGGTGAGACAACTCATACAGATCAACTTGTCTTTGGCTGTGGCTTAATTGTTTACTAATGTCATTGAGCATCTCTGGGCGCTTACGTAATTTGCCTTGTAAGTGAGTTAATCCTAGCACGTAGCGGGTGATTTCTCGGGCGCCTACGCTTTGTTCCTGAGCCATAATAGACTTCAGGGTGGTTAAACCTAAACGTAAATTATTCACAGCCTCTATTCCACCAAATACGTCTTCGGTACTTTCTGGAGAGGTAACAAAAAGTGAGGCAAGGCAGCAACGGCTAGCGCTTTCGTCGGCTTGCCCGCTGCTTGCAACTTGATGCACTAACGCTGCAGCTTGAACTACAGCAGCTAAGGCCAATACGCGTTCTTGGTTAGAGTTTAAGCGACTAATCAATGACCGCTCCTCCAAGACATACATCACCCTCATAAAACACAATAGATTGGCCTGGTGTTACGGCTCTTTGTGGCTCAACAAATACCACATCTATTTTGCCATTAGACAAGGCCGTTAAGGTGCATGTTTGATCCGCTTGGCGGTAGCGTATTTTGGCCATTAATGCTACCGAGGCTCCATGCGTTAGGTCTGGGCCTTTTCCGTCTACCCACATTAATTGCTGGCAGGTGAGGGAGGATTTAAATAACCGTGGGTGATTTTTTCCTTGAGTGACGATTAAACGATTACGGTCTAGATCTTTATCAACCACGTACCAGGCAGACTCATTATAATTAGCTAAGCCACCAATGCCTAAACCTTGGCGCTGGCCAATGGTGTGATACATAAGACCTTGATGATCACCGATCACATCACCATCTACCGTTTCAATTTTGCCTGGTTGAGCAGGCAGATATTGTTGTAAGAAGTCCTTAAATCTGCGTTCGCCAATAAAACAAATACCTGTGCTGTCTTTTTTGGCGTGATTAGCCAATCCATGGGCTTCGGCAATACTACGCACCGCTGGTTTTTCCATTGCACCGATAGGGAACAACGTTTGACTTACCTCGAGAGCACCCACAGCATGCAAAAAATAGCTTTGATCTTTATTACCATCTAAGCCCTTAACCAACTGACATTCAAGGCCTTCACCTTGACGCTGCACATAGTGACCCGTCGCTATATAATCTGCGCCAAGGGTTTTAGCATAATCCAAAAAAGCTTTAAATTTAATCTCACGGTTACATAGAATATCTGGATTCGGCGTACGGCCCGCTTTATATTCAGCTAAAAAGTGTTCAAATACGTTGTCCCAATATTCCGAGGCAAAATTTGCCGCGTGTAAGGGAATGCCTAATTTGTCGCAAACTGATTGAGCATCGGCTAAGTCCTGTTTAGCCGTGCAATATTCTGTGCCATCATCTTCATCCCAGTTCTTCATGAACAGGCCTTCAACGTGGTACCCTTGCTGTATAAGAAGCAAAGCAGAAACGGACGAGTCAACACCGCCGGACATACCGACAATAACGCGCTTAGAAGTGGATTCACTCATAGATTTAATTCAAGCGATAAAACAGAATAGATGATAGGCGTCAATTTTAACCGAACCAAGCCCTCACGCCTAGGCTTATGGGAATATTCCAAGGATTTTTAACTGCATGAAAAAGAATGACCTCATACTTGTGCAAGAAGCAGATTTCGACATCAACCAGCATTACCAAAAGTTGCGTCAGATAAACCCTGCTGGCACAGGTGCAGCAGTATTATTTGTAGGGTTGGTGAGAGATTTAGATGATGATAAAGTAGAAGCAATGGAACTTGAACATTACCCCGGCATGACCGAAGCGTCTTTAGAGCATATAGTCAATGAAGCACATTTACGCTGGTCTCTAGAAGGGGTACATGTTGTCCACAGAGTGGGTAAATTATTACGTCATGAACAAATCGTGCTTGTGGGGGTTACTTCACGCCATCGAAGCGATGCGTTTGCTGCCTGTGAATTTGTGATGGATTACCTGAAACAAGATGCGCCGTTTTGGAAAGCTGAATTCACCGAACGCGGGAAACACTGGGTTGAGGTTAAAACGTCTGATCAACAAGCTGACAAGCGCTGGTAAGCAGCTGCAAAGCGTAGTCAGCCCCGTGAGTAGGTAAATAGCTAAGTAGGTTATTTACCCACTGGACCCGCAGTTTCTTCCAAGCGCCATTCACCAACTCCCAGCCCTTTTAACCTCCAGTGCCCAATCGCTACTCGAACTAAACGTAAGGTGGGCAAACTTACCGCTGCAGTCATACGCCTCACCTGCCTATTTCGGCCTTCACTAATACGGATCTCTAGCCATTGAGTAGGTATAGATGCACGTTCTCTAATGGGTGGAACACGGGGCCATAGTTTTTTTGTTTCAGACCCCAACAGTCTCACCTTGGCGGGTTGAGTAGGGCCATCTTTTAGGATTGGCCCTGCGCGCAAACACTTTAACTGATGTTCATCGACCTGGCCTTCAACTTGAACCCAATAGGTTTTTTCTACCTTATGTTTAGGATTGGTTATCTGATGCTGTAACTGCCCATCATTGGTCAGCACCATTAGACCTTCTGAATCATAGTCTAGCCGTCCTGCAGCGTAATAGTTCGGCATATCAATGTATTCTGCTAAGGTGGCGCGGCCTTGGTCATCCTTAAATTGACTCAACACTTGAAAAGGCTTATTGAAGACTAAGAGATTAGACACGCATGGACATCCTAATTGGTTCTATGAATTGTTAGAATTGTGTAAAATAACTACATGATTCCTTGGGCCTACAGGAGCATTCGAGCTATAATAACCCTCGACTACAAAAACGACTTTTTAGTTCGTTTATCTACGCCTCAGGCTATTTTTTAAGCATCCGGAGAATTCATGACATATCAACACATCACAGTACCAGAGCAAGGTTCTAAGATTACTGTTAACACCGACCTTTCTCTCAACGTGCCAAACGACCCTATTATCCCTTATATTGAAGGCGATGGCATTGGTTTTGACGTTTCACCGGTAATGCTTAAAGTGGTCGATGCTGCTGTAGACAAAGCTTTCAATGGCACAAAAAAAATTCATTGGATGGAAGTATACGCTGGTGAAAAGGCTACAGTAACCTACGATGCAGATACTTGGATGCCTGAAGAAACATTGGCCGCATTTAAAGAATATAAAGTAGGTATCAAAGGTCCTTTGACTACACCTGTAGGCGGGGGTATTCGCTCTTTGAATGTAGCCCTTCGCCAAGAGTTAGATCTCTATGTATGTCAACGCCCTGTGCGCTGGTATACGGGTGTGCCTAGCCCTGTGCTCAAGCCAGAAAACGTCGACATGGTTATCTTCCGGGAAAACTCGGAAGACATCTACGCAGGCATTGAGTGGCAAGCAGGATCTCCTGAAGCCCTGAAAGTGATCAAGTTTTTACAAGATGAAATGGGCGTCACTAAAATTCGCTTCGACCAAATGTGTGGTATTGGTATCAAACCTGTTTCAGAAGAGGGAACTAAACGCCTAGTTCGTAAAGCGATTCAATACACTATTGATAATGATCGCGATTCGTTGACCTTGGTTCACAAGGGCAACATCATGAAGTTTACAGAAGGCGCATTTAAAGAATGGGGTTATGAAATTGCTCAGGAAGAATTTGGAGCAACACTCCTAGGCGCAGGGCCTTGGTGTGAAATGACCAATCCAAATACTGGCAAAAAAATCATTATTAAAGATGTTATTGCTGATGCTATGCTACAACAAATTCTTTTACGTCCTGAAGAATACGACGTCATCGCCACATTGAACTTGAATGGTGACTACTTATCTGATGCCTTAGCAGCAGAAGTTGGAGGCATTGGCATTGCTCCTGGCGCAAACCTTAGTGATGACATTGCTATCTTTGAAGCAACCCATGGCACAGCGCCAAAGTACGCAGGACAAAACAAGGTCAATCCAGGATCTATTATTTTATCTGCTGAAATGATGCTGCGTCATTTAGGTTGGTTTGAAGCCGCTGATTTAATTGTTGCTGGTACTGAAGGTGCCATTAATGCCAAAACTGTTACCTATGACTTTGAACGTCAAATGGACGATGCTACTTTATTGTCTTGCTCTGAATTTGGTGACGCTATTATTACAAATATGTAGTTCTAGGCTTTATTCGATAAAAAACCAGCCGCGGCTGGTTTTTTTAGGTCCCACACCTTTAACTTAATGCGTCGAAGTCCTGCTTAAAGTTAAGTACTATATCTATTGCTTGCGGACCCTTAGGACCATCCGTAACTGCAAATTGAACCTCTTGCCCTGCTTTTAAATTTCTATACCCATCACCTTGAATGCCAGAGTAATGTGCAAATAAATCCTGTTTTTTGCCATTGTTTGAAACTATAAAACCATAGCCTTTAGTATTGTTGAACCATTTCACCGTACCTCCTTGCATGCCATCATTCCTTTGGGTTACATAAACATAAAAGAAGGCTTGATATACCTTAATCAGAAACACTTCCAATCACTCTGTCATAATATTAGCAGTATCTTTTAGTTCTGCTCTGGAAAAATGCAGACATAGGCCCAATAGTAACGTTATGATGAAAATAATATTTAAATCAAGAGTGCTCTAATGCCCATTCTTTCTATTCGAAACAACTATTATTCAGACAATTCCACGTACACACCTTCACTGATGAGTCAGGACGACCAAAACACACCTGATGAAAATCACGATTTGCAAGTTATTGAGCAAACACGCCCCAAGATAGCCCAACCATCTTTATACAAAGTGATATTGTTAAATGATGATTACACACCAATGGAGTTTGTCATTGATATATTGGCGCGTTTCTTTAACCATGATGAAGAACAGGCGACACAAATCATGTTGGCTGTACATACTCAAGGCAAAGGTGTATGCGGTATTTATACTAAAGACGTGGCCGAAACCAGAGCCATGCAAGTAAACCAACATTCTCGACAACACAAGCACCCATTACTATGCGAAGTTGAATCTGCTTCTTAGAGGAAATAGACAATGTTAGACAATGATTTAGAACGAAGCTTAAGTGAAGCCTATAAACACGCCAGCTGGAAGCGGCATGAGTTTATGACAGTAGAACATTTGCTTCTGTCACTACTTAATAATCCATCTAGCGCAGAAGTGCTTCAAGTCTGTGGTGTGGCTCTGGACGATTTGCGCATACCTCTTGAAAAGTTCATTAACGACACTACGCCTTCAGTGGACGAATCCCATGGGGACTATGAAGTACAGCCAACTCTTGGTTTCCAAAGGGTATTACAACGGGCCGTATTCCACGTGCAATCTTCCGGTAAAGGTGAGGTCACCGGCGCCAATGTCCTAGTTGCCATTTTTAGTGAAACCGAAAGCCAGTCAGTATATTTACTCGATTCGTTAGACGTTGAGAGGGTAGACATTGTCAATTATTTATCCCACGGTGTCAGCAGAACAGAAATGGAAGGCTCGGAAAAAGCCGTAGAAGGCGAAAGTGAAGAGTCCAGCCACTTAGTCAAATACACCACCGATTTGAACGCTGAAGCTCGTAATGGCAATATTGACCCATTAATAGGCCGTGGCAAGGAATTAGAACGGCTTGTGCAAGTATTATCTCGTCGCCGAAAAAATAACCCTTTGTTGGTTGGAGATGCAGGCGTCGGTAAAACGGCCATTGCTGAAGGCCTTGCCTATCAAATTGAACAAGGCAATGTGCCACAGGTCATTGCTTCGTCAACAGTCTACTCACTTGATATGGGTTCACTATTAGCGGGTACCAAGTACCGTGGCGATTTTGAAAAGCGCTTAAAGGGCTTGCTAGCTGATATTGAAAAAACGCCTAACGCGATCCTTTTTATTGACGAGATTCACACCATTATCGGCGCAGGAGCTGCGTCAGGCGGTTCTATGGATGCATCCAACTTATTAAAACCAGTGTTGAGTTCAGGTAAGTTGCGCTGTATCGGTTCGACCACCTTCACAGAGTTTCGTGGCATTTTTGAAAAAGATCACGCACTGGCCCGTCGATTTCAAAAAATTGATGTGGATGAACCTAACATTGCCGATACTCAAGCCATTTTACGAGGCCTGATTTCACGCTATGAAAGCCATCATCAACTTGAGTATACGCCAGCTGCCATAGATGCTGCCGCAGAACTGGCAGATCGCTACATTACCGATAAGAAGATGCCCGACAAAGCGATTGATGTGATTGATGAGGCCGGTGCATACCAGCAGCTGTTCGCACCTTCGGAACGTAAGGCGTTTATTGATGTACCTGAAATTGAGGCTGTGGTGGCCAAAATAGCTCGCATACCTCCTAAAAGCATATCTGCAACAGATCGAGATCAGTTACATTCCCTTGAACAAAACCTTAAACGAGTGGTGTTTGGTCAAGATAAAGCCATTGATACGTTGGCTAACGCCATTAAACTATCAAGGGCAGGGCTTAATTCAGCTCATAAGCCCGTAGGTAGTTTTCTATTTTCAGGCCCTACGGGTGTAGGTAAAACCGAAGTGACCCAACAATTGGCCCGCGTTATGGGTATTGAACTCGTGCGATTTGATATGTCGGAATACATGGAGCGTCACACAGTGTCCCGCCTAATTGGTGCGCCGCCAGGTTATGTCGGGTTTGATCAAGGCGGCCTACTAACCGAAGCTGTGACGCAAACCCCTCACTGCGTGCTGTTACTGGATGAGGTGGAAAAAGCTCACCCGGAAGTGTTTAACATTTTACTTCAGGTGATGGATAACGGTACCTTAACGGATAACAATGGGCGCAAGACTGACTTCCGCAACGTTATTTTAGTGATGACCACCAACGCTGGCGCAGAGCAAATGAGTCGCAGCTCCATTGGTTTCACTGAACAAGACCATAGTTCCGACGGAATGGGCGCAATTAAGCGTTTATTTAGCCCTGAATTCAGGAATCGATTGGACGATATCATCCAATTTAATGCCTTACCCAAAGACGTCATTCTTGATGTGGTTGATAAATTCTTAGTCGAACTACAAGTACAACTTGAGGATAAAAAAGTTCACCTGCAGGTGAGCGATGCTGTGCGCGCATGGCTTGGCGAAAAGGGTTACGACCGGGATATGGGTGCTCGACCAATGGCACGATTGATTCAACAAGAGTTGAAGAAGCCTATGGCAGAACTACTCTTGTTTGGTGATTTAGCCGCTGATGGTGGCAAGTTACTAGTCGATTTAAAGGATGACAAGATCAGTTTAACCAGTATACCTAGCAAGCGTTCGATCAAGCTTCTAGATCCTGCGTAAATAGTGAATCTAGGTTAAGGCACGAGTGCTGAGTTGGTCATATCTCCGTTCAGTTCAGTCAAGGTTTTACTGATCTCTTCGTGCACTAGCTTCCTAAACCAGGAATGTGCTGGATCTTGTTTATTGCGCTCATGCCATATAATGGAATGGCTAAGTCTGGGCCTTTCACCAGGAAAAGGTGAAATACTCAGGTTATAGTGGGAAGCAAAGCTTTTAGCAAGCCCGTATGGAATAGTCAGCAGTAAATTGTTTTGTGCCACCAGGGCCAGAGCAGCTACGAAGTGTGGAGACCTTAAGGTAATGTGCCTTGTAAGGCCACTTTTTTCCAATATACGATCAATTACACTTTTGTGTGTACCACCCATTGTAATGAGTGCGTGCGATGCTTTGATGTAACTTTTAAGTGTCAACTTCGTTTCTACACATGGGTGGCCCTGCCTCATAACGCAAACAAATTCATCTTCACCAAGGCTACGACTGTAAACACCCGAAGGCATGTCATCAGTAGTACAGGTGGCCAAATCTATATTATCTTCCGATAGTGTTTTTTGAGCCCCTTCCTTCCAAGGGAGAAGTTCCAAGCTAATGTTCGGCGCTTCCCTATATAACCTTTCTACCACAGCAGGCAGTAGTACATGAGCCCCATAATCTGTGGTGGCTAACCTAAACGTTTTTGTTGTATTTAAAGGATCAAAATTGGCGGGTTCTACCAAATTATATAGATCTTGCATCGATTGCTGTAACTGAAGAGATAGCTCTACTGCTCTTGGCGTTGGATTCAGGCCCTTAGGTGTTCGTGTAAACAGCGCATCATTAAACAACTCCCTTAATCTAGCTAAATTTCGACTCACTGCAGGTTGCGTCAAGCCCAGACGGCCAGAAGCAGTGGTGACGCTTCTCTCCTCTAGCAACACTTGGAACACTGGCAATAAATTCAAATCGGTCGAGGATAGTTTTAAAATATTCATATGTATTTTTTACTTATTACTTATAGTCATGCGATCTATTACAGTCATGCATTGGACACATAATATATCTAGGCATAGACTGGTGTCTACACCTTATAGCAGCGTATTGGCTGCGTATATTTTATATTTTCTCCCCTTTTTTAGAAGGATTTATGAATTTTATAGGGACTTTATCCTAGCAACTAGCTCATAATAAAAAGGAATAAAAGTATGGTTAACGCCGTCAAAAAAACTGCATTATCAGTAGCTACAGTGTGTGCAATCGTGAGTTCAAATTTCATTATGGCTGAAAACAGAATTGATCATCAAAGGCCCGACGCGCCTGTCCTTTCAGCCTACGGGTCGCACACAGTGGGGGTAAGAACCTTAAATTTAATACATAAAAATCAAATTGATATACTTAGCATCGATGGAAGTGTAGACAAACCTGACACTTGGCCCCGTTACGACCGACCGTTAGTTTCAGAAGTGTGGTATCCAGCGCAATCCAACGCATCCGGCAGCAATGATTTAAATGCCTTCATTAGAGATGGTAAGACCGAAGTAATATTGAAGGGCAGGGCCATTCGCAATGCGCCCCCAATCAACGCCGACGAACCATACCCGTTAATCGTGATTAGCCACGGTTACCCTGGAAACCGGTATTTAATGTCACACTTAGCTGAGAACTTGGCATCCAAAGGCTATGTGGTTATTGCACTCGACCACACCGACTCAACCTATAGAGATCCGGTAGCATTTGGTTCCACTCTTTATAATCGAAGGCTAGATCAACTATTTGCGATTGATGAAGTCGAGCGACTTAATACTGAAGAAAACCAGTTCTTATACGGTTTAGTTGATACTAGCCAAAGCGGAATAATTGGCTACTCAATGGGTGCCTATGGTGCAGTAATTTCAGCCGGAGGAGGTTTGACCCAAACGTCTATCGACTACACTTGGGGCGCTCCTCATGGGCTCCTTGGGGCATATAAAAGCAGGTCAGAGAGTCACTTGGATCTAGTTGATGATCGCATTAAGACGGCAATCGCCATTGCACCCTGGGGCATGAACTATGGCTTTTGGGATGCAGAAGGTCTAGAAGAAATTACTATTCCAATGTTGTTTGTTGCAGGCTCCGAAGACGAAACGTCTGGGTATGAAAATGGAACTAGAGCAATTTGGCAAGCAGCATCAAATACTGATAGATCACTACTAACTTTTGATAACGCAGGCCATAATGCTGCTGCACCTTATCCAGCACCAACCGAAGGGCGTGAATTCGACAAAGATATCGGGTTTGCGCCATATGAACATTATGCGGATGCCGTTTGGAACACTTCGAAGATGAACAATGTGTTGCAACACTTTGCTTCTGTATGGATGGGTAAATACCTTAAGTCAGATCAAAGCATGACACCCTATTTAGATCTAATACCTGCTGGCAATGAAGGTGTTTGGTCTAAGGAGGCCGATGGAACGCCTAAAGCGGAGCACACTAATTGGCGTGGCTTTAAGCAACTGTCGGCGAAAGGGTTGCGCTTTGAAACTCTAGGTCCCAATCAGTAAAAAAATCGATCTAGCCTAAACAAAAAAAGAGCACCCTGAGGTGCTCTTTTTTTTAGAGTGAGAACTCTAAACAGTTATCATTATAAAGCACCAAACAACCAGGACAGATTAACGGGCGCGATAGGTAATGCGACCTTTAGTTAAATCGTATGGTGTAAGTTCAACTTTAACTTTGTCACCAGTCAAAATACGAATATAGTGTTTGCGCATTTTTCCGGAAATATGGGCAATAACCACGTGGCCGTTTTCCAATTCTACGCGAAACATGGTGTTAGGTAAGGTATCAATAATGGTACCTTCCATTTCAATCTGGTCTTCTTTAGCCATTAAAGCCTCAAGGGTTATTACAAAATTTATCATTTTTACATTGCGCGATATTATGCCGCAATGACGTACAAAAAGCGAGTAAAAGACCTACATAAGCCTAGGCTACTGTTAACGGCTGCCAAATTAAGTCTTCAAACACCTGCAAAGGACGGTATTCAGCTTTATAGGCCATTTTTTGACAGTCCTTTACCCAATAACCAAGGTACACAAAGTCCATTGCTTTAGATTGGGCCCAGCGAATCTGCCAAAGCACCGCAAGTCGCCCTAAGCTTCTTGCTTCATAAGTAGGATCAAAGAACGTATAAATCGCTGACACGCCTTTAGGAAGCATGTCAACGACAGCAACAGCCAAAAGTTTTTGCTCTAATCTAAAACATACAAACTGCGTGTTACTTGATGCAGGTGACTGACATAAGAAATCTTGAAATTGTTCTAGAGAAGGAGGGTACATATCACCGTCGTTGTGACGCTGGTTGATATAGTTTTCGTACAAACCATAGATTTCTTCAGTGCAAGAGGGCAGTTCAAAACTAACCTCAAGGTCCTTATTACGATTAAGTACGCGCTTCTGACTTTTGCTTACGTTAAAGTCAGCAAGTGGTACACGAACTGACTTACATTCACTACAGTCGTCGCACCAAGGCCGGTATATATGTTCACCACTGCGTCTGAATCCCATGTCGGTGAGTTGCATGTAGGTGGATTCGTCCAAGGGTTGATCTGGGCTCAGAAAAATCGATTTCGCTTGCCGATTATCTAAATAGCTGCAGTTGTGCCTTGGTGTTGGGTAAAACACCAAGGCATTAATATCAATCGATGAAGAAATGGAAAATCACCACTTTTTTCAGGTTAGCTAGGGATGCGTATTAAGACTGTACCACCAGATCCCACAAACTATCTACTCCATAAGATAGATTCTGTTCTAGATAGTTTTGAAACTCTGCCATAGGTATCTCATGGGCACCGAGGCTGGCCAAGTGTGGGGTATGCATTTGGCAATCTATAAGCACGAAACCCCACGAGGCTATACGTTGCGCAAGGTGAATATAAGCGATTTTAGACGCATTATCTGCTCGGCTAAACATAGATTCCCCAAAGAATACGCGCCCTAGGGCAACACCGTACAAACCACCTACTAACTCACCACCATCCCATACTTCAACACTATGGGCATAACCCCCTCGATACAATTGAGTATAGGCGTGTAGCATGTCTACTGTAATCCAGCTTTCTGCTGAGGCCTGGTCTTTTCGGGGGGTAGAACCGCAGGCTTTCACCACACGCTCAAATGCGTGATCGAAAGTGATTACAAGGGGAGTCTTACGGATAATCTTAGCCATGCTCTTAGAAACATGGACTTGGTGTGGATCGACCACCATTCGGGGGCTTGGGGCCCACCAAAGAATCGGGTCTTGCTCAGAAAACCAAGGAAAAATACCACATTGGTATGCATGTAACAGTCTAGGTACAGATAAATCGCCACCTATAGCTAACAACCCTTGAGGGTCATCAAGGGCTTCAGAAACAGGCGGGAACCAATAATCATCTGCGTCAAGTTGGTATACAGGCATAGGTTAGCTACACACCAATGAGTTACTGCTCAATCAAATACGCTAGCCGAGCAGCGGATAACACAAGGCTATCTTTTTCTTCGGTTTCTGAATTGTGTACATAACCAAAAACAGGGTCTGGGTGAGCTTCTGCTGAAAACTCATCGGGGTCACGCATTTGCGTGAACTGGTGATCTTCATATGAAGAAATATCATCCATGCTATCTAACACCAAAGCAAACCAGGGGGTAACACCGTCTCGGGTGATATAAAGCACCACTGGATGAACTGCAGATTTTAGTTGGGATTTAGTGTAGCTAAATAATCTAATTAACTCACTAATTCGACCTCGTTTTGCCACTGAAAGTTGCTTTAGAGCTTCTTCCTTGCCGCTTTCTGAAGCAACTTCTAACAAACTATCGGCGTGTTTATGAAATTCCGTATGGGGTTCATCAAAACGTACCAGCAATGCCTTGGTAGTATCATCTGCAGTCACTAGACTATTCCGCAACCAATGGCCAAACTCACATTCATTAGGATCTCGCTGAGCGTTAAACACTGTATCGTTAGTGATGCTTTGTTCCAGTTCGTTTAGCCAAGAAATGTGAGCATCTTCACCTTCGTTTAAACTAACAATAGTGGTTTCTAGGTTGGTACGGTTTGAATCACGGCCTAAAAGGGTAGAACACTCGTAGGTATTTACTGGTTTATTGCGGTAGTACAAATAACCTAAAAAAGACGGCTGGTGGTTTTGTGATGACTCGACTTTACCAAAATCGTCAGTGATAGACAAAATGCTGGAGATGTCAATTGCATAGCGTGTATGACCTAACAAAAAGGTTAATATACGGTTAGAACGTTCTGTCTTATGCGCTGTTGCTGTCGTCATTAGATAGTGCCATGGCTTAAAGTTACGCTAAGTATATTATGCCTAAGACTCATTGCAAACGCGACAATTGAAATTATTTGCATATAGTACAAATAGAATGTAAATCTATGGCCTAATAACTAGGTCATCATTAAGCTTGGATCAACTATCAGGATTGCGTATCATAGGCTAAGTTTGCAAAATCAGACACGTGCACAAGGAAAATATTAGTGGCTACAAGAAACCCACGTACATCGTCAAAACCTACCAGCAAGGACTCGTCAAACTGGTTACAGCGTTTAAGCTGGCATGGTTACCATCTGGCACTATTAGCTTTTAGTGTTTATTTATTGGTTGTGCTCGTTACTTTTGATGCTAGCGACCCAACCTCTACACAAGCTTTTGATGTGTCTAACATTCATAATGCTGGTGGCACTTTTGGCGCAATATTGGCAGATTTGTTTTTTTGGGCTTTAGGCGTAATCGCCTACCTTATACCCATTTTGCTAATAGAGTATGAAGTGACACGCTTTATTGGCCAATCGCGCCATACCAGTCCGCGCAGAGACAACAATGTTTGGTTTAAAGTGCTCACCCTTAGTGCTTTGGTCATAGCTGCGTGTGTATATGCTTCTATTCATATATCTAATACCGATTTAGCGTACCCGCAAAGTAGTGGTGGTCTACTAGGGTTAACTCTAGGATTACCTCTTAATCAAGCCTTAGGCATGACAGGCACCAATATATTACTACTCACTACCTTGATGCTTGCCATTAGTCACTTTTGGCAACTTCGCTGGGGGGGGATCACAGAAACTCTGGGGCGGCACAGTATTTATTGGTACCAACACTTGAGTCAAAGTTTGTTTGGTGAAAAAAACCGCACACAAGAATTTAAAAGTCCACGCGAATCAAATGCGGGGAAAAATACCTACGCTAATCCAATCCCTAAAGTGTCGCTGCGGTCGAAATTGGTTCGCTCAATAACAGCCGCTAGGCGCTATCTTGTTAATCTTTGGCCATCCAAGAGCATCTCCAATAAACATGTTCCTGAAACAGCTCTACCGGTCGAAAAAACATCGATCACCATGCCAATTCACGACAACAGCATCACCAGTCGTACTACTGACTTTAGTGCCGATGATGTCGCGGCTGCACTTGAAAAAGCACCTATTAAAGGTCGACCCTCTGTAGTAACAAAAACACCTGCACCAATAAGCGCACCAGCACCTGCCGCTGCAGACACTGCACTCCAAGATAAGCCTCATAGGGAGCGCAGTCCCACACCAACATCACCTGTGGCTAGTGTTAAAGAAGTTAAAATAGTACCGTTGTCTGAAACCCATAAACAGGACACCGGCTCCTCTCAAACGGAACAACACGGCAAAGTGACTAAACACAAAGACTTACCTCCATTAAGCTTGCTTGATCCGCCAAACGTTAGCCTTAACCCCGCTATTACGGCAGAAGAATTAACGAACCTTAGTCAGCTTCTAGAAGCTAAGTTGCTGGATTTCGGTGTGATTGCAGAGGTCGTTGAGGTTAACCCTGGACCTGTGATTACTCGTATTGAAATCCGCCCAGCACCCGGTACAAAGGTCAGTAAAATAAGCAATTTATCGAAAGATTTAGCTCGATCAATGGCTGTCATGAGTGTGCGTGTGGTTGAAGTTATTGCTGGGAAATCTGTCATTGGTATAGAAATCCCTAATCAGCATCGGGAAATGGTTCGCATTAGTGAGGTCATTGGCAGCAAACCTTACTTATCTTCAACCAGTCCACTGACTCTCACTTTAGGAAATGATATTGCAGGCAAACCTGTGGTGGTAGACCTAGCTAAGATGCCACACTTATTAGTGGCTGGTACTACAGGTTCTGGTAAGTCGGTTGGCGTTAACGCCATGATTATGAGTATATTGCTCAAATCAACACCAGACCAAGTACGTATGTTGTTAGTTGATCCAAAGATGCTAGAACTATCTATCTATGATGGGATTCCACATCTATTGGCGCCAGTAATTACTGATATGAAAGAAGCTGCTGGAGGCCTTCGCTGGTGTGTTGCTGAAATGGAAAGGCGCTACCGTTTGATGGCTTCCCAAGGGGTTCGAAACCTTGCAGGCTTTAATACCAAGGTTACCGCTGGAGAGCCCATTTTGGATCCTATCTGGGTACCAGACGAGGCCAATGGTGAAAACATGGATGATAGACCTTTCTTGGATCCACTACCTTACATCGTTGTTGTCGTTGACGAGTTCGCTGATATGATTATGGTGGTGGGCAAAAAAGTAGAAGAGCTTATTGCCCGTATTGCTCAAAAGGCGAGGGCCGCAGGTATACACCTTATACTGGCAACCCAACGCCCCTCTGTAGATGTGATTACAGGACTCATTAAAGCCAACGTGCCTACTCGTATTGCCTTTCAAGTGAGCTCTAAAATCGATTCACGTACTATACTTGATCAAGGTGGTGCAGAAAGTTTATTGGGCCACGGTGATATGCTCTATTTGCCGCCAGGCAAAAGTATGCCAGAACGTGTTCATGGTGCTTTTGTAAGTGATGACGAAGTTCATCGAGTCGTCGACGCTTGGAAGCAGCGGGGTGCTCCTCAATTTATTGAGGCCATTGTTGAGGGCAATTACGATCAGGAAGCTGGTTTTGGTTTAATTTCTTCGGAAGGTGCTTTTGAAGAAGACAAAGATCGTTTATACGATGAGGCTGTCGCCTTTATTACCGAAACTCGCAGAGCTTCAATATCGTCTGTACAGCGCAAGTTTAAAATTGGTTATAACCGTGCGGCACGAATGATCGAAGCTATGGAAGCAGCAGGAGTCATAACTGCTCCAGCCCATAATGGTAGTAGAGAAGTCCTTGCGCCACCTCCACCTCGCGATTAATTATTTATGAAGGATTTATCATGCGTTTAGCTGTATTTCTACTGAGTGTCACCCTAGCTAGCATCAGTTTGGCCCAGACTGCTGCCCAGTCGCTAGGTCAACAACTTGGTCGTCAAACAAACATCGAAGCGGATTTTGTACAGTATGTATTGGATGCCAGCGGCAGTCGGTTACAAGAAACCCATGGCCATATGGTACTGGCTCAACCCAATCAGTTTTGGTGGCAAACAGCCGATCCATTTGCACAACTGCTTGTGAGCAACGGAAAACGGCTTTGGATTTATGACAAAGACCTAGAGCAGGTCACTGTTCAGACCCTAGACCAACGTACAACAAATACTCCGGCATTATTACTCAGTGGCAATGGCACGGACATAGGAGCTGAGTTTGATGTAGTAATGAAGCGCGGAGACAATGGTTTAGTTTTCTACCGCCTTACGCCTAAAGATCCAGAAAGCCTATATCAAACCTTGAGGCTCAACTTCAGAAACAACCAATTACTCGAAATGCAACTAGAAGACGCAATGCATCAAAAAACTAGCTTGACCTTTAGCAACATGGTTTTTAATCCCCAAATTGAAGAAGGTTTATTCGATTTTGTAATTCCTGAAAACATTGATGTGTTAGAGATGGACCAGTTTTGATAAATGACCTGTTCGCCCACGAAGCCTCAGGCTACCAACCATTAGCTAGTCGTATGCGGCCTCAAACTTTAGACCAATATGCAGGCCAGTCTCACCTTTTAGGCGAGGGAAAAAGCTTGGGCAGAGCCTTAACCCAAGGCCTACTCCACAGTATGATCTTATGGGGTCCTCCAGGGGTAGGGAAAACTACCTTAGCGCGATTAATGAGCCAGGTGAGCGATGCTCACTTTATGACTTTGTCAGCTGTTATGTCGGGGGTTAAGGACATTCGTGCTTCTGTCCAAGAAGCACAACAGGTGCGTGCTCAGTCTGGTCGAGACAGTGTGTTATTTGTTGACGAAGTACACCGATTTAACAAGTCTCAACAAGACGCGTTCCTACCCTACATCGAAGATGGTACCTTTATCTTTGTGGGTGCGACAACAGAGAACCCAGCCTTTGAACTCAATAATGCATTGATGTCTCGCTCTAGGGTTTATATTTTAAAGTCTCTAACTGAGGATGAACTTGGGTCGCTGTTACAGCTTGCCGTGACTGATGAAGATAGAGGGCTAGGGAAGCTCAATATTGATATCAACGACCCTCAGCGAAAACTTTTACTACAAGCAGCAGATGGTGATGCTCGCCGATTACTT
>Ga0307994_1000477_pt1 | contig 28074 bp, 29 predicted proteins | sample EllFjometagen261_FD_203171 | JGI IMG/M metagenome (GOLD analysis project Ga0307994, IMG submission 203171) | Marine microbial communities from Ellis Fjord, Antarctic Ocean - #261 | ecosystem: Environmental > Aquatic > Marine > Unclassified | place: Southern Ocean | collected 2014-11-02 | reverse complement strand
ACGCCGTCCTCGCATTCATGCGCGAAACCATCCCGCATGAATGGACGAAATTCCGCGACAAGGTGTCAGACAACTTCCGCGTCATAACCCACGAGAACTTTCGGATTTTGGAGTAGCAGCGGTATAACAAAAATGAAAATGAAAACACTCGGCACAGCATCCGTGCTTGCACTTACACTTGGCGCGACATCTGCATGGGCAGAATGCGGCGAAGTATCGATCACTGAAATGGACTGGGCGTCGTCACAGGTTGTGACTGCTGTATCTGCTTTCTTGATGGCACAAGGTCTTGGCTGCGACGTCCAGACAGTTCCATCATCCACTGTTCCAGCGCTGACATCTTTGGCGGAAACTGGCGAACCAGATATTCTGACAGAAGTCTGGGCGAACTCCACACCTTCATACGAGCCACTGCTTGCTGGCGGCAAATTGGTCGAACTGGGCAACGTATTGTCCGACGGCGGTGTCGAAGCTTGGTGGATCCCTGCGTATCTTGCAGAAACCAACCCAGAGCTGACAACATGGGAAGGCATCATCGCCAACCCAGACCTCGTTGGCGGCAAGTTCCACGATTGCCCATCGGGCTGGGCGTGTGACATCATCAACAACAACAACCTGAACGCTGCTGGCATCGACGACACCGGTCTTGAGCGCTTCCAGCACGGTTCCGGCGAAACATTGCAGGCGTCCATCGCGTCCGCATATGCTGATAAAGCACCTTGGTTCGGCTATTACTGGGCGCCAACCGCCGTATTGGGCAAATACCCAATGGTGCGTGTTGAAGTGCCTGCATACGACGCAGACGCACACGCATGTAACGGCGACGTTGATTGTGCGACACCAGGCTTCTCCGCTTATCCGGCTGCCAAAGTTGTGACAGCAGCGTCCGCAGCATTCATCGCACGTGAACCTGCTGCTGCGGCACTGATGGCCAACGTGACCTTCACAAACGCCCAGATGGGCGAAGTGCTGGCATGGCGTTTGGACAACAACGCGTCCAACGAAGAAGCTGCCGTGTACTTCTTGTCCACATACCAAGATGTATGGGCTGACTGGTTGGACGACGAAGCCAAAGCAAACCTAAGCGCACTGCTTAAGTAAGCTGCCAAAATCAAAAGACCCTTCCGCCCGCAATAGGTGCGGGAGGGTCATCTATTTCAAGGGGAAGAATGATGGCGTTTTATGAAGGACTGTTTCGGGTTTTAGGCTTGGAAGAATGGTGCGGGACAGGGGCGTCAGACGCCCCTCTTTCGATGGCGGATTTGTTGGCACAATCGGCTGGCGATGGTGCGGGTTCCGGTCCAGCATTCCCATTCCCTTCGCTCGACAATCTTAATGAAAGCTGCGGAAACTTCGCGCAAACACGCGACCTGACCAAAGGCTTGGAAGACGCGTTCCTTTCAGCGAAAGACAGCATCAAAGCGGTGTTAGACCCGATCACCCAGCCGTTAAGCTGGTTGTTGGACGGCGCATTGTGGATGTTTGCTGTAATCCCTTGGTTTATCATGATCCCAATTTTGGTGGGTATCGCATGGTGGGCATCACGGTCCATCGCAGTGACGGTCTTTGTCACCTTCGCAATTTTGCTTCTGGCTTTCGTCGATCACTACGCTGTGGCGATGCAAACGCTCTCAATTATTTTTGTGTGCACAGGCATATCGATCCTGCTTGGGGTGCCAACGGGCATCGCGATGTCAAAATCTGATAGGCTGCAAAAAGCACTAGTTCCTGTCTTGGATCTTCTGCAAACACTGCCGACATTTGTGTACCTGATCCCGCTGATCTTCTTGTTCTCGGTCACGGAATCCAAACTCTACGGTATCGCGATTATCCTTTACGCCATCGTGCCTGTGATCCGTTTGACGGACCTTGGCATTCGATTGGTCGACAAAGACGTGATCGAGGCGGCCAATGCGTTTGGCATGTCGTCTAATCAGCGCCTTGCAAAAGTGGAGCTACCACTAGCGCTGCCTAACATTATGGCTGGTGTGAACCAGACCATTATGATGTCGCTTGCCATGGTTGTAATCGCATCGCTGGTGTCTGCACCAGGGCTTGGCGTGAACGTACTGCGCGGTATTCGGAACCTTGAACTGGGTGTCGGAATTGTCGCTGGTATCGGTATTGTGCTGCTGGCCGTGATCCTTGATCGCGTGTCCAAAGCCGCACTGTCACGGGTCGATATGACCCATAAAACACATTAATGGAGGCTGCGATGACCGATAAAACACCTAAAGTCCGCTTGCGTGGCCTGTATAAAATCTTTGGTCCTAACCACAAAGACATGATGCAACATGTCCGCGCTGGGATGGGCAAACCAGAACTGCTGGAACAGCACAAGCACGTGCTGGGCCTGCAAGATATCAACGTCGATATGCAGGCGGGTGAAATCACCGTGGTAATGGGCCTGTCTGGGTCCGGTAAATCCACTCTGATCCGGCACCTGAACCGACTGATCGACCCGACCGCAGGCGAAATCATCGTCGACGGGATCGACGTGATGGGCCTGTCTGATGATGCGCTGCGCAAAATGCGTCAGGAAAAGATGTCGATGGTGTTCCAAAAGTTTGCTCTTTTGCCGCATCGGTCGGTGTTGCAGAACGCCGCAATGGCGCTCGAAGTGCAAGGCGTTGACGAAAAGACACGCACAGCCGAGGGCATGAAATGGCTCGCGCGTGTAGGCCTTGATGGCTACGAACATCACTATCCAGCGCAGCTATCGGGTGGCATGCAACAACGTGTGGGCATCGCGCGCGCGCTGACTGCAAACACCGACATCATGCTGATGGACGAGGCGTTCTCTGCGCTTGATCCGCTTATCCGGACCGACATGCAAAACCTGCTGTTGGAACTGCAAGCAGAGCTGCACAAGACCATCGTCTTTATCACGCATGATCTCGACGAGGCGCTGAAACTAGCCGACCACCTTGTTATCCTCAAAGACGGCGCGGTCATTCAACAAGGGGAGCCGCAGGGCATCTTGATGAACCCGAGCGATCCGTACATCGAAGACTTCGTCTCAGACATCAACCGCTCGCGCGTGTTGCGTGTGCAATCGGTGATGGAGCCTTTGAAAGGCACTAAGTTCGCAGGCGACGTGGATATCCGCGCTAACCTCGAAAGCCTGATCGCACGCTCCGAGGGCGACACTTCCTTGCATTACCGTGTGATGGATGGTGATGTGGCCGTAGGTGAACTTCACATGCGCGATCTGGTAAAGGCACTGGTGCCGCGTATCTCCTCAGCAGCATAGGCATGACATGACACAAAGCCCCGTCCACACATCATATGACGTGATTATTGTGGGCGGGGCGATGTACGGATCAAGCATCGCTTGGTTTCTTTCCAACCACCCTGGTTTTGACGGACGGGTCTTGGTCGTTGAACGCGATCCGACCTATGAATGGGCATCCACGTCCCACACGAATTCCTGTATCCGCCAGCAATTCAGCGCTCCGATTAATATCAAAATCAGCCAGTTCGGCGCAGATTACGTTAAATCGTTCCGCGACCGAATGGGCGGCGACCCCCGCGTCCCCGACGTTGTGCTACAATCGTTTGGCTACATGTATTTGGCCGACAGTGCCGCTGGCGCAGATGCCTTGCAATCCGTGCAACAAATCCAAGCTGCCAATGGCGCGGGCACAAAACACATGACCGCCGCCCAGATCAAAGCCACATATCCTTTCTACAACATGGACGACATCGTTGCGGGCAATCACAACCTGATCGATGAAGGCTACTTTGACGGCAACACCCTGTTTGATTGGTGGAAACGATCTGCGCGCGAACGCGGTGTCGAATACACCCACAATTCAGTTGTCAGCATGTCCAAAACAGACTCAACCGTGCAAAGCGTGACACTGGCCAGCGGCGAAACCGTCGCCTGCGGCTATGTCGTCAACGCATCCGGTCCGCGCGCCGTTCTGACCAGCCGCATGGCGGGCATCGAAATCCCGATCGAGCCCCGTAAGCGGCATACGTTCATCTTTTCAGCCGCCGAAAAACTGGACCGAGATCTGCCGCTCACAATTGACCCAAGCGGCGTGCATATGCGCAGTGACGGGCAATATTATATGGCCGGATGCGCGCCCGATGATGATAGCGCCGTGGACTACGACGACTTCACCCCCGACCACACCATCTGGGAAGAAAAAGTCTGGCCGATCCTCGCCCACCGCGTGCCCGCGTTTGAACGGATCAAGCTGATGAATTCATGGGTCGGGCATTATGCCTACAATACCTTTGACCAGAACGCGATCATCGGTGCGCACCCTGATGTGACCAATTTCATCTTTGCCAACGGGTTCTCTGGGCACGGGTTCCAACAATCCCCCGCCATGGGGCGCGGCATTGCGGAACTGATTGTAACGGGCGATTACCAGACACTCGACTTGACCCCGTTCAGCATCAACCGGATCATAGCAGGCGAAAAATTCCCTGAACAAGCCATCATCTAAGCGACAGGAAACATCATGAAAAAACTCGTACTTACCGGGGCAGCAGGCGCGCTGGGCTCTCAACTTCGTAAATCCTTGGCCGCAATGTGCGACACGTTTGTGTCCACTGATCTGGTCGAAAGCCTCGACAATCTGGGCCGCAATGAGACTTATGTTAAGGCGGATGTGTCCGACCTTGCAGCGATGGAATCTTTGCTCAAAGGCGCCGACATGGTGATCCACTTCGGCGCCATCGCAGACGAGGCCCCTTGGGACGATATCCTGCAATCCAATATCGTCGGGGCCTATAACGTGTGGGAAGCAGCCTACCGGAACGGCGTCAAACGGGTGGTCTATGCGTCATCGGTACACGCGGTTGGGATGCACCTGAAAACCGACACCATCGGCCTTGATGCGCCGCACCGACCCGACACATATTACGGTCTGGCCAAATGCTTCGCCGAAGATCTTGCATCGCTGTATTGGGATAAACGCGGCATTGAATCCGTCTGCATGCGCATCTTTTCTGCCGCACCACCGACCAACGCGCGGTCCATCGGCACGTGGCTGTCGACAGACGACTTGATCCACCTCGTGGAACGGTCCGTCAACAGCCCCGTCGTAGGGTTCACCACCGTTTACGGCATCTCAAACAACGACCGCGCAGTGGTCGACAATACCAAAGCAGGGCATCTGGGTTACCGACCAAAAGACAACGCCGAAGACTTCGCCACGGATGTCTTCGCGTCCACCCCGCCGCTCGACAACAAAGACCCTGCCAATCTGTGCATCGGCGGTCCATTTGCGACTGTTAAATTGGGCAACTCCGGTGTAGCGGGCATCAAAGCCATGAACACAGACGGAGACAGCTAATGCCCGCACTTTTCGAGCCGCTTATGATCAAAGATATCACGCTGCGCAATCGCATCGGGATGGGGCCAATGTGCCAATATTCGTCCAATGACGGTGTGGCGACCGATTGGCACATGGCCCATATCGGCGCTGTGGCAATGGGCGGAACTGGCTTGATCATCGCAGAGGCCACGGCCGTTACACCGGACGGGCGCATCACACCGGGCTGCGCGGGGCTTTGGAACGACGCACAGGTTGCAGCAATTGCACCCGTGAACGCATTCGCCAAATCCTGCGGCGCGGTTGTCGGCGTCCAGATCGGTCATGCAGGGCGTAAGGCATCTGCTGCACGGCCATGGGATGGTGGCACACATTTGCCCGATGACAATGGCGGCTGGCCGATTGTTGGCCCCACAGATGACGTGTTCGACAAAGACGGCACGCGATTGAACAAAGCCCCATCTGCCATGTCCATCGCCGATATCCACGCCATGACCGCCAGCTTCGTTGCGGCGGCAAAACGGTCGCTGGACGCGGGCTACGAGCTGTTGGAAATCCACGGTGCGCATGGCTATCTGCTGCACAGCTTTTTCACGCCGCTGGTGAATACCCGCACCGATGAATACGGCGGCGATTTTGAAGGTCGCTCGCGGTTCATGCGCGAAACCGTGGCCGCCGTGCGCGAGGTCTGGCCAGAACGCTTGCCGCTCGCCGTGCGCCTGTCGGTCACCGATTGGATCGAAGGCGGCTTGACTATTAACGACAACATCCAAATGGCGGCTGCCCTGCGCGATCTTGGCGTTGATATGATCGACTGTTCTGGTGGCGGGGCAACACCTGCCGCGCGCGCCTCTATTGGCACACGGACGGCTGATCAGGTCGGTATGGCAGCACAGCTTCGCCGCGAAACGGGGGTTATCACTGCCGCAGTCGGCTGCATCACCGATGCAAAACAAGCCGAGCATATCATCGCATCAGGTCAGGCAGACATCGCATTGATGGCACGCGAACATATGCGCGACCCGCATGTGGCGCTGCGCATGGCCCGCGAACTTGGCGTCGACCCTAAGCCGCATTTGCCGCAGCAATACGGGTTCTATATGAATTAACCCTTGGCCTTGGCGGTGCGTGTGACCCACATGCCGCCAAGGATCAAAGCGACCCCAAGCGCACGCGCCCACAGCTGCCCTTGCACACCCATCGCAATATCAATCGCGACGCCGGAAATCATCTGGCCCGCGATAATCAGCATGGCCGTCTGCGCCGCCCCAATCCGGTTAATCGCCCATGATCCGGCGGCAATGAACAGCACGCCAATTGGCCCGCCCATATACGCCCACCACGGCGCGTCCAGCGGGGCGCCGCCAAACAGACCACCGGCCAGCAGTGCGATCAGACTGACAAACGCCAGTCCAACGATGTGATTCCAAAACGACGATTCCCACGCGTTGGTGGACAGGGCCAATCGGCCATTCAACTGGCGGCTAAGGCCCACCAATAGGCCTGCACCAATGGCAAGAATGATGAATAAGCTCATGGGGCGCTCCCGTAGAAAATCAGGATCAGCGCGCCAGCCGTAATCAACGCGAGCCCCGCAAAGTCACGCCATCCAGGCATCCGTTGCGCCATTCCAAACAGGCCCTTAGCGTCAGCAAACAATGAAAACACGATCTGCCCGGCAAGACCCAATGCGATGGTGCCAGACAGCGCCAGCGCCGAATTCATCGCGGCAGACGTGGCAACCACCGTCAAACCACCCGATACACCGCCCAAATATGCCCAAAGCGGCGGACGCTTGGGGGCGGCACGGGCAGGGCGCAGGGTAAGCAAGATCAAAATAGCCAGCACAGTGCCCGTCAAATGCGGGACCCAGCTGGAAAACAACAAGGTGCCATATTGGGCCAATGTGCCGTTTGTAAGCAGCATTAAAGTGATCAAACCACCAGCGGCAAACGCGCCCAGATAGTGGATGAAACGGGGAGGGTTATCTGTAGACATGGGGGACATGTGACGGGGTGTGAGGCCAATTGCAAACGGCTTGTTGACTCTGCGCGCACCCCGCTTATAAGCCGCAGTTCATTGGTGTTGGTGGACCTTGCAAAAGGAACCCTGTCATTGCGGCAAAATCCGCAAAAAGGACAACGCCCTTCACGCCGCAAGGCACCTTAGAAGGAGATCAGCGTATGACTAAACGTACCGCTGCCAAATATAAAATTGACCGTCGCATGGGCGAAAACATCTGGGGCCGTCCTAAATCCCCAGTGAATCGCCGTGAATATGGCCCAGGCCAGCACGGTCAGCGCCGTAAAGGTAAATTGTCCGACTTCGGTCTGCAGTTGCGCGCCAAGCAGAAGCTTAAAGGCTACTATGGCGACTTGACTGAAAAGCAATTCCGCCGCGTCTTTACAGAAGCTGAACGCGTAAAAGGCGATACTGGTGAGAACCTTGTAGGCCTGCTGGAGCGTCGTCTGGACGCTGTTGTTTACCGCGCTAAGTTCGTGCCAACAGTATTTGCTGCACGCCAGTTCGTGAATCACGGCCACGTGGAAGTGAACGGCAAAAAAGTGAACATCCCATCCTACCGCGTGAAAGAAGGCGACATCATTTCCGTGCGCCAGAAATCCAAGCAGATGGAACTCGTTTTGATCGCTATTCAGCTGCCAGAGCGCGACGTGCCTGACTACATGGACGTTGATCACTCCAAGCTGACAGCGACATTCACACGCACACCAACACTGGGCGACGTACCGTACCCAGTGACTATGGAACCAAATCTGGTCGTGGAATTCTACGCGAAAAACTAAGTCGTTGAATTCTACGCCAAGAACTAATCAGTTCTGGCCGATCCAAATACGAAAGGGCTGCACCACGGTGCGGCCCTTTTGCGTATGTGGTGGGCTGCTGAATTGTCTGCTTTTAAGTGGAGAGGGCAGTTTCTGCGCCTAGTCAAAAATACTGCCAAGGTTTTCAACAATACTAATAAGCAAAGCTATGCCGCAAATTAGGATTGCTAACCAAAAAACATATTGCATAACAAATGCTGATAGGCCGAGACCCACAGCAAGATACGATAGCCGATGTGGTTCGTTTCGGTATAATCCGACACCGCCAAGCATCACTGCTAACCCTGCAGCGCAGAGCGCCACAATTGTAGCGAGTTGACCAAAATCCTGCGGGGGCGGTGTGGGTTTTGGTGCTGCCTCCCCTGACAATGCACGCGCGGCTGATTGTTTAATGTCTGCGGCGATCTCACCTATGACAGAACCAGTACTCTGTGCTTGCGGCTCAAAAAAAGTAGAAAGTTGAATAAGGATAACGATGAGGCTTGCGATGCCTAGCAGAAATCCTAGCAACCCGAATTTTGCAGGTTTCTCTATCGCTATTTCTTGCACAACAATACTCCTTTGGCGTTCTACTGTGTTCAAATAGATGGCTGAAACGTCCAAACTATGGCATCTAAGGTAAAACAATATCCCTGCCAGTTCCAGTGCCTCTTTCTAGATCAAGCGTTAAAGCGGTCATTGCTGACGAACGAAGCAACATGCAGTTTGGCCATAAAACCACCCGATGTTCTCCTATATAGTCCGCGTCTCTAACGCCGCCCTTTGCACACCATCCGCATCAAAGTTCGCAGGATCTAGCCAAGCTACAAACCCTGCTTTAACCGCTGGCCACTCACTGTCCAAAATCGAAAACCATGCCGTGTCGCGGTTGCGGCCTTTGTATATCGTCGCTTGACGGAACACGCCCTCGGCCGTGAACCCGTACCGACCAGCCGCGCGTTTGGACGGCGCGTTCAAGTTATCGCATTTCCATTCATACCGCCGATACCCCAGATCATCCATCGCGTGCGCCATCATCAGATACATCGCCTCGGTTGCAACACGGGTTTTTTGCAATAACGGCGACATCGCAATAAACCCGACCTCGATCGATCCGACGGCAGGATCAATTCGCAGATAGCTGGCAAAGCCTTCGGCGCGGCCCGTCGCCGTGTTGATAATCGCGTAAAACAGCGGGTCCGTGCTGACCTGCGCCCCTGCTATAAAGCTATCAAATACCGCACGCTCAGTGAACGGGCCATTGGGCATATACGTCCACATTGCAGCACTGGTATCGGTCGCAAACGCGGCAAACAGATCGTCGCCATGGGCGGCTGGATCAAGGCGCACAACGGCGGCATACTGTCCCGTCAGCGGCGACTTATCGGGGCGCGCACGCGGCGTCCATGCGGGCACGTCGGGGCCAATCGGTTGGCCGTGTTCATTGATGCGCTGTGGCATTTCGGGTGTCCTTTGGGGCACAAAATGTGACTTATGCAAAACTTATGCGAAACTTACAGGACAAAAAGCCCGATTTTGGCAATTGAGCAACGCCTGCGCGACCAAGCCCAGCACCACTGGTAAGCGGCACCCCAAGCCGATAGAACCAGTGTATTAGATTTGAAAAGTGGACGTTATGGCCAGTAAAATTAAACCGCAGCCCGGCATTATGGATATCGATTTGTACGTCGGTGGTGCATCCACTTTGGACGGTGTGTCCAATGTGTTGAAGCTGTCATCAAACGAAAATCCGATGGGCCCGTCACCTGCCGCGAAAGAGGCGTTTGGCCGTGCTGTGCACGAGCTTCACCGCTATCCTAGCACCGATCATGCAGGCCTGCGAACCGCCATTGGTGAGGTCTGGAAACTGGACCCTGATCGGGTGATTTGCGGCGTTGGATCAGACGAAATTTTACACCTGATGTGCCAAGCATTCGCGGGCCCGGGCGACGAGGTGATCCACACCGAACACGGCTTTGCGCTCTACCGGATTTCAGCTCTGGCAGCGGGCGCGACACCCGTTGAGGTGCCCGAGAATGACCGCATGGTTGACGTCGATGCGATCCTTGCCGCGGCCAACAAAAAGACCAAGCTGGTGTTCATCGCGAACCCCGCCAACCCAACCGGAACATTCCTTGGAAACAAGGACATAGCACGACTTGCGCAGGGGTTGCCTAAGCAGTGTATCCTTGTTCTTGATGGCGCATATGCCGAATATGTCGAAGGCTATGATGCTGGTCTCGCGCTCATTGAGGGCCGCGATAACGTCGTTATGACGCGCACATTTTCTAAGATATACGGGCTTGGCGGCATGCGTGTTGGATGGGGGTATGGCCCCAAAAACATCATCGATGTGCTGAACCGTATTCGCGGACCGTTTAACATGTCGTCGCCTGCGCTTGCCGCCGCAGAAGCCGCCGTGCGCGACACCGCCTATTTCGAAAAATGCCGGTCTGAAAACGCCCGTTGGCGTGATTGGTTGTCCACGGCATTGGCCGAATTGGGCGTGCCATCTGATACAACCACAGCCAACTTTATCCTTGCCCGTTTCGGGTCCGAAGACGAGGCATTGGCCTGCAACGAGCAGCTAAAATCCGCTGGAATTATTGTGCGCCACCCCAAGAACTATGGCTTCCCACATTGCCTGCGTATTACTGTCGGTGACGAAAGCGCGTGCCGCCGGATTGTGCATGCCATCGGTCAGTTTAAAGGGCTGCGCGAATGACACAGATATATGACCGCGTCGCATTGATCGGCCTCGGCCTGATCGCATCTTCAATGTTCCACGCGATCAAACGCGCAGGCTTAGCAGGCGAAGTCGTCGGCTATGCGCGGTCCGAAGCAACGCGCCAAACTGCCCGCGACATTGGCCTCTGCGACCAGATTTACAACAGCACGGCCGAGGCCGTAGAAGGCGCCGACCTTGTCGTGCTTTGCGTCCCTGTCGGCGCCATGGACAGCGTCGCGCAAGACATCGCACCTTACCTCAAGGCAGGGGCAGTGGTCAGCGATGTAGGGTCCGTTAAGCGTGCGGTAGTCGATGCAGTTGCTCCACATCTCCCTGATAACGTTCACTTTGTGCCGGCACATCCATTGGCAGGGACTGAACATTCGGGGCCGACGTCTGGCTTTGCGGAATTGTTTGATGACCGCTGGTGCATCATTGTACCAGACCTGTGCGACGACGATGCTGTTGTGGCCAAACTGACGGCATTGTGGCGCGGCATGGGGTCCAATGTTGATAAAATGGACGCCGATCACCACGATTTGGTTTTGGCGGTCACCAGCCACACACCGCACCTGATCGCCTATACGATGGTTGGCGTGGCCGACGACCTGCGCCGCGTGACCGATAGCGAAGTGATCAAATATTCGGCCGCAGGTTTTCGCGATTTCACACGCATCGCGGCCTCTGACCCAACCATGTGGCGTGATGTGTTTTTGAACAACAAAGAGGCCACGCTCGAGGTTCTGGGCCGCTTTACCGAAGAATTGTTCATGCTGCAGCGCGCCATCCGCGAAGGCGACGGTGATCATCTGCATGATTACTTTACGCGCACACGGTCTATCCGCCGGTCGATCATCGAGGCCGGACAAGACACCGATGCACCGAACTTTGGCCGGAAACCGGCCGCAAAACCGTGATCCGCTGGCTTTCGATTTGCTTGGCGTTGATTTGCGCGGATGTGGTCGTAGCTGATGCGACCCGCCCCGTCGCAAGGGGTGATATGTCGCGGGAACCTACGATGCGCCCGCCACCGCGCCCCCATGAACGGCCCGATTTGGCACATGGCGCAAACACCCGCCCGCTGTACCGCGCCGAACAAAACCTGTTTGCGTTTAGCCCGACCGCGATCGCGTCGTCTTTGCGTCCAGTCCGTCGCCCAGCTTCGATTGAACAAGCCGCACAGGCTGCGCGGGTGGCACGTCTGCGCGGACAAATCTGCGGTGATCCTAATATTCAGGGCGAAGCGATTGGTCGCATTTCTGGCCGTGGGGCTTGCGGCGTCGAAAACGCGGTGCGCATCAAATCGGTCGCAGGTGTTCGGATGTCGCCCCAACCCACCGTCGATTGCCGCACGGCAACAGCGCTGAAACGCTGGGTCGTCAACGGCGCGAAACCTGCAGTTGCGAGCGAAGGCGGCGGCATCGCGTCGCTGCGCGTTGTGTCACATTACGCTTGCCGGAATCGCAATTCTGCATCGTCGGGGCGGCTGTCAGAACATGCATTTGGTCATGCGATTGATATTGCAGGAATTAAGTTGAATTCGGGCCGTGAAATCACAGTTCTGGACGGCTGGAATACCCGTGAAGATGGTGCGCGTTTGCGTAAGATGTGGCAGGCGGCTTGTGGGCCATTTGGCACAGTACTTGGGCCAGATGCCAACCGATTTCACGCAGATCACTTTCACTTCGATACCGCCCGTTACCGCAGCGGGTCTTATTGCCGCTAAGCGGGTCAAAGAACCTCAGCCATGTCTTGTTTGTAGGAAAATGCCCGTTTATAAGCGCGGACATGATGATCTGGGCACATATACGAATTATGTCCCCGGCGCGCTGATCGCAGCGCCGCCGGGCCAATGGCGCTGACCTCGGGTCGCGCCGCCCACCCTTTCCTTTTTTGCAAAGATAGGACGCCAGTTATGTGCGCCGAGACCCCCGATTATAAAGCGACTTTAAACCTGCCACGCACTGAATTTCCGATGCGTGCCGGACTGCCAAAACGCGAACCCGATTGGCTGGCCCGCTGGGCTGACATGGATGTATACGGCCAGTTGCGCGCCAAGACGGGCCGCGAGCAGTTCACCCTGCATGATGGCCCGCCCTATGCGAACGGCCATTTGCATATCGGTCACGCGCTGAACAAAATTTTGAAAGACATGGTTGTTCGATCCCAGCAGATGATGGGTAAAGATGCCCGTTATATCCCTGGTTGGGATTGCCACGGTCTGCCGATTGAATGGAAAATAGAAGAGCAGTACCGCGCCAAGGGCCGCGATAAAGACGACGTTGATGTGGTTGAGTTCCGCCAAGAATGCCGCGAGTTCGCCGCAGGTTGGGTCGACATCCAGCGCGAAGAATTCAAGCGCTTGGGCGTGCAGGGCAATTGGGCCGAGCCATATTTGACAATGAATTTCCACGCTGAACGCGTGATCGCAGAGGAATTCCAGAAATTCTTGATGAACGGCACGCTGTACCAAGGGTCCAAGCCTGTGATGTGGTCACCTGTGGAACAGACCGCCTTGGCCGAGGCCGAGGTCGAATATCACGACAAAGAAAGCTTTACGATTTGGGTCCGCTTCCCTGTGTTGGGCGACGGTCCTTTGGCTGGCGCTGACGTCGTGATCTGGACTACAACGCCTTGGACCATCCCGTCCAACAAAGGCGTCGTGTATCACCCTGATATTTCCTATGGCGTCTACGAAGTAACCGATGCCGCAGAAGATAACTGGGTCAAGGTCGGCGATAAGCTGTTGCTGGCTGATAAATTGGCCGAAGGATGTTTGACCAAAGCAAAGGTTGATGGGTTCAAACGTGTCGCTGATGCAGGCGATCTGTCTGGCCTGAAGCTGGCACATCCATTGGCGGGTATCGAAGGCGGCAATGGCGAATGGGACGCACCCCGTGATTTCCGCGCTGCCCCATTTGTAACCGACGAAGACGGTACTGGCTTTGTGCATTGTGCACCGTCGCACGGTATGGACGAGTTCGAGTTGTACCGTGATCTGGGCATGCTCGAAGAGGTGATCACTTATAACGTGACCGAAGATGGGTCGTTCCGCACCGATCTTCCGCTGTTTGGTGGCAAGCGTATTTTGCGCGACAAGCCCAACAAAAAGAACAAAGACAACCCGTGGGAAGGTGACGCCAACACGGCTGTGATGGCTGCCCTGTCTCAGATGGGTAAACTGTTTGCGCGCGGCAAGATCAAGCACAGCTATCCGCATTCTTGGCGTTCCAAAGCCCCGATCATTTTCCGCAATACGCCGCAATGGTTTGCCGCGATCGACCGTGACATCGGCGATGGGCAGGACACTTACGGCACGACGATCCGCGAACGTGCGCTGCGGTCGATCGACGAGCTGGTCACATGGACCCCGCAAAAGGGCCGCAACCGTCTGCATGCGATGATCGAACAGCGCCCTGATTGGGTGCTGTCGCGTCAACGTGCGTGGGGCGTGCCGTTGACTTGCTTTACCAAAGTTGGCGCGCTGCCGACGGATGCCGATTTCCTTTTGCAAAACGCAGACGTTAATGCGCGCATTGTGGATGCATTTGAGGTCGAAGGCGCAGATGCATGGTACAAGGAAGGCGCAAAGGCGCGGTTCTTGGACGAGATCGTGAATGCGGATGATTACAATCAGGTCACCGACATTCTTGACGTATGGTTCGACAGTGGATCGACACATGCTTTCACATTGCGGGACCGTGCCGACGGGTCCGATGACGGTCTTGCTGACCTGTATCTTGAAGGCACCGACCAGCACCGCGGTTGGTTCCATTCGTCGCTGTTGCAGTCGTGCGGCACCCAAGGACGCGCACCATATCGTGGTGTGCTGACCCACGGGTTCACGCTTGATGAGAAGGGCATGAAGATGTCCAAATCCATCGGCAACACCATCGTCCCTGAGACAATCGTGCAGCAGTACGGCGCGGATATTCTGCGGCTTTGGGTCGCCCAAACTGATTACACAAACGATCAACGGATCGGGCCGGAAATCTTAAAAGGTGTTTCTGATAGCTATCGCCGTTTGCGCAACACACTGCGGTTTATGCTGGGGTCATTGGCGGATTTTGATGCGTCCAAGACTGTGGCCGTGGAAGACATGCCAGAGCTGGAAAAGTTGATCCTGCACAAGATGTCCGTGTTGGATGAAGTGGTGCGTGAAGGTTATGCTAAGTATGACTTCCAAGGTGTATTCCGCGCAATATTCGATTTCGCGACACTGGATTTGTCAGCATTCTACTTCGATATCCGCAAGGATGCGCTGTATTGTGATGGCGATACCAACCGGCGTTTGTCTGCGCTGACGGTGCTTGATCACCTTTATGGGCGATTGACCACTTGGCTTGCGCCTATTCTGACGTTCACGATGGAAGAGGTCTGGTTGGAGCGCAACGGCGCGGATACGTCGGTGCATCTGGTCGACTTCCTTGAAACCCCCACCGCTTGGCGCGATGATGCGCTCGCTGCGCGGTCCGAGGTCGTGCGTGCGGTCCGCCGTGTTGTGACTGGCGCGCTCGAAGAACAGCGCACGGCCAAAGTCATCGGTTCGTCATTGGAAGCTGCACCAATTGTGTATCTGTCTCCAGAGCTTTCGGCGATCATCACAGACCCCGATACGTTTGCTGACTTGTGCATCGCGAGCAAGATTACACTTGTGGAAGGCGACGCCCCTGAGGGCGCGTTTACCTTGGCCGACATGAACGGCGTTGGTGTTGTGTTTGCCAAATCCGAGGGCGCAAAATGCGAACGCTGCTGGAAAATTTTGCCCGATGTTGGAACCCACGCCCATGCGGGTGTGTGCGTGCGGTGTGACGCGGCGTTATCTGCGTAGGATGGGTTTAAACCCATCTTACTTTGCGTCCCTGCCGGACACGCCTGTTGGCCCAGTGTCGGTCGTTGTGCGAGACGGTGCTGTTGTGAGGCTTGAATGGGCCGTGATGGATGGCCCATCTGATCCAGTGGCAGATGCAGCAGTGGATCAATTGGCAGAGTATTTTGCGGGCAAGCGGCAGGTTTTTGATCTGCCGCTTGCGCCGCATGTATCTGATTTCCAGCGTAAATTTGGGACGGCTTTGTGCGAAATCCCATTTGGGGAAACCCGTACCTATGGCGACTTGGCAAAAGATTTGGGAGTGCCTGCACAGGCTATCGGACAAGCCTGCGGTGCCAATCCCATTGCCATTATCATCCCGTGTCACCGCGTTTTAGGGGCTGCCAATTTGGGTGGCTTTTCTGGTGCTGGTGGCGTTGAGGGAAAGGTGCAATTGTTGCGCCTTGAGGGAGCCGCGTCCCTTTTGATCTAAAGGACTGCGCCGATGACCTATCCTATTTTCCTTGCCGTGATGGCAGCAGCGATGCTGCACGCGACTTGGAACGCACTGGTCAAAACCGGTGAAAATAAACAGACTGCAATGGCGATTCTGACGGTCATGCAAAGCTTGGTTGGCATTGTCGTCGTGTGCTTTCGCCCGTGGCCCGAGGCCGAGGTGTGGCCTTGGCTAATCGCCTCTGGTCTGATCCACATGTGTTACCAGTTGTTCCTTGCCTATGCATACGAGCAGGGCGACCTAAGCCGCGTCTATCCGATTGCGCGCGGGGCCGCCCCAATGATGGTCTTGGCGTTCAGCCTTGCGTTCCTAACTGATCCAATCGGCGTGAAAGACTATCTTGGGATCGCTGTGCTGGGTCTTGGTATTGCGCTGATGGCGCGGGGGATATTTGCCAACAACGAAAGCCGCCGCTTGCTGCCATTTGCGTTTGGGTCGGCCTGTGCGACTGCTGGTTACACGCTGGTGGACGGCTTGGGCGCACGGGTATCAGGCGACCCGATTGGATTCACTGGATGGCTTTTGATCATGGCCGCGCTGTTTTATATACCGAGCGTCGTCGCCCTAAAAGGGCGGGGCGTTTTGCGCGCATCTGTCCGCACATGGGCCGTCATTGGGATCGCAGGGGTCGCGTCTTATCTGGCATATGCGATTGTTGTTTGGGCCATGACACAGGCGCCAATCGCGCTGGTTGCAGCCCTGCGAGAAACATCAATTTTATTCGCGGTACTGATCGGCTGGCTGGTGTTTGGCGAAAAGATGGATCGGGGCAAGGCGATTGCCGCAGTTCTTATAGTCGCGGGCGCTGTGCTGACGCGACTTTAGCCGTCTTTGCCGTACATGATCTGCTGTGCGGCACCCGCACCAAGCAGATAGATTGAGGTGATCATCAACCCGTAATGTGCCCAGCTAGCGGGGTCGAAATTCACCCATGCGGCCCAGCCAGCAAATAACGTCCATGCCGCGGCCATTGGCAGAGTGACGGTCCGCCAACGCTGTGTACGCACCGGATGCACAAAGCGCACCGGAAAGAACATCGCGGCCGATAGCACGACGACCAGCGCCACGATTACCCAGAAATTTGGCTGTAACGCGAACATCACAAGGATCAGCATATTCCAGCAGCCAGGGAAGCCCGAGAACGAATAATCCTTAGTCTTCATGCGGTTGTCTGCGAAATACATTGCGGATGCGAAGGTGATTACGACGATCGCAAACCAACCCGTCCATCCTGGTAACAACCCAGATTTGAACAGCGCATAGGCAGGCACAAAGACATACGTCAGATAGTCGATGATCAGATCCAGCAGTACCCCGTCAAAAATCGGTGCGTTGGTCTTTGTGTCATATTTGCGCGCCAACGGTCCATCAATACCGTCCACAAAGAACGCGACGACCAGCCAGACGAACATCATAGACCAATTTTCATCAACTGCAGCCAGCATAGCAAGCATTGCAAATACCGCGCCAGTGGCAGTCAGGAAGTGTACTAAAAGGGCTTTGGTTTGGATTGTCATGATCGCTTCTTATCTGAATTTTCCCCAAGGGCAACATATGCTTGTCAGGCCTTTGGATGGGTCCGGTTATAGACATCCATCAGGTGTGCGGTATCCACTGCCGTATAGGCTTGTGTCGTGGACAGGCTCGCGTGCCCAAGTAGTTCTTGGATCGCGCGCAAGTCGCCCCCAGCAGTCAACAGATGTGTCGCAAAGCTGTGGCGCATCGCATGCGGAGTGGCCGTCGCAGGCAGCCCCAATTGCAGGCGCGATTTCTCCATCACCTTTTGGACCAAACGCGGGTTTAACGCGCCGCCGCGCGTGCCGCGAAACAGTGGGCTGTTTGGCTCTACCGGATGTGGCGACAGTTTCAGATAGGCGTCAACTGCATCGCGAGCCGCGTCGATCACAGGCACGACCCGTTCCTTGCCACCTTTACCCTTAATCCGCATCACGGGCGGCAATGGCACGTCCGCTCCGGTCAGTCCTAATGCCTCAGATATGCGCAAACCGCAGCCGTAAAGCAAAGTGACGACGGCAACATCGCGTGCTGCAACCCAGCCATCGCGGGCCTGCAATTCGACGGTTTCAATCATCGCAGTTGCGGCGTCGATTGCCAAAGGTCGGGGTAGCTTTTTGGTGAACTTTGGGCTGCGTGTGGATAGCACGGCTGTGGCTTCAAATCTTTCGCGGTCCGATAACCAGCGGTAGAATGTTTTGACTGCCGAAAGCGACCGCGCAAGTGACCGAGCCCCGACGCCGCGCACCCGTTCTGACGCCATCCATGACCGCATATCGCTGACAGTGATTTTGGACAATGGGCCAAGCCCTTGAACGCCGCCATGGTGTTGGGTCATGAACGCCAGGAAACCGATGACGTCGGACTGATAGGCTTTGATCGTATTGTCAGATGCCGCGCCCAACGCACGACAATGGTCTAGCCATTTGGCCAGCGCATATGTCAGGGCAGGGGAAATCATTTGGGTTACGAAAGCCAGCGACGCATTGCGCGCTCAAACACGCCTGCAAAGAACGTCAGCAAATCGGTGCCTTGTTGCGGCGTGAACTGATGCGGATCCTCGGACCCCATCATCAACATACCTGGCAAACGGCCCGGACCAAAGTCGAGTTTGAGACAGGCCTCGGACCGGATAAAGCTGGCTTTTTCGCCGTAAAGACCTGCATCGTCGGTCTGAATTTGACGCAATGTAACCTGACGCACTGGGCTGGACCGGCCACGATTTACGTAGGTATCAATATAGCCTTGTTCGACCACACCCAGAACGGCACCCATTTGACCGATTGCAGGGTCGTCAGCGGCAGCGCCACTTTCCAGCACCAACCGCATGCAATCAACGCGGAGCGTATCAGCCACGTCGCCGGACAGGTCTTTCAAAAATGTCTCGAACTTAGTGGCGTCCATCATGCGCAATACGGCGCGGTGGACTTGATTGGTGCCCGCAAGGTTTTCGTAAGCGGCTGCAATTACGGATCGGTGGGTGTCTTCCAAACGGTCCAGACGCGCCTCGAGCCGTTCCATCGCGATACCGCGCAGATCGACGATATTGCCGCCCATGGATTGTTCGTTCGCAGCCACAAGGGCGCGCATAATATCTTGATCTTCAAGCAGAACGTCGGGGTCTGCGATGATCTTATCACGAACATGGCTGTCCATAAGGGGTTTAGTGTTCATGTGCTGCTCAACTTTATTGATTTTGAAGCTGTATAGCAGCGTGGGGCGGAAATTTCTTCCTAAAAATGCCCAATAGGCAGGAATTTCCCCACCGTGTCAGATGTTGGTGCGTTTGTTTGCGCCCCTACAACCTGTTGTGGCAACGGTGTGGGCAACTGTGTCGCCCACACCATAGTATTCGTATTACAGGATTTTAATGCCTGCTTTTTTGATGTCAGCCATAAAGCCAGCAAGGCCATTGTCGGTCAAAACATGGTTCGCCATCGACTTGATTACATTTGGCGGTGCGGTGCAAACATCCGCGCCGATTTTTGCGCATTCGGACATGTGGTTAGCGTTGCGAATAGACGCCGCAAGGATCTGCGTCTCGAACCCGTAATTGTCGTAAATCGTGCGGATGTCGTCGATCAATTCCAGGCCATCAAGGTTGATATCATCCAAACGACCGATGAACGGGCTAATGAATGTGGCACCGGCTTTTGCAGCCAAAAGCGCTTGGTTTGCTGAGAAACACAAGGTCACGTTGACCATGATGCCCTGATCCGACAGCACCTTACATGTCTGCAAGCCAGCCCATGTCAGAGGTACTTTTACGGCAATGCTATCGGCGATTTTCGCCAGCTTAAGGCCCTCGGCCAGCATTGTCTCGTGATCAAGCGCCACAACTTCGGCCGACACAGGCCCGTCCACGATCGAGCAAATCTCCTTGGTGACTTCGAGAATATCGAGGCCAGATTTCGCAATTATCGACGGGTTCGTCGTGACCCCATCCACCATCCCGTAAGCGAGCAATTCTTTAATCTGGTCGATGTCGGCGGTGTCTACGAAAAACTTCATGGTGATATCTCCGGTCAAGTGCTTGGGTTTTGTTGCACCAGCGTTTACCTCATAGTGGACGAAGCGGAAAGCCATAAGGTGACGGGCCAGCCATGACAGCAGAGTTCTTTGACGAAGGTGATCTGGTCGCTGTGCTGACGGCGCAGCCGATTGATCGCTTTCTGGACTATAAAGCCCCGGAGGGCGGCTGCCATTTGGGCGCGTTTGTCGAGGTGCCGCTTGGTCCGCGCAAAGTGTTGGGCGTTGTCTGGGGCAAGGGCGCGGGCGACTTTGATTATGCCAAGGTACGGTCTGTTATGCGCGTGCTGGATGTTGCGCCGATGCGCGAGGAGATGCGCGAATTTCTGACCCGTGCTGCCGGTTATACCCTGACTCCGATGTCCGCGATGCTGCGTCTTGCGACTCGCGCACCCGGATTGGGCGATGCCCCATCAATGCGCACAGTTTACCGTTTGGGATCAGCAGAGCCAACTCGCGTAACAGAGGCCCGCACCAAGGTGCTTGAGGTGCTGCGCGATTACGGTGGGTTGTCGTTCACGTTGGGTGAATTGGCCGAGATGGCAGGCGTTGGGACGTCAGTCGTAAAAGGCCTTGTTAAACAAGGGGCGGTCAGTGAAGAAGACGCGCCGCGCGATGTGCCTTATCCGCGGCTTGACCCCGATTATGGCGGCAAGGAATTGTCGGCAGATCAAGCAGATGGCGCAGAAGTTTTGCGCGCTGCATTGCGCACCGATGCTTACGGAACAACCTTGCTGAAGGGCGTCACCGGATCGGGGAAAACAGAGGTCTATTTGGAAGCCGTCGCGGAATCTCTGCGCATGGGCCGCCAAGCCTTGGTGTTGCTCCCCGAGATCGCGTTGTCGGGTGAATTTATCAACCGCGTTGAGGCACGATTTGGGTTCAAACCTGCTGAATGGCATTCCGGTGTGACGATGACTGAGCGGCGGCGCTGCTGGAAAATGGTTGGGCAGGGGGCTGCGCAATTGATCGTTGGCGCACGGTCGGCATTGTTTTTACCGTTCCAAAAATTGGGCTTGGTTGTCGTCGATGAAGAGCATGATACGTCATATAAACAAGAGGATGGTGTGTTATATAACGCCCGCGATATGGCGGTATTGCGTGCTGCAATAAATGGTGCGCAGGTGGTTTTGGCGTCGGCCACACCGAGTTTGGAAAGCTGGGCTAATGTTGAGGCGGGCAAATATACGCGGCTGGTGCTGAGTTCGCGGTATGGTCCTGCGGTGATGCCGAAGATGTCTGCGATTGATATGCGCGCAGAGGATTTACCGGGTGGAAAATGGGTGTCGCCGACGCTGCGCGATGCGATTGCAGAGCGGATGGAACGGGGTGAACAGTCGCTGATTTTCCTCAACCGTCGCGGCTATGCGCCGGTCACATTGTGCCGCGCATGTGGCAATCAAATTGGCTGCGATCAATGCGATGCGCGCATGGTTGAACACCGGTTTTTGAACCGCTTGATGTGCCACCAATGTGGTGAAACAAAACCGATGCCAAAGGTTTGTCCGCATTGCGAAGCGGAGGATAAATTGTCGGCTGTTGGGCCAGGCGTTGAGCGGATGGGCGAAGAAATTACCGCGCTATTTCCTGATGCCCGTGTCGCGGTTTTGTCGTCCGATTTATACGGGTCCGCACGCGCCATGAAAGCACATATTGAGCAGATCTCACAGGGTGGCACGGACATCATTATTGGCACGCAATTGGTGGCAAAAGGCCATAACTTTCCGTTACTTACGCTTGTTGGCGTGATTGATGCTGACCTTGGGTTGCAGGGGTCCGATTTGCGCGCGGCAGAGCGGACGTTTCAACTGATGCGACAGGTGGCTGGACGGGCAGGGCGGGCGGAAAAACAAGGCGAGGCGTTGTTGCAAACCTATCAGCCAGAACATGCTGTTATCAGGGCGATTTTAGCGGGTGACGAGGAGAAATTTTGGGCCGCAGAGGCCGGTGAACGCAAGGCTGCTGGGGTGCCTCCATATGGGCGCATGGCGGGGATAATTTTGAGCAGTCCAAACGCGGATGATGTGTTTAATTTGGGTGCAGAAATGGCGCGCAGAGACGGGCCATTACGGCAAATCGGGGCGCAAGTTTACGGGCCAGCGCCTGCGCCAATTGCGCGGGTGCGCGGCCGTCACCGCGTGCGATTATTGGTGAAGGCGGACAAGGCCGCGCCGCTGCAAAAAGCGCTGGCTGCATGGGCCGCACAGTTCCGTTTGCCGACCAACACACGCCTGTCGATAGACATCGATCCACAGAGTTTTTATTGAGGAAAGTGCTGTATTTTTTGCATAAGTTTCACATAAGTTTTGCATAAGTTGTTTTTGGGGGTGGAAATTGGCTGATTGGGGAGTCTTTTCGGATGGCAGCTGAGACCACCGGACAAAGCTGCCGTTCGAATCTGCAAATTTGGTCAATCTTACCCCCCGCTCGCTGCGCGATGGCTCATTGATCAAGTTGACGACAAGGCCACCCATAAGACCGCCGAGTTAAGCTATCAACGCATTTCAGGATATTTGATCAACCATCAAGCGTTCCGGCTACTATCAAATAAAGCCAAAATCGATACTTTTAAGACACTTAAACGTGCTTCAAGAGTGCTTCGGTTCGCCGCATTGTACTTCGCGCTCATGCTTGTTGAGTAGATAAAGTCTGCAATATCTGATGCATTGTCATGGAGTGTTGTTCCTGGTTGGGAATGTACATGGATGACATTCTCGAACCCCGCATTCCATAACTTTGCGATTTCTGTCAATTCATCTTGGGCAATCGCGTTGATACCATCGATGAGGTCAGCGACGTGGGGCGAGCCTTGCGCGACGTCATACCAGTACAGCGGGGCCAATTCAAAAAATGCATCTAGCTTGTCGCTCAGATTCGTCTGGTCACGCCATTTGGCTTCGACGGCGGCAATCGTGTTTTCTGCGCCCAAACGCAAGGTGGCACGCAATACGGCCTCTTTACTTGGGTACGCATTATAAAGCGTTTGTCGCGCAACCCCCGCCTCGCGGGCAATATCGTTCATCGTCGTTTTACTGACGCCGTATCGTGCAAAGACACCTTGAGCTGCTTGGAGGATGTTAATGTTTCGGTCTTTCATGGGTCGGTTTTCGTTTCATTGACATCATTTGTCAAATTGGACATATGTATGACATCTGTCTAATTGAATAAGGGTGAAATTTCATGCAAATCACGGTGAACGGCGAACTGCGCAATGTCGACGTTGAAGATAACATGCCGCTCCTTTGGGTCCTGCGGGATGAGTTGGGCATCATGGGCGTCAAATATGGCTGCGGAATCGCCCAATGTGGGGCATGTACCGTACATATGGACGGGGTCGCTGTCCGAAGTTGTCAAGTTGCTGCAGCGACCGCGGTAGGCACTGAGATCAAGACGATTGAAGGGCTTGGCACGCCAGATAATATGCACGCTTTGCAACAGGCGTGGACCGAACATCAGGTCGCCCAATGTGGTTACTGTCAATCGGGCCAGATCATGCAAGCGGCCACATTGCTTGAAATGAAGCCTGAACCAAGCGACGACGACATTGATGCGGTGATGAGCGGTAATTTATGCCGCTGCGGGACGTACCCCCGAATTCGCGCCGCAATCAAAACCGCCGCCACCAAAATGCAGGAGGCTTGACTGATGGGTCGCGCACGCACAATCGCAAGACGGTCTTTTCTCATCGGTTCTGCTGCCATTGTTGGTGGCGTTGCATTTGGGACCTATTTGATCAAACGCCCAATTGACAACCCGCTTTTGGCGGATCTTACGGATGGCGAAGCCACGTTCTATGCGTGGGTCAAAATTGATGCTGACACGATTACCCTCATTGGCCCGCATGCCGACAAAGGCCAAGGCGCTGTGTCGTCGCAAGCCGCGTTGATTGCCGACGAGATGGATCTCGATTTCGGGCAATTTGAGACCAGCTTTGGGCTGCCAAGCAACGCGTATTGGAACACTGCGTTTGCAGAAGAAGGCGCGCCGTTTATGGCAACTGACGAAGGGTTTGTGGCTGAGACTGTGCGCTCTGCATTGGGCGGTATTCTAAAAGTCGTCGGGATGCAGGCCACTGGCGGGTCGACGTCGATGGCTGACAGTTTTGACAAGCTACGCCACGCTGGTGCTGTCGCACGCGAAACCCTTAAGCTGGCTGCATCTAAACAAACTGGCGTTCCTGTTGCGCAACTTAAGACCAAATCAGGCGCCGTGATCCTGCCTGATGGTACATCGATCTCTTATCAATCATTGGCTGCTGTTGCGGCGACTATTGATCCAGTCCAAGACGTCACGCTGCGTGAACCAAACGAATGGCGTTTGATTGGTAAGCCGATGATGCGGCTTGATATTGTCGGAAAATCCACAGGTACATTGCCATATGGAATTGATCTGACGGTCGACGGCATGGTCCATGCATCGGTGCGCACGAACCCCCGCAAAGGCGGCATGGTTATAAGCTTTGACGCGTCAGTTGCGAAATCGATGCGCGGTGTTTTGAATGTTCTGGAAATTGATGGTGGCGTCGCTGTGGTTGCAGACAACACATGGCGCGCCATTCAGGCAGTCAATGCGATTGACGTTGAATGGGGTGAGGCGCCATATCCCGATGAGATGGACGCCCATTGGCAAGTACTGACCGACACGTTCACCCCTGACCGGCTTGATAGAAAATGGCGCGATGATGGTGATGTTGATGCTGGACTTGCGGCGGGCAGCGTCATTGAAGCCGAATATCGGTCGCCCTATGTTGGCCACGCACCGTTGGAGCCGCTGAACGCGATCGTTACTGTCACCGATGCGCGGGTCGTTGTTTGGTCGGGCCATCAGGGGCCAGGGCAGGTGCAGAATGCTATTGCCAAGGTCACAGGTCATGACACCGACCAAATCACGTTTCACAACCAGTATATGGGCGGCAGTTTTGGCCACTGGATCGAGACAAAGCACATCCAACACGCAGCCGAGATTGCCAATCAGATGCGCGGCACACCAATTAAATTGACCTATTCGCGCGAAGAGGATTTTGCACAGGATTTCACCCGTCAACCTGCGATAGGCCGCGCCAAAGGTACTGTCGCAAATGGCCAAGTCGACACGATTGATATGTCGATCGCAATGCCATCCGTGCTCGCGTCTCAAGGTGGTCGTGCGGGAGTTCCAGTGCCCGGCCCTGATGCGTCTATCGCGACAGGGGCATGGAACAATCCCTATGCGATACCGAATTTTCGCATGCAGGCGTTTCGCGCCCCAGAGCTAGCACCAACGTCGTCTTGGCGGGCGGTCGGTGCAACCGGTGCAGGGTTCATTTTCGACAGTTTTCTTGACGAGCTTATCCATCACGCTGGCGCCGATCCGATGGCCGAACGCATTCGCCTGATGGACCACGACGCGTCGCGCATTGTTCTGGAAACAGTAGCCAAAATGTCATCTTGGGGGGGCGAATTGAAGCTTAATCAAGGACGCGGCGTAGCATTTGTCGAAAGCTTTGGCGTGCCCGTCGCAGAGGTCGTCGAGGTGACAGCAACAGACCGCGGCATCAGGATCGACAAGGTCTGGGTCGCCTGCGATGTGGGCACGGTTGTTGACCCGATCAACTTGGAAAATAACGTGCAGGGCGGTGTAATCTGGGGCCTTGGCCATGCGATCAACGCCGAGATTACGTATTCTGAAGGTATGGCAGAGCAGACCAATTATCATGCCCACGAAGGCATGCGGATGTTCCAATGCCCCGAGATTTTCGTGCGCGGGCTAGAAAATGGCCACAAAGTACGCGGTATCGGTGAACCCCCCGTGCCGCCCGCCGCACCCGCGCTGGCGAATGCGATATTCGCGGCAACAGGCCAACGATTGCGCGAAATGCCGTTTAATAAATTTATCGATTTTGTGTAAGGGCAGCCAAATGAAAAATTTGTATCTGATCGCGTTGGCTTCCGCCTTGTTAACGCTTTGCGCGCCCGTATTTGCAGAAAGCCCTGACATCATCATTGAACTGCCCGCCGCAGGGTCGATTTCAACTGAGGAAGGTCTTAAGGCTTGGGACCGTGCCTATGAGGTTACGTCACATCCTCGTTGTGCCAACTGCCATGTCGGCCCAAGTGAGCGGCCAATGTGGTCTGGTCAGGCCTATGGCAAAACACGGGTCCACGGGATGAACGTCATGGCAGGCGAAAGCCGGCTTGGCGCAGAGACCATTCAGTGCAGCACGTGTCACGCCTATCGCGAGGGGACCAACGACATCCCACACGCCGCACCACAAGTCGCAATGAACTGGCAGCTGGCCCCGATTGAGGCAGATTGGTTCGGCAAATCATCGCGAGAGATTTGTACACAGTTGCGCGATCCTGCACGCAACGGTGGGCGCACGATGATTGAACTAGCGGAACACCTGAACCACGACCTGATCCTGCATTGGGCGTGGAACCCGGGGGGCGGGCGCGAACCCGCACCTTATAGCTTACAAGAACACATTGATGATCTATTAGTCTGGGGTATCGCTGGTTTCCCATGCGCAACTGACTGAGCGTTTGCGCACGGATGAAGCGCATTTTAAGCGCGGGCAACATATTAAGGAAAACGAATGAAAACCGACTACGACGAACTGTTCAATTTAATTGACCTTTGGGCGTCTCATTTTGGATATAATGACGGTCGTATCGATCTCACGGTTGGTGGTGATTTGACGTCCTTTAGCACTGTCGATTGCGCGCTTACCGCACATGCCCCCTTGTGGCGCACCAAGCCCGGCACGGAGCGTGGAGTGCCGATCGCAGACGTGCGTAAGATGCTGTCCAATGGCCTGAGGTGGGTCAAAATTGGTCGCCATGATATGCACATGGCAGTACATCCCACGAGCAATGCATTGTGTTTGCATTTCGTCGTGAAGGCGCGCCTTAAAATCCTTCCGATTAATTTTATGACTGTGCCGGTGGCATTCGTGGTCACAACAGCAAATACACAAGAAGGTTTGCGTATTGATGCAGTCCATGAATGGTCGGCTAAAACGCCAGAGGATGCGCGCAAGATTCTGGTCGAACAATGCGGCTGGCCGACGTCAGTGACTTTTAAGCCATTCTTAGCATTCGGCGCAGCATCTTAACTTTATGCCGGATCGCCATAAAGTGCCAATTGAGTAGCAACGGACAGCGCACGGAGATTGAAACAAAATCATTTCTAACATCGCGGAGGCATCCCAAAGGAGGTGCAGGTGAATTGCTCACATTCGATCTGAAGTCAAAATCAACGATGTGGATGTGGAAGTATATGAACCAGAGCCGTTGGCCAAAGGGTATTCTCGCCAGGGTCGTTCTTACCGAAAGTGCCATCGCTTCCAGCAATCACAAGGGTCATTTAATCCACGACTTGGCAATTGAGCGTTTGTTCTTGTGGCGGCTCGGATGAATGACCGGACTGTCAGCGCTCTGCTGTAAAAAATTATGCAGCTGCATTAAATCTTGTGCTGCGTGCGCTGGCAGCACAGCTTGCTAACTCACGGTTTGGGCTCGAAGCAGGCTTTTGCCGTGTCCGCGCTGTCTTCCAAAAACGGCCGCTTTTGAAAGGCAAAAGTTGCCATTGGTCGGAAGGTGCTTGGCGCAATGGATCGCGAACCTCTTCATGTATCGCCATAGCCTCTCTTCCAAATCCCAAATATCAGGCGTAACCCGTTCACATGAAAATAGTTCGTTTAGAAGATGCCTTGACGCTGCCGTTTTGGCGCCGTCCGATTGCCTTGCTGTTCATGATGGCGTTGGCGATGCCGATTGCGTTTAATACGTGGTCGGCGTTGCTTAATAACTTTGTGATTGAGGTCGCGGGGTTTGATGGCGCTGATATTGGGCTGCTGCATACTGTGCGCGAAATTCCGGGGT
>Ga0307994_1000470_pt1 | contig 28277 bp, 20 predicted proteins | sample EllFjometagen261_FD_203171 | JGI IMG/M metagenome (GOLD analysis project Ga0307994, IMG submission 203171) | Marine microbial communities from Ellis Fjord, Antarctic Ocean - #261 | ecosystem: Environmental > Aquatic > Marine > Unclassified | place: Southern Ocean | collected 2014-11-02 | reverse complement strand
TTCGTTTTTCTTGCCCTCCAGACCCTAACGCCTTGCTCCTTGGGTACGACGATGTCAGTGAATCGATCGTCACGAATACTGAATTCGACTCCCTGGGGGCTGTCTCGGGTTCTAGTTCATCTTTTCCAGGCGTAGATAGCAATTGCGCGACTAGGCCTTCAGGGGCGTCGGGCCCGCGGCTTGCTTTTACAGGTCTTCAAAGCATAGCGAAACAGCCCCGAGTCAGCGCCACCACTAGGGACTCATAACGCTGTCTCTTCGTGCCCTATCGAGGTTTAGCTTGTGCCGGAGCCACTGTATACTGCACACCACTACAATTTTCTGGATTCACTTATGTTAAAAGTTGCTATCGTTGGTGCTGCCGGCCGTATGGGTCGAACTCTGGTCGAGGCAGTCAGCCAGAACAGCAACACAATGCGTGTCTCAGTGGCCACGGTGCTTGCTGATGACCCTGCGCTGGGGGTGGATATCGGACTACTGGCAATTGGGGCTGCCATTGGCATAAAAACGGTTGCCGAGCTCGCCCAAGATCAGTCGGATTTCGATGTGCTTATCGACTTCACCTCCCCCGAGGCGACCATGAGCCATCTCGCTTACTGTCAGGCGAACAACAAAGCTATGGTGATCGGAACAACGGGTCTGTCCAGCGATCAGCAACACGCCATCCAAAGGGCTGCTGCAAATATCCCTATTATGGTCGCACCTAACATGAGTGTGGGAGTCAATCTGTGTCTCAAATTATTGGAACAAGCGGCACGAGTGCTTGGGGATGAAGTTGATATAGAAATTACCGAGGCTCACCACCGTTATAAGAAGGATGCGCCTTCTGGAACTGCCCTGAAGATGGGTGCGGTTATCGCTGACACTCTAGATAGAGACCTTGAGGAGTGCGCAGTTTACGGCAGAGAAGGGATCAGCACAGAAAGAGATCGCAAGACCATCGGCTTCACTACAATAAGGGCCGGGGACATCGTTGGAGATCATACAGTGACGTTCGCAGGCCTAGGTGAGCGTGTCGAGATAACACACAAGGCTAGCAGTCGAATGACCTTTGCTAGTGGCGCCGTCCGCGCTGCGAAGTGGATAGGGAATAAGGAGAGTGGCCTCTACTCGATGCAGGATGTGTTGGCGCTGTAGCACGAGTTGGCATTGGAGTTGGAGAACTTGAGGCCCCGTCAATTGCTCAGCATTAATGACGCTTGAATGGTTTAGCCTGAAGGGTAGTTTTTTTCACTTCTCACTTGATTTTCGAAAGTTCGGCGTAGACAAGATGGGGCATGTATCTATAGAATACTCGCTCAGTATGACAATGCTGAAAACATTACAAATCGATTAAAAAAACGGAGTGAGGAGATTCTTCATTCCGTTTTTTTTCGCCCGCAATTAATAGAACAATGAAGGCAGTTTAGGAGAAAAAGTGGCGGGCTCAGCGGTACTTGCATTAGAAGATGGTAGCCTATTTCATGGTGTCGCAATTGGGGCTCAGGGAAGCTCCAGTGGCGAAGTGGTTTTCAATACCTCTATGACCGGTTATCAGGAAATTCTCACTGACCCTTCATACGCTAAACAGATCGTCACTCTCACCTATCCTCACATTGGCAACACCGGAACTAATGAAGAAGACAATGAGTCTCGGCAGGTTTGGGCCTCGGGTCTGGTTATTCGTGATTTGCCCTTGTTGGCAAGCAATTGGCGTAATGAGCAGTCACTTGATGAGTTCCTGAAAGCGAGAAAAGTTGTTGCGATTGCCGAAATTGATACGCGCCGTCTCACGCGCTTGCTTCGCGATAAAGGCGCGCTAAATGGCTGCCTTCTTACTGGTGCAGCGCTTGAAGCGGGCGGTGAGCTCGAAGCATTGCGACTCGCGAAGGCATTTCCAGGATTAAAAGGTATGGACCTGGCCAAACAGGTCAGCGTTAAAAAAAGCTTCGATTGGCAGGGCGGCGTCTGGGAACTGGAGTCCGGCTACAAAGTCGATTCCGGTAACCGCTTTAAGGTTGTTGCTTATGACTTCGGTGTTAAGCACAATATTCTGCGTATGTTGGTGGATCGAGACTGCGAAGTAACTGTTGTGCCCGCGCAGACGCCCGCCAGTGAAGTGCTCGCTATGAAGCCGCATGGGATTTTCCTCTCCAATGGTCCAGGTGACCCTGAGCCGTGCGACTATGCCATCGCGGCAATAGCGGAATTTCTGGAAGAGGGCATCCCACTATTTGGTATCTGTCTTGGATGTCAGTTAATGGCGTTAGCCTGCGGTGCAAGCACAGTGAAAATGTCTTTGGGGCATCATGGCGCGAACCATCCTGTGGAAAACCTAAAAGATGGCTCGGTAATGATCACCAGCCAAAACCATGGCTTTGCTGTCGACGAGAAGACTCTTCCTGACAATTTAGTAGTAACACATAAGTCCTTATTCGATGACTCCTTGCAGGGGATAGAGCGCACAGACAAGCCGGCATTCGCATTCCAGGGGCATCCGGAGGCAAGCCCAGGTCCGCATGATGTGGCACCATTGTTTGATCACTTCATTGAATTGATGGCCAATCAAAAGTAACAGTTTACTCATTTTCGACCAAAACGTTTAAACAGTGACTGCAAAGCAGCTAACCATAAGGTACAGACAACGCGACCATGCCACGAAGAACTGATCTAAAGAGTGTATTAATCCTAGGAGCTGGCCCTATCGTTATCGGGCAGGCATGTGAATTCGACTACTCAGGTGCACAGGCTTGCCAGGCGTTGAAGGAAGAAGGGCTGCGGGTCATTCTAGTGAACTCTAATCCTGCCACTATCATGACCGACCCTGTGATGGCTGATGCCACCTACATTGAGCCGATCAATTGGCGCATGCTCGAGAAGATTATCGAGAAGGAGAGGCCCGATGCCATCTTGCCTACCATGGGCGGACAGACTGCGCTGAACTGTGCTTTGGATCTAAATCGTCACGGTATTTTGGACAAGTACAATGTCGAACTAATTGGCGCGAACTGCGAGGCGATAGACAAGGCTGAAGACCGAGAGCTTTTCGACCAGGCGATGCAGAAGATCGGCTTGGAAACGCCTCAGCACGGCATTGCGCGGAACCTGGAACAGGCGCACGAAGCTCTCGAGAAAGTTGGTTTTCCCTGCATCATCAGACCGTCGTTCACCATGGGTGGTACCGGTGGTGGAATCGCCTATAACAAGGAAGAGTTCGATGAAATCTGCCTGCGCGGGATAGAGCTCTCACCCACCAATGAGCTGCTAATCGATGAGTCACTAATCGGTTGGAAAGAATATGAGCTCGAAGTGGTGCGCGATACGAACGATAACTGCATCATCGTCTGCTCCATAGAAAATTTCGACGCCATGGGTGTGCACACGGGCGACTCGATTACCGTCGCTCCTGCGCAAACTCTGACCGACAAGGAATACCAGATTCTTCGAAATGCCTCGCTCGCGGTCTTACGAGAGATTGGTGTGGAAACCGGAGGGTCCAACGTGCAGTTTGGTATAAATCCTGCGGATGGTCGCCTGGTTATCATCGAGATGAACCCAAGGGTGTCTCGTTCATCGGCACTCGCCTCGAAGGCCACTGGATTTCCGATCGCGCGGGTCGCCGCGAAGCTCGCCATAGGCTTTACTCTCGATGAGCTGCGAAATGAAATAACCGGCGGAGCAACGCCCGCCTCTTTCGAGCCGTCTATAGACTATGTCGTTACTAAGATTCCTCGATTCACCTTCGAAAAATTTCCAGAAGCGAATGACCGCCTGACCACTCAGATGAAGTCGGTCGGTGAAGTGATGGCGATCGGTAGAACCTTCCAAGAATCCTTGCACAAGGCGCTGCGTGGGCTTGAAGTTGGGATGTGCGGTTTAGATCCGGTACTCAACCTCAAGCTAAGTGACGCCAAGGCCATCTTAACGCGAGAATTAACCGAACCTGGCGCGGAACGAATCTGGTATATAGCCGATGCTTTCCGAGCCGGCTGGTCTATCGACACGGTGCACGAGCTGACCGGCGTTGATCGCTGGTTCCTGGTGCAGATCGAAGACCTAATCAATGATGAGATGATGCTCGCAGAAAAGTCTCTCGATGACGTCGACTATGACCTCATGCGCAAGCTCAAGAGGAAAGGTTTCTCAGATATGCGCTTGAGTCAGATTCTGAAAATAGCAGAGCTGGCTGTGCAATCGAGACGGCATGAAATGGGAATTCGTCCTGTCTATAAGCGGGTAGATACCTGTGCCGCCGAATTCGTTTCCTCTACAGCCTATATGTATTCAACTTATGAAGAAGAGTGTGAGGCTGAGCCTTCCGGTAAAGATAAAATCATGGTGCTCGGCGGTGGGCCCAACCGTATCGGGCAGGGAATTGAGTTTGACTACTGCTGTGTACACGCCGCGTTAGCTATGCGTGAGGATGGCTACGAGACCATTATGGTCAACTGCAACCCAGAAACTGTATCCACCGACTACAATATTTCAGATCGCCTGTTCTTTGAACCGCTGACATTCGAAGATGTTATCGAGGTTGTACAGCTTGAGAAACCTAAGGGCGTCATCGTTCAATTCGGCGGGCAGACGCCATTAAATCTGGTGAAACGATTAGAGAAAGCTGGTGTTCCGGTCATCGGCACTAGCCCCGACGCTATCGATCGCGCTGAGGACCGAGAAAGATTCCAGCAGTTAATTGAGAAGGTGGGCCTGAAACAACCACCGAACAGCACGGTGAGAAGTATTGAAGAGGCCATCGAAGCGGCAAAACGAATTACCTATCCATTGGTAGTGCGGCCTTCTTATGTGCTGGGTGGACGTGCCATGGAGATCGTCTACAACGAAGAAGAGCTCGATCGTTATATGCACGATGCCGTCAAGGTATCCAACGACAGTCCTGTGCTACTCGATTATTTTTTGAGCGCAGCAATCGAAATTGACGTTGATCTAGTTTGCGACGGCGAGCGAGTAGTCGTCGGAGCAATCATGCAGCATATTGAACAGGCAGGTATTCATTCTGGTGATTCGGCTTGTTCCTTGCCGCCCTACAATCTCACTATGGAAGTGCAGGACAAGATTCGCGAGCAAGTAACCGCGTTGGCTCTAGAGTTGGGCGTTATCGGATTGATGAATACCCAGCTCGCCTATCAAGACGGTGAGATCTATATTATCGAGGTAAATCCTAGGGCATCGCGTACCGTACCGTTCGTTTCAAAATGTATCGGTCGTTCCTTAGCTAAAGTTGCCGCGCGATGCATGGTCGGCCAGTCGTTGCAGGAGCAGGGATTTTTGAGCGAGATAATTCCAAAGACCTTTGCTGTAAAAGAGGCAATATTTCCGTTTAATAAATTCCCCGGTGTTGATCCGATACTCGGGCCAGAGATGAAGTCCACGGGCGAGGTGATGGGTGTTGGTAAAACATTCGCCGAAGCCTATGCGAAGGCGCAGATGGGCGCTGGCGAATTTTTCGAGAAGAAAGGCAATGCCTTCTTGAGCGTGCGCGATGCAGATAAGCCGCATATTGCTGAGGTGGCGAGGAAGCTGCTTGCGTTGGGCTATTCGATAGTCGCCACACATGGAACCGCAACTGTTATAGAGGAAGCTGGGCTCGAAGTGGCGGGGGTCAACAAAGTCGCCGAAGGTAGGCCGCATATAGTCGATATGTTAAAAAATGACGAGATCAAGGTGATCGTCAATACGACTGAGGGCAAACAGGCGATATCGGATTCGTCAATGATCAGGCGCACAGCCTTAAGACACGGCGTGTTCTGCACGACAACAGTAGCCGGCGCTCTCGCGGTTTGCGAAGCACTGTCCTTCAGTGGCAATATGTCGGTATACACAATTCAAGATCTTCACGCTGCTCTGAATTAGACTGGCCTACAATGCTGTAGCACGGCAGTTGTCACAACTGCCGTGCTATCTATTTTTGTTAGTCCTGCTACGTTATAGAGCAGTAAAATTAAAACGGAAAAATTATGTCCAGAGTACCAATGACAGTCGGAGGTTCTGCGCGATTACGCGAGGAGCTGAACGAACTGAAATCAGAACAACGTCCTAAAATTATTAAGGCTATCGCCGAGGCAAGAGAGCACGGCGATCTTAAGGAAAATGCTGAGTATCACGCGGCTCGAGAGCAGCAAAGTTTTTGCGAGGGGCGTATTGGGGAAATTGAAGGGAAATTAGCTGATGCTCAAGTGATTGACGTCACTAAAATAGAGCCAACCGGCAGAGTAATCTTTGGTACAACAGTGAAGCTTATTAACATCGAAACCGATAAGGCCGTGATTTATCAGATTGTTGGCGAAGACGAGGCTGATGTACCAAAAGGAAAGATCTCAGTGAGTTCGCCAATTGCTCGTGCCATCATGGGTAAGCGCGAGGGTGATGAGATTGTAGTGAACGCGCCAGCCGGTGATATCGAATACGAGATCGACAAGGTTGAGCACAAGTAAGGATTTCGCTTTAGACGGACTTTCGTTTTATGTTCGACAATCGGCCATCATGTTTCTTGGCCTTTCTGTACAGTAGCGCCGTGTGCCCGATGCTTTGCACGCACTCAGACTTAAATTCCTGACAGATAGTAGCTACAAGTTCTTTCTTGGCACCGCGGTCGGCTGCTACTAGCTTAATTTTGATGAGTTCATGGTCGGTTAGGGCGCGCTCAAGCTCCATCCGAATGTTCTCGCTCAAGCCTTTTTGAGCAATCGTAACGATCGGGTGTAAATTGTGACCGATGGCTCGATACTGTTTTTTGGCGGTGTTACTTAGTGTCATGATAGTTCCGTGAGAGTTCCATGTTAGTCCCGTGTCGGGCTTGTAGCAGTCTTTCAATGAGGGAAGCGGAGTCTAGCGGAACTCAAGTAATTAATAAACGTAGAAACGGCAATGAAAGGTAATGATAGGGATTTAGTAGGTGCAGATTAATGGGGCGATCAAAAACCAGCAAGCAATGGCTCAAGGAGCACTTTGACGATGCCTATGTGCGCCGCGCGAAGGAAGAAGGCTATCGCTCGAGGGCTAGCTTCAAGTTGCTTGAGATCCAGGAGCAAGACAAGCTAATCAGACAAGGAATGACGGTAGTTGATCTCGGCGCCGCCCCAGGCGGCTGGTCTCAGGTGGCCGCTAATCTGGCGGGCGAGAAGGGGCAGGTGATAGCCAGCGATATTCTGCCTATCGACTCGCTGCCGGGCGTCGAATTCGTCCAAGGTGATTTCACTGAAGATGCGGTCTTAGCGCGGCTAATAGAGTTGCTCAAAGACGAGCAGGCAGACCTTGTAATATCGGACATGGCACCCAATATGAGTGGTATGAGAGATATTGATCTCCCTCGGGTAATGTACCTTGCTGAACTGGCTCTAGATCTCGCCAGAGCTGTTTTGAGGCCTGATGGGTGCTTTCTTGTTAAGGTTTTTCATGGCGAAGGCTGTGAAGAGCTGCAGCGGGAACTGAAGATTAGCTTTAAGAGTGTGAAGGTCAGGAAACCTAAGGCTTCTAGGGCAAGATCGAGTGAAATCTATCTATTGGCCGCCGGTTTTCGGGGCTTAGACTGAATTTACGTGCAATATTTTCTATGTTCATTAGAATTGGGCATTAATACGGGCCCTTTTCGCGAATCGCCAACAGGCGCTCTATTAATATGTTTCACTAACCACTGGGGGATAAACCCTTGAATGATATGGCAAAAAACCTGATTCTTTGGATGATTATTGCGGGAGTGCTGCTCACGGTATTCCAGAATATTAATCAGGAACCTCGAGAGGACAGCATTAATTACTCCGAATTCATTCGGGAAGTCCGTTCGGGTCGAGTTCAGCGTGTCGAGCTGGCGGGTATAAATATTGCGGGTATGCGCAATGATAACTCGCAGTTTCGTTCGGTCATGCCGCTAATTGGTGATGATCAACTGCTGAGTGACTTATTTGATAACGATGTTGAGGTAACGGCTAATGAGCCGGAGCAGCGCAGCATCTGGATTGATTTGCTGCTGTCCATATTTCCAATATTGATTATTGTCGCGTTATTCCTCTTCTTCATGAGGCAGATGCAAGGTGGGGGCGCTGGAGGCAAGGGCGGTCCTATGTCTTTTGGCAAGAGCAAGGCTAAGCTCTTAGGCGAAGACCAGATAAAGGTAACGTTCGCGGATGTAGCCGGTGTCGACGAGGCGAAAGCGGATGTGCAAGAGTTAGTAGAGTTTCTCCGCGAGCCAGACAAATTCCAGCGACTAGGTGGCCGCATTCCCCGCGGAGTTTTGATGGTCGGTCAGCCGGGTACTGGTAAAACTTTACTGGCTAAAGCAATAGCTGGCGAAGCCAAGGTTCCTTTCTTCTCTATTTCAGGTTCTGACTTTGTTGAGATGTTTGTGGGCGTAGGTGCTTCTCGCGTGCGTGACATGTTCGAACAGGCAAAGAAGCAGTCACCTTGTATCATTTTCATAGACGAGATCGATGCAGTGGGTCGTCATCGTGGCGCTGGCTTAGGCGGCGGTCACGATGAGCGTGAACAAACGCTAAATCAGTTGCTGGTTGAGATGGATGGCTTTGAAGGCAACGACGGCGTGATCGTTGTCGCGGCAACAAACAGGCCCGATGTATTAGACCCGGCACTTTTGCGCCCAGGTCGATTCGATCGGCAGGTCGTGGTTGGATTGCCAGACATTCGTGGCCGAGAGCAGATTCTCAAAGTGCATATGCGCAAGGTACCTATTAACGACAATGTTAAGGCCGGCGTCATCGCGCGTGGTACACCAGGATTTTCCGGAGCTGATCTCGCTAATTTGGTGAACGAGGCTGCACTGTTCTCGGCTCGTGCAGGCAAGCGTCTGGTTACTATGGAAGAGTTCGAGAAAGCGAAGGACAAAATCATGATGGGCGCAGAGCGCAAATCCATGGTGATGTCAGATAAGGAAAGAATGAATACCGCTTATCATGAGGCGGGTCACGCGATTGTCGGCCGTATAGTGCCTGACCATGATCCTGTCTATAAGGTCAGCATCATTCCACGTGGTCGCGCATTGGGCGTTACTATGTTCTTGCCAGAGGAAGATCGCTACAGCCTAAGTAGGCAGACTATCTTGAGCCAAATTTGTAGCCTTTATGGCGGACGCATTGCTGAAGAGATTACGCTTGGCAAAGACGGGGTGACTACAGGTGCCTCCAACGACATTCAGCGAGCGACAGAGATGGCTCGCAATATGGTCACTAAATGGGGACTGTCTGAAACGCTAGGTCCGCTACTCTACTCGGAAGATGAGGGTGAGGTGTTTCTAGGTCGTTCGGCCGCCTCGCAAGCGAAGTCCTTCTCCGGTGAGACGGCAATAGCAATCGATGTGGAAGTACGCAAGATCATCGATGAATGCTACGGCAGGGCCGAGAAGATTCTAGAGGACCATAGGCCTCAGTTAGACATGATGAAAGACGCTTTGATGGAGTACGAAACTATCGATGCCGACATGATCGACGACATCATGAAAGGCGAGAAGCCAAGACCTCCAGCTGATTGGTCGGATACAGATTCCAGCAATTCAGACGGTGGTGGCTCCAGCGCCACTGAAGCGTCGAGCGAAGATGAAGACAAGTCTGGTGCGATCGATGGCGCTGCCAGCGAACACTAACTCGTTCAACTAAGAAACCCTCGTTTTGATTGAAAGCCTTACAGCAGGAGAACGACAGATTGATCTGTCTTCTCCTGTTTGCATGGGCATAATAAACGCGACACCTGACTCCTTCTCCGATGGTGCGCAGTTGCAGAGATCAGGCACTGACTCTTTTCAAATCGATATCGATAAAGCTCTATCCCGCGCGGAGGCTATGGTTGCCGATGGCGCTACCTTCATCGATGTGGGTGGAGAGTCCACTCGCCCCGGCGCCGCCGCAGTATCGGAGCAGGAGGAATTGGATAGAGTCATTCCCATAATTAAAGCGCTTAGCACAAGACTAGATGTTTGCATCTCAGTTGATACGAGCTCGCCAACAGTGATGGCAGAAGCGATCAATTGTGGTGCTGAGCTAATCAACGATGTTCGGGCGCTCTCGTCTCCGGGTGCCATAGAAGCGCTGATAGCGAGCAAGGCGGCGATTTGCCTAATGCACATGCAGGGCAAGCCGAGCACTATGCAGCAAAATGCGTCCCAAACTAGTTATGAAAGTGTGGTGGAAGAGGTCTTCGAATTTCTCAGGATGCGAGTCGAGCACTGTTTAGCTCAGGGCATACAGCGTAGCCGGCTGTTGATCGACCCAGGTTTTGGTTTTGGCAAGACTGTTCAACACAACTATCTTCTGCTAAAAAAACTCGCTCATTTTTTAGAGCTCGAGATTCCAATACTTATTGGTGTCTCGCGCAAATCAATGATTGGCGAGGTAACCGGAAGAGCTGTTGATCAGCGTTTAGCCGGCTCAGTTGCGGCAACGGCCTTCGCGTTAGCCTCGGGCGCAAAAATAATTCGCACTCACGATGTTGCTGCCACCATGGATGCAATTAGAGTAAACTGCGCCTATTCAAGCGCCGAGTAAGAATTGATATGACAACAAAAGAAAAACAATATTTTGGTACCGACGGCATACGCGGTGCAGTGGGTACTTCACCGATAACCCCCGATTTCATGCTTAAACTCGGGTGGGCAGCAGGAACCGTGTTTGCGAAGAAAGGTGGCGCGCGAAATAAGATACTCATCGGAAAAGACACGCGTATTTCCGGCTACATGTTTGAAGCAGCGCTACAGGCAGGAGTGATTGCTGCAGGCGTGGACATCAACCTGCTTGGTCCCATGCCCACCCCTGCGATTGCCTATTTAACGCGTACGTTGCGGGCTCAGGCAGGCATCGTCATAAGTGCCTCGCATAATTCGTATCAAGACAATGGGATTAAATTCTTTGCAGGCGATGGCAGCAAGTTATCCGATGACATTGAATTTGCTATCGAAGAGCAGCTCTCGAAAACTATCTCAACTGTACCCCCGCAGTTACTAGGAAAGGCCTCCCGTGTTACCGATGCAGCGGGCAGGTATATCGAATTCTGTAAGAGCCAGGTTAATACAGATTTGAAATTTAATGGGCTTAAGATCGTGCTCGATTGCGCGCATGGGTCTACCTATCACATTGCACCTAGCGTATTTGAAGAACTCGGCGCATCGGTCATCTCGATAGGTGTCAGCCCAGACGGTTTGAATATAAATGAGGACAGCGGCTCTACTTCGCCCGCCCGATTGGCCGAGGCTGTGCTGCTAGAAGAAGCAGATATCGGCATTGCATTCGATGGTGATGGAGACCGTGTAGTCATGGTTGATCACCTTGGCAATATCGTCGATGGCGATCAGATACTGTACGTTATCGCGCGCGACAGGCGTCGCCAGAATATTGATTTCGGCGGGGTTGTTGGAACTTCAATGAGCAATTTAGGGCTTGAGCAGGCACTGGACTCCCTTGATATACCTTTTGTCAGAAGCGCGGTAGGCGATCGTTATGTGATGCGAGAGTTGCTCAAACGCGGATGGCGCCTTGGGGGTGAATCGTCGGGGCATATTATTTGTTTAGACAAGACCACGACGGGCGATGGCATAGTCTCAGCCCTGCAAGCCCTGTCTGCAATTTCAAGCAGCCAAAGCTCGCTGGCTGAATTAATCAGTAAATTGAACAAGTACCCTCAATCCATGGTGAATGTGCGAATCGCGGATTCTGCAGATATAGCAGGTAGTGACAAAGTACAAAAGGCAGTTGCTGATGTGGAATCAAAGTTAGGCTCTAAGGGCCGAGTATTGCTGCGACCTTCCGGCACAGAGCCTGTTGTGCGGGTAATGGTGGAGGGTGAGGATGCTAGAGAAGTGCTTAAACTCGCCGAAGAACTGGCGGAAGTCGTTGAAAAAGAAGTTGGAGCTGGAGCCTGATACAGCGTATCCGTGTTGCAAGACCTGTGTATCTTAGTTAGTATTGGCGCCCGTTTTGGCGGGCAGTTCTAGAATGCTCAATTGTTCGCCCTTCTGGATTTGTAAGTATGCGCCGGAAATTGGTTGTTGGAAATTGGAAGATGCATGGCTCCCGCACTCAGGTGCGGCAGTTGATAGAGGGTGTAGCCGCTGGTAGTGTAGGTCTTAAGAAGGTCGAAATAGCCGTTGCACCGACTCTTCTGCATATAGGCCTCGCCGCTGAACTGTGCGCTAGCGAAGATGCTGGCCACCTGAAACTGGCAGCTCAGAACTTAGTGGCTGAACCGGCAGGTGCTTTTACCGGTGAGGTTTCAGCGCCCATGCTGGCTGAATATGGCGTTAACTACGTTATAGTAGGGCACTGTGAGCGGCGTGGGATTTTTGCAGAAACAGATCAAGTAGTTGCTGCGAAATTCAAGGCGACCCAGGCTAGCGGATTGATTCCTATCCTGTGTATAGGTGAGTCATTGGCGCAGCGAGAGTGCGGCACCAGCGCCGAGGTTGTGCTGGAGCAACTAAATGCAGTGATCGAGGCAGCGGGAATAGAGTCATTACAATCCGCGGTTTTAGCCTATGAGCCTATCTGGGCAATTGGCACAGGAAAGACGGCAAGCAAAGAGCAGGCACAGGAAATTCATCGAGTGCTGCGGGAACACATCGCAAAGTCGAACACGGCTGTCGCACAGAGCATAAGAATTTTATACGGCGGCAGTGTTAAGGCCGCCAATGCAACAGAGTTGTTTAGTCAGGTCGACATAGATGGTGGCCTGGTAGGTGGGGCCTCATTGAAGGTCGAAGAATTTGTATCCATTTGTAAAAGCGCGGATTAAGAATCATGGAAACCATAGTAGTTGTAGTTCATGTAATAGTAGCCATCGGGATAGTAGGCCTGGTTCTTTTGCAGCAAGGCAAGGGTGCTGACGCAGGTGCGTCTTTCGGTGCAGGTGCCTCCCAGACGGTGTTTGGCGCTTCTGGCACCGGTAATTTTTTGGTGCGAGCCACTACCGTAGGCGCGACAATATTTTTTATAACGAGCTTATCGCTGGCTGTATTTGCTAAGAATCAGTCATCCCTGGGTGGGGCTGCAAATTCGCCATTGGCAAACGAAGCACTGCAGCAGGAAATAGCGGCTCCAGTAGTCTCGGATGTGCCTCAGCTAGATGCGACGCCACTGCCATCATCTGATGAGGAAGATGTGCCGAGCCTACCTGGCAGCGATAATTAGGATCATTGATAGAATTAGCCGAAGTGGTGAAATTGGTAGACACGCTACCTTGAGGGGGTAGTGACCTCGGTCGTGCCGGTTCAAGTCCGGCCTTCGGCACCAAACATTCAAAATCGGTCCCTCAAGCTGATTTTGACTCTTACCCGCGGGAATTGTTCAATTCCCGCGAAAGCCGCGTAAAACCTTGACCTTAGCCCCAACTAGTCCTTATAATTCGCTCCCCTTGTGGAAGAGGCCTGTGGCTTTGTTGTCGTAGCTTTATTTCTACTAAAAACAAGGGTGTATTGGAAGGGCGAATGACCGTTTCCTCTTATGCAAGAAGAAGAGATTTGTTGCGGGGATAACCCGATTAATAAGAACACAGGTCTCTGGGCTGGAAAATAGTAGAGATAGTGGTTCTGATCTGAGTCAGATCGGAGCCAGCCAGAATCAAGGTTTTTGATTTGTTGCGGGGATAACCCGATTAATAAGAACACAGGTCTCTGGGCTGGAAAATAGTAGAGATAGTGGTTCTGATCTGAGTCAGATCGGAGCCAGCCAGAATCAAGGTTTTTGATTTGTTGCGGGGTGGAGCAGTCTGGCAGCTCGTCGGGCTCATAACCCGAAGGTCGTAGGTTCAAATCCTGCCCCCGCTACCAATATTTGTAATGAGTAGCTCTGTGCGGCCGTAAGGTCGTAGGTTCAAATCGAACCGCGAGACTCATTTGATTGAAGTGAATGAGTGAAGATTCGATCTTTTATGTAGATCGGATCCCGCCGCTACCAATATTTGTAATGAGTAGCTCTGTGCGGCCGTAAGGTCGTAGGTTCAAATCGAACCGCGAGACTCATTTGATTGAGGTGAATGAGTGAAGATTCGATCTTCTATGTAGATTGGATCCCGCCGCTACCAATATTTGTAATGAGTAGCTCTGTGCGGCCGTAAGGTCGTAGGTTCAAATCGAACCGTGAGACTCATTTGATTGAGGTGAATGAGTGAAGATTCGATCTTCTATGTAGATTGGATCCCGCCGCTACCAATATGCAGTATGGCAGTCCAGATCGGACTACTAAACACCAAGCTTCTCGCTTGCTCAGATTGAGTCGGCGAAGAAGATTTTAGAGTGGGCCTTTGGCCCATTTTTTGTATCTAGGGGATACAGCCCGGATGCTGAGTGAAAAGCACAGTGAACAGTAGCGTAGCTCTAGTAACAGAATTGATCGATACCACAATTCAAGTGTTAGGTTTGAGTTTGTGGGGAGTCGAGTTGCTCCAGCAGGGTAAGTATTCCCTGCTGAGGATTTATATCGAACGTGAAGAAGGTGTCACGATCGAGGATTGCGAAAAAGTCAGTCGGCAGGTAAGTGCTTTATTGGATGTCGAAGATCCGATCGCCGGAGAGTATACCTTAGAGGTGTCGTCTCCAGGCATGGATAGACCACTGTTCTCGATTGAACATTATTTGAAATATGTTGGCAGCGAAGTGGATTTAAAGTTACGACGACCAATAAATGGCAGGCGTAAATTTAAAGGACAAATAATAAAAATTTCAGGAGATATTGTTGGCTTGTTGGTTGAGGGTTTTGAGTATAGCTTAGAATTTTCGGATATTGAAAAAGCCAGTATCGTTTTCTAGATTATTTTTACTCCATGCTCTGGACTAACCTCCGGATCTAAGCTTTGAGTAAGGTGACATTGTTATGATGAGTAAAGAGATTTTAATGGTTGCGGATGCCGTCTCAAATGAGAAGGGTGTTTCGCGTGAAGTGATTTTTGAAGCGATTGAGTCGGCGTTAGCGGCGGCTACGAAGAAACTTAATGATCATGACGAGATTGACTGCCGAGTTGCAGTAGATCGAGAGACTGGCGAGTACCAATCCTTTCGAGTTTGGACGGTAGTTGAGGACGAAGAGTATCTGGAAGAGGGTTCTCAGTTTACTGTCGAGCAAGCACAAGAGAAGACGAAAGGCCTTGCTGTTGGAGATACTTTTGAGGAAAAAATCGACAACGTAGAATTTGGTCGGATCGCTGCACAAACTGCTAAGCAGGTAATCGTGCAAAAAGTACGCGAAGCCGAGAGAGAAATCATAATTGGCGATTACAAAGATCGTATTGGCGAGCTTGTTGCTGGAACGGTAAAGAAAGTAACGCGTGACAATATCATCATCGATCTGGGCAGCAATGCCGAGGCGCTGCTATCTCGCGATCAAATGATTCCGAGGGAGACCTTCCGTATGGGAGATCGAATGCGTGCCCTTTTGATTGATGTTCGTTCCGAGCAACGTGGCCCTCAGCTATTCCTAAGTCGCACATCTCCGGACATGCTAATCGAGCTGTTTAAGATCGAAGTGCCAGAGATCTCTGAAGAGATTATCGAAATCAAAGCAGCGGCGAGAGACCCAGGCTCGAGAGCGAAAATTGTGGTTAGTACGAATGACGGCCGAATCGACCCCGTGGGCGCTTGTGTTGGTATGCGTGGCTCACGAGTGCAGGTGGTCTCGAATGAATTAGCGAATGAGCGCATCGACATCATCCTTTGGGATGACAATCCGGCGCAGTTGGTCATCAATTCAATGTCTCCTGCAGAAGTTGCTTCGATCATTGTTGATGAAGACAGCAACACGATGGACATCGCTGTTGAAGAAGATAATCTTGCCCAAGCCATCGGCAGAAACGGTCAGAACGTGCGCCTGTCCAGTGAGTTAACTGGCTGGACTATTAACGTGATGAGCGAAGAAGAGGCGGCGGACAAGCAGCAGGAAGAAGCGAGCAGCTTCATCGACATGTTCGTTGAAAAGCTCGACCTCGACGAGGAATCAGCGGAAGTTCTTGTGCAAGAAGGTTTTACATCACTCGAAGAAATTGCTTACGTGCCTCTTGATGAGATACTGGCTATCGATGGATTCGATGAAGAGATCGCGAATGAATTGAGGAGTCGAGCTAAAGATGCATTGCTTACTTTAGCTATCGCCTCTGAGGAAGATCTATCGTCTGCGAATATCGCAGATGATCTTCTGAATATGGAAGGCATGGATGGCAAGCTGGCATTGGAACTCGCTAAGATAGGAATTCTCAATATGGAAGAATTGGCAGAGCAGTCTATCGATGAATTGATAGATATCGAAGGCATGGATGAAGAGCGCGCAGGCAAACTAATTATGACCGCGCGCGCGCCATGGTTTGAGTAACAGCAATTATGTTGTTGTTGAATGGGAGTAATTGAATGGCAGATGCAAAAATAAGTGAACTCGCTGAAGTTGTCGGAGCTTCGGTAGATAAGCTGTTGTCTCAGATAAAAGAGGCGGGCCTGTCGCACACTAAAGCTGACGATTCGATTTCGAACGAAGACAAAAACACTTTATTGCAGTTTCTGCGCCGTAGCCACGGAGACTCCGGGGCCAGCGACTCTGCGCCTAAGAAAATTACACTCAAGCGGAAGACTGTTGGCACACTCAAAGCGGCATCCACACACGGCCGGGGAAAGACTGTTAACGTCGAAGTTCGCAAGAAGCGCACGTATGTTAAGCGCAGCGCTGTGGCCGAAGATGCGCCAGAAGAATTAGAAGCTGAAGTAGAGGAAATCGCAGTAGATAGCAATGTTGAAGCGACGGAGTCTGCAGAGACAGCAGCAGCAGCAACAGCAACAGCAACAACTGAAGAAGCGTCAGTTAAGACCAGCGATGAGGTTCCTGCCAAAGGCAAAGCCGCACCAGATGTGCCTGCCGAAGAAGCAGCCACAGCTAGAGACGACAAACCCGGTGCGAAGCGCAAGGGGCAAGGTAAGAAAGAATCAGATGATCCGGACGAGAAGCAAAAAGCGCATCTAAAGAATAAAGGTAAGCCCGCTAAGCGACAGGCCAAGAATATTCATGTTAATGACGACTTCGTTCTAGAAGGCGGCGATGTGGATGAAGTAGGCCGGCGTGGGCGTAGAGGCGGCGGCAGGAAAGGTAAGGCACGGCTATCTGCTACTCAGCACGCCTTCGAAAAGCCAAAAGATTTCATCAAGCGCGAAATCAAAATTGGCGAAACCAACACATTGCAGGACCTGGCACAGCAGATGTCAGTTAAAACAGCAGGGCTAGTCAAATCCCTATTTAATATGGGTGTCATGGCAACGATCAATCAGGTTCTAGATCAAGATACGGCTTCATTGCTGATTGAGGAAGCCGGCCATACGCCTAAATTCGTATCCGAAGATGCGATCGAAGATCAGTTGGCAGAATCGATTACGGCGGATACGGGCAAGGAAGAGATTACTCGTGCACCGGTAGTTACAGTAATGGGCCACGTTGATCACGGTAAGACTTCACTCTTGGACTATATACGCAAGTCTACAGTCGCCTCGCATGAGGCCGGTGGCATCACGCAGCACATTGGTGCCTATCACGTGAATACCGATCACGGCATGGTTAGTTTTCTCGATACACCAGGCCACGCAGCATTTACCGCGATGCGCTCTCGCGGTGCAAAGGCAACGGATGTAGTCGTTCTAGTGGTCGCAGCTGACGATGGTGTTAAACCACAAACTGAAGAGGCTGTGCAGCACGCGAAGGCTTCCGGTGTGGCGTTAGTCGTCGCAGTTAACAAGATGGACAAAGAAGGCGTCGATGTAGATCGTGTTAAGAACGAATTAGCCGCTATGGAAGTTATCCCAGAGGATTGGGGTGGCGAGACGCAATTCATCGAAGTATCGGCCCTTACCGGCCAGGGTGTCGATCAACTGCTAGAAGCAATCCTTCTACAGGCCGAGCTTTTGGAGTTAAAGGCTTATACCGATGTTCCTGGTCAGGGTGTAGTAATTGAGTCCAGACTAGACAAAGGGCGCGGGCCAGTTGCCTCAGTTCTAGTGCAGAACGGCACGCTAAAAACAGGCGATACTGTATTGGCCGGTTATGAATACGGCCGTGTTCGTGCTCTGGTTGATGAGACGGGTAAGAATATTAAAACGGCGGGCCCTTCTATTCCCGTTGAGATTCTTGGTCTCAATGGTGTGCCAGAAGCAGGTGATGAATTTGTTGTAGTAGCGGATGAGAAGAAGGCCCGAGAGATTGCGGAATTCAGACGTACGCGCCACAAAAATTCATTGCAGGCATCACAGCAGTCCAACCTAGTTGAGAACATGTTCGCCGGCATTGGCAAAGAAAACCTTAGTGTCTTCAATATCATCATCAAGACCGATGTTCGTGGCTCGCTTGAAGCGATCGCCGGTTCATTACACAAGCTCAATACTGAAGAGGTTGAAGTCAACGTCATCGCCTCCGGTGTGGGTGGAATTTCGGAGACCGATGCACATCTGGCAGCCACATCGAAGGCAATGATTATTGGCTTCAATGTGCGAGCCGATAAGTCATCGCGCGATATTATTGAAAACGAAGGCCTGCAACTGCGTTATTACAATGTTATTTACGATGTAATCGATGACGTTAAAGCAATCATGAGTGGCTTACTCTCGCCAGAGATTCGCGAAGAGATTGTTGGCGTGGCCGAAGTTCGCGATGTGTTCAACTCGCCGAAATTTGGTCAGATCGCCGGAAGTATGGTTGTCGAAGGCACTGTCTATCGCAGCAAGCCGATACGTGTTCTACGCGATAACGTGGTGATCTATGAAGGCGAGCTTGAATCATTGAGACGATTCAAGGACGATGCGAATGAAGTTAGAAATGGCATTGAGTGTGGCATCGGTGTTCGCAACTACACTGACGTTCAAGTCGGCGACAAGATTGAAGTATACGAGACAACCGAAGTGGCCAGAAGTCTTTGAGAATAGGCTCGGGGGCGGGTAAATAATCGTGGCAGATATGTCTCCAAGGGTGCAAAGGGTAGCTGATCAGATTCAGCGAGAGCTGGCGACCTTAATCCAGATGGAAGTAAACGACCCTCGGGTTGGCATGGTTTCGGTTACAGGCGTTGAGGTGAGTAGAGATATAGCTCATGCAAAGGTGTTCGTGACGGTATTGAATACCTTAACTGATGATCCCCAGATAAATGAATCGACACTTTCCGAACCGGGTGATCTGGACAAGCTAGAGATTAAAGAGAATATAGATGCGCTGAATAAGGCCGCGGGCTTTTTGCGATCCTTATTAGCCAAGCGGCTTAGTACTCGCTCGGTGCCCAAGTTACGTTTTTACTACGACGCAAGTATAGCGCGCGGGCAGCAGCTTTCGAGCCTGATAGATAGCGCATTAGCAGCCGATCAAGATTCACATTCTTGAGTGAGTTGGCAGTAGATTTGTTGGAGATGCAGATTGGCTAAGCGCAAGAAAGGCAGAAGCATCGATGGCATCGTCATACTAGACAAAGCCATAGGCATTAGTTCAAACAGAGCTCTGCAGGAAGTAAAAAGAATTTTTGATGCCCAAAAGGCAGGGCATACAGGCAGCTTGGACCCATTGGCGACTGGAGTGTTACCACTTTGTTTAGGTGAGGCGACCAAAGTATCTCAGTTCTTGCTGGATTCGGATAAGAAGTATCGCACTAAATTGAAGCTGGGCATTAGAACTGATAGCGGCGACAGCGAAGGAAAGGTACTTGAAAGTTGCACTGATTTTCAAATTTCACAGCAGCAAGTTGAAGAAGCACTGACACCTTTTAAGGGTCAGATTGATCAAGTACCACCTATGTACTCCGCCTTGAAAGTAAACGGAGTGCCACTGTATAAGATGGCGCGTAAAGGCCAAACTATAGAGCGTGAGGCTAGACGAGTCACCGTATACAGTATCGAGCTGACAGCCTTCGAAGGCGACGAGTTGGAACTGGAGATCGCTTGTAGCAAGGGTACTTACATAAGAACCATTGCCGATGACCTCGGTCAGGCCCTGGGATGTGGAGCGCACATCATAGCCTTAAGGCGAACTCAAGCAGGCGCATTCACAGAAGCAGACTGTATAACAACACAGAAGCTGAAACAGGAGTGTGAAACTGGAGGATTGAGTATCATCGATGAACACCTCATTCCGATGGACAGGGCTATAGAGGACTTGCCAGAGGTTGTGCTACCAAGCATCACTGCTAGCTTTATCAAGAATGGCCAGGCAGTTTTGGTTAGACACTTGCCAGAAGAAGGGTTGGTAAGGTTGTACGAGGAGGAGCAATTTATCGGTATTGGCTGTATCGATGATGATGGGAAAGTCGCTCCACGAAGATTGATAGTCGCACATTGAGCGTCGTTTACGGCGCCAAGTTAAGAATAGTTAAGAATTCAACAGGGAAAGTATCAGGTAACTACTAATATGCGTGGTTATTCTGAATGTAAACGGAAGTTTTAGTCGCGCAGTTTACAGCGGCGTTATTAATAGCATATTAGGAGATAGAAAATGGCTTTATCAGCTGAACAGAAAGACACAATCATCAAAGACTACGCGCAAAGCGAAGGTGATACAGGTTCACCCGAAGTGCAAGTGGCTTTGCTGACAGCAAACATTAACGAACTGCAGTCGCATTTCAAAGAACACATTCACGATCATCACTCTCGTCGTGGACTCATCCGAATGGTGAACAGCCGTAGGAAATTGCTTGATTACTTGAAGCGCAAAAGCCTAGAACGTTATGCGTCTTTGATCAAGCGACTTGGTCTACGTCGATAATAACGTGTCGATAACAATCAATCGTAAATGACTTGCGTAGAGCCTGATGAGTTGGCTCTGCGCCTAATTAAATAATTAGGGAAATATTATGTTTAACCCAGTAACTAAGACGTTTCAATTCGGTGGCCAGACGGTTACTTTGGAAACCGGTAAAGTAGCGAGACAGGCAACAGGTTCTGTTGTTGTAACTATTGGAAATACGACGGTACTTGCGACCGTAGTGGGCCGTAAGAAAGCTAACCCTGGCGCAGCTTTTTTTCCGTTGACAGTTAATTACCAGGAAAAAACCTATGCTGTAGGTAAAATTCCTGGAGGATTCTTCAAGCGCGAAGGCAGACCTACTGAGAATGAGACTTTAACATCACGTCTTATCGATCGCCCGATTCGTCCTTTATTCCCGAAGGGCTTCATGAATGAAGTGCAGGTAATTTGTACGGTAGTGTCTGCTGACAAAAATGAGCAGGCAGATATTGCAGGATTAATAGGCGCGTCAGCGGCCTTGTCTATTTCGGGCATTCCTTTTGCTGAGCCTATCGGCGCAGCTCGTGTCGGTTATGATACTGAGACTGGTTATATGCTTAACCCTACCAACACACAGTTGGAAACATCGCTTCTTGATATGGTTGTAGCGGGAACGGAATCAGCGGTGCTAATGGTCGAGTCTGAAGCTAAGCAGCTAAGCGAAGATCAAATGTTGGGCGGCGTTCTTTTTGCACATCAAGAAATGCAGGTTGTAGTCAGTGCTATCAAAGAATTAAAGGCCGAAATTGGCAAGCCATCATGGGGCTGGGAACCAGAACCGGTTAATGAAGAGTTAACTGCTGCCGTTGCAGCTCAAGTTGGAGTTGGTGTTACCGAGGCTTATCAAGTTTCTGAGAAGATGGCTCGCCAGGATGCTCTTGGAGCCTTGAAGGCGCAGGCTGTTGAGCAGCTAGCTAACGATGAGTCAGGTGTTAGTTCCGACGACGTAAAAGATGTTTTTGCGAAGCTGGAGAAAAGCACTGTACGCAACCGCGTATTAGACGGTAATCCACGTATCGATGGTCGAGATACTACAACCGTTCGTGCAATCGAAGTTGAAACTGGCGTTCTTCCGAAAGCTCACGGCTCTGCATTGTTCACACGCGGTGAAACACAGGCCTTGGTTGTAACGACACTTGGCGCACTGCGTGATTCGCAACTTATCGAAGACCTTCAGGGTTCGAGAAAAGACCCATTCATGTTGCACTATAACTTCCCTCCCTATTCTGTAGGTGAGACTGGTTTCATGAGCGGCCCGAAGCGACGTGAGATTGGCCATGGCCGTCTTGCTAGACGCGGCGTTGCTGCTGTTATGCCTCCCGAAGAAGAATTCCCGTACGCGATTCGGGTAGTGTCAGAAATCACCGAATCTAACGGTTCAAGCTCCATGGCGAGTGTCTGCGGAAGCAGCTTAGCAATGATGGATGCTGGCGTTCCGATCGCAGCTCCAGTTGCTGGTATTGCAATGGGCCTTATCAAGGAAGGCGATCGTTTTGCAGTCCTAACAGATATCCTTGGTGATGAAGATCATCTTGGCGATATGGACTTCAAAGTTGCCGGAACAGCCGCTGGTATCACTGCTCTGCAGATGGACATCAAGATTCAGGGCATTACCGAAGAGATCATGGAGATTGCTCTTGAGCAGGCTCATACAGCTAGAAATCATATTTTGGACGAGATGAATAAAGTCATCTCAACTGCTCGAGAAACGGTTTCTGATAACGCGCCAGCAATGGCCATGATCAAGATCGATACAGATAAGATTCGTGACGTTATCGGTAAGGGCGGTGCAGTTATCCGTGGCATTACTGAAGAGACTGGCGCATCAGTTGATATCGACGACGACGGCAATGTTCGCATCTATGGCGAAGACGCAGACTCTCGTGATGCTGCTCTTGAGATGGTTAATGCCATTACAGCAGAAGCTGAAGTAGGCAGGATCTACAATGGTAAGGTAGCCAGAATCGTCGACTTCGGCGCGTTCGTTACAATTTTGCCGGGCAAAGATGGCTTGGTTCACATCTCTCAAATCTCGCAAGAGCGTGTAGAGAATGTAAACGAGCATCTGGAAGAGGGTCAGGACGTTCTGGTTAAGGTTCTGGACACCGATGCTCGAGGCCGTATTAAGCTGAGCATCAAAGAAATCAGCGAAGAGGAAAGAGCCGATCACGTAGCTTAATCTTCTTGAGGTTCTAACAAAAAGCCCGAGCACTGCTCGGGCTTTTTCGTTCTGGTCTCTTATTCATTTCCAAATAGGACTGCAGATGATAATGGATGGTGTCAGAAATTTTAAGCCACCTGTAAGAATTTGGTCCTCAAGGTATACAGAAATTTCTGTGAACTTAAGACTGGTGTGAATCTGGCTGCTAAGAAGCTGCAGGTATTAGTCTTAAAGAATGTACCTGGAAGCTAGGCTATTGTCCTAAGCGTTTTCGCTGTTACGAAACCCCGTCGGCGTTATTCCATAACGCTTTTTGAGTACCTTGTTGAATACAGTTAGCAAAGCATAACCTACATCTAAGGCAACGTTCGAAATAGGCTTGCTGGTAATACAACGTTATTTTACTCTATCTGTCTTTAGGGCGGCCTAAGAAGGCGGGCATAATTAATCATCAAAAACACAGCTTTTACTTGCGTAAATGACGCCGATTTTTATCAGTTCAGTCGCAGCGTTATCCTGCGCGCATGCCCGTATCAGAGCGCTTTTCTCAAGTGCTCCAGAATTTGTCGGTATTTGCTGTTAGAAAAAAGGTAGTCGAAACAGATGTTGGCAGAGCGCTGCACTTAGTGGCAAATTGAGGCTATTGAATACTGAGCTGCTCGTTAACCTGAAGCCCTCTTGAGACGAAAGGCTAGATGTTCGAAATGAAGCTAAATGCTGCTAAAAACCGGCTAATTAGCATAAAAACAGCAATTATGAACTGAAAGCGTTTACTAAGAGTCATCCAAGTGCTTCCTTAATCCAAATATTCTAGAATTAGCCAAGAATAGTTCAGAATTCACAAGACAGCTATGGTAAATTTTGTTTCAATTCCAATGCGTGCTGAGCAGTTGCTTGTGCTGCTCCAAAAAAAGCGATTTGCCCGCCTAGGCAGGTAGGGTAGACCAAAAATACCAATAAAATGGAGAATTCACTGCTGATGAATATAACTAAACGATCGATATTTAGCCACATCGCAAAACTATCCCAGGCCTTGGCAGTTCTATCTGTTATGTCATTACCGACTCTGGTAAATGCCCAATCTGATGAAGTCACATTCCATAAGGATATCGAACCAATTTTGCAGCGCAGCTGTCAGAATTGTCATCGCACCGGGGGTGTCGGCCCTATGCCGCTTGTGTCATACGACGAAGTAGCACCTTTCGCTGGACTGATCGAATACAAGACTGCACTGCGCGATAGAGCCGGAGCGATGCCGCCATGGTATATGGAAAAGGACATTGGTATTCAGGACTTCAAATTCGACCCGTCATTGAGCGATGCAGAGCTTGCCGCTATCTCAACCTGGGCACGAAGCGGAACGCCGAAGGGTGATCCCGCAGACGCGCCTGAGGCGCTAGCCTTCAGCGATGATCTGAAGTGGACGGCAGGTCAACCCGATCTCGTTGTCAGCACAAACGATGTAACCAAATTAGCAGGCACTCCTGATTGGTGGGGTGAGATTGATAGAATAGCTATCCCTATAGAGCAAGATCGCTATGTGAAGTCTGTGGAAATCGTTGAAGTCAACGATGTGAACAACAGTGCCGGCACAGGGCGAGACACCGTTGGCGGCAGGTACATATTTCACCACATGATCTGGTCAACGGCCGAGATAGACGAAAACGGGCAGCGTATCGCAGAGACTGCAACCGGCTGGCCAGTGCATGAAGTAGGGCGCAACGCAGACATTTTCGATGTGGACGGTGGACGCCTACTTAAAGCGGGTACCTTCCTCGTTTCTGATTCTGTTCACATGCATTCCAATGGCAAAGACACTACAGCGCACTTGGAAGTTGGGTTCCGTTTCCATCCGGTTGGTTACGAGCCAAAGTACGAGCGAGCTACTCTGGGCTTGGGTAATGGCGTAGACATTAGTATTGCGGGCAACGAAGACGCTCAGGAACTACATGCCTATACCGTCCTCCAAGATCACCTCAAAATCATTACATTCGAGCCACATTTGCACGCCCCTGGTGAGCGCATGTGTCTTGAAGCGATATGGGGCTATACGGTAGAGACACTTTCCTGTGTTGGTTATGACCATAACTGGGTACGTGGCTATGCGTACGATAACGATGCACAGCCTCTGTTGCCGAAGGGGACTATTCTCCACATTGTCGGTTATATGAATAATACTGAAACCAATCCCAATGTCCCTGACCCAAGAAACTGGCAGGGATCTGGTAACCGATCCGTAACCAATATGTTTATCGATTTGGGCATGCGGGTAAAAATGGATGACGAGCAATTTTTTGAAGAAATGGAAAATCGACGTCAGACACTAAACCTTGGACCAAACGATCATGTGATCGGTTGTCCATTATGTTTGGCGCCACTTGTTGCGCCGGTAAATTCCACAGATGAAATAAGTAATGAAGTTGCATTGCAGGGGACAAATTAGATATGCAAAGTTTAAAACTAGGAAGCGCGAGAAAAGCCTTTAGGTTTTTCGTTGTCGCGCTCAGTGCTGTGATTTTATCACCGTTAGTATCAGCTGATACTTACCGTAGCGGACAGCACATCGAGCCGGCATTTGAAGGTTGGCGGCCAAACGAAGATGGCACATTCAACATGATGTTCGGTTACATGAACGAAAACTGGGAAGAAGAGCCAAACGTGGATGTTGGCGAAAACAATATGTTTACTCCCGGCGAGGCTGATCGTGGCCAGCCTACTCACTTCCTTCCGCGTCGTAATCGCTTTACCTTCGAAGTTCAGGTTCCTTCTGATTGGGGTGATCGCGAGCTGGTATGGACACTAAATGTGAATGGAGTTGATCGCAAAGCCTACGGAACATTGAAGGATGATTACTTGGTTGACAATATGGTGATTGCATCTGAGACGGGCTCTCTTGGTGCCGGAACTAGTAGCCCTGAATCACGCGCTAATCTTCCGCCGGTAACTACGGTTCAAGGTGATGATATCCGCACAGTAAGAGTGGGCCAGGCTATGGCTTTGCGCACTCATGTTGCTGACGATGGCATTCCTACTCCTACCGATCCAGTGGAGCAAGCTAGAGAGTTTGCGGAGTTTGTCGGCGGTCCTCTTGCGGTTGCTTTTGTAACTGAAGAAGCTGTTCGCCAACGCCTGTTGATGTCGCCGCCAATAAAGGTGACGGTCCAAAAAATAAACGGATTGTTCTTGTCATGGAATGTTTACCGCGGAGCAGGAGATGTTCAGTTCAGTCCGCAGCAAGCCAAGCCATGGGAGGATACTCGTGCTGGGTCACATTCTCCTTGGGGAACCCTTTGGATGCCGCCAAAAAGCCCCGAAGATGGAATGCATGATGTGGAAGTGACTTTCGATGAGCCTGGAACCTACGTTCTATGGGGACGGGCCGATGACGGTGGTCTCTATGACGATGCTTATATCACGGTAAACGTGACTGAGTAGCATTCGTTTGATATTTCAATGAATGCTAATCTCAAAAGGGCGGTTTACCGCCCTTTTTTGTGGGTGGGATTTCTAGCTCTTGCTTACACTGTTCGCTACACACCAGATCAGTGCAGCGCCTAGATCACGATACGGCTGTGTTCGTTCGGGGCTTCCACGACTTGTATTATGAAGAGATTAGTTGGCCTGCGATCGATGCCGCTGATTTTGTTGAGAGGCTCTACAGATTTCTAAAATCAGGCGCATCTTAGGTGTCGTGAATCATGCCGCCGGACCTGGTGTTAGTGTGGATGTTGCGAATACATTGCACAGGATCGATCCGAGCATCATTCGTAGCGATCCAAGTGTACGCGGTAAAACCGGCAGAGTAGTGATGAAGTTTATCAAGCCCGCTTCTTAAGATTCGTTCTGCGAATTTAAATTGGCGCGCGCTTACATGTTTCTGCGGTACTGCCCCCCAACTTCGAAGAACGTGTCTGTTATCTGACCCAAACTGCAATAGCGCACCGCGTGCATCAACTCTTCAAAGACATTTTCGTTATTGATAGCCGCGCGCCGCAGTCGTTCTAAGGCCGCCTCAGCATGCTCGGCATTCTTAGATTTGAATGCCGCTAAACGATCTATCTGGCTTTGCTTCTCCGCTTCGGTTGAGCGTGCCAGTTCTATCTCCATTTCCGCTTCAGGCTCTGGATTTAGAAAAGTGTTAACCCCAATCAAGGGCAAGCTGCCATCGTGTTTACGGTGCTCGTAGTACATTGATTCGTCTTGAATCTTACCGCGCTGATAGCCAGTTTCCATAGCCCCTAAAACTCCGCCGCGTTCGGAAATGCGTTCAAACTCCACAAGTACCGCTTCTTCTAAGAGATCGGTTAACTCATCAATGATGAACGAACCCTGACTCGAGTTTTCGTTGACAGCTAAACCCCATTCTTTGTTGATAATTAGTTGTATAGCCATCGCTCTGCGAACCGACTCCTCAGTAGGTGTGGTTACCGCTTCGTCGTAGGCGTTCGTGTGTAAGCTATTGCAGTTGTCATACACGGCAATCAATGCCTGCAGCGTTGTGCGGATATCATTAAATGACATCTCCTGTGCATGCAAGGATCTACCTGATGTTTGTATGTGGTATTTCAGTTTTTGGCTACGCTCGCTGGCGCCATATTTAAAGCGCATGGCTGTAGCCCAGATGCGACGAGCTACACGGCCCAAGACTGTGTATTCCGGGTCCATACCATTGGAGAAGAAGAACGATAGATTATGCGCGAAGTCATCCACCTTCATGCCGCGAGCAATATACGCCTCTACGAAGGTGAAGCCATTAGAAAGCGTGAATGCGAGTTGCGAGATGGGGTTAGCGCCAGCCTCGGCAATGTGATAACCCGAGATTGAAACAGAATAGAAATTGCGAATCTTGTTGGCTGTGAAATACTCCTGAATATCGCCCATTAACTTGAGGCTAAATTCAGTGGAGAAGATGCAGGTGTTCTGGCCCTGATCTTCCTTCAATATGTCCGCTTGAACAGTGCCGCGAACATTTTCAAGTGCCTGCGCTTTTAGTGACTGGTATTGCTCGGCAGTCGGTGGGGCATTGTTCGCGTCCTTAAACTTTTCTACCTGCTGATCTATCGCTGCATTCATATACATTGCGAGTATGGTTGGTGCGGGTCCGTTTATTGTCATCGATACAGATGTGGTGGGACTGCATAGATCAAAGCCGCTATAGAGTTCTTTCATGTCATCGAGCGTGGCGATGGAGACGCCGGAGTTACCTACCTTGCCATAGATGTCCGGTTGCACCGCTGGATCGAAACCATACAGCGTTACCGAATCGAACGCGGTGGAGAGACGCTTGGCTAGGGAGTGTTCGGAGAGTTGTTTAAAGCGTCGATTGGTTCGAAATGCATCCCCTTCGCCTGCGAACATACGTGTTGGATCTTCCGACTCACGCTTAAATTGAAACACGCCAGCTG
>Ga0307994_1000466_pt1 | contig 28331 bp, 40 predicted proteins | sample EllFjometagen261_FD_203171 | JGI IMG/M metagenome (GOLD analysis project Ga0307994, IMG submission 203171) | Marine microbial communities from Ellis Fjord, Antarctic Ocean - #261 | ecosystem: Environmental > Aquatic > Marine > Unclassified | place: Southern Ocean | collected 2014-11-02 | reverse complement strand
TTAACCCCACTTTAACCGGTGGGGTTTTTTTGCATTACACTAAAAGTATTCATAGCCTCTAAAGTTAGCACTTGACAACAGTGAGATTATAACTTATCTTTACAATACTAATGATTCTATAACTAGGGGATACGCATGAATAAGCAAGGGGCACGAACCGAGGAGAATCTAGCACTCCGCAAAGAAGGCGGTTTGTTCATTAAGGCACTACGAACACATGCAGGGCTTACACAACGTGAAGTGGCTGTGGCTCTTAAAATGAACTATTACACAATGATAGCTCAGATGGAAGCTGGTACGGCGCGAATACCGCCGGACACTTACATTCCCTACGCGAAAGTTCTAGGCGTAGATCCTGAGAAGTTCGTCAGGAAGTTAATGCAGTATTACGATCCGCATACCTATAAAGCCTTATGGGGAAATACTAAGATAGAAATGCTAGATCTCCTTAATTGAGAGTATATAAGCGTAACGGGTCTGACATCTGGCAGATCGAACTCTCCACGCCTAATGGAAAGAAGAGATTCAGTTCAAAGACTTCTCTAAAACGGGAAGCGATACAGATTGCAACCTACCAGCAACAGGTCATTAATGATTCATCGAACTATGGTAAGAGCAGAAGTATGTCTCTATTCGATGCCTGTGCGGCGTACTTGGATGACCAGAGTCATAAAGAGAAGGCTACCTATGCCAACGCTAAGTTCAATGTCCTACACCTCTTAGACGGCTCTATATGGAGTCCTGATGTGCCCTTCGAAACCCTAACCAGCAGGGACATTATTAAGCTACAGAAACTCAAATCAGAGACCCTGAAGCCTGCCTCAATTAACCATATTACAACGGCCCTCACGACCATGCGTAACCGCGCTGATGTCTGGGAGATTCTAGAGCCACCATTTAAAGTTAAGAAGCTGAAGACGGTAGCTAAATTTAGACACCTTAATGATGGTGAGGAGGAGAAGCTCCTCGATGCTATGAAGGAACAGGATCTTAAGGACCTTACTGTCTTCCTTCTGGATACAGGAATGAGGATCTCTGAAGCTGTAGCCACTATGTGGACTGATAGGACCTCAGAGAACGGCGTAGAGTGCCTTGTAACGTACAGAGGTAAGACGGGGATACGTTCGCTACTACCTATCACTAAACGTCTCCTAGAGGTCCTAGAGAGGCGAGAAGAGACCTCCATATCTGCCTATGTGTTTCCACATAAAACCAAGATAGGAACGCATAGAACAACAGCAACAAAAGCACTCATACTAGCCGCTGGTCGGGCCGGTTTAAACACGCCTGAGATCGTTGCTAAGCTGGGTAAATTTGTGGGACATAGTTGTAGGGACACCTACGCTACACGGCTTATTAGGGCCGGTTGTACCCTTTACGAAGTCCAGACGATGTTAGGACATGCCTCTCCAATAATGACTCAAAAATACGCGCACCTAAGCACTGGCGATATCGGTTCTAAAGTATTACGCGCACTCTCATAGTTTTTATCCACTAACAAATTTTACTTATAGTAAAATAAGTGTTGACATGCTGATTTAATAGCATGTAAACTCTGTTACGTAAAAGATAGTAACTTACTAACTAATAAACTTAAATTGAAGGAATACTGTATGAGCAAGGAATACTGTATGAGCAAGGGATATGAAATAATTGCTAAGGGGTTGAACCAGACAGCAGAAATGATCTGGTGGCTAACTGAGCCGGAGGGTTTTACTTATGGACTGTAACCTAAGATCAATAGGAGCTAAGGCTCTTCAAAAACACGGAGAGGAGGGGCTTACTTTATTCCAGCTATCACAGGTCGAGGCGGAGGGATTATGGGGGGAGCGTCCTATCCATTTTAAAGAGCCATGTACCATACACCGCCTCCAATTTAAGAAAGGCCCAGAAGCCGTTTATGTACCAGAGCAACTAAAAATGGATTATTGGCAAGCGATCGATGTCGTGTTAGATGGGGGAAAGATTGGAGGGGTCTATAAGGAGACGTTCAGTAAGATGTGGGCGCGACCCGGCGGTTCTAATAATGAGGCTTATTTCGGTCCGCTTTTACAAAGTGACACATATCAGACACAGTACGTATTTTCATGTTAAGTAAATCAATAACGGGGCCTCTAGAGGCCCCGTCGTTACTACACATTTGGCTCCACCTCTTGGATTCGAACCAAGGACCCAATGATTAACAGTTACAGGGTACCACCCTAGGCACCTCCTGAGGCCGCATTATAGCTGGGCCTAGTAAGTTACTGAACACCTCTCCAGCGTACATCTACGTATAAAACGGACACAAAAAAGACACACTTTTTAATTTTCTTATCTACAGATTTAATTAATAGTAAAATATGGTTGACAAACTTTATTGACTGGGTAAACTGCGCTCCAAATAAACAGTAACTATATATTATAAATTACATAACTAGAGGCGTTAACGATGGAAAATACAATAACTACCGAGATGATGATCAAAGAGATTTTATGGGAAAACCACGCAATCGATGAGGGCGTAGCTAAGTACAACGCCTTGAAGGAATCAAAGACGATGGAAGCTACCACCGGCGGTCAGAAACTCCTTAAGCAGGCTATTCCTCAGCTAATCGAAGGTATTAAGGAAGCATGGTCAGATGTAGAGAAAGCACTCTACTCACCAACCTCAGGCGGTAAGGATAACTGGGTATACATGATCGGACTAGTATCTGCTGAGCAGGCCGCAGTGATAACCCTGAATAAGGCTATTCAATCATGCAGTAATCAGGACCAAGGTAGGGAGGGTATTGTCCGTCCTTTAACTAAGGAGATCGGTAAACAAATACGCCAGCAGGTAAAATTTGAGAACTGGAAGGAGACCGAAAAGGAACTACTTAAGGAACATAATTTTAGCTGTGGTGAAGGTGAGACACGTCGTAAGTCAAAGGCTCAATATTTGATTGAGCAGGCAAAGGGGCAAATTACACGCCCTAAGCTGGCGCGATGGGAGAAGAAGTTCGAGTCCTACAAAAACATAGAATGGGGAGAGGACGAGTACAACATAGGCGCTAAGTTATTGGACATTCTCGTAACCTACTGCTCTGAGTTCTTTGAGTACAAAACGATCAAGACTCGCAACAAGCAGGAGCGCAAATTCATCATGACAGACGAGGCGTGGAATACCTACGTAATCTCCGAAGAGACCGCCGAGCTACAGCGCCCCTTCTTATTGCCTACATTAATCAAGCCGCGAGATTGGAAGTATGTCGAGGGTAAGGTTGAGGGTGGCTACTACCATATTGATAAGGGTCTATTCTCTGACTCACGTCTAACGGCTCATACTTCAGCCGACAATTCAGCGGCTTCTGTTCGGTTCCTAGAGTCGGTTAGCATCCTGCAAAATACAGCGTGGGCTGTCAACCCGTTTACTCTGCTAGTTATTAAGACGCTGGCCGATATGAAGCTGGCTGTCGGTGGTGTTACACAGAACGATGAGACTACCACTCCTTACATGGACCAAGCAGACTACGAAGCTATGGATAAGGAAGAGGCTAAGAAGTATCAAAAGAAACGGACCGCGATAGTTAAGGCGATGGCTAGTCATCGTGGGAAGCATTCAGCTTTCCTACGTAAGCTGGCGATTGCTGAGAAGATGTCAGTACACGAGGAGTTTTTCTTCCCACATTTTGCAGACTTCAGAGGCCGTCTTTATCCTATGTGCTCAGAGCTTACACCACAGGGCGACCAGATCGCTAAGGGCCTATTACAGTTTGCTAATGGTAAGAAGCTAGGGGAGTCAGGTCTTAAGTGGTTGATGATTCACGCGGCTAACTGCTACGGAATGGACAAGGCGTCTCTTACTGATCGTGAGCAGTGGGGTTGGGATAACCTCGAGCTTATGGCCTCAGTATCCAGTAACTATATAACTGATCAACGCTGGGTAATTATAAATGATCAAGGTAAAGTGGATAACGAAGCATTACCCTTTCTAGCGGCGGCTAGAGAAATTACCGAAGCTATGAAGCTGTCTAATCCTTCTGATTTTGTGAGCCACATAGCAGTAGCGCAAGACGGAACCTGCAACGGGATGCAGATTTTATCTATGCTAGGTAAGGATCAGATCGGAGCTAAGGCGACTAACTGCACTTCTTTAGATGAGCGACAGGATCTCTACATGACAGTAGCCACCGCAGTAAGGGCTATAATTGCGCGTGATCAAGATGAGAACCCAATGGCTAAAGAGTGGGCCGCTAGGTTTGGCAAGGGCCGTGGAATCGTTAAACGCGCCTGTATGACCGTCCCCTACGGCGTTACTCCTAAGGGTATCGCTACCCAGTTAGAGAATGACGACCACTGTGTCGGCATGAGTAACTCTAAGGAAGCGGCGCAGTACATGACGAAGGCTATCCTAGAGTCTATGGGGTCTGTTAACGGTAAGGCTGTAGAGATCATGCACTACTTCCAGACTATGACACTCGCACTCGCTGAAGTAGGTTTAGGCCTTAGCTGGTACACGCCTATGGGTCTTAAGGTCACACAGCAGTACAACAACCTAGCAGAGAAGCGAGTTAAGACTGTACTGGGTGATATCCGTTTGATGGTCGAAGACGCAGAGATGGGGCTACGTGTTACCAAGCAGGCGAATAGCTCAGCCCCGAACATCATCCACTCATTAGACGCGGCGATGTTACAGATGACGTTAGAGCGTCTAAAGCAGGCAGGTCATGACTCATTTGCAATGATCCACGATAGCTACGGTATGCACCCTAGCAATGTAGAAGAGCTTCATGTGGCTTTAAGAGCGGTAGCGTTCGAGATGTTTAGCGGCAACCCTCTACAGGACCTACACGACTACGTGCAGTCGAATACAGATGTCGAGCTACCAACTCCACCAACACTAGGCGACTACGACATTAACGAGATAACTAACGCCCTTTATTTTTTCTCGTAAGTACAGTAACTCTATATTATTTAGTTGTTGACATAGGTGGTGGTGTGTGTAAAATCCTACCCATAGACAGTAAGACACTAACTACGAGGCGACAAGCATGGCATATTTAGAAGACTTTACAGCAGGGGACACCATCGTTCTAGAGGGTGATCGCATTAACGGTTACGCCCACGAATGGACGTTAGTAGTTGAGTCGGTAGACTGGGGAAACTTCGACAGTGAGTTCGAATCGGCTCCCGACATGGTGTTCACGAATGGGTATAAGTTCATGGGCGACACTCTATACGCAAATGCGTTCGGTACAGGTCGTCGGGTAGGTAAGTATTTTTATGGCTTTATTAAACAGCAACTTAATAATGAGGACTTACGCTAATGGAACATCTATACGCAGAGAAGAGACAAGCTGAAAAACTGGTCTTCATACGGTACGAGGAGTACAGGCAGACTATTCTAGGATTTGGATATAGCGGTGCGGTGGAGAGACTTCATAAGGCTATAGCTAGATATGAGTCTATTAAGCAAAGCCTGAAAGAGATCGAGGATGGGGATCTAAAATTAAATTGATTTATTTTCATTTATTTACTAGTTAGGTATTGACACGTTATAGAGTCACTGTATACTGCTAACCATCAAGACAACAAATACTTAAATAAGGAATACAGACATGAGCATGATCGAATACAAGGTAGGACAGATAGTAACGATAGAAGGCCAACAGTGGCTAATCGATAATGTCCTACTAAACTGTCCTTCAAGAGGTCAGATGTTACAGGTTCGCTCGCAAAGTAAGTTACGGTTTACCGTTCGCACACCAGAGGGTGCTACAGGATGGCAGACCTCGTTCTGGGTCAAATAACTTAACTAACGGCCCTACGGGCCACTGAGGAGATACAAAATGGAAGATTTTGACTACACCGTGTACTCAGTAGAAACACTACAGGACGTGATCACTAACCGAGCTTGGGATCTAAAAGACTGTAAAAGTGCAATTAAGAGCATGGAGAAGAAGTTAGTTAGTCGGCGCGGCTACAGCCACGAGCAACTAGATAACATAGCTTTTAACTGTCGCGCTAAGAAACGGCTAATAACCGTCATAGAGTGTGAGATCGACGAGTGTGTTAGCGAACTAATGAGGAGAGATGAGAATGTCTAATATCTATGCAGATCTGAAGGCTCAGAAAATAAACTGGGACCGCAAGGTTAAATATGTGATGAATGATGAGTTAAGTCCAGCAGGGCAGACTCTGGTCGAGGCGCTTTGGAGCCTTCCTAACGCTAGTACTCATGATGGGTGGTTGTCCATACTGTCAGATGTTGACAGATCAGAGGACAGCTTACAGGACTATGTAAGAGTCAAGACTAATGGCGGCTGGGTTCAAACGAACCCTTAATATACAGTAACTGTTTAACTAGGAGAGCAGTATTATGTACAACATAAACGAGCTAATAAATTTAACCCTTAACTCAATAGAATACGAAGGGCTGAAAACTACAGATGTACTAATGTGGTTACTCGACATGGGTACCACCTTCGAAACTGCGGACGAGGTTGTGTCAGCGGTTAACTTTGAAATAACCTTGGGAGTACAGTAAGTGGATAATATAAAAATAAGAACACGGCACTTAGTTTTACTTATGGCTGTGCTTTACATAACAGTCTGCAACATGAGCTACAACGATTGTCTGAATTATGGGGTGTGCTAATGAACGGACAAAACCACGGGGGCAAAGGGTCAGCCCAACGCCCCGTAGACCGAGAGAAATATGAGTCAAACTGGGACTCTATATTCGTAAGTACTGAAAAGCCTTTTATAGATCAGGCTGGGACTGTTGACCTTTATAAAGAGAATGAGACTATACCTGAGAGTGCGTGGGTCTGGGTTGTACATGATATAACTGATGCCTGTAATGATTTTGTGGGTATATTCACTACTGAGGCTAAAGCGGATGAGTTTTTAAAGGAACACGGTGACGACTCTATCATGTATGGCTGTGTCGAGGAGGCTATAAACCACCCCGAACTCTGGCCTGAACCCTTATGATGAAGTATGTGGCACTGATGGAGCCGAGGAGTGACATGATGGCTGATGTCGATGGCTTTATATTCGAGGCTAGTGATCTGGGCGAAGCTAGACAGATGATAGCAGACAAGGACCTCGGGGAATATGAGGTCTACGTCCAAGCACTTAACTCAGTTTGGTTACACCATCCCGAACGGCGTAACAAAATACACTAGGACCCTTCGGGGTCCTTTTTTTTGCATTTAATTTTATTTATTTACTAGTTAGGTGTTGTATAGTTAGTAAGTTACTGTATAATGCTTATCATCAAGACGAGAAACACTAACTACTTACAGGAATACAGACATGAATTATTTAAAATGGTACGAGCAGTTCGATAAAGTTTTAATCAATTTATACAATCTGGACAGCAAGGAAGCTGAAAAAGCATGGAACGACATATTGTGCTGGGCGCAAAATGGTTGCCTTAACCCTGAGCCAGATGCGGAAGAATGTAAAAGAATTTATGGTCATGTCATTACTTCCATAGACGAACAGGGGTTGTCGAACAAGCCGTTTTATAAAGATGTCTACTATATAGAGACTGGCTTCTAAACTAACCGCCCCTTCGGGGGCCTTAAACAAGGAATAAGATAATGACTAAATCAAAAGTATCAATAATGGACCTAAGGGCCTCGGCTAACGAGATGACTTTAAGAATCAATAAGCTGGGCGGCGTTCGCGTTATTAAGAATGAAATAGTGATGATGGAGCATGTTAGGACCCAGTGTTCAGATAGTCCCGTAGTAGTTGCCGATTATGACAATAGAATACTAGCTAAGCGGTGGGTCTTGAATGAATGTGAAGAGCTAGAGCGTGAGCGCGACGCGGTTTACACAGAAGTATACCTAAGGGGCTTCTGAAGAACTGCGCCACTGATTTTTAACCTACAAGCCCAGCCCTGCTGGGTTTTTTTATGCCTGTAACGAAAAAGGTCCCATACAGAAGGACCCCTAGATTCCACTAAGTATATCCCCTAATCACACCCCTATTACCAAGATGGTCCACTCGGCCTCAGGCGGTGCTGTGTCTGGGTATTAGATAAGTGTAACGAAAAAGGTCCCATACAGAAGAGGCCCCCAAGTTTACACCAAGTATAGGGGCCAATGATTTAACCATACAGCAACCAACCATAACCCCCAAAGGATTAGCACTATGAACATTCAAGACTCAATAGATAAAGCAATGGATAAACTCAACGATCAAATAGACATCATGGCTAATGTTGACACTACTGAAGCATACGTCTCATCACTCAACATAAACCAAACAGGATCATACCTAGTAAGGCCAGATGGCTCTATAGAGTTCATTAAGTAAACATTGTTAATCATAAGAAACAAACCCTAAACAAAACCAACCCTAAACCCAACCCCCACAGACACCACTGAGGAGAATCTCTATGTCTACCAAAAAATCACTCTACGTTAACTTTTCTACTACCGCAGGAACATCACATTACGCATGGCTCAATAAGCCCGATACTGGGTCTGAGTTCAGCGATGGTAAATTTAAAGTTACTGTAGCATTCCAGAAAGACGATCCAGTCGTCGCCCAGCTTAAGGCTGTAGTGAAGGACGCCGCACAGCGAGAGTTCGGAGACAAGGTTCCTCCCAGCTTCCATAACCCTCTTAAGGACGGATGTGCTTCAGGAAAAGAGCAGTACGCTGGCATGGTGTTTATGACCATGAAGTCCACCCGTCAACCTACTTTAGTAGACGCGAAGAACTTCGAATTACCTTCTAATATTATTATTATGAGTGGAGACACCATCCGAGTAGCTGGAGCCGCTAAGGCATACAACGGGGCGCAGAAAGGCGTTAGCTTGTATCTTGATATGGTTAAGCTGATCAGTAAGAACAACGCTGGAGGTTCTGGTCCTGCTACTGCTACTTCTGTATTCGGAATGGACGAAGGGTTCGAAGCCGCCGAGTCTAGTACTGAAGTATTCGAGAGCGCCCCCGTCGCTAACACTGGGTCAGCTATCGATATCGACGACCTCTAGATGTCGGCTGATGTGCGAGAGCTTGTCGAACAGATGGTAGTAGAAATGAAGGAGGTCTCGGACGATGTTCGGTACCTCTTTTTACCTGTAGAGCCTCGGCCAGCGTCGAGACCTAAAGTCACTAAGTACGGCACCTATTTCGGTAAGCCTTACACCATCTTCCGACAAACTGCACAGCCCTACGCCAATGTATATAAGGACCGACCACCCATTCAGGGTCCGGTTGTCATTCTGATAGAAATAGTCTGTACCAAACCCAAAACAGGGAAACTCTTACACCCCCGAGGAGACGTCGATAACTACGTCAAGGGCGTTATGGACATTATGACTAAATCAGGAAACTTCTGGAACGATGACGTACAGGTCGTGGCCCTATATGCCTATAAACGCTACGCAGTAAAAACCCCAATAGAGACCGCAGGGTCTCACGTTTACCTATACGAGGTCCTAGAGAATGAAGCCTAGTAGTACCAGTAAGGCCCCAAGATACATCATAGCCGCCCGAGTAATCATACTCGGCGGTGCTCTGATAGTCATGGCGTCTTCCATAAACCACCTAATGTAACCACACAGAACCCCGAGGAAAAACCTATGAATAATTTATTACCCCAAGATCTTCAATTACAGAACCACCTACAAACAGTCGGAACTATCACAGCAGTAGAAGCCGCCACGATCTATAAAGTCCGCTGTATCACCTCTAATATTTCACGCCTACGGAAGTCAGGTATGGCTATCGGTACTCAGTTTAAGAAGGACCTAACCGGTCAAAGATATGCCCGTTACAGTTATCCGGTGGTGGCCTCATGATCTCAAATATAGCAAAGATCTCTAAGACTCTAAGAGGCTGGACAGCCACCGCTCTAATCTTCATGGGCCTAGGTGTCGTTATGATAGGGAGCGCGATTGTTCATGCAGGCGCTTGGGTCAACACTCAGAACGGAGACGATGACGCGGACTACTACGGGGAGTACCCAGACCTAACGGATGAGGAACTAAGGCAGGTCATTAAAGAAGCTAAGGAGGCCCGACGCGATGATTCTTGATTACTCAAAGAACCTCACGCCCGAGATGGCAACCCCTAAGGGTGTCGCTTGTAGGTCTCCCCAGTCTGCTGAGGTGCTCGACCTTGCTCGTGATTATGAGGACTTCTGCAAACACCTTCGAGAAGAGGGGATCACTGAGATCGTACCGCTAATGGAGTTCGCTCTCTGGCGTAATCAGGAGTTCGAAGCTCAGGACGACTGGACCAACCCTATACCTGCAATTAACTAACTACACCTAGCTCCCTTCGGGGGCACTAAGTGACTCGGAGGGCGTAGCTATGCCTGTTAAAAAGTGCGGAAAATGTAAGAACGAGAAACCGATAGAACAGTTCACCAAAAAGAAGAGTAACCCTGATGGCCTCCGCTGGGAGTGTCGGGAGTGTCAGGCCGTGTACAGAAGAGAGTGGTACGCTAAGAACGGAGAGAAACAACGAGCATGGGTAAAAGAATACGTTAAGAACAATAGAGGCCAGAAAAATTACTGGCTATCCAAAAGACATGCCGCAAAGTTACAGCGTACCGTAGCTTGGGCTGATAAAGCTAAGATTAAGGATATCTATGCTAGGGCGGCGGCATTGCAAGAGGCTACCGGTATACCTATGAACGTGGATCATGTGATCCCATTACAGGGTAAATTAGTTAGTGGACTACACGTCGAGTCAAACCTACAGATACTACCAGCAGTACAGAACTTCTCAAAAAATAATAAGTTTAAAGTCCAGTAACACCCTATTAACCAACCAAATAACTAACCGCCGCTGGAGGCCTCACATGAAAACAGAAATAGATTCGGAGTTCGTCGAGCATATCGCTTGTACCAACCCAGAGTGCCTATCCTCGGATGGTAACTCTTTATATACAGACGGGCATACCTTTTGCTTCGTATGTCAAACACACAAACACGGGGACCAGAACGATGGAACCACGACCTCTAAGGAGCCTACACGGCCTGCTGGAGTTTTTAATAATTGGGTCGCTGGTGAGTACGTTGATCTTCGTAAGCGGTGCATCTCTGCCGAGACTTGCAAAGACCTCGGTTATCAGATCGGAGAGTATCAGGGTCAGCCCTGCCACATAGCATCAATATATAACGACAAGGGGCAGAAGGTTGCCCAGAAGTTACGACTTCCTAATAAACAATTCCGCGTCTTAGGCGACCTTAAAGACGGTGGTTTAGTCTTCCAGAATAAGTGCAAACCTAACGGTAAGCGCCTTGTCGTTACAGAAGGAGAACTCGACGCCTTATCCTACAGAACCGTAGCGCCTAGCTGGCAGGTTGTGTCAGTTCCTAATGGTGCCGCAGGTGCTACTAAAGCTATCAAGCGGTCCTTAGAGTTCTTAGAGTCATTCGAAGAAGTCGTATTTATGTTCGACTCTGATGAGGCCGGTATGGATGCGGCTAGAGAATGCGCCCAGCTTATCTCACCTAGTAAGGCGAAGATCTGTGAGCTACCGCTAAAAGACGCGAATGAAATGCTAGTCAGTGGTCGTATAGCGGACCTTAAGAATGCTGTCTACAACGCGAGACCATTCAGCCCTGAAGGTATCGTCCTAGGTTCTGAGCTAACGATCAAAGAGCTACAGGAAGTCACCCCCAAGGGAAAGTCTATCCCATTCGCTCAGCTTAACGGAATGATACGCGGCTTACGTAAGCGCGAGTTAGTCATGGTATGCGCTGGTAGCGGCTTAGGAAAATCTACCTTCTGTAGAGAGTTAGGCTATCACCTATCAGTAGAGCACGGTCAGAAAATAGGCTACATATGTCTGGAGGAGAGTGTATCTAAGACTGCACAGGGAATCGTGGCGATACATAACAACACGCCCCTAGGAGACTTAATGGAAGATCCGACGATCCTATCTGATGATCAGTGGCAGGACGCATACGATAACGTAGTCGCTAAGTCAGCGTTCTATGACTCGTTTGGGTCGTCTGGAATCGATGTGCTCATGAGTAAGATACGCTATCTAGGTGTAGGCCTTGACTGTGATTTTGTGATACTTGATCACGTCTCGATGGTTGTCAGTGATGGCGCTAACGAAGATGAGCGTAAGGCCCTAGACACCTTGATGACCAAGTTGCGGTCCCTTATAGAAAGCATAGGTATAGGCGTTATTGCCGTCTCTCACATTAAACGTGGGTCAGGCGACAAGTCATACAACGAGGGTGCTCAGGTTAGCCTAACGTCTCTAAGAGGCTCAGCGGCTCTAGAGCAACTATCAGATGTATGTATAGCACTCGAACGCGATCAGCAATCTGAAGACCAAGGCAACATAGCCCAGATACGCTTACTAAAAAACAGGCCATTCGGACAAGTCGGTCCAGCCGGTCACTTACGCTATGACGTTCCTAGTGGTCGCATGGTCCACCACGACCACCAAGAACCACCACCACCGACACAGGGCTTCGATCCGTTTTCTGATGTCCCTTTTTAACAGTAACTACACAACTATCAACTAACTAACACCCCCGAGGAGCTACAAGAATGACCGAGATGACAGGATACCAAAGATACATAGCCATGAGCCGATACGCCCGATGGCTACCGGAGCAAGGCAGGAGAGAAACGTGGGAAGAGACAGTCGATAGATATATGGACAACGTGGTCGGGGACAAGGTGGATGAGGCAACATATAACCTACTGGCTGAATCAATCAGAGACCTAAAAGTCATGCCCTCAATGAGAGCAATGATGACCGCTGGCGTCGCAATGGATCGAGATAATACCTGTGCCTATAACTGTTCATACCTACCCATCGAAGACCCTAAATGTTTTGACGAAGCTATGTTTATATTGCTGTGTGGTACTGGTGTTGGTTTCAGCGTCGAACGGCAATACATATCGAAGCTACCCGACATCCCCAAGCAAATGTTTGACAGTGAGACAACTATCGTCGTCAGAGATTCTAAGGAAGGATGGGCTAAGGCACTACGCCAGCTAATCAGCTTACTTTATGCTGGTGAAATTCCTAAGTGGGACATATCTAAGGTAAGACCGGCAGGCGCTAAGTTGAAGACGTTTGGTGGTCGTGCAAGTGGGCCTCAGCCCTTGGTTGACCTGTTTACGTTTACGTGTGAGACCTTCGTAGCGGCTAAAGGCTCCAAACTATCATCGATCCAGTGCCACGACTTGATGTGTAAGATTGGTGAGGTGGTTGTGTGTGGTGGCGTTAGACGCTCCGCTATGATCTCGCTATCTAACCTATCCGATGACCGTATGCGTCACGCTAAGTCTGGCCGTTGGTTCGACAATAACGCACAGAGAGCCTTATCTAATAACTCAGTCTGCTACACAGAGAAGCCCGACATGGAGACATTTATCCGTGAGTGGTCAGCACTGGTAGAGTCTAAGTCTGGTGAGCGTGGGATCTTCAGTCGTCCAGCTTCTAAGGCACAGGCAGAGAAAACAGGTCGGCGTGATGCTGACCATGAGTTCGGGACGAACCCTTGCAGTGAAATCATCCTACGCCCGTACCAATTTTGTAACCTCACGGAAGTAGTAGCCCGACCCGACGATACATTCGAGACACTATCGGAGAAGGTTAGACTAGCTACCATTCTGGGTACTATTCAAAGTACCTACGTTAACTTTCCCTACCTTAGAGACATCTGGCACACCAACACCGCAGAGGAGCGGCTACTAGGTGTCAGCATGACAGGCATCATGGATAACAATCTACTTACGTTTGCAGATGAGACACCAGCAGTCCTAGAGGCTCTACAACGTGTCGCAATCTCTACTAATGTTATCTGGGCGGCGGAGTTAGAGATTCCTGTTAGCACCTCGATCACCGCAGTCAAGCCTTCGGGCACTGTGTCTCAGTTAGTCGATAGCGCCTCTGGTATCCACACTCGCCACTCCGATTACTACATTCGGACGGTGCGCGGTGATAACAAAGATCCGCTAACGATGTTCCTCAAGGATAGCGGAGTCCCTAACGAGCCGTGTGTCATGGGTGGACCTACTACTGTGTTCAGCTTCCCAACCAAGTCACCAGATGGCGCAGTAACACGAGACGATGTTGATGCTATTAAGCAGTTAGATATCTGGCTTATGTATCAGCGCAAGTGGTGTGAGCACAAACCGTCGGTAACTATCTCAGTCCGTGACGATGAGTGGATGAAGGTCGGGGCGTGGGTCTTTGAGCACTTCGATGAAGTATCAGGGGTCTCATTCCTACCGCACAGTGATCACAGCTATAAACAGGCTCCCTATCAGGAGTGCTCTAAGGAACAGTACGAGGCGGCGCTCAGCACAATGCCCCCGACTATTGACTGGACACGGCTTCCAGAGTTCGAGAAGGAAGACACAACAAAAGGCAGTCAAACATTAGCCTGCACCGCAGGCGTATGTGAGATCGTCGATATCTAAGAGATCAGACTCTCGCCTGTTCGGGTGGTTCTTGTGAGATTGTTGATATCGGTAATTAAACCTAAGGGGGTCGAAAGGCCCCTTTATTCACTGAAGATCTGAGGAGATGAGAATGATTAACTTAATGCAAGGTGATTGCCTTGAGCGAATGAAAGAGATACCGGATGGATCGGTCGATATGATTCTGACTGATCCGCCTTATGGGACTACTGCCTGTAAATGGGATTCTATTATAGACTTTGATTTAATGTGGGAACAACTTAATAGAATAATTAAGCCCAATGGTGCTGTTGTGTTATTTGGAAGTGAGCCGTTTAGTAGTGCTTTACGCATGAGCAATATTAAACGCTATAAATATGATTGGAAGTGGGAAAAATCCAAACCGTCGGGCCACTTAAATGCCAAAAAACAGCCAATGAGACTTTATGAAGATATAGCCGTTTTTTATAAAACTCAGTGTATATACAACCCACAAGGATTAATCCCAGCAAAGCAAAAAAAAATATGTGTTGGAAAGGATGACAGGAGTAGCGTGTTTGGTAAGGAAAAAGATTTCATTACCTCTGCTCATACCAACTACCCAAGAAACAAAATTTCAGTCAAGAATATATGGGGGAACAACATCCACCCAACCCAAAAGCCAGTCGCTTTAATGGAATACCTAATCAAGACCTACACCAACGAAAACGAAACTGTATTAGATTTCACTATGGGGTCTGGCACTACAGGCGTGGCATGTGTGAACACTAATCGAGACTTCATAGGTATCGAGCTAGACGAGACTTATTTCAGCATAGCTAAAGAACGCATAGAAAGTACAGTAACTTAATAACTAACCAAAAAGAAACCGCCCAAAGGAGGGCCTTATGAACGTAGAAGTATTCGACTTAGAGACAGACGGCTTCGTAAAGGGCATGACTACAATATGGTCCTGCGGCATAGCCAACCCAGCAGACGGTATAGTAACAACCTACACCGACTACGATGCCAACTACCCTTCACTAGCTGAGGGTCTTGCAAGACTTAAAGCCGCTGATCGCGTAGTGGCACATAACCTGATCGGATTCGACTTCTGGGCGCTCCATAAGCTATACCCAGACGTTATCACCTTCGAGAAATGCTGGGACACTATGATCGTATGTCAGCTTCTCGACCCTGAGCGTCGATCTCACGCCATTAAGTCTTATGGTGCTGAGTACGGAGCGCCTAAGGGTGACTTCACTAACTTCATGATGGAGCCTGTAGAGAACGAGACACGAGCAGAGACATTCGTAAAGATGTTCGACTACATGGAACGCGACGTAGAGATTAACGTCCGTATCTATAACGACCTCCAGCTTAAGCTCAAGAAAGATCTGGTACACCATAAGATCGACTGGCGTCGTGCTATGGATCTAGAGTTCAAGACTAACTGGTGTCTATCCTTGCAAGGGTCTCACGGCTTCCGCTTGGACCTAGACAAGGCTAGAGACTTAGAGGGCGTACTGCGCGAAGAGTCCATCCTATTAGAAAGAGATATGCAGGGTACTTTCCCTCCAGTGATCATACCCACTAAAGGTAACTGGGCGTACCAAGAGAACCGCTTCGCTAACGTAGAGACTACAGTCCCTAAGGTTAACAATAAGTCTACTGGTACTACCAAGGGCGTACCGTACACTAAGGTCACCATCCAGCAGTTTAACGCTGGCTCACGGCCTCAGATCGTACACCGCTTAACTTCTAAATACCCCCAATGGAAGCCGACTAAGTTCACCCCAGCAGGTATGGTACAGATCGACGAGAGCGTACTGTCTAACCTTAAGGTCCCCGAAGCTAAACACCTAAATCGCTACTTCCGTGTTACTAAGCAACTATCTCAGCTAGTAGACGGTAAGAACGGCTGGTTAAAGCTGGAACAGGACGGACGGGTACATGGACGTGTTAAGTCTATCGGCTGTCGTACTCACCGCATGTCGCACTTCTATCCAAACCTCGCGCAGGTCGATAAGAAAGACATACGTATGCGTGAGGTATGGAGAGCAGACCACGGGCATAAGTTAGTTGGTTGCGATGCCTCAGGACTAGAGCTACGCATGTTAGCCCACTATCTAGCTATCTGGGATGGTGGAGCTTATGGCGATACTGTGATCAAGGGCCGTAACGAAGATAAGACAGATGTACATAGTCGCACTCAGGCTATCGCTGGTCTCTATTCTCGTAATAGCGCGAAATCCCTAATCTATGCCTTTCTTTATGGCGCAGGTAATCAGAAGTTAGCCGAGGTATCAGCTATTGATGCTAAGGAAGCTGGCGAGAAGCCTATGGCAATCAACCACCAGAACGGTAAGAAGATACGCGTCAAACTCATGCAGGGCATTATCGGCCTAGAGAACCTAATCGCAGTTAGTCAGGAGCGCGATAAGAGGCAGAAATGGCTTAAGGGACTTGATGGTCGAAAGATCGCTACTAACGGTCAGCACTCAGCATTAAACACCCTGTTACAGGGAGCCGGTGCAATCGTGATGAAGCAAGCATTAGTAGACTTTCACTTTGATGTGCTACCTAAGCTCGGACTGGTAGACAACAACCACATGCCAGTCGGCTGGAACTATGTCGCGAACGTCCACGATGAGGTCCAGATGACTGCTGAGCCAGCTATAGCTGATCAGTTAGGAGCCGCATTCAGTACCGCAATCAGACAAGCAGGCGTCTCACTCAGCCTACGTTGTCCACTAGATGGAGAACACATGGTAGGTGACTCATGGGCACAGACTCACTAAGGAGAACCGTATGGATATTGGAACAGTATCTAAGCTACTAAAATACACCAAGACGAAGACGGCGCTACTTGATGCCGATGTCATTAACTATGTCGCGGCCTCCAGTGCTCAGAGAGACTATGGGACCGAAGTATGGTCAGACATTAAAGGCGCTATAGCGGATGCTGAAGAGCAGATCTTTAAGGAGATGGAGCAAGCAGGGTGCAATAAGGTCCTGCTTATCTACTCACCACGGACTAGCACTAACTGGCGTAAGCTAGTAATGCCAGCCTATAAGATGCACCGGAAAGCTACTCCTAAGCCTATATGTTACATGGAGCTACGTGATGAACTAGAGAAACGCTATGACCATATCTCTATAGACTGGTTGGAAGGCGATGACCTGTTCGCTATGTTAGAGGCAAAGATACCTAACTCTGTAGTCGTGTCTATCGATAAAGATATGTATACATTACCGGACATAGAGTATCTAAGACCCCACACGATGGCCTTTCCTGCCTATACATCACGAGACTATGCAGACTACTACTGGTTATACCAAGTCCTTATAGGTGACTCTACGGATGGGTACAAAGGGCTATTAGGAACTGGTCCAAAGAAAGCAGAGAAGCTCCTATCAGAGTTTATGGAGATCGGTATTGATGACAATGGTCAGCAGACTCATGACTTCGACTTCGAGGGAGCATGGAACGCTGTAGTAAGCGCCTACAGAGAGAAGGGACAGATGAACTGGTTAGAGCAGGCTCAGATGGCTAGGATCTTAAGAGTGGGCGACTATGACAGTAAAAATAAACGTATACGCCTATTTAATCCTGATAAGGAGGAATGGCTACAACTGCCTATAAAGGGCTAACAGTGCAACACTTCCACAGCCCACGTATTGCGTGGGTTTCAGCGTGTAACGAAAAAAGTCCCATACAGAAGAGAGAAACTCGATTTTAAGAGTGATTTAGGTGACTGGTAGGACTTTATTATGTGGTCTGTACGCACTACTTAGCGTTTCCCTACGCCCTAATTTTCAACATATAGCAGAGACGTCCATGGCCTCTCTGCGCCCTAATTGACCCCGAGTGCTTAACGTCCTCGGGGTTTTTTATTCTAACAGTCTGAGGAGGCTATCAATGACAAAGATAATTGCATTTACAGGAAGTGCTGGCTCAGGCAAGGACCTGACAGCCGAGATTATGACTAAACAGATGATAACTAGAGATCCTAATGTCCGCATTAGAACGCTATCATTTGCCGCACCTATCAAACTGGCAGTAGCCTGCTTACTCGACTGTGATGTCGCAGATTTTGATAATCGTGAATTTAAAGAAGGATCACTACTCGATTCGTATGGATTAAAGACAAGTCCTCGCCAATTAATGCAACTACTCGGCGATGATTATGCCCGTCAGATGATCGACGATCAGATCTGGATAAAGCTGGCACAAAGGCGCTTTAACAGTGCTGTAGAGCAGAAAGCCGATTTTCTATTTATTACTGATTTAAGGTATGAGAATGAGGCCGATTGGGTCATAGAGAACGCAGGGACAATACTATACATAGATCGTCCAGATGCCGCCCCTATTGCCAGCCATGCCTCAGAAGCAGGCCTCTCTAGGCCTCCATGCTACGTTATAGACAATAGCCTCTCTATAGGACACCTAAGAATGGAGGTCTCACAGATGACCGCTATGCTACAGCGTCTACCTACACAGAGCATGGGCTTAGATGACGTTAGCCCAGAGGAGTGGGATAGAGTAGCTAGGCGGTGCAGGTATGGCTAGAGCCGCACCCAGTGCATGTGGTACCCCTATGTGTGCAGGTATGGCTACCACGGGTGCCCTATGTGAGCCTTGCAGGAAGGAGAAGGCCACTACCTATAGGGTATCCCCTGAGAGAGCTAAGCTAAACACGTTCTATCAGGGCCTCCAGTGGAGGTCCCTATCTAAGGCCTTCCGCAGGAGGTACCCACTGTGTGCCCACTGTATGTCACAAGGTATCACTAAGCCATGCGACATGGTGGATCATGTGACCCCTATACGTGTGGACTGGGAGCTACGATATACAGGCTCTAATCTTCAGGCTCTATGTAATGGATGTCACGCTATAAAGACGGCAAAAGATCGCCAATAATAAACAGTAACTTAATATTAACGCCCCACTGGGGCATCCTTTCAGGAGAGCAACAATGTCACAAACAAACAGAAACATATTGAAGATAATAGAGGCTAATAAGGCGGTACTTAACGATAGTGGTCAGGTCATACTGACATGGAATGGTGAGGTGCATAAAGGCCGCCTAAACACTAAAGGCTACATAAGAGCACGTATCACGGTAGACGGAGCTAGACTAGAGGTGCCTATGGGCCGCCTAGTGTGGACTATGCACACTGGTAGCCTCCCTGTAGACGGTATGCAGATAGACCACATGGACAGGGACAAAACTAACAACCATCCTACCAACCTAAGAGAAGTGACCCCACAGATCAATAACCTAAATAAGGTTATGAAAGGAAGCACTGAGTACAGGCTAATTAGTAAGAATGTATCAGGCTACAGGGTAGCGGCCACCCTGACGGGTTATGAGTACAGGCCTCCACATCGTAAGACCATAGCTGAGGCTCTTAAGGACTTAGAGCACTATCTCACACACATAGCACCTGACTGGTACGTGGCTGAGTACATGCGATGCGCTGAGAGCTAATATAAGCTCATTACAGCGACTCTATATTAATCAACATAATAACACTCCCCTATCAGTAGATCGGCTTAGAGGGCCTCATATAGGGGAGGGGGGCTATCCGATTGATGACAAACCTCTCTCTGGACAGCGCACCCCCCTTTACCTCTCGTAATGTCAGAACAAGACTTTTTTTTCCGGTCACAGAAATATCAATAAATAAGCAATAAACCCTGATTCTATCGGAACTTACCCGATAACTGAGGGATATCTAAGATAGACAAAAAAACAAGGTAAACAGGCGTAAGAGACGACCCTGAGACCCTTGGGGCCGCGAACGCCTCAGAGCTAATGCTCTTAATCTATTAGATATCCAAGTCGCTAGTTTGCGGACCTAGCCCAGCCCCGACCTCCTCACGGGGTGCCGAACTGTCTCCTCGGCCCAAAACCGCCCTAATTTATGTCTCGTCAGTGATGACCAGCCACGACCCATACCGAGTCCATCACGCGGCTCTAAGACTTAACGCCAACTATCTGAGGAGGTAACCAATGGCAGGAAGAAAACGCAAGCCGGAAGCCCTTAAGAAACTAGAGGGCACATTTAGGCAGGATAGGGCAGGCGACTCAATATCCCTACCAGCCGGAATACCCCCTAAGCCCGAATGGGCTACCCACGATCCGATAGCCTCCGAGCTATACAACCAAGTAGCTTCACAGTGCTACTCTATGGGTGTTGGTACTGGGGTTGATTCTCTCGGATTCGCTCTGTTAGCTGATCAACTCTCTATGTACTTACGCCTTAGAGCCTTGGTGTCTGCTGATGGTCCTATCATAGAGACCGAAGGCTCCAACGGACAAGTAAACCAGAAGCCTCACCCAGCCCTCGCACAGATGAACACGTCATACACAAACATTATTCGGTTAATGACTGAGTATGGTCTGACCGCCGCCGCTAGGACTAAAGTAGATGCCTCTAAGCCTATCGAGGTTGACAGCTTTGATAGTTTCCTTCAAGGGTAGTAGTCTACCTACTACTAGTAGTCCAATTTTAAAATAAATGAATAATAAGTAACTTTATGTTAAATAGTTGTTGTACTTTCTAAATGAGGCCCTATAATGGGAACCATCAAGACAACAACTACTTACTTAAAGGAATACGAAAATGGCTAAAGCGACTCACACTGGAACTTGTCAGATCTGCGGATGTAACCAGAAGCTACCTAACGGTCGCCTATCTAAGCATGGCTACACTACTCAGTGGGGATTCTTCTCAGGCGTATGTTCTGGAGCTTCTCACCTACCTTTCGAGCAGTCTACTAATCTTATCGAAGATATTGTAGCAACTGTTAAGCGGTCAGTCGTTCACCTTAAATCACAAAGAGCTGAACTACTAGAAATGACAGACTTTTGTAAAGTACAGATCAAATTTCACAACAGACGAGTAGGTACTACTGAGTATCACTGGGTGTCGGCACCTGCTGAAACTATGAGTATCTCAGGCTGGTCTGGATCAGAGTTAAAGTCCAGCTACACTGAAGCTCGCCCATACGGTTACTCAACTGAAACATTCAAGTGCGCCTATATCTACACGGGCCGAGAACGTGACGGGGATTATGAGAACAGACCTACTCTGGAAGAGTTAATCAAAAGAGCTAACGCTGAGTACGTAAAGAGCGTTATTGATCGCGATATAGCTCAGATGGAAAACTATATAGAATGGCAAGAAAAACGCCTAGCGGAATGGGTCGAGAAGCCTTTAACCCCTGTATCTAAATAAGGAGTCTGGGCGATGAATCTAAGATTAGCGACAGTAAACAACGCGATTCAAAAAATAGAACCGGATTGGCAACTTATAAAAGGCGAGGGGTACTTCTACTGGTGGCACCCCACGGACGATACCTGTTTAGAGCTTGAGACTATCCCTGTGTTCGCTTTGAATCACCAGACCCTAGATGCTTGGGTTTCAGACTTTGTTAACCGCCAATTCAACGAGTGCGGTCATGTACCTGAAGAATTTTAAAGATTAATAAGTAACTTTATATTAAATAGTTGTTGCACTTTCTAAATGAGGCCCTATAATGGGAACCATCAAGACAACAACTACTTACTTAAAGGAATACAGACATGAAAAATTTTGAGCGATACGACTTCATCACCAAAACAGCCACTATAGACGGGCAGTGCAAGACCAATAAAGAAGCAATGATGTTTCATTACTTCAATGTGAACGGTCTAGTCAAACGTAAGCATGAGAACGACCTAGCAATAGCCGCGCTAGTAGACGCTGGTGTAGTTAGAAGCGGTTGGCACCTAGCCTACGGTACCTTCAGTGACTACGAAGAGAATTCTATAATAAGACTAGCAGGACTGAAAAGAGTAGGCAGTGTTGCCTGTAGGGTAGCAATTAACATGATGGAAGATCACTGTGCTAATCAAGAATCTAAGATCCTAGAAGCTCAGGCGGCTTAATTAAACTCCCAGCCCCTTCAGGGGCGTAGAGACTGAGGAGTCTAAAATGAAAAATATAACAGACAAAAGCAGACAATTCCTACGCGACCTTAATGCTGTAATTGTTAAGATTGAAGATGCCGGAATGTATTCAGGAGTTATGGTGACGCTTTCAGATGGAAAGAAAGGTGTTGGTTACTATCCTGCTTGGAAGCCGCTAGACCTCAACATCCATAGTTTTAATCAAACACCAGCCCCTTCGGGGGCTTTCAAAGTCCAGTAACTAACTAATAAGGAATACATTATGAAGGAAAGAATAAACTACGTATGGTGTGATACTGCACGACGCTATGTAGCGCCTGCGCCTGCGCCTAAAGTCGAACCAAAGAAGAAGCCAGCGCCTAATAAACCCAAGGCCGCTAAGTAAGTCAATCATAGGAGACAACTATGTCACAACACGACTCTACGGGCTGGGCCTATGCGGAGCGTGTTGTGTCTGGTGAGCAACCAGCCGCTAAACCTCTGCTCTATGCTTGTACCCGTGCGATAGAGGATCGCAAAAAATACACAGGCAGGGAGTCTAAATTCTATTATGATTCTGATGCCGCAAATAGGGTGATAAAGTTCTTCGGATTCTTGAATCATCTTAAAGGCCCCTTAGCTAACACACCGCTAGAGCTTGCTGATTGGCAGATATTTATTGTCTCCCAGCTATATGGCTGGATGAGATCATCTGACGGCTATCGTCGTTTTCGTTCCGCTTATGTCGAAGTACCCCGAAAGTCTGGTAAGTCTACGTTCTGTTCTGGTTTAGCCCTTTACGGATTAATAGCTGATTCTGAGAATTCTGCCGAAATTTATAGCGCGGCCACGACTCGAGATCAAGCACGTATCGTACATGGGGACGCCTCCCAGATGGTTCGTAAGTCACCCCAACTATCACAGCATTTAAAAGTACACAGATCGGTAATTCTACATGAGGCTTCTGGTTCTAAGTTTGTTCCTCTGAGTTCTGATGCTGGATCGCTAGAGGGGCTTAGTCCCAGCTTTTCTGTAGTTGATGAGCTACATTGTCATCTCCGTGATGACGTATGGCAGGTCCTAAATGTAGCCTCTGGCGCGAGGGCACAGCCGATCATCTTCGCTATCACTACAGCAGGGACGAATCGGGAGGGAATCTGTTACGAGATACGCGAATACTGTATGAAAGTTATCGATCCACACCTAGACGTAGAGGACGATACGTTCTTCGCGGCCATATGGACAATAGACGAGGGCGACGATTGGAAAGACCCCGAAGTCTGGAAGAAAGCTAATCCTAGCTATGGTATATCTGTATTCCCTGATGATCTCGAGCGCATGGCTAGACAGGCTATGGAGTCCCCAAGTGCTGAGACCAACTTTAGAACTAAACGTCTGAATCAATGGATGTCTAGCTCCTCAGCTTGGCTAACGTCACAAGATTGGGAGGCTACAGCAGGCGAGAGGCCACCTATAGAACACTTCAAGGGCAAGCCCTGCTACATAGGCCTCGACCTAGCTAGTGTATCTGACTTCGCGTCGTGCGCCTTACTGTTCGTAGAGGACGGGAAGCTCTACCCATATATACAGCACTACCTACCCGAAGATACTGTCAATAATGCGACGGGTTATATCGGTGCTAAGTACCGCGAGTGGAACGATGCAGGCTTCATAAAGACTACGGAAGGGAACATCACAGACCTAAGCTATATCGAGGCTGATATCGAGAAAGCTATGGGCTTATATAACGTCCGAGAGATTGCCTATGATGCCTACGGTGCCACACAGCTATCAGCCTCATTGATAGAGAAGGGCGCTCCGATGGTTAAGTTCAATCAGGGCATTATGGCTATGTCAGACCCTTCCAAGGAATTAGAGAAGGCGGTCAAGGCTAAAACCCTCATACATGGGAGTGACCCTGTGCTGTCTTGGATGTTGTCTAACTGCGTACTTTTTATAGACCCGAACGATAATATAAAGGTGAAAAAGCAGGGCGATAAAAATAAAATTGATGGTGTTATAGCCTTGATTATGGCCCTTGGTCGTCTAAAAGTTAATGGAGGTCTTGTTAAAGACATCTACAAAAAGCGAGGTATCAGAACCTTATAAAACAAAAACACAGGAGGCCATTATGGCCCTATTCAACTGGGGTAGAACCCAAGAGAAAGCGGCACCCATTAGCCTACCATTTAACAGCGCCGCGCTATCTGACTTCTTCGGGAGTGTCTCAGGTAGTACGAAGTCTGTTACTAACGAGCAGGCTATGCGGCTTAACACAGTGTACTCCTGTGTGAAAGTACTCTCGGACACTATGGCGACACTTCCTTGTCATCTATACCGAGACACTGCCGCCGGTAAGGAACTACACTACTCGGCTCCTCTACACAATCTAATGCTAAACAGCCCCAACGACTACCAGACGGGCGCTGAGTTCTTCAGCTACGTTATGGTTAACTTATGCCTATCCGGTAACTTCTACGGATACATTAATAAGACTAGCTCGGGTAAAGTTGTCGAGATCCTACCGTTAAAGACTGAAAACGTATCAGTACAGCAGGATTCACAGTACAACGTAGTCTATGTGGTCACTTTCGATAATGGGAAGCAAGACGTATTAAGCTCCGACCAGATCCTACATATCCGTGGTATGTCTCTGGATGGGGTGACTGGTATATCACCTATACAGTATAACGCTAATTCTATTGGTGCTGGTATTGACGCAAGGAACTACGCGGCGAATGTCTTTACTAATGATGCAACCCCTAGAGGAGTTCTACACACTGATGGCATTTTAGACGACGATTCGTTCGAGAATATCAAACAGTCTTGGAATGCTTCACATGGTGGTGTCTCTAACTCTCATAAGGTGGCGATCCTAGAACAGGGGCTGAAGTTCTCACCTGTATCAATGACACCGGTAGATGTACAGCTTTTAGATATGCGTAAGTACACACGATCTGAGATATGTGCAATGTTCCGAGTTCCCCCACACATGATCGGTGACTTGGACCGCGCCACGTTCTCTAACATTGAGCACCAAGATCTAGCATTCTATAAAGCTACGATCTTACCGTATCTGATGTTAATAGAAGCCCGTTTAAATAAAGCATTATTAAATGTTAATACTCAGTGCTTTAAGTTCGACACATCTAACCTACTACGTACCGATATGGCTACTAGAGTAGATACATACAACACCCTTATAACTGCTGGCGTTATGAATCCTAATGAGGCTCGAATGGAGCTAGGATACAACCCACGAGAAGGCGGTGACGAGTATGTCTCTCAGTCTAACAACCTTACATTCGGTGACACAGAGCAACCAGAACCACAGGAGCCAACCGATGACGAAGCCTAGCGGTATGTGTTGCACCGACGGCACTATATGTGAGCCATGCGGTACTGACACTATTCAAAGACTAGACGTAACCTTCGACGCTAAGAGCTTCTCTGCTGATGCAGAGGATACTCGCAAGTTCTCAGGTTATGCCAATACGTTCGACCACTTAGACCGCGCCGGTGACATCACTATGCGTGGAGCCTTTCTTAAGTCTATTCAGAAGCACCTAACCGCTGGCACTACGCCGAAGATGTTAGCTCACCATGACGTTACCCGACCTATTGGCGTCTGGGAAGTTATGGTAGAAGACGAGAAGGGTCTGTATGTCGAGGGTAGATTAACGAAGGGCGTCCGAGATGCCGACGAAGCCTACGCACTGCTGAAGGATGGTGCTTTGGATTCCATGTCTATCGGATACCGTGTCGTGCGTGAGGAATACGATCGCAAATCAGGTGCTAACTTACTTCATGAAGTAGACCTGCACGAAATAAGTTTGGTAGCAATACCAGCGAACCAAGAGTCTGTCATAACTGCCATTAAAAGCGGTTACGACGTTCGATCACTCGAGAAAAGTCTGCGCGATGCAGGTTTATCACGACGTGAGGCGAAGGCCGTTCTAGCGAAGGGTCTTAGTGGATTGGAATCTGAGCGTGATGCTTCAGCCCATGACTCTACAAAACTAGCAAAGGCGGAGGCTCAATCTGAGCTAAAGCGAATGCTTAAAATCTTAGGAAAGTAATATGACTGAAGAAGTAAAAGCTGTAGACGAACTAGTAGAAGAGATTAAGTCCGAAGAGGTGGCTGTAGAGGTAGTTGAAGTCGAAGCCGAGATTAAATCTGACGCACCTGAATCTATTGAAGTCGAAGCATCAATCGAAGACGAAGACGTAACACTTAAGCACGTAGCTGACGCACTAGAAGCTAAGTCCATAGAGACTGAAGCTCAAATTGAAACTAAAGCATCAACCGCCGCCCTTGAAGCAGTTAAGTCTGAATCTGAAGCACAAATTAAATCACTCAATGAGAAACTAGAAGTCCTCGAAGCTAAAAGCTCTCGACCGACTCTCTCCACTAAATCTGTTAAGGAAACTAATACTATGGAAAATAAAGATCTTTTGGGCACTTTCGCTCGTAAAGGCGTTGAAGGACTTCGAGCTAAAGCCGCTGACGTTCAAATCTCAGTAGACGCACAAGGTGGATTCGCTCTACCTACAGAAGTAGCGTCTTCTATCATTGCACTACAACACGAGCGTAGCCCTATCCGTAGCCTAGTAGGTGGTATCTCTACTTCTACTACTGACTACAGCCAGCTAGTATCTATCGGCGGAGCCGCTTCAGGCTGGGTCGGTGAGACTGCCGCACGAGCTAACACTGGTTCGCCAGAGCTTGCTAAGATCAGTGCTGTCTTTGGTGAAGTGTTCGCTTCGCCAAAAGCGTATCAGCACGTCCTAGAAGACTCCATGTTCAATGTTGAAGCATGGTTATCTGCTGAAGTCGCTCGTGAGTTCTCTGAGCAAGAAAACAAAGCATTCTTGGACGGAAACGGAACCAACAAGCCTGTTGGAATCTTGAACGGTCTAGACACTACTGCCGCTTATACTGCTGGCGATGCTACTCGTGCTTTCGGTAAGTATCAGGTAATCAAATCAGGCGAAGCCGCTTCTTTAGGCGCTACTTCTGATGCAGTTATCAACTTGCTACGTTCTGTTGTCTTGAACACTAAGACTGGCTACCTAGCTGGCTCTAAGTTTATGATGAACCGAGCTACTCACAACGTTTTGGTAGATCTTAAGACTACTGACGGAGAGTACTTCCTACAGCGCAACATCACTGAAGCCGCCGCTTCACGTATCTTCGGATTCGAGATTGTTATCAATGATGACATGGCTGACATTGGTGCTGGCAACATGCCCGTTATCTTCGGTGATTTTGGTGCTGGTTATCAGGTTGTCGATCGTGTTGGTGTAAGCATGTTACGTGACCCGTACAGTGCTCACGGTGCTGTATCTTTCTACACTCGTAAGCGTGTGGGTTCTATGTTGTTAAACACTGAAGCTCTCAAGGTCATTGCTGTAGGAGCATAAGTCTAGAGTACAGTAACACATAGTTAAGTAACACAAGAGTCGGCCCCTATGGGGTCGGCTTTCCATATTTTAAGTATTTAAGAGGTCTTAAATGTCATACGCTCTAAAACAATTCACAGCCCCAAGCCTCACGGTCTCTTATGACTCGGACGCTCTTAAGTTCGAGACTCGTGGGAACCGTACAGGAATTTTCCAAACTAACTGCAACAGTGGCGATACCGTCAAGTTGCAAGCAAGAATCAGCTCCGACTTCAATTGGATAGATGTGCTCACTGTGTCAGACGCTGATGCGCAACAGGAAGTAGTCATGTCGCCAGAGTTTCGAGTCGTGGTAACTAATACAAGTGGCCTAGAAGTTCTAGCCGCTATGCACGTCTAGGAGACCATTATGTCTATAGAAGTGAACAATACAGGCATGGTACCTGATGCATCTCCAAGTAAGGCCGATATAGATGCACTAGGTATTTCAGCTGGAACACTTAACGGCTATGCAATCGCGGTTGTTGATGAAGTCCCAACATCTCCAGTGGCAAATACAATTTATTTAGTGGAGGAGTAGCATGTACGAGACTTACCCAACTATCGCTGAATACGAATACGTTGAAATTGATGATA
>Ga0307994_1000462_pt1 | contig 28400 bp, 26 predicted proteins | sample EllFjometagen261_FD_203171 | JGI IMG/M metagenome (GOLD analysis project Ga0307994, IMG submission 203171) | Marine microbial communities from Ellis Fjord, Antarctic Ocean - #261 | ecosystem: Environmental > Aquatic > Marine > Unclassified | place: Southern Ocean | collected 2014-11-02 | reverse complement strand
TGCAGGGGAAGTAGTGAAGAACTAAGGGACATTAATAATAGTAAAGCAACACTCGAAAGGATATTTCCATAAATTATGAAGTTATCAGTGCTCCTTGTGGCTCTCCACCCACATTAAATTACTCAATGGCTCAATAATTTTCTAGTGTGATAACCTCATCCGATACAGCTACCCTGAAATAGAATTATAGGAACCGCAATGAAACAACTTCTAGCCACTATGGTAATCGCACTGTTGTGCAGTTCCGCCAACAGCCAGAATACCAGCGCACTGCAACAGGCCATGACCAACTCCAGTAGACCTGCTCAAGACAAAGCACGAGACCCAATTCGTAAAGCCCCCGAGATCTTACAATTTATGGGAGTGAAAGAGGGAGACACAGTTCTGGACGTGATTGCGATGGGCGGTTGGTACACTGAAGTGCTTTCCTACGCAGTAGGCGAAAACGGCAAAGTGTATATGCAAAATAACCCCATCCCACTCACACAAAGAAGTGCAGATGAAAGGAATGAACGTTTGAGTCGGCTCTCCAATGTCGAAAATTGGATAGGAGCAATTACCGACATTCCTCCAAATTCAATTGATTTCACAATGACTGCTTTGAATTTTCATGATGTCTACAATCGCTCTGCAGATGATGCTGACACCATGCTTAAAGACATCCTTGGTGCTTTGAAACCCGGTGGAATCTTAGCTGTATTGGATCATGAAGGTAATGAAGGTGCGGACAATCCAACGCTTCATCGAGTAGCTTTTGAGGATGCGGTTAAAGCTGCCTTAAATGCTGGATTCGTGCTGGTGGGCACAAGCGATCTTCTCGAAAACCCAGATGACGATCATACACTGGGACCATTTGATCCAAGCCTGGAAAGGCGTACGGATCGCTTAGTACTTAAATTAGAGAAGCCTAGATAGAACTTTTCTTCTTGGTCAGCGTTATGCTTATGGTTTGTTCTCCTATTGAACTTACGCCTTAATCCATAGCGCGCTTCTTAGCACACTTCTTAGCACACTCTGATTTCGTAGTTTTAACCCTCTGATTTAAATAATAAATCGGTCACGCAGTCTACTGAAAATTCTCGTGTCGGTAGTTCGACTCATTGCGCCAGCAATTTGCAACGAGCGAAGCCCGCAGGGGACAAACAGCCCTTAGACTGTTTGTATTCTTGCGCCCCGAGTCGCGCTGTTAATTGCCTGTCTCACGGCTACACTTTTTACAACCTTAGGTTGTTAAGTTGTTAAGTTGTTAGTGTCCCCTGCACTGGTATGAGTTGCCGCTACCGTTTGCTCTTGCGAATATAATTTAAAATTGAAACGGGAACGACTTTTCTAACCGGAAAGCCTTCGATCTCTTTCCGGTTGATGATATGGTTTAAACGGCTTTCAATGGCGCATAAATTTTTAAAATCGCCCATTGCCACAAACGATATGGCTTCCCCTGTCGCACCAGCACGACCGGTTCGGCCAATGCGGTGAATGTATTCTTCCGGTTTAAAGGGCAGGTCATAATTAACAACGCGACTCAGCTCATCAATATCTATGCCGCGGGCGGCAACGCCTGTGGCAACTAGGTATTTTAGTTTTCCAGATTTAAAATCAGCCAAAATCTTTTCACGCATGGCTTGGCTTTTATCACCGTGAATGGCATCTGCCTCAATACCGCGTTTTGCAAGTTGCGCCACCAGTTTGGCAGCAGAGTGTTTCTTCTCGATAAAAATTAACGCCTGATCCCACTTCTGCTCGTTAATTAAATGACTCAGCAAGGCAGACTTAGTGTCTTTATCTACGGTGATTAACCACTGCTCAATATTGGGTGCCGTTGTGGCTTTTGGTGAAATCGATATCTCAACAGCGGGCCGACCCATTTTGCTGGCTGAAAAATAATTGGCAAAGATGCGAACGCTATTGTTCACGGTAGCCGAGAACAATAGGTTTTGACGCTCTGCAGGTAAGCGCTCAATGATCTTCTTGATATCGTCACCAAAACCCATATCCACCATTCGGTCTGCTTCATCTAACACCAGCACTTCAAGCTCATCAAAATGCAGCGCACGCTGATGAGCCAAATCCAGCAATCTGCCCGGGGTAGCCACTAAAATATCAATACCTTTAATTAAACGCTGCTGTTGTGGTTCGCTATCAACACCGCCATAAACAGCCATAGAACTTAGGTTTACATGCTTGCTGTACTCAACAACATTCGCAGCAACCTGCACCGCTAATTCACGTGTAGGAGTCAGGATAAGGGCGCGTATACGTTTGCCTCGCAAGCAACGCTCTTTGTTAAATAAGGTTAATAGCGGCAGGACAAAAGCGGCGGTTTTACCTGTCCCCGTTTGAGCGGTGGCAATGAGGTCTTTACCAGAAATAATGACGGGGATGGCTTGTTTCTGAATCGGGGTAGGAGTTGTATAACCCAACTCTTCAATCGCTTGTACAATAGGATTACATAATCCAAGTTTTAAAAATGGCATAGAAGCTCGTAGATTGTCGTAGGGGAAGCAGTGCTCATTATAGCAGCAAGGGGTTTCGGAGAGTTGGTTAATCAAGGGGCAGAATAAAGCGACAGTAGTTTTAGGGTACATTGACTAGACATTCATAGCACACTTCTTAGCACACCCTGGTTTGACAGTTTTAATTCATTGATTCAAGTAGAGACCCGGTCACGCTGTCTACTGAAAACCCTCGTGCCGGTGGTTCGACTCACTGCGCCAGCAGTTTGCAACGAGCGCGAAGCCCGGTGGAGACACACAGCCCTACCCCTGTTTGGACTATTGACTCGCCCGTCCTGACCTCGAGCTGCTCCCTTTTAATATTATTGCATCCCTGCGAAGCGATCGTTAATGATTGATGAAGCTTCATTCATGATTCGATCCATAAGTTCTTGCACCGAAGGGATGTCATTGATCAAGCCGGCGACCATGCCGCAGGACCAAGCTCCACGATCAACCTCTCCGTCCAGCATCACTTTTGGATAGACGCCGGCTACCTCAGATGCAATATCCTCAAACTTGATGTCCTTTCCTAATGCTGCTTCTTTTTCCAGCAATCGTTCTACGGCAGCATTGGTAAGCACGCGCTCGGTATTGCGTAGTGGTCGCATGACCAATCGCGTGTCAAGTTCTGTCGCTGCAAGCAATGCCTGTTTCACATTGTCATGCACCGGTGCTTCTTTGGTGGCTATAAAGCGCGTGCCCATGTTCATGCCTTCGGCGCCCATTGCCAACGACGCAACCAAGGACCGACCGTCGGCCATACCGCCGGATGAAACGAAAGGTAATTCTAGTTCATCGGCAGCACGGGGCAGTAATATAAAATTGGGAATATCATCTTCACCGGGGTGGCCGCCGCACTCAAAACCATCGACAGAAACGGCATCGCAGCCAATGTCTTGCGCCTTTAGGGCGTGCCTAACTGAGGTGCATTTGTGAATAACCTTAATGTTGTTCTCCTTCAATATGGGCAACCACTTTTTGGGGTTATTCCCTGCAGTCTCAACAACCTTAATCCCCTTGCTTATGAGTACATCAACGAGCCCGGGATAGTCAGGTGGAGTGAGCGATGGCAGGAAGGTAAGGTTCACGCCAAAAGGTTTATCGGTGAGCGCCTTGCATTTGTCTATTTCATTAGCAAGCTTCTCGGGAGTGCCTTGGGTTAAAGCGGTAATTATTCCCAGACCACCTGCATTGGATACCGCTGCTGCTAATTCAGCGAAGCCCACATAATGCATTCCGCCTTGTATGATCGGATGCTCGATACCCAACAATTTAGTTATTTTAGTTTCCATAGTTTTCTAAACCTGCCCTTTGGTGTTTTTGTTTGTCTTGCTGTGTGTATGTCGATTATTCGGTTTGCAGCGGTACCGGCAAAAAGACCCGTCGTAGAACAGTTGGGGTCTCAGCCATTTACTTGCCGCGCTATTCTGCTTGACGCACTACATTAGCGTCAACTAACTCATTGCTTTCACTCTTGCTATAACCCAGCTCGAGAAGTATCTCCAAGCTATGCTGCCCTAACTTAGGTGCCGGCAATCTAAGAGTACTTTGTGTTAATTGAAATTGTGCGGCAGGAATAGCTTGACGTACCTCGCCAAAGCCCTCGATATTCTGCCGGTTGACTGTGCCGCCCTCCACTAGCTGAGGATGGTCTAATAGCTCCTGTCTGCTTAGTACCGGAGCGCATGGCACATCTTGAGCATCCAGTATTTGCAGCAATTCTTGGGTGCTGTGTTTTGATAATTCGGCACCGGCTATTTCTCGTCTCACTGCTATATTTTGACGGCGGGCAATCGCTGTAGCGAAGCGCTCGTCAGTGATGAGTTCCAGGCGCTGGACTGCGTTACAAAAGCCTTCCCATTCCTTGTCAGAGACGGTACTCATGGTGATATAACCATCACTGCTCTCATAGATTAGATCGATTGAGGAAAATGACTTTTTGTGATCTGCCTCCTTCTCGGCGAAGGTTAGTCCGCTCATTCCCTCTGGCCAAAAGAAGGCCACAGTCGCATCCAGCATGGACAGTTTGATGTGCTGGCCTTCGCCCTTCCTTTCTCGATGAAACAGTGCGCTTGAAATGGCTTGAGCTGCGGTCAAGGCAGAAATTTTGTCGGCGATGATAATGCGGAACATACCCGGCCGGCCTGTTTCTCGGTTTGCTTGAATGTCTGCAGCACCAGAAAGCCCCTGAATAATTGGATCATAAACCCGCTTGTGGGCGTAGGGACCTTTTTCCCCAAAGCCACTAATGGAAACAAAAATAATGCGTTGGTTGCGCTTTCTAACTACTTCTTCACCGAAACCCATTCGCTCTATAGCCCCGGGACGAAAATTCTGCAGCAGAACGTCTGCACCTTCTATGAGCTTCCACAGCACTTGCTTGCCGGCAGCGCTTTTCAGATCTATCGCGAGTGATTTCTTGTTACGGTTACAGGAGTAAAAAGTTGGAGTTACATCGTTGTGTTGCTCGCCCAAGAACCTCAACTGCTCGCCATGAGTTGGTTCGACCTTGATGACGTCGGCACCCTGATCGCCTAACATCATGGCGGCCACTGGTCCCGAGACCATACTGGTTAAATCTAGTACTTTAATACCCTGTAAAGGTCCCATGGGTTTCACCTTTTTATTTGTAACTGTTGATCTATAACTGTTGAGTATTTTGCGCCTTCGCTGCTTGATACCCTTCTCTTTCAAGCAGCCTTTTCAAATAGCTTTTCAAGTTATCGGACAGGTGAATGCCACAGGACTGCGCCCAGACAAGGCAGGTCGTCAGAAAAATATCAGAAATTCCAAACTTGTTATTCACTAAAAACTCATTATCACGCAGGTGCATATCCGCGACGGCGACTTGTTTTTGAAAATACTCTTTAGCCGCGGCGATCGCGTTAGGTGCTTCTCCGTAGATGGCCGCCAGTGCTTCGTGGCGGCGCAAGATATACAGACTCGTCTCGTCCAGTTCACCGTAAATGAAACTAAGCCATTCATCTTCCTTCGCCTGCTCTTCAATAGAAGCCGGCGGCGCAATTGTGGCCGTTGTTCCATAACGATTAACCAGGTAGCGACTAATCGCGACGCTTTCCGATAACTGCAAACTACCATCTTTAAGGAAAGGGATCTTTTGCTTGGGATTCAACTGTGTATAGCTTTCGGTTTGAGTTTCACCGGTTCTTGGTCCGATAGGCTTCAGCGTATAATTCAAGCCAAGCTCCTCCGCAGCCCAAATGGGCCGGATTGTGCGACTGGTGCCGGCACCCCAAAGAATGATGTGTGACTTGTTCATAAACCCTAGCTTGGTATTTACTCATTATTAGGAATCTTACAACGTCAGAAGAAACTCACCACATTGTACCCCAATCCATAGCTTAGTGATTCCACCAGGCTAGGTCTGAGTATGCGCGCAAGTCCAATTCGTGGGTCCAGACGGAACGGTGTTGCTGATGTAGATGCAGGTAAGTCTCTGCAATTTTTTCTGGCAACATTAAGCCATCATGTTCCATGCCTTTGTCTTGCCGCAATTGCTGAAATTTTTCAGCACCCATCATTTTCCCTAGCGTGTCTGGCGCATCAACAGAGCCATCAATGACGATGTGCGCCACATGAATACCTTTGCTGGCATATTCTGCATTCAATGACTGGCAAAGCATACGGCGTCCAGCCATAGCCGAGGCATGGGAATGTTGTTGAGCATTGCCACGAACAGCGGCAGTGGATGAAGTGACCAGCAACGTACCTTTGCCGCGTTTTTCCATGAGTGGAAACAGTGTGGATGCAGTTCTGAACACAGCGAACGTCGCCATCCTCCAACCCAGTTCAAACACTTTGTATGAAGTGTCTTGCAACGAACGATTGCCGACTTGCGCACCAAGATTAAAGACTACCACTTCTATCGGTCCGATCTCCGCTTCTACCGTCGTTATACATTCTTCAATACTGTCTTCATCCACAGCATTCAGCAGGAACCCAGACGCCTGGCCGCCATCTTCGTGTATCTGCGAAACCAGTTTATTCAGGCCGTCTTCATCACTGCGTCGACACAGCACGGCGTGATACCCCTGCCGAGCGAAGCGTTTGCCCACCGTGCCGCCAATTCCAGCACCCGCGCCGATAACTAAACAAACTGGTTTCATAGCCAACTCCTTAATTTGGTCTTTCTACTTTTCTCTTGCCTAACTACAAATGCTTCACTCAGGACGCCGTTTTTCTATCAAGATCTTTCCAATGACGGTGACCATTGCCGGGGGTTCGAGTTAGCTGAATCCAATATTCAGCAATAGCAATATTGATGATCATTCCAAGGACCATACAAGTCGCAAACATGATTTCCACGCCTAAGCCCGTTAATGGAGCGACGGTTACCAGCAACACGCGTTGAGTCGCCCCACCCAACATCAGCGCGAAGCTACGAATCATCCACTGCCTGTGTGCAGCAAAGTTACGTGCTCGTATATTGCTGTAAGCTTTGTACAGGCAAAATAGCGTGTAAGGCCCGATAATTGCGTTTATACCGGTTTGTAGCAGCCCAAATTCCTGGTGACCTGTAAAAGGCCAGACAATGCCGAAGAAAGCGCCAGTGAACCCTGCCACCGACGCACTTATTAACCACGCTCTTCCAGTCCAGCGATGGAAGCCAATAAATCGTTTACGGATACTCAGCATAAATTGGAACGGGGCGAAAGCGTAAACTATAAACCCAAACACTAGATGAGTTCCTGCCACGAAATAGTGCTGAATTTAACGAATACCAAATTCATTCATTCCCTCTCCCGGGTTAGCTACCTCTTGCGAGAAGGCAGCACTCATAAAGCCAACGCGGCCAAACAAGGAGCTAAGACCTACAAAAAGCAGAAGCAATACCATAGGCCAGGCAATAATATTCAACGCTTTGCGCATTTTTCGGCGCTAAGGTGAATTAAACATGTCTTGGCCACTGCCAGACGCCATCTCTGCTGCGGATAGTTCAACCATAAAATTTCCTAGTCTGACTAGATACCTAATCAGAGGTCGCTGATACCAGGTTAGAGACTTGCCTATTACAAGTCACCAGCCTAAAAAACCCTCTAAGCTACAATAAAATTTATTGGAGTCGACGCGGCATCCGTGACCCAGTGACATGAACTTCGCCCCATTTTGCCATCGCTTTAACCACTGGCAGGAGGCCCTCACCTGCGTCGGTAAGGAAATATTCGTACCGTAGTGGATTATTTTGATAAGGGGTTCTGCGGATCAGCTTATTTTCCAATAGCATTTTTAAACGACTGGCCAATATGCTGCTCACAATATGGGGTCAGGGTAAATATACAGTACTTTTCAACGCCTATTACTCAAAATTCATAGTGCACTTTTTATTAGCACACTCTATTTTTAACCATTTAACTCGTTGATTTAATTTATTAGTCGGTCACGCAGTCTAGTGAAAATCCTCGTGTCGGTGGTTCGATTCCGTCCCTGAACGCCATACATAAAAAAGCCCAGCACAAGCTGGGCCTTTTTATGTATGGCGTTCAGGATAAAAAAAAGTACCGTATTGTTACTCTAGCCTACCTTTTTATCCATTCGATTTAGAAGTCGACGCGAGCCAACGCAATGCCACTTTCTCCAGCTACCGCGTAGAGCAGATAAACTACTCGGTCTTCGACGTAGAGAGCTGGATCACGCAATTGGTTCACTTGACCATATGCTGTACTTCGTACCGAGGGTTCAATCGGAGCATTGGCACCTTCCCATTCGAATTCAGGACTGAGTAAAACTACTTCCTCAGATTCTTCCCATTCCATCCAGTCTGAACTGATATCGATTGTACTCAGCAGGATGCTTTCTGGTGCGTCACCTACGCGGGTCCAGAAGACATAAAGATGGTCACCCCGCACGATTACTGCGGAATGGCGCATATTGGATGCAAATAGCCGAGGCCCTTCCTGGAAGTTGGTGAAACCATCTTCTGATCGATAAAACTGGCCGGGCATCGCTAAAACGTAAGTCATGTCATCGTGTTCGAAGGCTCGCATATAGGTGCGACCGAGGTTTTCTTCCCGGGCTACAAAATCGATGCCATTTTTAGAAGTGGCTACCCGTGAGTGCTGAAAAGCAGGTCCTTCTAAACCGTGATAGTACATAACGATCTGTTGGTTTTCATCATCAACATGGACGTCGGGAGAGGCTATGTGGGGCAGAGTAAACTCAAGCGCAAGATCATGCGAAACAGGAGAACCTAATCCGGAAACCCCGCTGCGAGCAGCGGTCAGTTCAGCAAGTAGCTCGTCAGAAATTGGAGGTGGGGTAGGTGCAAAGTAAGAATCCTCAATCTGGAGGCTGCCAGGGGCGTGAATTTGCCAAGGACCGGTAAGTTCATCTGCATAGGCTAGGCGAATATAAAGTCCTTTGTGATCGGCAAAGTAGACATAGTATTTGCCCAGAGGATTTTCTATCCAATCTGGCACTCGAATTAGAGAAGGTCCCTGGATATTCTCGCCAGTACTGGGGTGAATGCCTGGACCAATAATAGGTTTGTTTGCGAGTCTGGTAATTGAAACAGCACTTAAGTCAGGCTGTTGGCCGTAAGTAAAATTCGCCATAAAGAGACCAACAAAGAGAAAACAGAAGAGTTTCCGGATATGTACCAAGTTGCACATCATATTAGTTCTCTAGCTATTACTATTGTGAGCTAAGGATAGGAGGGAAAGCCCAAAATGTCTACAGCTACCCGTTGTAGGAAGGAAGATGAGCAGCGATCCTATAGGCAGCATCATCTAAGCGGGTCCCTGCTACGAGCATTCCAAGTCGACCGCTGAGCGGTTCTTGGTCCGTTAGGCTTCAGCGTATAACTCAAGCCTAGCCCTTCCGCAACTCAGATGGGCTGGATTGTGCGACTGGTGCCGACACCCCAAAAAATGATGTGTGACTTGTTCATAAACCCTAGCTTGGTATTTACTAATTATTAGGCATCTTACAACGTCATAAGAATCTCATCACATTGCATCCCAATCCATAGTTTAGTGATTCCACCAAGCTGGGTCTGAGTAAGCGCGCAAGTCCAATTCGTGAGTCCAGACGGAACGGTTTTGCTGATGTAGATGCAGGTAAGTCTCTGCAATTTTTTCTGGCAACATCAAGCCATCATGCCCCATGCCTTTCTCTTCTCTTAGCTGCTGAAATTTTTTAGCGCCCAGTATTTCCCCTAACGTATCAGGAGCATCAACAGACCCATCTATAACCACGTGTGCCACATGAATGCCTTTGCTTACGTATTCCGCATTCAATGATTGACAGAGCCTACGCTGTCCGCCAATAGCCGCGGCATGGCAATGTTGTTGAGCATTACCGCGAACAGCGGCAGTGGGTGCAGTTCTGAACAAAGCGAACGTTGACATCCTCCAACCCAGTTCGAGCACTTTGTCTGAAGTGTCTTGCAGAGAACGATTGCCGACTTGCGCACCAAGATTAAAGACTACCACTTCTATCGGCCCGATCTCCGACTCTACTGCCGTTATACAGTCTTCAATACTGCCTTCGTTCATTGCGTTTAAAAGAAACCCCGATGCTTCTCCACCGTCTTCCTTAATCTGCGAAACCAGCTTAGCTAGACCTTTTTCATTGCTGCGTCGACACAGTACAGCGTGATAGTCCTCCTAGGCGAAGCGCTTGCCCACACTGCCGCCAATTCCTGCACCTGCGCCCATAACCAAACAAACAGGTTTCATGGCTAACTTTTTTAACTTATGATTTAAATACGTAATCGGTCATGTTGCCTACTAAAAATCCACGCGCAGCTAACTCTGCTATCTACATCACCAACATACAGGCTGAGCCCGATTTACTCTTGATATCTATTAGCTTCTATAAAAATAGATAAAAAAACAGGGACGCGTTAGAATTTTGGAGGCAAAATCAAGACTCACTCAGACAAAGATATCGGTGCACATTAATGCCTAAGCCTAGGAAACCCTCTATTTCACAGAGTCTATTGGTGTTGATTTTTGTGGCTATTACGACGCTTTCGTATCCGCTAACAGCAGCTGAAACTGACGATGGCAATTGGCGCATTGTGAATTATTGGTCTGAATGGTGCGCGCCTTGCCGAGTAGAGATTCCCATGTTCAATGAACTGAGTGTGCGCTTGGCCAATAGCCAGGTAATAATTGTGGGCGTGAACTTCGATGAAGACCCCAGAGAGTTAACGCTTGAGATTGCCGATGAGATGGGCATCGAATTTACTGTGTTAAGCCAGGAAACGGTGGATCTGTTAGGGATGAAACCCCCCGATGTTCTGCCTACCACTTATCTATTGTCGCCCTCGAATGAAGTCATGGCGAAACTAATAGGCATGCAAAGCGAACAGGATATACTTGACGCATTATCACTTCAGGGACTTACCCCACTTACCGACTAAGAAATTATTAGAACCAGATGGAACATAGCGGCATGATTAGACCGATCGGTTCTCCAAATACAGCTCTGCTTGTCTTCCTCTTTGCATGGAGCTTTGGCTTTGCCTCGGGCGCGGCCGGACAAGGACGGTTAGAGCACTTGCCATCACCCGCTCCGAGTAATAGCAGCCTGTCCCGTGTTGTCGCCAATGAATCTGGAGAAATCTATCTCTCTTGGGTAAGTCAGGATACTGAGCAGGCAACACTCGCGTTCTCTCGACTCACTAGTGAGGACTGGGATACCCCCAAGGTGATTAGCCGGGGTAACAATTGGTTTGTAAACTGGGCGGATTTCCCGGCGTTGTCGGTTGATGCTAGCGGCATGGTTGCACACTGGTTACAAATAAGTGCGCAGGGTACTTACGACTACGATATTCGCGCGCGATTTTATCCCAAGGACAACACGACCTGGACAGCAGCACGCACGATCCACACAGACGGTATTAGCGCCGAACACGGTTTCGTTTCGATGCTGCCATTTGACAATGGAACTACACTAATCACTTGGCTGGACGGACGGGAAACTAAACAGGGTAATCCGCTAGGAGCGATGACTCTACGTGCTGGTATTTTCGATAAGTCTGGCGCCAATGTTAGCGAGTGGGAACTAGATCATCGCGTCTGTGATTGCTGCCAGACCAGTTCAGCGATGACAGAGAAAGGCCCAATCGTTGTCTACCGCGACCGCTCCTCCGAAGAAGTCCGAGATATCTATGCCACACGTTTAATAGAAGGCGCCTGGACGTTGCCGCAGCCACTACACAATGACAATTGGCAGATTGCCGGCTGTCCTGTTAATGGCCCTTCGGTTGCAGCCATGAACGAGAGAGTCGCCGTTGCTTGGTTTAGCGCTAAAGACGACACGCCAAAAATTCAACTAGTGATGTCCAGCGATAGTGGCCAGAGCTTCTCTGACCCAATAGTTGTCGAGAGTCCGAATACGAATGGCCGTGTTGGCACGGTTATTTTGGAATCCAACGAGATCGTCGTAAGTTGGATGGACACCACAGATGGGGCGAAAATTGTACTCTCGCGCTACGACATAAAGGGTAATTTTTTAGACATTACCGAAGTTGCTAGTAGCAGTGCATCGCGTCGCAGCGGATTTCCGATCATCGAAGCGGTAGGCAATTCAGTGTATGTGACTTGGACTGACATTAGCACTACGCCACAGGTAAAAGTCGCACGAATCGACTATTAGCAGAGCCAATTTTTGAAATGGCTAGAAGAATTAGCGAAACCAAACATAAGCACCGACTTTTAATATCAAACTATTTTTACCCCGATCCCTTTGTTCTCGAATATTTTTTCTTATTGCAGAAACTACAAAAGAATTACCATCGCAGCAGCCTAGCACACACCCGCCATCTCGAGCAGTTCAGTAGAGTTCGAAGTGCAAGGCAAATTTTTCCTCGGGCGAGGCGTTTACATTTGTAAATAACGAGCCAGAGAAAAAATTTAACGCCGCAATTCGCGCTCTACTGAGCTGCGTCCACCCACAAAAAAGCCCGGTCACCTAAGTGACCGGGCTTTGATCTAGAACCAAGTTAAACTAGCGTGTACTTAATTGCCACCTTGGTCGATGTTTTTCCATTGAACCGCTCCGAAAAACATCTCGTCCCAGCTCTGCTGTCCCCAGGGAACCGTTCTCTGCGGATCAGGGTTCGCAGGATTTTGTGCAGAATTATCAAAGGCGCCTACCGCGGTAATCTTAGTACCCGCTGGCACAAACTTTGGTTCGGCATAGGTGTAGCTCATCTGCCAAGCATAGTTGAACTGCGCAATATTGATTAGCTCTTCACTTGAGCCATCTGGGTAGTCTGCGTAGAAACGCATGTACTTCCCGCGGAAATGCATGTGCGGCAAGTAACTATAAATGTTGGCATCTTTGCCAATGGTTATCGTCGCCGTCTGCTCAAAGGCAGGGTCATTTGATGGAATATTCGTCCAGGTGTTAGGAAAAATACAGGCACATCGACCTGACATTCTCTCTGCCGGTATTTCACCCTCTGGGTAGAACCACAATCCTATTTCACTCTCATCGACAGTCTCGCGACCATTGGTTGTGTAATGAAGATTAAGATTCAAGACTGAGCCGTCTTTCAAAAGACCGCCAGTGTTAGGTGGGTTGAATGCCGCCGTGCCGCCCGGGATATAGGCAGTAATGCTGGCCTTGTCTGGGTTGTTCCTTCCTCGTCGCTTACCAACTTCCTCAGGAAAGCTCAGAGAGTTAATAGTGTGATGCAGCACAGTACGATCACCCGGGATGTACTCGGTGCCACGTATCCAGCGGTCTTTGCCGTCAAGATCGATCTTCACCGCAACATCTCTGTACTCTAAGACACCAGTAGCAGGAACCTGCTGCGAAGGTACTTTGAGTACCAAGTCAGGCTTATCACTCAGGCTCCACTTAGACGTAGACCAAGTTAATTCTGTCAAAGGATCGGTATCGCCGTCTTTAGGTGCGCCTGCATCGGCCCATGCGATTACATTTCTAACTTCTTCATCAGTGATCAATCGATCGTTGATGAACTCACCGATATGGCCATCAATCTGACCCGGTGGCATGCGCTTCGTCATCAAAACTTCGCGAATCATTGGAGACCAACCCTGGACCATTGTATGGCTGTCCATCGCGAATGGAGCGATGCCACCCTCGCGGTGACAGGTTGCACAGTTGTCTGCCAGTATCGGTGCAATATCTGCTATGTAGGAAGGCACTGCAGTAGCAGCATAGCTAATTACCGGGCCGCTTGTTGCGACCGAGGCTACGCTTACGTCCTCACCCGCCAGAATCTCTTGAATGGCTTTCTCTGATAGCTCGACGCTACCTCGGTACTCAACCATGAAGGAGCGTGGGTTATAAAGAAGTACTTCACCGGCTCGCTCGATGCCAAGCGCTTCGGAGATTACGCGCGCATCATCCATTAAAATGGGAATGTCGACGCCGTATTCTACCGATTGGGCTTGTACAGCGCTGCGATTAAGTTCTCCCATAGGGTTGATCATCATGAACTCAACGCCTTGGCCATCGTACTTTGCCTTCAAGGCATCGAACGCCGGCAATGCATCTGCTGCTTCTTTGCTGTCGTTAGCCTGCACCAGTAGAGCAACCATTTTATGGTCGTCGTACCAGCTCATGCTGTGGTGATAGCCATCTTGGTCAAGGAGAGAAAAATCTCCCACTCTGTCGACCGCGCTACTCATTGCGGGACTCAACATAAGCGCTGCAATTGCCACCGTTAACATATTGACGTTCTTCACTTGTTTTTCTCCTCAACTTTCACTTATCAGTTATCTCTGAAGGCCTCTTGGTATAAGGATTCCGAGCTTTAAGAGGGTACAACGAGAACAAACTCGTCGAACATAAGATCCACCCTACGAATTTAACTGATTTTAGTCAATGAAAACCAATTCGCTTCATCGAGTAAATTGGATGGCTTATCATGCGCTTTACCCCCATTTTTAAGCAGCTATCTCAGGCGTTATCAGCCTCTTGCAAAAGCGCCCTGAGCAGAGGATAGATAGTGGGATTGGCGATTAGGATGTCGCAGTCATAGAACTGTGGATCGATGCCAGAGGGCACTTCGCTGAAATGACCGCATTCGGCACCAGCCTCGATAGCGATCAGGCGCGCGGCGGCGAAGTCCCAAATACTGAGGCTTTCGTAGTAGCCCTCCAGCCTGCCCATAGCCAAGAAACAGATATCCAATGCTGCTGACCCGATGCGGCGGATGTCCGCACAGTTCGCCAACACCGCGTGCAAACGCGGGATCATTGGCGCTAGAGTCGATTTGTCATAGGGAAACCCAGTAGCGATCAAAGAGCGCCTAAGCTCAGCCTCACTGGATACCGAAATCGGCTTGCCATTGAGAAAAGCCCCCATGCCCGATTCCGCGTAGAATAGCTCTTCGCTGAATGGGTTATACACCACACCCACCTTAGTCTGGGCATCTTCTACATAGGCTATGGAGATTGCCGAGTGATTGTGCCCGTGCGCATAATTTACTGTGCCATCAATAGGATCAATGATCCACAGGGGGGTCGTGATTTTCTGAACCGCGCCCAGGTCTGGTGACGATTCTTCCGAAAGAATTTGATGCTCTGGAAACTGCCGTGCAATAGCCGCACAAATGAATTGATCAGCTTTGATATCTGCATTGGTAACTAGCTCGTCACCGTTCTTATACTCGTGAGTCAGCGCAGCGGTGGCGCGCTCATCGACGATCAACTTGCCGGCATCTCGGGCGAGAGCCTGCGTAAAAAGTAGAATATCTGACATAGAACCTTCTGGGCGAGTTTAGTAAAACTACGAATTATAAGTGTAGCGTGCACTTCGAGCATAACAGTCTTTCCATTCGGGCCGATAACCTGTGTAGATAGCTACGAAGACACTTACCTACAGCAACTTCAACCAATGACAATAGCCTCCAAATATAGCCTGTTCGCTATTCTTGCCACACTGATCAATCTGTCAGTACAGGAAATAGTGATTCGAATCTACGATGGCAGTTTCCCCATCTATCTGGCAATGATGTTTGGTACTCTCGCAGGGCTGATGAGTAAGTATCTACTCGATAAGAAATATATCTTCGGGTTCATCACCAAATCCCATCGCGAAGATTTGGGAAAGTTTACTTTGTACGGTCTTACGGGGGTTGTCACTACAGCAATATTCTGGGGCTTCGAACTTGGCTTCGACTCGCTCATAGGCGGCAAGATCGCTCGCTATATGGGTGCCGTCATCGGATTGTCCATCGGATATGGTGTAAAGTATCAGCTTGATAAACGCTATGTATTTGCGCGGCAGCTGAATACGACAGGGTAAGTTTAATGAAAGCCATGGGCTGGGGGCGTTACCCCAAGACGACAGCAGAATTGATTCAGCCCGCGGACTCGCAGGCCTTGCAGAAGTTTATCTCAGCACAGAAGAAATCGGCTTCGTGCATTGGCCGTGGTTCCGGTCGCAGCTACGGCGACAGCGCACTCGCTGAACGGTTAGTCAGTAGCCGATTCTTAGATAACTTCCTTGAACTGGATCAACAGCAGAATGTCCTTCGCTGTGGCGCCGGCGTAAAGCTAGGCGACATACTCAAAATCTGTATACCTCGTGGCCTTTTTCTTCCCGTATTGCCTGGAACAAAGGCAGTAACCGTAGGTGGTGCCATAGCCGCCGATGTCCATGGGAAGAACCACCACCTAGACGGCAGCTTTTGCGCACACGTTAAGAAAATCAGCCTTGTGCTAGCGTCGGGTGAATTGGTGTCTTGTAGTGAGCAGGAGAACCCCGAGCTATTTCGCGCGACTTGCTCAGGTATGGGGCTCACCGGAATAATCAGTGATGCGACCCTTTCTCTGGATTCCATCCCTAGTAGCTACATTAACCAACGACGTCTTATCGCCAACAACCTGGCCGAATGCTTCGAACATATTGAGGATAACGCTGACAGCAAATACTCTGTCGCCTGGTTGGACTGTCTAGCCACTAATAAGAATTTGGGCCGCTCCGTCGTGTATTTAGGTGAGCACGCCGCATCGAAGAATAGAAAAACCGACACCATCTATCGCGAGAGGTCCGGCCTAAGTATCCCATTCTCTACTCCTTCGTTTCTGCTCAACAAGACGACGATGTCTGCCTTTAACGCGAGTTACTTTGGCGCGCAGAAAAGGAAGAAGAGCAGAACTACGCTAGGTTGTGATAACTATTTTTTCCCGCTAGACAGCATCTCGAATTGGAATCGCCTATATGGGCCGAAGGGTTTCTTGCAATACCAATTTGTTATTCCCAGTGAGAGCGCGCTTGATGGTATAACAACTGTTTTAGAGAAAATTTCTGAGAAAGGCAAAGGCTCCTTTCTTACTGTATTGAAGAAATTTGGTGAGGCTAATGAGAATCTACTGTCATTTCCAGAATCCGGCTATACGCTGACCCTAGACTTCAAGAATGAACCTGCTCTGTTTCCACTACTGGAAGAATTGGATCGGATCGTATTAGCTCACGGTGGTAGACTCTATCTCGCGAAAGATGCCCGTATGAGTGAGGAAGTGTTTAAGGCAAGCTACCCGAATTGGGAAAAGTTTATGTCTATCAAGAACAAAGTTGATCCGGACAATCGTTTCGCGTCGTTACAATCAAAAAGACTGGGATTGACATAATGAAGGTTCTTATCATCGGTGCGACGTCGGCAATCGCGAAAGCCTGCGCTAGAATTTACGCGGAACTGGGTTGCTCGCTGCATCTAATTGCGCGCCGGGGTGATCAGCTAGAGTTGTTAGCCAGCGACTTGCTCGTGCGAGGAGCATCAAAGGTAAGTCACAGCGTGCTTGATCTCAATAAGTTCGCGGCACACGAGAAAACGCTGGACGCCGCATTTACTGAACTAAGGGGCGTAGATATAGCACTTATCTGCCATGGCTCCCTGCCCGATCAAGAAAAAGTTGAGCAAAACTTCAAACAGGCACACAAAGAGATAAACACAAACGGAATTAGTGTTATTTCATTGCTAACCGAACTCGCTCCGAAATTTATCGAACAGCAGCAGGGCACGATCGCGGTCATTACCTCCGTTGCCGGTGACAGAGGCCGACAGCCCAACTTTGTGTATGGCGCTGCGAAATCCCTTGTTTCAACCTACTTGCAGGGCTTACGCGGCAAGCTGCTGACACACAACGTAAACATAGTAGACATAAGACCAGGTCTTGTGGATTCGCCTATGACAGCGCAGTTCCCTAAAGGCCCACTGTGGTCTAGCCCGGAACGCATCGCGCAAAAAATTGTGAAAAGCATCCGCCGCGGCAGTCACACCGTTTACGCTCCCAGCTACTGGCGAGTTATCATGTTCGTAGTCAGTGCGATCCCGGAATTTGTTTTCAAACGGTTAACATTCTAAACAGAGAAGTCCCTCAGACTAACGTGCCAAACTCACTCAACCAATCAACGCTCTACGTCGACCTCGACGGCACCGTAATCAAAACGGACCTTCTTTATGAGTCGATTTTATTATTGCTCAAGAAGAGTATTTTCCAAGCGCTATTGATTCCAATTTGGCTAATTAAAGGAAAAGCAAACCTAAAGCATCAATTATCCAAACGCGTTCACATCCCCGTAGAGTTACTGCCATTGAATACCGAATTCAACGACTATCTGAAAAAGGAAGTAGAGCGCGGGCGCAACATCGTACTTATTTCGGCATCAAGTCAATTACCGGTAAGACAGGTGAGCGATCATCTGGGATTGTTCATCGACGCTATGGGTAGCGACGAAGATCACAACCTGAAATCGAAGAATAAGGTAACACGGATACTGCAACTAGACCCGGGAGGCGAGTTTGCCTATGCAGGAAACTCGAAAGACGATATCGCCGTGTGGTCTGAAGCCAGCGAAATTATTCTCGTCAACTGTAAAAAGTCGCTCGCTACAAATCTGCAGCACGCGAGCGAGAAAATTCAGTACTTCGACGCACCCCAATCGACCTTGAAGAAATTTTGGCAGGCGATGCGACCGCATCAGTGGTTGAAGAACGCACTGATATTTCTGCCACTGATTCTTTCTCACCAATTGAATCAACCGAATCTACTGCTGCAAGCTTGTGTCGCCTTTTTTAGCTTTAGCTTCGTTGCGTCCAGCGTGTACCTGCTCAACGATATGCTCGATGTAAATAGCGATCGACAGCATCAGTCAAAATTTCGGCGACCCTTCGCCTGTGGCGACCTGTCTTTACTCTATGGCTATCTAGGCGCGCCGTCGTTGCTGATTCTCGGTTTCCTCATCGCGTTGTGGCTACCTACTGAATTTGTTTTCGTATTGCTCACCTATTGGTTGATGACAACTGCGTATAGCTTGCTGCTGAAAAGCCTGTTTCTAATTGACGTGCTAACCCTCGCCTCTCTTTATACCTGGAGAATCATCGCAGGCTCAGCCGCTATCTCGGTAGTCACCACCTATTATCTGCTCGCCTTCTCGTTCTTCCTGTTTTTGGGGCTCGCAATGGTGAAGCGCTACACGGAATTCCTGAACCTACAGAATCAGGGCAAGTCTTCTATCGAAGGGAGGGCCTATAGCGTGGAGAATCTGCGGGCTCTAGCCACCATCGGCAGCGGCTCTGGCCTGCTCGCTGTGGCTGTAGTCGCGTTCTACATTAACGCACCCGCGACTACCGAGCTCTACAGCAATCCCCTACTGCTGTGGGCCATCTGCCCTCTTCTTCTCTTCATGCTGTGGCATATCTGGGCGCTCGCGCGGCGCGGCGAACTAAATGAAGACCCGGTGTTGTTCGCACTAACAGATCGCCGCAGCCAAATCACCACCGCTGTGTGTGGCCTAGTTATCTTGCTCGCCATGTAAACCTACTATTTATTCAGGACTAAGCGCTTAGAATCTTCTCGTGAAAACGTAGGTGCTCTTGTATAAAACTGGCGATGAAGAAGTAGCTGTGGTCGTAGCCTTCTCGTTCAATGAACTGTAACGGGTAACCTGCTTTCTCGGCAGCCTCTAGAAGAAGCTCGGGCTTGAGTTGATTGTCGAGGAATTCATCTGCTGTGCCTTGATCTACTAACATAGGTAGATGGGTTGTGGCCTTGGCGATTAAAGCGGCGGAGTCATATTCTTGCCATGTAGAAACGTCCTCGCCTAGGTAACGCTTAAAAGCTTTGCATCCCCAAGGACAGTTCATGGGAGATACTATCGGTGCGAAGGCAGATACCGATTTGTATTGGTCAGGATTCTTTAGCGCTATGCTCAATGCGCCATGGCCACCCATAGAGTGGCCGAATATTGACTGCCGCGATGGATCTACGGGAAAGGTATCATTGATGAGGGCCGGTAACTCCTGAGTGACGTAGTCATACATCTTGTAGTGTTTGTTCCACGGGGCCTGAGTAGCGTTGAGATAGAAACCTGCTCCAAGACCAAAGTCATACGCCTGCTCTGGGTCGTCGGGCACATCTTCGCCTCTTGGGCTGGTGTCTCCCATAACGATAGCGAGCCCAAGCTGAGATGCGACGCGCTGCGCGCCAGCCTTTATTACGAAATTCTCGTCAGTCCCTGTTAATCCAGACAACCAATACAGAACCGGTACCCGCCCTTCGCTCACCTGCGGCGGCAGATAAATCGAAAAATGCATGTCACAGGACAGCGTTTCTGACTTGTGTTTATAACGGCGTTGCTCACCACCGAACATTTTGTTGCATGCAATACTTTCCATAAATTCAACTCGATTACTTTATTCAGACTGGGGTTTGTGACTACTTCCTAATCATGAAGCTTTCTTCAATTGGGTTCCAGCGACTAGGCTTGTCGATTTTCGTTACTTTCATCGGCTTTAGAACTGTCGGTTCTAACAAGGCCTCGAACTGCTCTACATCTTGGTTGCTAGGGTCTAACCATCTTGAGACTATGTCTTTGTCTTCGAAATCTATCATCAATGGCAGTGACTTGGGATGAATCTCGTCCCACTGCGGACTCAAAGGGGGCAGTGTAATAATCGACGCGGAATAGATTACTTCGCCGCTATCCTTGTTTAGATACTCTTTAAACAAACCGCCGAACGCGATGGCTGAGCCTTCTAGCTCGATCTTATGATAGGTCTTTTTATCGCCTAAGCCTTCTACAAAGGCACTGGCGGGAATCAGGCACCTCGACTCTCGAAAGGGCCTGTAGGCTAGAGCGCGTTTGCTAAAGAGTTTATCTGAACGCGAATTGAAGCTGGCATATTTGTAATTGGGTTTTAGCGTCTCATTATCCAAAAACAGCCACCACGTGGCTGTAGAAACCACGCGCTCTCCCGCGCGCTCATGAACTATCGCGATGTCGCCACCCGGCGCGATATCGTCGCTGGCATGTTCATCGTAGAGTTCTATACCCAGAGACTTGCACAGCCACTGCACCTGAGGACTATCGATCAAATTAAATCTTCCACACACGGCTTTTACTCATTAGTGCTTAAAATGGTAGAGTCGAATCATTGCTCGAAAACAACCCACTAAGTCTAGCTAAAAATAACAAAGGTACTACTATGACTAAGATCGAGATATCCACTTTCACTTATCAGCCACTTTTAACCGGATTAAAGCACAGCTATCTATCTGTGCTATGCCTAGTTACCAGTCTAGCTACCTTGCCCAGCAGTAGCCTGGCCCAGGCAACTTCTTTAGAGCAAATTCAGGCTTGTGAGGCGCTGCAACAGGTCCGCAATCTTACCATCACTGCAGCAACCGTGAGAGAAAACGATCAATCGGACTCTCCTTATTGCTACGTGCGCGGCATCATCTCTCCCGCCATTCACTTTCACGCACAGTTACCCCTGATCGGCAATTGGAACGGGCGCTTTCTGCAATGGGGCGATGGCGGCAAGGACGGTGATCTAGACTTTGCCAACCACAGAGTAGCCGAAGGCTACGCAGTGACGAACAGCAATACCGGTCACGACAGTGGCACCGAACCCGGTTCGGCTTTCGGCTATAACAACCGCCAGGCAGAGATTGACTTCGGGTACCGTGCAGTGCACCTAACGGTCATGGCCGGTAAAACGTTGGTAAACAGCTACTACAATAGAGCCCCTGACTACTCCTACTTCGAGGGCTGCTCCACTGGCGGACGCCAGGGTCTTATGGAGGCACAGAGATACCCGAACGATTTCGACGGCATCGTCGCTGGCGCGCCGGTTAACTACTATCAGGCGATGAATGCGGCAGGCACCTGGAATCTGCAGCGCATGTTCAAGGACAACTTCGCTGGAAATCTCGCGATCGATAGCAACGGCGACGGACAACGAGATAGCGTAGAACTCGTTCGAATACTCAATGCGGCGGTTCTACAGAAGTGCGATGCCAACGATGGTATACGTGACGGCGTACTGAACAATCCACTAGCCTGCGACTTCAATCCAAACTCAGATCTATCCGACTTTATGTGCCCCTCATCATCCACCGGTGGCGCATGTTTTAACCAAGCACAAATCCAGACCATCGCGGACTTCTATAGCGGCCCCTACGACAGCAACGGCACCATCATTTACCCTGGCAAGACCAAGGGATCGGAACTCGACTGGATTGGTCTATTCGTACCTAGTGAAAGCAACGGCATGGCGCCCGGCATGCTGCGAGGCCCCGCCGGTGACCACGTTAACTACCTCTTCTATGAACAAGACCCCGGCGTAACGATACCCAATCTAAACGATACTACTTACTCAGCACGAACCGGTGGCATGAACCCGGAATTTCACTGGCTAGATTTCAACGTAGACGATTTCACCAACGGTGATGCTGAATTAATGAGTTCGATCATGGACGCGACCGACCCTGACCTTTCCAGCTTCCTAAAGAGCCGCGGCGGCAAGCTCATCGTCTATCACGGACTCAACGATGCACTCTCTGTCGCTACCGCGACAGTTAACTACTTCAACGATATGGTAGACACAACCTTTGCTGGCAGCTTCAACGACGCTAACGATTCCTCCCGCCTATTCCTAGCCCCCGGCATGGGCCACTGCGGTGGTGGCCCTGGCCCCAACAACTGGGACAAACTCGTTCCACTAGTGGACTGGGTCGAGAATGGAGTAGCACCAGAATCACTGACTGCGACACATAGCACTGATGGCAACATCGACGATGAAAGATTGCTCTGCACGTTTCCACAACAAGCGAGGTACAGCGGCCCTGCTGGCGAAGAGAATGATCCGCAGAATTGGATTGCAGAAAATTTTAGTTGCCAATGAGCAGCAAAATTCTATTCGCCGATACAAAATAGTACCTCTATGCAATATCTGGCACTAAAATATCTGGCACTAAATAGTGTGTTAGTTGTCTGTCTTTTATCAGCTTGTATTGTCGGCGAAGAACTTCCAAAATTAATGGCGCTTGTCCTAACTGCTGCCTGTTTATGATTGCTCTCTTCTTTGTGTATTGGAAGGAATATTCTAAACCTCATTCTCTGAGTTTTCAAAAAAGTACCCGGGCGAATTTTCCCTACCATTAATTCGACCTTTGTGGGCGGCGTTGCTTACCCGGGTACCAATTGCCCTAGCATGGACAGGAAGCGCTAGGCACTCCCATGATTAAGGGCGTAATGTGTTGGCAGCATTAAGGGATATCTGTAAGTGAACTCAATTATCACAAAGAAAGCAGGATTAGAAAAATGAAAAATAAATTTATCCCTCTTACCGTTTTTTTTATTGGCTTGACGAGCATCCTTCAAGCTCGTGCAGATGTATCGTTAATGGCCGCCCGTGTAGGGGCAGAGGATGTGCTTGTCGCTGCGCAATTTTATGTAAAAGCGTTCGGCCTAATCGAGGTGGATCGTCTCGAGCTTGCTAGTGGAAAAGCCGAGTTGATTCTAGGGTTTATAGGAGATAACAAGCAGTCGGTTGCCAATATGGGTCCCGGGATAGCCATTTTGGAGCGAGAGTCAGATGCTGACGCCGAATCTATGCCGCACATAATTTTTCGAGTAAGCGACATTAACGCGGTTTACTCCAAAGCGATTGAGCTTGGCGGCACAGAAGTTCAAGAGCCTATGGCTATAAACGACCTAGGCATTACAATTGCTATGCTTAGGGATCCCGCCGGTAATACTATCGAGCTACTTCAGCAGCTTTAACAAAGAGTAATCTCGGATTATTACGTTAAGATTGGCTTTCTACGAAAATAGTCATTACTTAAGGGTATCTATAGGGCAAGACCCACACATAACGAACAAACCATAAAGAAAGCGCTGCGCGCGCATATTGAGAAATAGAAATGACCGATTGTATTAGTTGCCGTAGTAAAGTTGAGTGCAAAAAAATAGATGCCGCAGATCGACTACTGATGAACTGCCAGAAATGTGGAACTTATGATATTTCTCGGCCCGCTATTAGTAGAGTAAACAGAAACCGATCCGAAATGCGAAGACTTGTCACTGCACTTGGCAGGGCACGAGTAAGCAACAAAATTCTAGTAGTAACGGTTGTGCCAGGTACTGGTCTTAAATTTAAGGACGGTGGCGAAGTTTCCTAACAATAAAATTGAAAAGCAACCGAGCTATGTCCCTTTTATTAATTCAGGAGAATTACATGAGAAAAATAACCATTTGTGTTGCAGTGTGCTGTTCACTATTTGCCGCTACTGCAGCCTTGTCTCAGGAAAAGGCCGCAGTAACGCTGATACAGGGAGCCAAATATGTTGCCCTTGGCAGCTCCTTCGCAGCAGGACCAGGCGTTGCTACTCAATTGGGCTCCTGTGGACGCTCGGATCACAACTACCCGCACCTCGTGGCAGCCGCTTTGGATCTCACGCTCACCGATGTGAGCTGCAACGGCGCGACCATTCCCAATATTGTTAACACCTCTCAACGTGGTGCTGCCCCACAGATCGATGCCGTAAGCAGCAATACGGCGCTGGTGACTGTCACCATCGGTGGCAATGATATTAGATACACCTCATCGACTTTCGCCTGCGCCGGAACAGCGCCAGGCGAGGCCTGCACTACCAATCTCGATCAGGCAGCGATCGGCGAGGCTGTAAAGCAACTTCCTGCCCAGCTTGGAGCTATGCTCGATGCCATTCAGGCGAAGGCACCACAGGCCAGCATCGTGCTGGTTGCCTATCCGCGCGTCTTCCCCTTCGATGCAATAAACTGCCGCGAGCTTGAGTTAAGTTCCAACGACACCATCTATCTAGCCGCTCTGGGCCGAAGACTCGAGGAAGCCTTCGTCAGTGCAACATCAAGCCGGCAGAGCCTTATTGCTGACGCCTATGTTCTCGCCGAAGGGCATGGCCCCTGCGCTATGACTGGGCGCTGGATCAATGGCGCCCAAGCTACGGACACCGGCATTCGTTTTCACCCTACCGCCGAAGGACACAGGGAGATGGCCCGACTTGTACTGGCCGCACTGGGTAGTAAATCCGAGTGAAAAAGGAAGCAGCTTAGCTGCCTCCTAAGTTAATTAAACGTTAGGTGTATCATCATCCTCGTAGGCTTTATTACCGCTGACGTGTCTTTGTGGCATTCCTATATTAGGAATACAAAACATAGGAAAAATGCTTGACCCCCGGCCGGCATACAACGAGTTAGCGAAGAAGCAAAGATCGCATTTATCAATAGATACGCGGCGAATAGGGAGTATACGAAACAAAGGGCAGGCAGCCCTCCTTCTGGCCTGAAAGAGCTTTAGCCAGCAACAGCTTTTCAAACACCCATTCGAGACAGTCTCTGAGCCCTATGGACTGGCTCATACGTTCCTATTTCCCTCAGTTAGTGGTAATTTCTCCTACTACTTTTAGTTAATCTAATTGTTAGCACAAACCCTATAAGAATAAACGCGCCAAGAGGTAGCTATGAAACTCGGCCACAAGACTTTTTCCAAACTTATAACGATCTTCGCTTGCACACTCACGCTGGTTTTTTCTGTTAGCGCAGTGGCACAGTCTGGTACCTTTAGAGCTAGGTTGTCACCGATGCCTACTACCCCACAGACGGTTACTACGATAACCGGTGAGGGCGAGGTTATTCTGACACTAGAGGGTAATACGCTCACTGTCCGCGGCAACTTCGCCGGCATGAACTCGGCGGCCACCATGGCGCATGTGCACAATGGTCCACCGGCACAGCCCGGCCCGGTCGTGCATCAGCTAGAGATAACCAAGATGCCGGCTGGCGAGATCAGCGCGGTGCTGGAGCTCACTGATGAACAGGTCTCGGCTTTGAATAATAATGCGCTGTATATCCAAGTGCACAGCGAAACAAACCCTCCCGGCGAGCTGCGCGGTTGGGTTTTTGCCAGAAATTAATCGAGGTCTAGCATGAAAATAATCAATAAGAACACTGCTCGCGCACTTCTCGCGTCTGCCCTAGTGCTGCTACTTGCTGCCTGCGGGGGAGAGAGCACTGCGCCGGCAGCTTCAGACGCCTCCGTGACGTTTAACTCGCAAGCGGAAACTGGCGCTGACGCATTCGCCAGCAACTGCGCTGCCTGCCATGGCGCGAACTTAGAGGGCACTACACTGGGCCCGATACTTTCCGGAAATTCTTTTGTGCAGCGATGGGGCACACAAACTCCAGCCCTGCTATTGAATAATATTCAGGCGAATATGCCCCCCGGCGGGAACGACGGCATAAGCGATGAGGATTACACTAATATTGTCGCACATATACTGTCCTCCAACGGTGTTGACGCGGTTACCGAGGCGCTCACCGCGAGCACAGATTTTGAAATTGCTGACAATATCTCTCAAGTTGTTGCACGGCGCTCGCGCCCCGAACCAGAGCCTCCACAAGGCGTAACGGTCGCCGGCACTATAGAGAACTTCACTCCCGTTACCGATGCCATGCTGGAAAACCCAGACCCGGCCGACTGGCCTATGCACCGCCGCAACTACTACGGCCATAGTTACAGCCCACTGAGTCAAATCAACACCGACAACGTAGGCGGCATGACCCTTGAATGGGTTTGGAACATGTATGAGGGCGATTCGGAACCTGCCCCGCTTGTCTATGACGGCATCATGTACCTGATTAATCCAGGCAATGTCATCCAGGCTCTGGACGCAGCTACTGGTGAGCTTATTTGGGAGAACTGGGCAGGCCCGGCGAATCGTCAGGACATGCGCAATATTGCTATCTATAACGACAAGATCATTCAAGCTACTACCGATGCAAGGTTAGTCGCTCTAGATGCCCGCACCGGCGAGCAGGTTTGGGAAACTGAGGTTGCCGACTCCAGCAAGGGCTTCTCTAATTCTAGCGGACCCATCGTCGCCGACGGCAAGGTCATTCTTGGTCTCGCCGGTTGCGCACGATATATACCTGAGGATTGCTACATCAGCGCACACGATGCCAACACTGGCGAGCTTGAGTGGCGCTTCAATACTATCGCTAAGGCAAATGAGCTCGGCGGCGACACCTGGGGCGAGCTACCTGATTTATTTCGTGCCGGTGGCGAAACATGGATTACTGGCAGCTACGACCCTGATCTCAAGTTGACCTACTGGGGCACTGCACAGCAAAAGCCTTGGGTACCTGTTAGCCGTCATTTAACGATCAATGACGTGGGTCTGTTCACCAATTCAACGGTTGCTGTAAGCACCGACACGGGTGAGCTTGATTGGTTCTTCCAACACGTACCCGCCGAGGCGCTAGATCTGGATGAAGTATTCGAGCGCATCCTTGTAAACCGCGGCGACGACAAATTAGTGTTCTCGCTAGGCAAATACGGCATCCTATGGAAGAACGACAGAGTCTCGGGTGAATTTCAGGCATACAAGGAAACTGTTTTTCAAAATGCCTTTACCGACATCGACGATGAGACTGGCCTGGTCACTTACCGCGAAGACATTCAGAATGCGAAGCTAAACGAATGGACTTCAGCCTGCCCGAGCAGCGCCGGAGGTAAAGACTGGCATTCAATGACCTACCATCCGCCTACTGGGACCATGATCGCCCCGCTCAGCCAAACCTGTCTAGAGAACGCGGCACGAGAAGTGGCGTTAGTGCAAGGTGGTGGTGGTCTCGCTGCTAGCCGTAAATTCTTCGAGATGCCCGGAACAGACGGCAACCTCGGCAAGATCGGCGCCTATAACGTAGATACCATGGAAGAAGTATGGAGCTATCAGCAACGCGCATCCTTTCATACTGGCACGATGTCCACCGGCGGCAATCTGGTATTCGTTGGCGATCTGGACCGACGTTTTAAGGCCTTCGATGTAACTACCGGCGAGATCGTTTGGGAAACTAGACTGGGAACATCTGTTCAGGGACATCCAGTTTCCTTTGCTGTTGATGGCAAACAATATATCGCAGTAACAGCGGCGCTTGGCGGCACTAGCCCGCGCGCAGTTCCCGGTGTAATTCTTACAGAGATCAAATATCCACGTTCGGGAAACGCAGTCTATGTATTTGCTCTTGCTGACTAGACGCGATTAGTCACCCAAAGCAGAGTTCAACGCCTATTACCACAAGGGGTATTGCTAAAAATGAAATTAAGAAATCATGTATTAGGAATGCTTGGATTGGGCCTACTCGTTGCCTGCGGCGGTGAGAACGAGATTGAAGAAGAGAGTGTAGTTGACAGTGCAGCCACCTCTGTTGCCAGCTTCAGCTCACAAGCCGAAGCTGGAGTCCAGGCTTACTCCGCGAACTGCGCGGCCTGCCATGGTGCTAGTCTCGAAGGCAGCGCGCTAGGCCCGATACTAAGCGGGCAAGCATTTCTTGCAAGTTGGGGGATGCAATCGCCGGGTGACTTCTATAACTACATCAAAGCGAACATGCCTCCGGGTGAGAATGCTGCTATTAGCGATGATGACTATATCAATATCGTTGCTCACGTCATGCGCAGAAGCGGAGTTGCCGACAGCAATCCCCTGCTAACAGCAAGTTCTGATTACCCCTTAGCGATCAATATTCCCGGTGCAGCGAATTTGATTGCCCCACCTGAGAGCATTGCACCTACCGGTGTAATCCTTCCTGGCACTGTCGAAAATTTTCAGCCGATCTCCGATGCGATGCTCA
>Ga0307994_1000461_pt1 | contig 28451 bp, 31 predicted proteins | sample EllFjometagen261_FD_203171 | JGI IMG/M metagenome (GOLD analysis project Ga0307994, IMG submission 203171) | Marine microbial communities from Ellis Fjord, Antarctic Ocean - #261 | ecosystem: Environmental > Aquatic > Marine > Unclassified | place: Southern Ocean | collected 2014-11-02 | reverse complement strand
CGAGCATCTCGATGCCGACGGTGCCTTGCCCAGCGATCACGACAGGGTCGTTGAACGGGTGAATGAACTCGAGGTCGCGCTCGGCTGCAATAGCGAGCGCGTGGACAGCGGCTTCCATCACATCGTTTCCGGCGAGTTCCACCGTGGCCCCTAGGTCGCGTGTTCGAGCGACCTTGACGAACGGCGTGTTCTCAGGCATGACGATCGTTGTTTCCAGACCCAGCAGCGAGCCGTGATAGGCCACACCCTGGGCATGGTTTCCAGCCGACATAGCGACCACGCCAGTGCCCGGAGCAACATTGAGCAGTCGGTTTCGGGCGCCTCGGCCTTTGAATGAACCGGTGTATTGCAGGTTCTCGAACTTGAGGTGAACGGTTGCCCCAACAATCTCAGAAAGTGTTCGCGAATGTGTCAGTGGAGTGCGCTCGAGAGCGCCGTCCAGGCGTTTGACGGCATCGCGAACGTCGGCGATTGTCACGGCGGGCTGTTCGGTCACGTGGCGAGAGTAGCCTCCTAAGCGTGGCGAAACGGCTGCGATCGACCACAATCAAAGAGTGGATCGCACTATCTCGGCAACCGTCGGCGCTGCCCCTGCAGCAACTATGGAAGCGCTCGCCGACTTAGCCACCTATCCGGCTTGGCTCACACTGGTCGCCGACGCTGAACCTGACGGGCCCGATACCTGGCTAATCACGTTGCGAGCGCGCCTAGGGCCACTCGCCCGGTCCAAGCGACTGCGCATGGTTCGTACCGAGCTTCTCGAGCACACCGTCCGGTTCGAACGAACCGAGACCGACGGCCGAAACCATGCAGAATGGGTGCTCACCGCGTCGCTCGAACCAATGACCGATTCAACCAGCGAAGTCAAAGTGCATCTGCACTACGGCGGGGCCCTGTGGTCCGCGCCCTTGGAGATCGTCTTGGCCTCGTTCGAAGGCAGCGCTGCCGAACGACTCAGTACCTACCTCAGCGAAACAGACTGACTGCTATGCGTGATCTCGTCATGTTGGACTTGCCGGCTGGACAAGCGTTCCTTGACGCACTGCGGACTGTTTGGGACGCAGGTGACGCGGTATTTCCGCTGGACCAGCGACTACCTCAGACCGAGGCCAATCGCGTCATCGCTGTCGCACAACCAACCGCCGTCGTCAGTGACGACGGTGAACGCCGCTCTCTCGACGGCGGCACGCCGGTGAACAACGGCGACGCGATCGTCGTCGCCACATCTGGCACGACGGGCAACCCAAAGGCCGTCATCCATACCCACACGTCAGTTGCCGCATCGGCGCATGCCACCAGTGACGGGCTCGGAGCGGATCCGGCGACCGACCAATGGTTGGCCTGCCTTCCTCCAGCACATATCGGCGGCCTAGCCGTCATCACGCGATCGCTGATTACAGGAACCGACCTAATCGTGCACGAGAGCTTCGATGCCAACGCGGCCGACCAGGCGGCTGTCGAAGGAGCCACGCTCGTGTCGTTGGTGACCCGAGCATTGAACCAGGTCAATATCTTCGGTTTCCGCAAGGTCCTAATCGGCGGCGCCGCTCCCCCGCCCGATCTCCCTGACCATGTCATCGCCACCTATGGCATGACCGAGACAGGTTCTGGATGCGTCTATGGCGGCTATCCACTTGATGGCGTCGAACTTCGTGCGACATCGAGCGGTGAAATCGAGATTCGAGCTGACCTTCTGCTGCGGGCCTACCGCACGGCCGACGGCGAGGTCGACCCATTTCGCCAAGATGGCTGGTTCCCCACAGGTGACCTCGGCAGTATCGATACAGACGGCCGACTCTCGATCGATGGCCGAGCCGGCGACATGCTCATTACTGGCGGCGAGAATGTCTGGCCGCACCGCATCGAACGAGTACTCGAAGCACACTCCTCTATCGCCGAGGCGGCAGTCATCGGCCGACCAGACCCCGACTGGGGCCACAAGGTCGTCGCCGTCGTTGTCCTTTCGGGCAGCGCGGCGCCGACGCTCGATGAGCTGCGTGACCATGTGCGGGCCGATCTGCCCGCATGGAACGCACCCAAGGAATTGGTTGTCGTCAAGTCGCTCCCCAAGACAGCGCTCGGTAAGATCCGCAAATCCGACCTCTGACGAATTCTTGACACCCCAGGGGTGTCAAGAATTCGCTCTAGCTAGAGGGTGGCCTTGCGGGCGGTCCAGGCCTGAATCAAGTCAGGGGCCTCGGCAGCAAATCGTTCGAGGTCACCCGATTCTGTTGTGCGGGCCGTGAGTTCAAGCCGATGGCCGCTTGGGTCATAGAAGTAGATCGAGCGAATGAAGCCGTGGTCGACCGGTCCAAGTACATCGATATCGTGGGCCATCAGGTTCTGGTGAGCAGCATCAAGCGCGTCGAGCGACGCCACTTCGAGTGCCAGATGCTGTGCCCAGTCAGGATTAGTGGCCTGCGCCACGGTTTGCTCGTCGACCAGATCGAAGAACGCGACCCAACTTCCATCGGCCATCTCAAAGAAAAGGTGGCAGTGGGGCGCGAACTCTTGGGTAGAGGGGACGCGGTCCTGGGTGATCACATGCGCAAGTTTCATACCGAGAACATCGCGGTAGAAGTTCATCGTCTCGGCGGCGTCGCGGCACCGATACGCAACATGGTTCAACTTCTGCACGTCCATCCGTTCATTGTAGAACACATGGCCGATCACAAGTTTCTGAAAAAAATCTCGCAGCAAATCCCTTCGTCCAACCGTCGACAGCGGGGCCGGCCACAAGACGCCAAGCTCTATCTGGTCCCCTGAATGAAGTCGTCGTGTTGTGTTCGGTCTCTCTAGCAATACCCCTGTGTACTTGGCCAGCTCACTGGCCAAGTGCATCGACTCCAACCCGTAAAACCTGGAACCGCAGGTCGAGTAACCCCTGCTACCTTCGGCCTATGACGACTTCCTCAAACGCCGACATTGAGTTCTTCTTCGACCCGATCTGCCCATTCGCTTGGGTCACTTCGCGCTGGGTTGAAAAGGTCGTAGCGCAGTCTGACTACGAAGTCGAATGGCGCTTCATCAGTCTTCGAATTCTCAACAAAGCCAAGGACTACGCCACCGAATTCCCAGCCGGTTACGAGCACGGCCACACCGCCGGACTACGCATGTTACGCGTGGCTGCCCATGTGCGCGACGAGCTTGGCTATAAGCCGTTGGGAGCGCTCTACACCGCATTTGGCGACAGCTACTTCAGCGTCGACCAGGCCGACGGCGAGGCGGCCCGAGCTGCTCTTGGTTCAATCGAAGCGGTCACCGCCTGTCTGGCCACCGCAGGGCTCGACAACAAGTACGCCGCCGCAGCCGACGACACTTCATGGGATCAGATAATCGAAGACGAGACCGAGTTAGCCCTGTCCCGCACCGGGCGCGATGTCGGCACACCCATCATCACGTTCCAGCCACCAGACGGGCTCTCGTTCTTCGGACCGGTCATCAGCCGCGTGCCTGCCGACGAAGACGCGCTGCCACTTTGGGAAGCCGTCACCACCCTGGCTAGCTACCCCGGCTTCGCTGAAATGAAGCGCAGCATGCGAGAAGCCCCACAGCTCAACGTGCTCGGTGGAAACTCCGAGTCACCAAAGATGGAAGATTGGAAGGGCGGCCACCGTGCCGGGCACCTTCCCAACGAGTGACCGCCACCCTCCCTCCAACACGTCCCTTCGTTGGATTCCGCTTCCTCCCTGTCGATGCACCGCGCGTGCGTCGCGTCATCCAACTCCTGGTCGGCCTTGCGCTTTTCGCGGTCTCCCTTTCGTTCACGATTGAGCCAGAACTCGGCGCAAGCCCGTGGACCGTGTTCCACCAGGGCGCCAGCGATCGCACCGGTCTGTCCCTTGGCACCATCGTGTCGTTGACAGGCGTGCTGCTGTTGGGCGCGCTGCATTGGCTCAAAGAGCCAGTTGGGCTAGGCACCATATTGAATGTGGCGATCATTGGACCGATCGCCGACGTGGCGCTGTGGGTCATCCCCGACCTCGAGAACATGGCTGTGCGAGTACTCATGTTGGCCGCTGCACCAGTGCTCTTGGGGTTTGGTAGCGGCCTGTATCTGGCAACAGCTGTCGGCCCTGGGCCCCGCGACGGGATCATGACGGCGCTCAATCGACGAGGTGTCGAGACGTGGAAAGCACGCACCGCAATCGAGCTAACGGCCCTGGCTGTCGGGTTCCTACTGGGCGGCGTCGCCGGCGTAGGAACCATCTGGATGGCAATTGCTGTTGGACCATGTGTGCAGTTCTTTCTTCCGTGGTTCAGAATTGAAACGGAATGACTTCTGAACCTGCAGATCTGTCGGTACTGACCTCGACCTGGCCAGGCACCAGCGTCCTTGCAATCGCGAACGAGAATGCAGTTCTCGGCGCCGCTGGTGACCTTGACTGGGTGACGCGAATAGCCTCGGTCTCCAAGCTATTCACCTCCTATGCCTGCCTTGTCGCTCTCGAAGAGGGCACCATCTCACTCGATGATCCGGTGGGCCCACCGGGGTCTACCGTCCGCCACCTGATGGCGCACGCATCCGGTCTGGGCTTCGAATCCGGCGCGAGCAGCACATTCAAGCCGGCGACTCGCCGGATCTATTCGAACGTCGGCATTGAACAGCTTGCTACGCATCTGCAGGCTGGAGCAGGCATCCCGTTCACCGACTATCTGGTGGAGGCCGTCATCGACCCACTCGGCTTGGTTGGCTTTGAAGCACAGGGTTCACCTGCCCATGGCATGCGAGCCTCGGTGAACCATCTACTGACGTTTGGCCGCGAGCTGATGAACCCCACGCTGGTGGCCCGCGAGACACTCAATCAGGCCACGTCACCGGTGTTCCCCGAACTGCGGGGTGTGCTCCCTGGTTTCGGTTCAGCCCACCCGAACCTATGGGGTCTCGGGTTCGAGATCCGTGGCAATAAGAATCCACACTGGACGGGTACCGGTCACGACCCCACGACCTTTGGCCACTTCGGAGGTTCCGGGTCGTTCCTGTGGGTCGACCCGACACGCCAACTCGTCGGGGCCTCGCTGTCTAGCAAGGTGTTCGGCCAATGGGCCATCGACGCATGGCCGACTGCCAACACCGTTCTCATCGAACGCTACGGCTAGCAGGACCTGACCAATGGGTGTCCTGGTTGTCCGAATCGACGACAACGACCTTGATGCATGCAGCGATTGGCTGTGGCATCTAGGAGCAACCGCTATCGAAGAGCGCACCGGCGACGGGCAGCTCTCGTTGTTCGTCGGCTTCGGAGACGACGACCTAGCTCTCGCAGCACGCTCCGTATTAGGCGAGCGGTGGCCGTGCCGGTTCGAGAGCACAGGTGACGAAGCCGCCTGGCGCGACGAGTGGATGAAGTGGATCGAGCCCATTCAGGTCGCAGGGTTCGTCGTGCACGCCCCGTGGCATGACCCTTCACTCTGGGCCGACGCCCCTGACGGCTCGCCTGAGTTATCCATCGATCCCGGTCGCGCCTTCGGATCTGGACATCACCCAACGACACGCCTGGCTTTAGCCGCTATGCGTTCAATCATTGTGCCCGGCGCCAGAGTGCTCGATGTGGGCTGTGGCACCGGAATCTTGTCGATCGCTGCCGCCCAGCTGGGGGCCAAAGCGGTGCTTGGCATCGACCTGGACTACGACATCATCGAGGTAGCTGATGCCAATGTCGAAGCCAACGGCGTCGCCGATCAGGTCTCGCTTCGAACCGACGACGTACACAACCTGACCGAACGCTTCGACATTGCGGTCGCCAATATTGTGATCGGTGATCTGACGCCACTGATGCCAGCAGTTGTTGATCGAGCCGACACTGCGGTGGTGATCAGCGGTTTCCTCGACGACCAATTCGAACGCTTGCTCGGCCAGGTCGACATCGACGTCGCCGAACGCACGTCACTCGATGGCTGGGGATGCGCCATCTTGACCCCCACCAACTAGCCACTTGAAACATGTACGTCGTACAGGTCTCAAGCTGCGGCCGGGGCTACTCCACTTGCGCTTGTTCGGCGGCGCAGATGGCGTGCCATTCGCAGCCTTCAACGTGGTCATTGACCAGGCCCATAGCTTGCATGAACGCATAGGCAGTGGTCGGGCCGAAGAACTTCCAGCCTCGCTTCTTTAAATCCTTGCTAAGCGCTGTCGACGTAGCCGTCTGATTGGCCACGAGCAGGCTGGGATCCTTCAGGTCAGGCTCACGTTCGGTCGGCCGCCATCCCCACACATATTCCCTGACCGAACCGAATTCGTCAGCCATCTCGAGAGCGCGTGCCGCGTTGTTGATGGTGGCTTCGATCTTGCCTCGGTGCCGAATGATCCCTGCATCCTGCAGTAGTCGTTCGGCATCGGACTCGTCGAACTCGGCAACGCTCGCGATCTCAAAGTTGGCGAACGCGGCACGGAAATTCTCGCGCTTGCGAAGAATCGTGAGCCACGACAGCCCCGACTGAAATCCCTCGAGACAGATCTTCTCGAACAGGCGGTCATCGTCGAGGGTGGGGCGACCCCATTCCTCATCATGATAGATCGTGTAGTCATCCAGGTCCCCGGGCCACCAGCAACGCAGATGACCATCGACTCCTTCACGAGGCAATTCGCTCATGACCCCACCCTAAGTGTCCTATCCGGTTGTTCCGGACAGGACACTAGGACTCTGCCGAATAATGCTGCCGCACAAGCCTTGAGACGACGAGCAACTGGCGATCGATAGTGCACTCGGGCACTACCCTTTTCGCGGCCTCGATTGTCGGGCCATCCAGCTACTCTTCCGCCATGGAAGAGATCCGCTACGGCGTCATCGGAACCGGCATGATGGGCATCGAGCACATTGAGAACTTGTCGGCGGTTGACGGAGTAACCGTGACCGCGGTGTCGGACCCCGACGCTACGTCGCTGGCCAACGGCGCTAAGACAGTCGGCCAAGGTGTCGCAACCTTCAGCGACCATCAAGATTTGATCGATGCCAACGTGTGCGATGCCGTCGTGTTGGTCTCGCCCAACTACACCCATCACGCGGTGCTCGGCGACCTGCTGGCATCAGATCTGCATGTCCTGACCGAGAAGCCCATGTGTATCTCGACCAAAGAATGCCTCGACGTTGTCGCCGCGGCCCAGGCCCGGAGCGCACTGACGTGGGTCGGTCTCGAATATCGCTATATGCCTCCGGTCAGCCGACTGGTCGACGAGGTCCGCAGCGGCACCGTTGGCAATGTGCACATGGTTAGCATCCGTGAGCATCGTTTCCCGTTCCTGACCAAAGTCGGCGACTGGAACCGGTTCACCCGCAACACCGGTGGGACACTCGTCGAGAAGTGTTGTCACTACTTCGATCTCATGAATCTGATCACTGGCCAGCGACCCGTGTCGATCATGGCCTCAGGCGGGCAGAACGTCAACCATCTCGACGAGGTTTATGACGGCGAACGAAGCGACATCCTGGACAACGCCTATGTGATCGTCGAGTACCCGAACAATGTGCGGGCAATGCTGGACCTCTGTATGTTCGCCGAGGCAACTCGTAACCAAGAAGAGCTCTCGGTGGTCGGCGATGCCGGCAAGGTCGAAGCCCTGATCCCTCAGCAGACGTTGCGAATTGGCCGCCGGGGCGAACACTTCATCAACGATGTAATCGAAGAATCAATCAGCAACGACAGCATCAAGGTGCCCGGCTTCCATCACGGCTCCAGCTATCTCGAGCATGTCGATTTCGCTGACGCCATCCGCAATAACACCGCACCCAAGGTCGATGTAATCGATGGCTTGTGGAGCGTCGCCATGGGCGAAGCTGCCCACCGCTCCATCGCCGAACACCGACCGGTCGACCTCGCCGAGATTCTGCCACCCGAGTTCCTCTAGCAGGACCTTGCCGCCAAACCTGCGTACTACCTCCGGTACAACACGCAGGTTTACGGCCGTATGCGACCCCAGCAAGCCTTATCAGCTGATTGAACCAGGCCAGTCCGCAGGCTGGCTATTCGGCGAGGCCGAACACGAGTGCCAGGCCCGAGGTTGGTGCCAGCACGAGTGCGCCATCGAACGTCATCTCTGCTGTCTCAACTGACGACATCTGAGTCAGGAAGAGGTCTTCTTGTTGCATGACCTGGGGCGGGCAGAGCATCTTGGTTCCGGCCAGCGGACCGAAGCTGAGTACGTCGCCATCGACAGTGAATATGCCCATGAAATTGTTACAACCGGCAGAACCGCTGACGCTGTCGCCATCAAAGGTCAGATTGATCTCGATGTCCTCGGGAACCGGGTCGAACAGGTCGCCGTCGCGGAAACCGCGCAACGTCCAACTCGTACCATCAAGGCCTGCCGAGGCTCGTTCGACGCTCGACTCGACGACCTCGACAAGGCGATACTGCAACGAGGATGCATCAGCTGGTGGATTCTCGACGTCGCTGACAGCGACGGTGATCTGATAGCTCGTGCCCACCATGTGTTCGAAACCGTCGATCGAGTCGTAGAACCACTCGACCTGACCATCAATGGCACGCTTGATCTGCAAGCACTTCTGCGGTGCTATGCCCACACAGTCGACACGTTGTGGGCCAACCCACAGGGTCTCGATACGTTCGTCGGCCGATCCGACGCTTTGTTCAGCCGTCGGGTCCGGCTGGGCGGCTTCGTTGGTCGTTACATCATCGCTGCCGCACGCGACCGCAAACAATGCGACGGCAAGCATGAGCGACATCACGGGGGTTAGAGCTTTCACCAGGTCTCCTTAGTGACATTTGGTATTCGTTGCCCACTATGACGTTCAGCGTTAGCCCGATGGTTCCCGCTATGACAACCGCCACACCTCAGGCCAGGACGTACATTTGTGGGGTGAACATCTGGAATCTGACCCTGGATGATCACCGTCGCAGCTCACAGAAGTAGCGTTGCTGCGATGACCGGGGCAGTGGCAACCAGACAGCGCAAGGGCGCGTTCCCTATCTGGGTCGTGATCACGGTCGGTGGGATCTTGACCGCGGTCTCGCTGGGAATCCGCTCGACGTTTGGTGTCTTCCTTGACCCGGTCGTCGAGGGTGTGCTCGATGGCGTGCAAGGACCGTGGGGCATCGCCATTGCGGTGCAGAGCATCGTGTGGGGCGTCAGCCAGCCGATCGCTGGCGCGGTCTCGGATCGTTACGGCGGCGCAATCACCTTTGCTGGTGGAACAGTGCTGTACGCCATTGCCCTGTTGCTGATGTCGACGGCCCAAAGTGCGTTCATGGTCATCTTTGCCGGAGGCTTCCTGACCGGTATCGCAATCGGCGCTGCAAGCTTCGCCGTGGTCTTGTCTGCGGTCGGTCGCATGGTCAGCCCAGCACGACGTTCGATGGCGCTGGGCGTGGTGAGCGCGGCCGGGTCGATGGGTCAATTCATTCTTGTGCCACTCGCCCGCCTGCTGATTGACCGTTGGTCGTGGCAAGACACGTTCGTGGCGTTCGCTGTCATCGCCACTGTCGCCATCGTGCTGACCCCGTCGCTGCGAGGCAGCGCAACTCGCCACTTCCCCGAGCCGGCTGAGACCGCTACTGGTCGCACACTGCGCCAAGAAATGCGGCACGCGGCTCGGGCCCGGCCCTACCTGCTGCTCAACGCGGCATTCTTCGTGTGCGGCTTCCATGTGACGTTCATCGGCGCGTACCTGCCGCGTTACGGCGAGGACCTGGGGCACAAGGGCACGGCAATAACAGCACTTGCTCTCGTTGGTTTGTTCAACGTGTTTGGATCACTTGCAGCCGGAGCGCTCGGGGGCAAATACTCCAAGACCAAGCTCCTCGCCGGCATCTATGCGGCCCGCGCCGTCGTCATTGGCGTCTACATATTGCTGCCAGCTGAACCAGTATTCACCCTGCTCTTTGGGGCGGCGATCGGCCTCTTGTGGCTGTCGACTGTTCCGTTGACATCGGGCATGGTCACCGAACAATTCGGCACCACCCATTCCGGAGCCCTGTTCGGCATCGTCTTCTTCTCTCACCAACTAGGCGCCTTCGCTGGTGCTCTCGGTGGTAGTTGGGCGCACGATCGTTATGGCAGTTACGACCTGGTGTGGTGGATCGCCGTCGCCCTTGGCGTGGCCGCCTTGCTGATCCATTTGTCTATCGAGGAGGGCCCTATCCAAGATCCTCCACCAACCCCGGCTCGGGCCGGCGGCCTACTTCCCGCTGGTGGCCTGGCAAGTGTGATGCTGGTGGTCGGGATCGGGGCGGTGCTGCTTCCGGCCCTGACAGCTGACGACAACATCGATGGCCTACTCGGCTGGTGTTTCTCGGTGATCGAGGGGTAGAACCCTGCGGCTCGACCGTCGTCAGCCTCCGCCTCATTCGAGGAGTAGCCGAACTGATTCCGGATTAGAACGGCATCTCCATGCTGAGTGCCCGTGACTGGCCATTCACAAATTCAGGATCGACGTCGGCCTTGAGCATTGGCGGCCGGGTGTCGGCCACAGGTGGCGGCGGCCCCGAAACGCGCCATGTCAGATAACGCTGCCAAAGCGGGCGCAATTGACTCACCGGGTAAACCGGCTCCCAAACCCCAGGCGCATCGCTGGCACGAAGAACTGTTCGGTGTAGTCATACACCGCGGCCAGCATGCGGTCGACCAGGTCGGCGTCGACATGGCGGTTATCGACCTGGCCCCGCAAATAGATGGCGTTCTCGCCACCCGTCGCGAAGTGCAATGGATACATGGACGCATTACGAGTTAGCAGGTGCGCAAACACCGCTTCGCTGTTCTCGTCGGGCTCCGGCATGAAGTAGCTCTCGACGACCAGCGTGCGTTGGCCCAGTGTGTACTCGGCGCTGAAGTGCTGCTTGGATTCGCCATCGATGCGTACATACCAGAATGGGTTGTCGATATCGCCTCGTTCAACCGCAGCGATCGCATCAATCTCGTCGAGGGCGACCTGAAGGGTGGCTTCGATGAGCGCCTCGATCCGTTCAAGCTCGATTACATCGGGCGGAGCCGACATCAGCAGTTCACAGATTCGCGAACAGCGAGCTGCGAATACAGGTCACGCAGGTGCAACGCCGTTGTAGACCACCGGTAGTTTCGTGCTCGCTCGAACGATGCCATAGCTAGTTCAGCAGCCAGCATTGGGTGGCTGAAGATCTGGTCCATGTAGGTAGCGAAAACGGAAGGGTCTCGGCCAGCCACCAAGAAGCCGGTCTTCCCATGGTCGACCAGCGTGCGCAGCCCGCCCACCGATGACGCCACAACGGGCGTGCCACAGGCGGCAGCTTCGAGGGCGACGAGGCCGAATGATTCGCTGCGGCTGGGGACGATGCAGATGTCGGCAGCGCGATACCAGCTAGACAACAGGTGGTGCGGAACGGGCTTCTCGAATCGCACCCGGTCTTCGAGTCCGTAATTCGCGATCGCTTGCTTCACCAGCGCAAGTTCCTGCTCGCCCTCGCGACCACTGGGGCCACCGACGATGACCAGTCTGGCATCCTTATTCTTCATCCGGCCAAGGGCTTCGGCGGCAACCGAGACACCCTTGAGCGGTTGAATACGTCCGACGAACAGCACGGTCGGTTTATCGTCCAGACCCACGGCTTCACGAGCTGCAGACTGCATGCCTGGTGAGAAGATCGCATGTTCTACGCCGGGCACGACATAACTGATGCGTTCAGCTGGCGTGCCATACAGGCGCTCGAGCCAGTTGGCTTCGGCCACGCAGCTGGCGGTTACAGCGTCGCTGCAAGCGATCACCTGAGCTTCGGCTTGGGCACGGCGTTCAGGCTCGTGATCGCCAGTCTCGGCCTTGACCCGAGCGAGCGTGTGGAACGTCGTGACAAGCGGGATATTGAGGCGGTGCTTGATGCGATGCCCAGCAACCCCAGACAGCCAGTAGTTCGCGTGCAGTACGTCGACCCCACCCTGGGCCCTGATGTCGGCTTCGACCTTGTCAGCAAACTCGTCGACGATGTCGTACAGCTCTTCCTTCGCAAGGTCATAGGGACCGGCAGGGATGTGAATCACACGGACACCGGGCTCGAGATCCACCTCTGCAGGCAGATCTGGGTGCCAAGCACGAACGTAGACATGACACATAGCGCCCGTATGAGCCAGGTGCCCAACGAGTTCGCGGATGTACACGTTCATGCCGCCGCTGTCTCCCGAACCGGGTTGCGCTAGCGGCGAAGTATGCAACGACAGCAACGCAATGCGAGCTGGTGCATTTGGTGCCCCCAAGGTCACGCCCTAAAGGTATCCCGCGTGGCGTCCGGTACGTGAACCCGGTCGTCATTGCCGTGTTTCACTCGTGTTAATCATCAGCCATCTGAGGCTGAAAAACTCTCGAAGCGCCGCTTACATCAGCAACATTGCGAGCATTGCCGCCATGGATTGGGGTTACCAAAGTGCCCATAACGGCCTCCTGACAACCCCATTATCGATGGAGAAGCTCAGCCGCCGGAAACTGGCGGGAGGATTGCGACTTCATCCTGGTCATGGACCACGGCGTCCCGGTCGGCCGGTTCACCATTTACCCACACTTTGCAGGTGGGGATCAACGCAGAGAAATGGTCGCCAAATTTGTCGCAGGCCGCATCGACGACCTGGCCCACAGTGGCGCCCTCGATGGTGATTGAACGCTCGCCAGCGGCGGCTTCACGAACCGAAGCGAACAGTCGCAGTGTGGCCATATCAGCGATGCTAGCGAAGGGAACCGTCTACGACCGATCGTGCCCGGTAGGTTTGTTTATCGTGGGAAGCGCAGCGGTTCGATGACAGAGATCTTGATGGTCCGCCACGGTCAGTCCGAGTGGAATGCCCAGGGCCGATGGCAAGGACAGGCCAATCCGCCACTGAGCGCTCTTGGACTCGAGCAAGCCCAGGCCGGCGGCGCCTATCTAACCAAGTTGCATGCCGAGTTGGCCTTTGATGGCATCGGATCCTCCACACTTGACCGGGCGGCCACCACTGGTGATGTCATCGCTCAACATCTGGGGTTCGACACACCCTTCCGCACCACCAATCTGGCCGAGCGCAGCGCCGGCGAGTGGAGCGGCTTAACACGCGACGAAATCGATACCCAGTACCCGGGCTACCTAAAGTCCCGCAAGTTCCCGCCTGGTTACGAAAGCAACGAGGACCTCCTCCCACGCATTCAGCGAGGTTTGCGTGAGGTCATCGAAAGTGTGCCAGGTGACCGACTGCTCGTGACCGCACATGGCGGCATCATTTACTGCATCGAGGCCAGCGTTGGCCGCCCGTTCCGCCATCTGTCGAACTTGGGTGCTCTCTGGTTTGACTTCGACGAGAACGGCGCGTTCACTCTTGGCGAGCGCACCGAGTTGCTGGCTGACTTCTCCGGAAAAGCAACAACACCGAACCAGATCTAGGGAAGTCCGTAGTGCTCGCTGCGCTCTCACTACTGTCGACGACACCCAGATCCGCAATCCCGCCAAACCCTGCCCCCTCTAGGGAAGTCCGTAGTGCTCGCTGCGCTCTCACTACTGTCGACGACACCCAGATCCGCAATCCCGCCAAACCCTGCCCCCTCTAGGGAAGTCCGTAGTGCTCGCTGCGCTCGGGTCTGCACCGAATATGCGGACCCAAGACTCGGTCGCTAGCGACGTTGCTTCGTGCTCGCGCAGCGGGCCAACATGGGACGGGCATCTAGCTCGCCAACGCCGTGTGCCGCTTCGCAGGTCTGGCACATCTTCGCCGAATCTCGAGCTAAACATTTGAGCACCAGATCAGTGTCATTCAGATCATTCTGAACCGTGTTCAACCACTCGCCATCGGGGCGCGTCGCCAAGTCGATGCCGACGCTCGGCCGCTCGACAACAGCCGCTTCTTCGACAACAGCGTCGTCTGACTGGAACTCAGATTCGTTCACCCCGTGACCCTATCCAGCCAATGTGGCACTAAACCGGACTGAGCCGTCAAAGTCCCGGCTACGATCACTTCGCCTCCGTGGCGCAGTCTGGTTAGCGCAGTGGACTTTTAATCCATTGGTCGTGGGTTCGAATCCCACCGGGGGTACCAAGAGCGTTGTGGCTTACGCAACGGGCGGGTCGGGTAGGGCTCACCAGGCAGTGCGAGGTGTCCCGCGTTCATGATCAACGCTGGCCCATTAATCGCCGATGGCGAGAACCTGAACTCGCGACGAACCGCTCGCCGTTTGACGCACACTTGCCGAAACTGCTAGGTCCAATGTTGTCGACACCCATCTTGCCGTAGTTGCCTAGAGCATCGGGACCTTCGTCCCGACGGGAGATCCCGTTGACATGTCAAACGCAACGCTCGTTCGACACCTACTGGGACATCACCAACGATAATGACCGGCGGGCTCGGCGGCTCAAGTACGAAGAAGACCGGATCCGCTAGCATCACATCGTCGCTTCGCAGACCTCATGCACCTAACTCGAGACCTGCGGTCACCACCAGGGAATAGTCGTCATCGCACTTTTGAGCCCCTCCAAGGGCGCACCTGTGTCAACCACGACTGTGCTCACCGACGTTCGATAATTAGGTCATTTGACCTAGGTGTGGGCAAGCCCAATGAGGGCGATACGTTCGTCAGGCGCAACACACACCTAGAAACCCGTAGTCCCCTTTGACCGCCCCTCACTCCGCCATCCAATTCCAGATCCTTGGCCCCCTCGCGGCAACTTCACCTGACGGCGCGCTGCTTCGATTCGGCTCAGCTACGCAACGTCGGCTGCTCACGGCACTGTTGCTCAACGCGAACTCGGTCGTGTCGTCAGAACGATTGAGCGACTGGTGCGATCTGAGCGCTGGAGCTCTTCGCACGACCATCTCCAGGCTTCGCAAAATCGTTGGAGCAGACGTCATATTCCAGGAGCCGCCTGGCTATGTGCTGCGCAACCACTCCCTCGACGCGCATGACTTTGAGCGGTTAGTGGAGGAGTCTCGATCGGACGGTTCTCGCGAAGCGCTCGCTCGACTCGACACAGCGCTCGCGCTGTGGAATGGCGATGCCCTTGCCGATTTCGCAGACGAGTCGTGGGCACAGGCCACCGCCATCAGTCTCTCTGAACTGCGGGCATCAGCCATCGAGGACCGGGCTGAAATCCTGCTGGGACTACGCCGATGGGCCGATGCCATTGTTGCCATGGAGCTTCACATCGCCCATTACCCGCTGCGCGATCGCCCGCGTAGCCTCTTGATGCGTGGCCTCGCCGCCGACGGGCGCCAAACTGAGGCGTTACGCAGCTACCAGATATACCGCCACTATCTCAGCGAAGAAGTCGGCACGGAACCCTCCAATGAGGTACGGGCGCTCGAAGCCAAGATTGCGACAGGTTGGCGCGAGCGGGTACACGCGGTTCCGGGGAATCTAGGGGTGCAGACGACGAGTTTCGTCGGCCGCGACACCGAGGTCAAAGAAGTAGCAGAGCTGGTCCGACAGCATCGGTTGGTGACCTTGACCGGAGTAGGTGGAGTTGGCAAGACTCGTCTGGCCGTTCAGGTTGCTGCAGAATTAGCGCCCGAGTTCGACGATGGTGTTTGGCTCGTCGAATTGGGCCCAGTGGGCGATCCGCGCTCCGTGCCAGACGCGGTCGCGACTGCCCTTGGTGTGACCGTCCAGCCACGCATGTCGGTGACGGCGAGCGTGGCCGACGCGCTGGTGGGTCGACAGGCATTGGTGGTCTTAGACAATTGTGAGCACCTGCTCGATGCGTCCGCCCGTCTGATCGAGGAGATCCTGAAGGTATCCACGACGGCGTCATTCATTGCGACCTCTCGGGAGGGGATGCGTGTGGGCAGCGAGCATTTGTGGCCCGTCCCCACACTCGGCATCGACGGGGGGCCGACTCGGCTGCGGTGGAGTTGTTCGTAGAACGCGCCGAACAGGTGAACCCAGCGTTCAGCTTGCACACGGACGGTGGGGTCGATGCCGTCATCGAGATTTGCCGCCGTCTGGATGGGATCGCGTTGGCGATCGAGTTGGCGGCGGCGCGCATGGTTTCTATGACCCCAGTTGAAGTATCGGCGAGACTAGACGACCGGTTTCGGCTGTTGTCGGGTTCCCGGCGTGGTCTGGAACGTCACCAAACGCTGCGCCATGCGGTGCAGTGGTCCTATGACCTGCTCACCCCAGATGAACAAGTGCTTTTGGGCGCATGTGCCATATTTGCAGGTGGGTTCGATCTCGCTGCGGTGGCGGCCGTGGGTGAACAATTCGATGAGTACGAGATCTTGGATGGGTTGGATTCGCTGGTCCGCAAATCACTCGTCGCAATCAAACAGGTCGAGGGTCGGACCCGGTACCGGGTGTTGGAAACCATCCGTCACTTCGCCGAAGACCAACACGCCATCGCCGGCACAGGCACCCATGCCACGGGCCCTGGCACCACAGGAACGATCGAGATCGACGAAATCCGCGACCGACACGTCCGGCACTTCGCCCGCCAAGCTGTTGCACAGTTCGCGATGTGGGACGGTCCGCGAATGGGTGAGGCAGCCAACTGGCTAGAGATGGAGTTCGACAATCTGCGAGCTGGATTTCGTTGGGCCAGCGAACGCGGCGACCTCGCTAGCGCTGTCGCGATCGCCGCTCACACGCCGATGATCGCGTTCGGCGTCCAACGGTTGGAGCCGGTGGGGTGGGCCGAAGAACTGCTTCCCGCTGCGACGGCAGCGCAGTCGAGCCAGCTTCCGCGCCTCTATACCGCGGCGAGCCTCTGCTCATATATCGGTCGGCCTGCAGACGCACTCGCATACGCCCGGTCGGCGTCTGCATTGCAGACCGATCCTAACTACCAGCCCTTCGACAGCGCATGGGCGCGCTTCCGGGAGGCGGTTGCCCAACTCGATGCCGGGCGGTCCGATCGGTACTTGGAGATCTGCAGCGAGCTAGCGGCCCAAACCGGGCTGGCTCACGTCGTCGGTTTGTGCGGACTCGTCGCATTCCTCCCTTCCGTTGGGCGAGCCGAGGAGGCCATGGCCATCGCTGACGACGCAATGGCTGCTGCCAACGCTCGCTCCAGCCCGTACTGGGTAGCTTTCGCACACGTCGGGTACGGCAGGGCCCTCGCTCATGCCGATCCCGTTCGCGCCCTGGACAAGTTTCGGGAAGGGCTCGCCTACGCCCGCGAACACCCGCTCCCATACTGGGAAGCCGTCTTCGCCCGCGAAGCGGGCGGGCTCGAAGCCGTTCATGGCGACCCAGAGCAGGCCCTAGATCTTCTGAGCATCAGCCTCAATTCCTTCCAGAAAGCCGGCAACAAGGCAACACTGGCCTGGACACTCGCCAGCCTGGCGGTGCTCTTCGAGCGGACTCGTCATCCAGAGATTGCTGCCACGATCGCCGGAGCCACGACCCAGTACCCCATCGCCGACTTCATACTCGGCTTTGCTACAGCAGTTGAACGTCTCCGCGACGCGCTCGACCCCGACACTTTCGACGACTGTGCCCGGTATGGGGCAGCAATGGACCTCACCGAAGCCGCCCATTACGCCCACACACACATCAACCAAGTCAAACGTCAACTCACGGCTGGCGCACGTACGACTTTCGATGCTGAAGAAATAGGGCCCTAAACAAGGCAACGCCGCTGCGCTTGACGATGTCGGTGCGGGGCGTGACCTAGGTGTGGCCGATAGCGGAGCAGCGATGATCGGCGGGGCCAAGACTCCAAGATGGGCGCCCGCCCGACGAGTCGCCACAGTCGACGGCTGAGCGGGTAGCGAGGTCGAAGCACGTTGATCATTCCCCTGGTGCTTCCTGCTGACGGTCTGACATAAGCCACGCGTCGCCATCTCGCTATCTCGGCTGCTGCGCTCTCGTTAGCTTCCAGACCGGGCTACGGCTAGCCGTAAGACAAGCCAAGCGCCACCTTGTCGCCTGCCACTTTCCTACTGCCGAGGATGGAACCGGCAGCCGCCACGCTTTGGCCGACGCACCGTGCCGCTCATGACGTTGCGCCAGGCGAGCTAGTCCAAATCGGTACCTCACTCGGCGGCGAGGGTGACGTTCGGGCTTGCGATGACGATAGCGACCCCCTCGGTCGCTGGACTGACGAAGAGGTAGTTAGCGTTCGACATCGTGAACACCGTCATGCCCGTTTCGGGTGCGTGGAGCAGGAACGTGCCAGCGCCAACGATCCGCCCGTCGTGTCCGAAAAGTGGCGTCTGCGAAACCCACTCAGGTGCAGAAATACCGAAGCCGTCGCTTGAGTTCGCTGTCATCTCCTCAACCAGTGATGGCGCAATGATCGAACCGTCGAACAGGCTGGATAACAGGGTATGGAGGTCTCCTGCCGTGCTGACCAGCCCGCCGGCAGCCCAGGCTGCGGTGGCATAGGAGGCGAAGTCGAAGTCGATGGGCTCGGTAACGGCAGTCCCACCAAACGTGGCGCCGATGTAGCCACCGAAGGGGTCTGGCCCCTCTCCAAAGAACGGGAGATAGATGTCGATCATCCCGAGCGGGCCAAGGACCCGCTGGAGTGCCGCAATAGATCTCGCACCGTGATGCCTGGATCGAGGTCGAGACGAGACACGCAGTCGACAGCAGCCTGGTCCAGATCCACCAGGCCCTCACCGGCCAGCCACAGCACAGCGATGGACGTGAATGTCTTAGTGATGCTGCCGATCCGAATCAGGTCATCAGCAGAAGGCGTTGCCCCAGTCGGGTCCGTACCCGCTGATCCCGACGCCCGCCCACCAGCCGACTCATGCACAACGACCATGACTGCCCCCGACAGATCAGGCTTCCACGACTTCGCAACTTCCTCTTCCAGAAAGGTTTGGTCGATCACGACGGCTGGGGCTGCCGTGGGTGTCGACTGAGTCGCCACCGGAGGAACCACAAGCCGCGGCAACCAGGGTCAGTGATACCAGACAAGAAACGAACGGAACAGGCGCGTCACGTCCAAGATTCTGGCACGAGTCCAATCGGACGCCCTGATCGCACTACCTAGCCCACCCTGGCGCTACCCCGAACTCGCATCTTCAGGTTCGGGGATCGCGTGCGCGTTGCCAGATCGACACACCATCAAAGTTGGCGTGAGAAGCCTGTGCCCGTCGGGATCAGCCGGCCATGGTGAGACCACCCGAGACACTCAGCACCTGACCCGTTACGAACGCAGCCTGGTCACTGGCGAAGAACAGCACGGCGCCGGCGAGGTCATCGGGCTGACCAATACGCCCCATCGGGATCGAGCGGCGAAACGCTTCCCGCAATTTTTCGGGGTTCGCTGCTGCGTCGACGAAACCAGCGAGAAGAGCGGTGTCAGTTGGCCCCGGGCACACGACGTTGAACGTGATGCCGTGACGTGAATGTTCACGGGCAAGTGTCTTGGAGAACGCGACGATTCCGGCTTTGCATGCGGCGTAGACCGCTTCACCCGACGAACCCACGCGGGCTGCATCTGAGGAGATGTTTACGACTCGACCGACCCCTCGCTCGACCATGGCGGGGAGCACAGCGTGGTGCATGTTGAGAGCCCCGACCAGGTTGATATCGATGAGTTTCGACCAGTCCTCGGGAGCAGTGTCAAGGAACGGAACGAAGAGGTCCCAGCCGGCGTTGTTGACCAACACGTCGATCTCGCCCAATTCGGCGACTACGCGCTCTACCGCTGCGTCAACCGAAGGTCGTTCCGTGATGTCACAGGTAACAGCGAGCGCCTGGGCCCCGTTTGCGGCCAGAATGTCAGCCACATCCTGAGCCGGGCCCGCAGCTCGATCGAGGACAGCCACTCGCGCCCCCTCAGCAGCGAACTCTCGACAAAGCGCGCCGCCAATTCCGCCGCCACCACCGGTTACTACAACGGTCTTACCGTCGAATCTTCCCACGAAGTGCTCCTTCAGATTTGACTGTCAGATGTAGCACGATGCGGTCGCACTTCTTCAAACCGAACCACTCTGATCCATGGGAGTCGCTATGTCGAATGCCGACGATGATCCGCAAATATGAATAGTCAACAAGCCAACAAGCAGTGACGACACACGTTACGAGCTGGCAAACCTGTTGTTCTTTCGGTTGTATCAATGCGCCAATATGTTGCATAAAACTGGCACACGAGCAGTTGAGTCAGAAGGGCTTACGACACAACGTTGGGCCGTTCTCGGCGCCCTCTCGCGGCCCGAATCGACCGACGGCATGGCAGTCGGCGATCTGGCGAGATACCTCAAGGTCAGCCGGCAAAGCCTTTCGGGCGTGGTCCGCCGACTCGAGGCCGACGGGTTCGTTGCAAGCGGACCTAACCCGACAGATGGCAGGTCCCGACGATTCCGGCTCACCGACGATGGACGTCGCGGCTGGCATGATCGGGCCTTACCGCTCATCCACGGCTATTACGAGGAGGCCGCTACCGGCCTGTCAGTCGAAGACATGAGTCATGCGCTGCACTATGTCCTCCGGCTACTCGACAACATGACGACTATCGACGACAAGAATGACGATCGCTAATCAGACTCAGTTGCTACGCCGAGGTTTTCGCTGACAACGGTTACTAGGAAACCAAGGTGTAACGATGAGTCGCTCCATAGCGAGTTGCGCTATACCTGAATTTCTCCGTGCGTACACCAAGGCAGCTCGACGCGCCTCACTCGTTTTTGTTGTGAGTGGTCTCGTATTGTTGGCTGGGGTCATGGTTCGGTCGGCCTCGCCACGCCACGGTGGGTCGATCGTGGTTGAGCATCTATTCAGGAGGAAGCATGAAGATTGGCATTGGGCTGTGGTGCCTGCAGTCGACGGCGACAGCGCCCCGCTCGTTCACCCAGGCATACCAAGACTTGCTCGCTGATGCGCAACTGGCCGAACGGGTTGGTGTCCACTCGCTATGGCTCTCAGAACATCATGGCTATTACGACGGCTACTGCCCGGCGTTACTTCCGGCTGCCGCAGCAGCGTTATCGGTCACCAAGACATTGCAAGTCGGCACAGGCGTACTCCTGCTTCCGCTGCAGAATCCAGAGCGAGTACGCGTCGCTACGGCCGAGTTGAATGCCCGTTTCGACAACCGATTCCATCTCGGGACTGGCATGGGATATCGCCTGTCTGAGTTCGAGGCAATGGATCTCGCCATGGCCGACCGAGTGAAGCGAATGAACGTTGGGCTAGATGTCCTGGCCGCGAACCCTCCGGGGAAACTATGGGTCGGCGTTACCAGCCCGGCCGCTGCTCGGCGCGCCGGCAGGCGAGGCCTGGGGCTGTTCATCTCCGGCGCCTTTTCGAAGACGGTGGTCGACTCGCTCATCGATGCTCACCGACAAGCTTGGGACGACGCTGGTCAGCCTGGCGGCACCCCGCCTCCAGTCGGGTTGTTGCGCAACCTATGGCTCGCCAACGCCGCGACCGAACGCAGACAGGCACTCGACTGGGTCAGGTCCAGTTACCTGGTCTACGCCGGATTGGGTTGGGGCGCGGATGACACCGGCGTCGACTTCGTGGCTCAGATCGAGCAGTCGATGGACGAAGTCGAGGCTTCAGCCATTGTTGGAACCGCCGAGCAGGTCGCCGATGAGCTGGCACAGTACGACGTCGATCTCGTTGTTTGTCGTGTCGGCTATGACGAACCTCCTCGTTCGGCTCTCACCACCGTTGTCGAACGAATCGGTACTGAGCTTGTTCCGCTGCTTAGCGACGCCGGCCGCACGGGAGTCCTGGCATGAGACTTGGTCTTGATCTACGGAATGAGTCGCCGAGTGCTGTGGTCGATCGGGCGGTCGAAGCCGACCAGCTCGGACTATGGGCCGTATTGGTTGGCGGCGTCGCAGGAACCGAAAACCTGGCGATCGCACATCTTGCAACCATGACGGACCATGTCCACCTAGCGGTCTGGCTCAGCGGCAACCTGTTGCATCCGGTTGCGCTGGCCGAAGAAATCGCTATCACCGATCATCTGAGCCAGCGACGCGCGCTTGCGATCATCGACGGTGACGAGACCCTGACCGAACACGTGCGGCGCTTGCTCTCCGGGCACATCGTGGACGGCGTCTCACTCAGTCCCCCGCCGGCGCAGACGGCCGTGCCCGTCTGGTCTGCCAGTGATTTCTCTTGTGTGGTGATGACCGGCGAACTCGCCCGCGACCGAGACACAATCGACAGCTATCGCGACCGCGGTCACACCCATCTGTTTGTCTCATGGCCCGGACCACTTCGCACGCTCGCTCGCCACTTGGCGACGCGGGCTGCGACAGTGAACTTCCCTCAGATCACCGCGGACCATGCCGACGTGATCGCCCCCTGACCCAGCGCTCGGCCGCTCTCGCCGTCGGGATCTTCCGTGAAACAGCGCACAAGCTACACGTGATCAGCGTCCACCTCACCGAACCCACGCCCATGGAAACGACGAGACGAATCGGCTGGTCCCGAACCGCGGTTTCTCACTACATGAAGCTGTCGAGTTAGGTTGCAGCCATGGACAGTTTTCCGGGAAAGACAGCCGTAGTAACAGGTGGAGCCTCGGGCATGGGGCGAGCTATGGCGTTACGTTTCGCCCGGGCTGGCATGAACATCGTCATCGGTGACGTAAACGACGACGGCATGACGGCCGTTGTAGCCGAGGCGAAAGCTCTCGGTGTCGAAGCCATCGGCGTTCGCACCGACGTCGCCGACGAAGATGCCAACTTTGCCTTGAACACAGCGGCGTGTGAAGCATTCGGTCAGGTCAACGTGGTCTGTCTCAATGCGGGAGTCACCGGCTCGGCTGGTCGATCATGGTCGTTGACCAAAGCCGATTGGGACTGGACGCTTGGCATTCTGCTCGACGGCGTGATCCATGGCGTCCGAGCATTCGTGCCAGGCATGGTCGAACACGGCGATGGCCACGTTGTCATGACCGCTTCGATAGCTGGTCACGTGTCGGCGGCTTACAGCGGGCCGTACATGGTCGCCAAGCACGGTGTTGTCGCATTGGCCGAGACGCTCTACCACGAGCTCCGGGCAGAGAAGTCCGACATCGGTGTCACCTGCTTGTGCCCAGGTTTCGTCAATACCGACATCATCGCCGCTACTCGTCGCCGCGACCCGGGGCAGGTCGGAGCGGTGCAGGACAAGCTGGGTGAGAAGTGGCTCGACTTCTCCGAGCGGGCCCTTGCTGGCGGCATCGACCCCGAGATCGTCGGTGAGCAGGTCTACGACGCCATCGTCGACAACCAGTTCTGGTTATTCACCGACCAAGACTGGGACCAGGCGATCGGCGAAAAGAACCAACAGATTCTCACCCGGAAAGCCCCAACCCTGGGTCACCCCAGCAAGTGACGACGCAAGAAACCGCGTGACTCCACTGCACCGCTATCTGTACCGATGGCGTTGATCTCAGCGTGGTCGTGAGCTAGTACAGGCTCACCTTGCCGTTCGACCACGGACCCATGTACCGCTCCCGCCGGCAGTTCGTCGTGCGGCGTTGGTGCATGGCGACCACCTAAGGTTCAAAGATGGGGATCGAGGTTGAAACCGCAGCAGAACTGGGGCCGGGCTCACTCTGGTTGGACGTCGATGGCTTTGCCGACTTCAGCGCGGCCCACGGCATCACTTTCTCGCTGTTATCAGATCCCGACTCACAGGTCATCGAGGCGTTCGGCATTCTCAACACCCTCATTCCGCCCGACGATCACCCCTGGCATGGCATCCCCTTCCCCGGCACCTATGTAATCGATGACGCCGGCGTGATCACGCACAAGTTCTTCGAGAACAGCTTGGCTGTACGAGTTGGCCCTGAGCAGCTCCTGGCGGCGGTGCGAGGCGAGGAACTCAACTTCGAACCAATGGAGGGCACCCCGGTCCAAGACGTGACGTCGCCGCCAGCATCGATGGCCCTAGTTTGCCCCCGGGCACCCAGCGCGACCTGGTCGTCCACTTCTCCGTCCCGCACGGTCAACACCTCTACCACGAGCCGGTACCCCAGGGTCTGGTCGCCGCCGCGATTGAGCTCGACGACACGCCAGTGCGGGCTACCCCAACGCCAACGCTTCGAGGTCCAGATCCCAGCCGGACGCATAAGACTGCCTGACGTGGGCCCCGCTGCGGCCAACGGTCGTTCTGTTCCAATGAACGGCACGAAACACCTGACCCAAATGATCGAGCGTCGCCGCCACGCCTAACGAATATCGGGGACGTTGCACGAGATAGCTCCCGTAGCTAAACGATTGCATCGAACGGCGACCGGCCACAGAATGTCGCGAGCGCGTTTCCCTGGCCTCGCCGCTAGTGGAGTATTGCCCGCTGATCAAACAGGTCTGTGACGATCGGCACTGGCCGGGTCAGTCGAGGCTTTCGGCGATGACCATGTCAAGACTCGAGAACGCCATGTCGCGGTCTGGAATCAGTGCTTGATAGGCGTCACTGGCGAACACTTCGGTGATCACTTCGGCGTTCTCAAAATCCATGATCAGGGCCATTGCGGTACCAGCGGTACCAGTGATGGTGTCGGTGACGCGGACTCGTTTGACCGGGGTGCCTCCCGCAGCAGCAAGGAGTGGCCCCACCGCCTGGAGGTAGCGGCCCATTGCTTCGCTTTCGCCTTCGGCGGGGGTGGCTGTGACGAGCAGTGTTGTCATTGGTAAGTCTCCCAGTTTGTTGGATTCGGGCGGCCGTGGTTCGGGCCCTTTTCCGAACGTAGGGTTTGACGCCGCGTCAAGGTCAAGCCTGAATGTGAGATTCTCTGTTTTCGTGGTCGACCCTCGGCGCAATTCGCCTCTTGATCAGGTCGGCACGTCTCTCCGGGCACCGACTTAGAGCGCGTCGATGACGGCGAAGCCTGTGCCTTTCTCTTGCACATGGAAGGCATGAGGAGCAGAGAAATGCGCTGGCAAGAGCACAGCGTTGTGTTCGACCGCTGCTTCGAGCACCGAGCGACGACTCGCTATCGACCCTTCGGCGTCGAGACAAAAGCCACTGTTCCAGTCGGGGCGATACACCTGTACTGGGCTGTGCATCGCGTCGCCAGACAACAGACCACGTTCCCCTTTGGAGTCGAGCCAACCAATGGCATGGCCAGGGGTATGACCTGGCTTCAGTTCCAGGCGCAGCGAATCATCGACCTGACATCCGTCGCCATCCCAGAGATGCACGAGGTCGCGGTCAAACACCGGCAAGATGCTGTCGTCGAATACGTTGGCATTGAATTCGAGCCCGGTTTGATCGGTTTCGGATGGGTTCCAGAACTCGTACTCGGTCTTGTTCATGTAGTACTTGGCATTTGGGAAGGTCGGCAACCATTCGCCGTCTACCAGGTTCGTGTTCCAACCCACATGGTCGAGATGGATATGGGTGCACACGACGGCGTCAACCTCGTCGGGCTGCACTCCGCTTGCAACAAGCCGCTCGAGCCAGTCGGTGTTGAGCATGGCCATGTCTTCCATGGCGCGGTCCTTGTGATTTCCATTGCAGGTGTCGACAAGGATCGTGCTCTGCAGCGTGCGAACAACCCATGTATGAATGCTCATAAGCGCCATGTCGGTGTCTGGCTCGACGAACTGGGCGATCGTGTCCGGCCCGTGGTCATCACGAACCGAAGCGTCCCATGACGGCATAAGCATGTCGGCCGGGAAGGACGGCCCGTAGGACTCTTCGAGTCGAGTGACGGTGACGTCACCGACGCTCACATGTTGATCGTCCATAGCTATTCCACTGGTTCCTGAACCCCCACCACCTGAGCCGGGGTTGCACATTCCGTCAATATCCGAGTCTCGCGCATGGGCAAAGAGTTCGCAGCCGGACTGAGCTCGGGGCGACCGTCGGCTCGACTCGGTTGATCGCGAATCAGCCCGATTGGGTCCCGACCGGTGCGGCATGACCGATCACCGATACGCGTTCGCCGTAGCGACTGGATGGGTGGTAGTCCCATACCGCGTGATGCTGGGTACAACGGTTATCCCACAGGGTGAGCGTGTTCGGTTCCCACTGCACCCGACAGAGCAGCCGTGGGGTGGTCGCTATGTGGGTATAGAGCGCATCCAGCAATGCCTTGCTCTCCCACCGTCGCATACCTTTGATGTGCGAGGTGAACCCGCTGTTCACGTAGAGCACCTTTTTGCCTGTCACCGGGTGCACCGCTATGACCGGGTGCTCGTTGCGGGGATAGCCACCCTCGGGCGGAGTCGAGCCATAACTACCCACGTAGGGAATGCCCCCGTCGTGCACGGCGGTCAGACTCTCGAGGAACGATTGCATGACAGGCGATAACAACTCATAGGCCAAGTACATGTCTGCGTACAGCGTGTCGCCACCGCCAACCTCGGGTGTCTCGGTGATGTATAGCGCCGACGCCATCGGTGGAATCGCATCACACGTCACGTCGGTGTGCCACGCGTCGCCAGCGGTATACGGCGAGTCCTTGGTTGTCTTCACGACCAGGATCTCAGGGTCGCCGCTGCGTGAATGGTTCAGCGGGTGCACGTGAAGTTCACCGAAGTAACGACCGAAGGCCTTGTGTGCCTCGCGGTCGAGATGCTGATCTCGGAACACCAGCACGCCCCAGTCCGCAAACGCTCGATGGACGTCGGCCACCTGCTGATCATTGAGCGGCTGGGAAAGGTCAACCCCATGTACCTCGGCGCCCAGGTGCGGCGTCAACGACGTGACGTGAAGACTGCCGTACTGCGCCGCGTCTTGGGTCGGCGCGGACTCTGATGTTGGGGCTTCCTCGGTGATCGCCATTATTGCTCCTGGGGTGCTCTCGATCGACTCACGCGGCTACATCGGGCAAGCCACGTCCGATCATTGTTCCACGACCGAGACATCGCGTGTCGATCGGACTGCGACGGTGCCAGCTAACCGTTGGTTTGGCGAGCCTCGATGAGTTGATCGAATGCGAGCCCCCACGGCGGGCGAAGAAAGCCCAGGGCCCGCACGTCCTGATGCCAGCTGGCGAAAGGCGACGACGCCGAGAAAGCACTACCGCCAACGGCACGGCACACGAGTGTGAGCGTCGACTCAGCCATGGTTGCCATTCCCGTCTTTGCCTTCGCCATCGCAAGCGCAGGGTCCTCGTCACCGTTGCCGGCGATGACATTGCGGACACCTCGATGTGCCTGGGTGATCATCCAGTGCCCGACTTCGGCTTCGGCCCACGCAACGTCTTCGTACGGACGCAGCGACTTTCCTGACAACCTGTTGGTCGCCTCGGCCATCGCTGCGTCAACGACCGCAAGGACGACGCTGCAGAATAACGCAAGCCCCAAGGTGGCGACCGGCGGGCCAACATGTTCGAACGCACCCGGCCACGCGAACGGGATGCCCTCGACACCATCGAGCATGACGGCGTGGCTCTGGGTGGCTTTCATGCCGACGCCGTCCCACTCGCGGGTGATGTTGAGCCCGGCTGTGCCATCCCACGGCTGGTCTCGAAGGTCGAGAAAGAAGATGCCTGGTGGCTCGTTGTCCTCGGGCTTCGCCGTGGTGATCATGTACGACACGATCTCGGATCCTGAACCGAAGTGTTTCGCTCCGTGCATCGTGAAACGTGACGTCGACCCGTCGACAGCGCGGGCGATCGTCTTGGTTCGCATGACGTCGCCGCCACTGCCAGGTTCCGACGCGATCGTTCCCCAGAAGTGGCCGTCAAGCGCCGACTGGAACACGGCGGAACACTGCGCGTCGAATGCATCCGTGATTTCCGCGGGCGCCGGAGGTGCGGCGGTCCAGAGAGCAACGACCGTCGGGTGCATTGACGCGACGAGTGCGACCGAGTGGTCACCACGGGCCAGTCGGTAGATGGCGTCGATGATGACCGGGCCAGTCTCGTTGAGTGAACGCCAGAAGCCGCCGTCAGCTTCTGGTACCACCAGGCGCAGAAAACCAGTCTCAGCGAGAGCGGCAAAGTCAGCGGCGTCGAGACGGGTTCGTTGAAGGCGCTCTTCCCGCTGACCTGCCCACCGTTCGGCAAGGGCCTCGATCGCAGCGAGCACTTCGGTGCTCATGGTGTGGCAATTCGATGGGCAGCAGCGGCCCAGGAGAATTCGTGTTGCATTGTGATCTCCACTGATCGTTCTGGCTTCGTTTGCCTGCGTACGACACAACTATCGCAGACGAGGGCGGAGCGTCGCTTAGGCGACCGGTGTCCAGTGACGAGCGGCCGTTGACGGCAGCCCGACAGCGTGGCTGGGGCCTTCGCCAGGTCGAGCGGCCGTCGACCTTCACCAAGTTGGCGCTCTACGTAGACTGGAACATGCTCGACGAAGACTTCCACGTCCACATCTACTTCACCGCAGAGACACGCACATCCGCGCTGGCGATTCGTACGTACATGGAGACCACGGACACATTCGAAACCGACCTGCAACCGGTACGCGAGATGCCTATCGGCCCCCATCCCACACCGATGTTCAACGCTCACCTCGACAAGGCAAACTTCGGCCGGGCCATGCACTGGCTGATGCTCAACCATGGGCCACATTCGGTGCTCATCCATCCCAACACCGGCGATGATCTCAAGGACCACACCGAACACGCGCTCTGGCTCGCCGGGCCACTCGACCTGAACCTCGACAACCTCTAGCAGACCAGGACGCCAGAAAACAGCCGAAGGCGGACTACCCGAAA
>Ga0307994_1000459_pt1 | contig 28503 bp, 31 predicted proteins | sample EllFjometagen261_FD_203171 | JGI IMG/M metagenome (GOLD analysis project Ga0307994, IMG submission 203171) | Marine microbial communities from Ellis Fjord, Antarctic Ocean - #261 | ecosystem: Environmental > Aquatic > Marine > Unclassified | place: Southern Ocean | collected 2014-11-02 | reverse complement strand
TCCTCACTCAACCTGAACCTGATGAAACCGGTTATGTTGCTAGGAACCCCTATGATACACCTTATCAGCAGGCTCAGGTCGCTAAGGATCAAGGTGGTGGAGATGGTGGAGATGGTGGAGATGGTGGCTACATTCCCACAAACATACGCCCCACAGAGCTAAATACTCCCGCGATGCGTAACGCTCTCTCTACTGATAGCGGCGCGGGTCTTGCTACTGGGCTACGTAATGCGGCTGAAGCGAGCCAAGATGGTAGAGAAACTTCTAGCTTTATGGACATGTTCGACACGCTGAAAAATGCGGAGGCCAGCACATTTAGGGATGTTTTAAACAAGTACCGCGTGCCTGATCCAGAAACGCAATCCGTTAATAACCAAGAAGAGATTGCGCGTATAAACATAGAAATAGCAGAGGCTGAAGCTGCGGGTAACAGCAACTTAGTTATTACACTAGATACCCGCCGTAAACAGTTGCTTATGCAAGAAAATTTAAGCGAAGCTGCAAAAGATGTAGGTGAGGTTTTTAACCCCGGTATATCGAACTTCGTGCGGGAACAATATAGTACGCGTGTTGCTCCGTTTATTACTAGCCCTCAAGAGGCCGCTGTAAGTCTTGATACCTTAGCCGCAGAAAGGGTAAAAGCCAATGCCGCAGAAAGAGAACGCGAGGCAAGAATAAAACTTCTAGAAGGCGGCGCAACGACTGTACCTACTGCCGCCAATACTGGCATAGCCTCTATCAATGACGCCGCCCGCATGAAAGAGATAAATAAGATACCGGGTCAGGGCGTAAAGACTGCGGCGCAACAGGAAAAGATCGGCGCTGCCTTAAAAACCGTTACTGACCCGGCTGCGATGCCCCCTGCGGTAAAACCGGACACTGGCACTGGTGGCACAGGTACCGGCAAGAAGAGCGGTATTGTGGCCGCGAAGAATCAGATGGACCAAGACAAGTGGTTGGCTCTGGCACAAGCTGGCTTTACGCTGATGAGCACTGGTGATTTCGGCAAAGCGGGATCAGCGGGCCTAGCCTCGCTCCGAGAGTCCAAAAAAGGCGACCGCGAAGAGCGTAAGCTAGAAGCTGAACTGATGCTTAGGGACGTACAGATGGCAGCGGCAAACCGCAAGGGTACGACTAAGCCCCCTACAGTAGCCGCAGCGGCGTTAAATAACGCTGATAGCAGAGTTCAAAGTGCGCGAGAAGCGCTCGCCGAGGCGAAAACTCCAGCTGACAAGTTAGCAGCTGACAAAGCTCTTGAAGACGCGCTATACTACCAGAACGAGCTTACTCAAAGGTACGCTGCAAGTCTGGGCATAACGCCAAGAGCTGGCGGAGATGGCGGACCGTCTAGAGTTACCGGTGCTTCGGTAAAAACTTAACTAAAAAGGGGCATCTGCTATGGGCCTGTACCAATACATTGATCCGCAGACAGGTAAAGCGTACGAACTAGAGCACGCTGGGGACGCCCCAACCGACGAAGACTTTGCGGTTTTAGCTGGTGTATTGCGGCAAGACCGAACGCAGATTGCTCAGGAATACGAAAGTCGTTTTGGGGAAGCCCCAGAAGCGTTTGACGATGGCACTGCATTAGGTCGTGGCTATGAGCGTGGTAAGAAGCAAGTTAAGCAGGCTTTTGGTGAAACACTCGGCACAGCGGGTGAGCAGTCAGGTCTTGGGTTCCTTGCAAACTATGGGCAGGGTTTAGAAGAACGTGCTAGGCAAGAGCTAGGCGAACTGCAGTTGGAACAACCAGAACGTATGCAGTCTACCGACGTAGAAGGTTTTGGTTCTGGGCTAACGTACGCGGGTGAAATTGCTGGCGAACAAATTACACAGCTAGGTCTTGGTCTAGGTGCTGCCGTAGCTGCCCCAATTTTAGCTGGTGCCACAGGTGTTGCTGCCCCGTTTGTTATCGGTGCAGGTGCTGCCGCCCTTGTATCGGCACCGATCTTGTTCGGTAACAACATCCAACGTCAGGAAGACGAAGTAGCTGCAGGCACTAAACTTAGTGTCGATGTGGGTGACGCGTTAACCGCTACTTTCGGCCAAGCACTCCTTGAAGGTGTGTCTGACAAATTGTTGCTGGGTGGTGCGTTACCTAAAATAGGTAAGTCTTTATTTGTCCGTACAACTGCGCGTTTCGGCGGTGGTGCTACTACTGAGGGCTTGACTGAAGTCGGTCAGCAAATGATGGAACGTGCTCAAGCGGGGCTAGAAGTTGATAGTGACGAAGCTATTGCCGAATACCGCGAAGCTGCCATCGCAGGTGGTCTAATCGGTGGCGGCGTACGTGCCACAGGCTTCGGCGAACGCAGCGAGATAACTCCTGTCGTGCCCGAAATAATACTAACCCCCGAGGAAGAAGCTGCAGCTGCGGTAGAAGCTCAGGCTAACGAACTTGTAGCGGACGATGTAGCCGCAGCCGAGCCAGTTGCCCCCGCCGATCCAACGGAGCTAACCCCTGCACAGGAAGCTGTTGTGGCGGAAGAGGGGCCACAGGCTGAAGCAATCGTCAAAGTTGCTAAAGCTAAAGTTGCTGAGTACTCAGCAGAACCTGCCGTAGAGCCTACCGTAGAGCTAAACGCCCAACAAAAGTTCGATCAGGCGCAAGCCAAGTTCCTTGCAAAGCAAGTAGTCACTGAAGAGATGCTCACCGATTTAGGTATCAGTAAAAACTCGCCTCTACGTAAAGCCAAGGCTCGGAAAATAGTAGGTTTGCCTATTACTGACCCTAAAGTAAAAGAGCAGTTGGATACGTACGTAAAAACATCAGGCGCTCCCGCTAAGACAATAGCTAAGGTAGATGCGTTGTTAGGAGGCGCAGATGCGGGATTGGGAATCACACCTACAGATATCAATGCCGGACTTGGAGATGGCGTTCAAGGTCGTGGACCGAGCTTGGAGCAACTCGAACCAGCAGATGGCACAAGTGGAGATACCACCGGCGTTGCACCACCTGTCACGGGACCAGTGGGAGATAATCTGCGAGATGTTAGCGGAGATGCAATACCAACTGGACTGGGCGCAGATACACTAGAGGCGTCACAAGTTGACGATCCTACCAGAAATAAAGCAACTGCCGAAAGACTTGTAGCCGCCGCCAACGCAAAAAGGGCGGTTGAAGCCCTCGAGCAAGAAGTCGACGCAATCGTCACCGAGCCGATTACACAGGAGCCAGTGGCTCCACAACCACAAGGCACCCCAGAAGCTACACCTGCAATGGTGCAAGCGGCGGCTCCCGGCCAAGTTACTGAGACTGCAGGGCAAGTTATTCCCCCTGCGATACCTCCAGCACCTCGTGTTGCCCCCGCCCAAGTACGAGGTGCATCCATACCTCAAGCTGATCTACAAGCCGTAGATGATGCGCGCAGTGCCGTAGCTCAAGCACAGCTCGACAGTACATTCGAGAATAATCGTGGCAAACAACCTGAAATACGTGAATACCACGACTCTCAACTCGACCCTCGCGATACCCCAGAGGTTACAACTGCGGTGGACAAAGAAGGTATTGTAGAACTTATCAACACCAAGGACGCTGACTTGGGTGTGACAGCTAAAGCTGCTAAGTTGTACTTCAAGCGGTTCCGTAGACCTGTAGATGCCCTCGCCGAAATGGGCGCAGTGTCGGCAGTCGGACCTACGCAGTCCATAGAGAGAGATTACACGCCCGCACAGTTCTCGTTCTATAAAGGTATGACTAACAAGTCTGCTATGAACGCAGGGAAGTGGGTACGTAGTAACATGTCCCCCCAAGCTATGGCTGTTATCGTTGATGCAGCTGCACTAGCAAGACAGGATACCGCTAAGTTCAGCCCATCCGATGCCTATATCGGCGTTACTAAAGCGATGAAGGGTATCCAAGAGAAAGAAGACACGGCGTTTGCAAAACAGATGAATCGTGAACTTGCTTCTCTGGAACTACAAGCTAAAGAACCCGCTGCGCTAGGACAAGAGATGCGCGGCGAAGGGCCAGTAGGCGCGATCAAGCCCATAAAAGGCCAGACCGCATTTGATTCTTACATGCTCGGCATGGGCTTTAAGAAGCGTAAAGTTCCTAATAAAGATGAGTATAATTATTTCGACCCGGAAAATGACAATCGAGTCCTAACACCAGAAGAAGTACAAGAGTACTACGATGGTCTTGCCTATACTCAGAACGAGCTGGGCTTCTTACTTATTGATCCTGTGCATGGCCTTAACCAAGCGTTGTTGCCCAGCATCCGTAACGCGCTGCAACGTGGTGACTTGCAGTTCGCTCTCAACGCTATTGCTGCGACTAGCCAAGTAGACCGCATCCGCCAGATCGCTGCCAAGTTGGCCGGAGTTGTTGGCACTACGAAGGTGCAAGTGGTTGACGATATCTCGCCTTTGGCGGGGCGTAAAGCTGCAGGTATGTTCGCACCCAAAACGAATACCATCTACATCGACGCTGCTAATGGCATGAACGTGCATACTGTTCTGCACGAGATGACTCACGCTACTACCTCGGCGTCTTTGGCAAACCCGCTACTACCGGAAACCATGCAGTTGAAGAACTTGTTGACGGCAGTTCGTAAGGAACTGGGCGACGTATACGGCACCCGTAGCCTCGATGAGTTCGTGGCCGAAGCCTTCAGCAACCCTGAGTTCCAGAGTGCGTTAGCCTTGCTAAAGTTAGACAACGGCAAGATGTCAGGCTGGGAGAAGTTTACCAGCGCAGTGCGCAACATTGTGCGCAAGCTCATAGGTCTGCGCCCAAAAAACCAAACGTCAGTGTTAGACCAAGTGGATAGCATTATCAACGGCATGCTGGCCCCGTCACCCGCTACACGTAGTGCTCCTAGCATACTGCTAGAATCAGGAACTTCCGAAGGTAGCTTAAATATTGCCGGGAGCACAGTAGAAGCTGTACCAACGAGTAAACGTGCCGAGTACGTAGAGATGGCAGCGGACGTCGTCTATAACAGCGGCGAACCTGCCTTACGTGGTGTGAAGAATATTATCCTCGGATCGCTGGACTCCCGCATCCTTGCAGATGTTGCGAAGAAAAAGATTCCGTTTGCTCCGCAGTTAAACATTATGATCCGCAAGATGAGCGGCGCTATGCGTAAACGCACTGATGCACTGGATGCCATGGTTGGTAATTACGCAGCGTGGGCACGGAAGGCTGATAACAAAGCAGCGGTAAAAATACTTAACAATATTATCCCTAAGTCTACCGCACTGAAAGTAGACCCCTCACTTCTTCGCGGGTTCTATAGCTCCTACAAGACCGCGTATCACGACTTAGTTACCAAGAAATCTGTGGTAAAAGAGTTTTCGACTGAACAGGCGCGGACTGCTTGGGTGCAAAATTTTAACGCTAAGGTAGATGCAGCTAAAACTACCAAGGCAAAAAACATGAAAGACCCTAATCCGCAGGATTTGGAAGTCTATGACGCCTTACGCGAGCAGTATGTCAGCATGGGAACGCAGGGTCAGGCGTTCTACCGTCAGATGCGTAACTTTTTCCAAGATACGTATGACGAAATTTTACCTGCGCTACGTACTCGTTTAGAGGCTACTATTAGTGACCCTGCTACCCGTGCCTCGGCTTTTGAGAAGTTGTCCGATATTCTTATGAAGGAAAGTGGTATTATCCGTCCTTACTTCCCATTGATGCGTAAGGGTAAGCACCGCTTGCAGTACACAGCCTTAAACGAAAAAGGCCAACCTGACGTAATAGTGGAATACTACGAGAACCGCAGATCGCTGAATAGAGCGTTTGAACTCGCGAAAGGCGTAAGTGTAGCGGGGACTCAGCCGGAGTATACTCGTGCAGATCAGCCGATGAACTTCAACGCTGTCCCTAGCTCTTCGTTTGTGTACGACATCTTAAAGCAGATGGAGTTTTCCAAGAATAATTTTCGGGATAAAAACGGTAATCTAGACAACAAAGCGTATGAGGCGGCTGTCCAAGGCGTTGTAGACCTAGCCCTCGATGCTATGCCCGAGCGTTCGCTCATGCAGGGGTTCCGCAGACGTAAAAACGTACGCGGTTATATTGGGGACATGACACCTACCAAAATAGGTGACACCGAGTTCGATGCTATAACTATGATGAAGGGGAAGGGCCGTGACCTGAACCGCCAGATTGTGCAGATACAATCGGCAGCGGAGATCGAGAAGTTCCGTATTCAGTTGAAAGATGGAGGCTACCTAAGCAACCCTGAGACTGCGGAAATTGCACGGAAGTTAGACCAGATCGCAGCGTTCGCTCAGAAACCTAACGTCCCTCGTTGGTCGCAGGTAGCTAACGGTGTCGGCTTTAACCTGACCATGGGTTTAAACTTTTCGTCGGCGGCTATCACGTTCTTCGATGTGGCTATGAGTGCTATGCCGATTATTTCCGCAGAGTACGGGGTAGTAGAAACCGCCGCTGCATACCGCGCCGCTATTAAACTAATGGCGAACGCCCCAAAAACACGGGGTATCATGGTATCTGGTCCAGACGGTGTACCTATAGAGCAAGAAGTAAAAATGGGCGTAATCGGTAAGGCTATTTTTAACTATACGCCGGACCAACTGCCTCCAGAAATGCAGGCGGTTCGGGCTGACATCTTGATTGATATGGCTAGTGACCAAGGTCAAGCCAACCAGTCTATGACACAGGAAAGTCTTGAAGTAGGTCGTGATGCTCCTTTAGAGGGTATTAACAAGTGGAGCAGTGCTATGTTTCACCACTCAGAACGCTTCAACAGAGAAACAACTCTAACTGCGGCGTACATGCTAGAAGTTAAAAAACTGCAGGTTGGGGGCAGACAGCTTACCGACCAACAGTACAAAGACGCGGCGCAGAAAGCTATTGACACGACCGAGTTTACGCTTGGTTCGACTGCAGCTGCGGGGCGTCCGGTATGGGCACAAAGTGGTATTGGTAACGTAGCCTTCTTGTTCAAACGGTTCGCCATCGCCAAATACTACATGATGTATAAGTTGGGTATCGACTCTATTGGCTCGACAAACATCCAGACCATCATGCAGGAGCAGGGTGTAACCCAAGAGCAAGCGCAACAAATTGTAGCCGAGCGTAAGATAGCGCGGCTTGGACTCCGGAACTTCTTAATTAGCACGGGTGTTATGGCAGGTGCTGGTGGTATGCCGCTGATGGGTGCTTTGGGTGCCATATACAACATGTTCGCTGATGACGACGAGGACGATTTCGAATCCGCACTACGCAAATATATTGGAGAAGGTATATACGGGGGTCTAGCCAATGAAGTTCTTGGTATCGACGTTGCTAGTCGTATATCACTCAACAGCCTGCTATATCGCCCACCGTTTATCGAGAAAGACCAAAGCCCTATCTTTACCTTCGTGGAACAGCTAGGTGGTCCTTTGGTAGGCTTGACTAACAACGCCCTTCGCGGCGGTGCAGAAGTTATAGATGGTCTTAAAACGAGCAACAGTGATGCCATCCGACGCGGTAGCGAAACAGTGATGCCCGCGTTCTTACGGAACATATCCAAGGGGTTTAGGTTCTACAACGAAGGCGCAACCACACGTCGAGGTGATCCAGTCACAGAAGACATCAGCTTGTACAATGCCCTAATGCAGGCAAGTGGGTTCGCGCCAGAAGCATATGTCCGTGAGCTTGAGTACAATCGGAATGTTATGCGCCGTAAAAAGACTGTAGAAGAAAGACGCTCTAAGCTAAACAAACGTCACAACATGGCACAGATGGTAGGGGATAGATCAGAGATGCGTAAGATACGTGCGATGATGGACGAATTTAACGTAAGTCTACCCAAAGGTGCCGAAGACCGTAGGATTACAAACGCAACCCGGGAAAGTTCTTACAAGGCTTTCGTTACTAACTCGGGCAAATCACGGGGCGGCGTAATGCACACGCCCTTTATGGATAAGATACGGGACGAGTTTAACCAATAGTAAAAAAGCCCCCACGTGAAGTGGGGGCCAGTAAGTACTTTTAAAGTACAGAGAACAACATTATGAGCAGTAATGTCGTGCCTGCACTGTTACACAGTACGCCATGCTCGTAAACCTAATTTACCACTTTCCACGCACGCTTGGGTATCGAACTCCCATTTTTTACGTTTTGCGAGCTTCTGCAGTTGTTCTTTAGCCTTCTCGGTGTTGACACACGGGATGAATACAGATGCCGTAACACCCATATCCTCCCATGCTACCGTTACCCGCAACCCGTCAGGGTTTAGGTCATCAACCTTTAGTACCTTCTGGTCCATTATCATGCTCCATCTCTGTAAACTTCATCTCTAGCACCCAGTCAGGTGGAAGGTTAAAGTCCGTGCCTTTAGTCAGGCGCTTCTTAACGCGCTTGGCTCCTAGCTTTTCTTTCAAGTCATCCACTACGCCTTGGTAGTTTATTTGCTGGTCAATACACCACTCTCGGAATGGCTTGAGGCGCAGGAACAACAACTTGGTATCTGGCTCGTAGCGTGCAACCAAAGTATTGCGGGGAGTCGCACCGACTGGAACAAGTTGGTCTAGCCCATTGTCATTCTTACCACGCAAGTCCTCAGTGCTTTCGATCTTGAGCATGTTGTTGTAGTTTTCTGACAAGTAGTTGTTCAGTGTTTCAGTGACGGATGCCCCTGCGTCTTTGACGTAGTTACGACGAGATATCAACTCACCCACAATCCATCTATACACTGAGGCTACATCGTAGTTTACGAGGTCCAACTTTTTAGCGATCATCAAACCAGCGATAATCGCGGCGTTACCGTTCGTCCAGAACCGATGCTCCGGCCCAAGACCTGCGGACTTGTCTAGGCGTATACGCACAGAGTCTACGATCTTACGCACTTCGTCTTTGTTGTTGATGACCCACTGGATGTACTCAATGCCGATATGCCCGTAGTTCGACTTAAAGTCTTCTATGAGGTGGGCAGTGGCAGTATTGTCGCCTTTGGTAAAGTTCATCATCTTCACGTTTAGCTCAAACATCCGCAGCATCTCTGCTTTCGGCGTTGCCTTATACCGACCCAAGATTTCCCACGCGCTCGTGTTACCCGAACTCAGAGCAAGTAGTTGCCAAGGCTTACCCCGAGCGCGTTCGGTATTGCCATTAGCGGACATGCGGTTTTTCTGCCGCCCGCTGGATACTTGATAGGTGTAGTCAGACATCTGTTCGCCGTTTACGTTCGTCATCTCATCAGACACCAGCGGGATATTGTGCATCACCTCACCCCTCAACATACGAGCGTTGTGCGTATCCTCTTTGCTGTTCATCAGTTCCTCGGGGCTACCCCAGATACCAATAGCTGCCATTTGTGCCGTTGTTTTACCAACACCCGAACCACCATATAGGTGTATAGACATACTGTTGAGTCCTGTGACTGCCATCAGCGGCGAGCCAAAACCGACGCCGACAACGTATTGGTGCAACTCGTACCCCGGTTTGTTATAAAAATTAAGCAGATCAAGGTTCTTCTCGCGCGTACCTTTCGGCTCGAACGCATCTATCAGCCCTGCTGTTGTAGACGAAGGCGGATTAAAATCTACGTCTGCCGCCGTGACTAGCTTGTCGCCCAGCACGAAAGACCCCATATCGTCACCGGTCCAGCCGAATTGGCGGTGTGCTTCATCTGCAATGGTGGTACGTTGCAGTTCGTCTACCCACTTTGTCGTATATGCCATTAACTTATCCATTCCTTTCCCGAATGCGGTTACGCCTTCTTTCGCCATGCACTTACGGAACTCCTCACGTGAAGTTATACTCGTAAGGGGTACGTTAAACTGGCGTACACCGTCTTGTGGTAAATGTAGGCGAAACACTAACGTCTCGCCCAGTTCGAAGTCGTGTAGTCTTCTCGTAATGTAGATGTCGTGGTGGTAGATCAGGTCTTCGTCGATGTCCCCGTCAGCATTGCTACTACGCAGGAACACCCCACCAGCCGCACCACGAAAATATGGCTTGGGGTACTCTGGTATCTCAAAATCTTCGGACTTCTTCATACCGCCTTTGAGGATCGGTGCAGACACCACCACATCGCCCTCAGACTGCCGAATACGTTTGCCCAGTACGATAGGGGATTTGATCTCACCCCACAGTGGGCAGTCTCGGCACGTGCCTTCGTTCAACTCGTCAAAACGTGCGCAGGTGTACGGACCTTTAATCTCACCCATCTTCTTGCGCATATCTTCTTCGTTATATGCGGGGTGTTTGTTGGATATCTTAGTCGCGGCTATGTCCCCATCACTGCAGAACTTAGCAATCGACAGCCCAGCCCTCCATAAAGGTTCGCTAACCTCTGACTGGTTCATCGCGATATACTTTAACTGCTCACACCCACGACCCTCAACAGTCTTCTTCATAATAGTCTTGAAGATGTTCTCAGAGTTTTCGGCGTAGGCTTCGTAAAGCGCGTCGGTACCCAGATCAATCTTGATAACTGGCTTCGCTAGGACACCCAGCTTGGATGTAAAATCCTCCAGTACCACAGGCTCCGGTATCTCCAAACCAAGAAACTCTACGGGCAGGGGCGGGTCTTGTTTTTGATTGTATGAACCCGGCACGCGGAGGATTTGCGCGAGGTTTGCAGTGACTACAGGGTCAGCGCGAAGGCCATTATCAACACACGCTTGCTTTAGCCGCTGGGCCTCTACCACCCACCGCTCCGCCGAAACTGCTTCGGTAAGAGGCCAATACACGTGCACCCCATTACCACTGTTTATCATAAACGGTCTGGGTAGGTCGAGTTTCTTACAGAATTCACGCAGTGCGTTTACCGCAGCTTGTTGTGACGGGTACTCTTTGAGTGGTCCGCAATCCAAATCAAGGAATAGAGACTTCATCTCGCGGACGTTTATAGCCTTACGACTGCCTACCTCGTTGTAGGTACCCAAAGCAAAATACGTGTTGAGGCCATCTGCGCCAAACTTTCGTGTCGCGCGGTCTACTTCCTCAAGGGTATCGTAGAACTTCTGTATTAGTACGTCATCCTTGGCCGCGAATACGCAGTAATGGCCGGAGTCACTGAGAAGGCTACGTAAAAAATCTGGTATGTTCATTGTTGCTGCTCCAAAATATAACGTGGCGGGTTCTAAAAGGGTGATGAACCCGCCACGACTACCTATCGTTTAGACTAGGTGAGTGACCCCTCAATCATCCCAGTCGTCCACGATAGAAGCGAGATCGGCCTCGTTGGTAGAGGGAGCAGATACCTCTTTCTTCTTGGCGACCTTCTTCGGCTCAGGCACAGCGTCGATATCAATCTCGTCTACTGCAACTGGACCATCACGCTTATCCTGCACGTTATCAGTTTCGGATACAGTCAGCGTAATTGCTTTGATAGCGTCTTCGCTATCTTTCATAGCCACGGCTTGATGTAGTTCCTCTTCCGTCAACGGACGGACTGGCTTGAACATCAGTTTCGGTGTGGCGCTATTCTCGTCAAAATACATCTGTGTGAGTACAGCAATGGATGGCGTCTTGTGCGCCCTTAGATACTTAACGTACGCTTGCATTCCCATCTTACCGTCTTTGGCCTCACCAAAGATAGACGTAGCTGGCAGTTGCATTTGGTACACTGTATCAAACTCACCCTCTAACATCACAGCGATACGCTGATTATAGCGGCATGCGCGGCTTTCGCCTTGCCCAGAACCCTTTATATTTTGTGGGCAGTCCATGCAGCGGGTCGATTGGCGTGTCTCCGTTGGTACTTTGGGAGCGGATACTTGCGTATCAATAGACCAGCAGGCTGGCTTGGAAGGGTTATCCGCGTCATACGAACCTTCGTAGAATGTACGAGATAGCTTAGCTGCATTAATAATGACCACGTTCAGTAGGCCATCGGTTTTAACATTAACCTGTTCACCGCCGACCATTTGACGGAAACGTCCACCACGAAGGCTAATACGGTTTGAACCGCCGCCACCGCTACCGCCAGCAAGATTGTCATCGGCTTCTTGTAGGGACTTAAACAGGTCACTGCTCACGAGGGAATTTGTACCCTCAAATAGTGTCATATCTGACATTTTTATTCTCCATCTTTTTTTGTTTTAGAGGTACGAGTCTGCACCTTTTTGGTTTTATCAGTCAAGGCTGCTTCAACGTCGTCTAACCGAAACCGGTAAACTCCGCCGATATTGATGTAGGCACTGGTAGGGATATGCCCAGAATGTACCCACTTTCGAATGGTAGACAAAGATACGTTAAAGTACTCCGCTACCATATTCATGTTGGCGTATTTCGCCTCTACTTCTGTCATTTCTTCCTCACAGAAATTGCGTACTCAGAATCCACATTAAGACCTGCGGGTAGTTGGTCAGGGTTCTCTTCTAGGAACTGACGTACATGCGTTTGATTTAAACGCTTCTCGAAGAACTCAGGGAGATCATGTTCCATGATAAACTTGTGCATGGATTCCCAGTCGCTCGTCCAGTAACGCTGCTTCACAGTACGGTAAAAGAGGCCCGATGCAGTGCGAACACTATCGACTTCATGCTCCTTGCAGTATTGCAGTAAAGCGAACTTTACCTTGTCCTGCTTTTCGCGGAGTTGGCCCTCTTCTTCTTTGTATTTTGCGGTTACTTCCGCACGCTTGTCACGTATCTTAGTGTACGTACTGACCAGCTTATCGACTGAAATGCTCATTTAAGTTCTCCGTTTTATAGTACCTTATAGTTGTGTCACCGTCGTACAGTACTTTATATCGGTTAGTCAAGCATTTCTTTGTATAAATCTATTATAGCTGAATGTATGTTTTTACGGTCATCCAGCAGCTTATAAATACGTTTCTCTGCAGCGGAGCCAGCGATCTGAATTACCGTGCATTTATGCTTCTGTCCGGCACGGTGAATACGTGCGTTAGCTTGTAGATACGTCTCCAGAGAGGGGGTCGGACCCCACCATACGATTGTGTTCGCCGCCGTAAGTGTGACGCCGTGTGCAGCGGACTGTGGTTGGATCACTAGAACTCTCGGGTCGGGATTGTTTTGGAAGCGTTCGAATATATCTGTGCGGTTAGACGCAGATACGTCTCCTCGTATGACCTCTGACGTTATGCCGTCAGCTCGGAGCTTCCTAGTTAGCATGTCGATAGTGTGTCGGAACGGTACGAACACGAGGATTTTCTGGCTGCTTTCGTCAATGGTCTCTCGGAGTGCTTGATATCGGCTCCTGATGTCGAACTCTATGGAGTCACCGTCGTCAGTATACACTGCCCCTGCGCTGATCTGCAGTAGCTTGTTCATGTTGATCGCAGCGTTCGCAGAGGTTATGGATTCCCCAGCTACCTGCATCAACATCTGCTTTCGTAGTGTGTCGTAGTATTTCTTCTGCTGTGCGGTCATTTCGACAAAGCGTTTAGTGTAGACCATATCTGGCAGGTCAAGGCACTCTTCTTTAGTAAACCTAATCGCAGGCTGCAGTACGTGGTGTACCGTGTCCTTGGCGGTATCTTTCGGCTTGTAGGTGAACTGTGTAACCTTGTGCATCACCATGTCTCTCCACGCACCGAAGAACCTCGGTACCGACAGCGGGTTGGCTAACTTAGCTAATCCATAGGCATCGACCGGACTTTGTGCAGCGGGTGTACCTGTCATCATCCACAACCAATCGTCTTCTTTGACTAGACTGTTGAGGGTCTTCCACCGTTTTGTCTGTGCGTTCTTGTAGTGTGTCGCCTCGTCAACAATGAAGCAATCGAACCCCCCTGCGGCAATCTCGTCTTTGACAACTTCTACACCGTCATAATTAATGATGACGAACTCAGCGCCAGCGTTAATAATTTTTTTACGTTTCTCTTTGCTACCGTGCGCCACATCTACAGTTCGGTGCATCGCAAAGGAGAATAAGTCGTTACGCCATGCACTGTCCATAATTGACAAGGGGCAGACAACCAACACACGTTTAATCTTGCCTTGGGTTAACAGGTAGTCCGCCGCCCAGATAGCCGACGCGGTCTTACCTGTACCCTGCTCGTTGAAGCAGAACGACTTCTTATTCAGCGTCATAAACGAAGCGGTATCTTTCTGGTGAGCGAACGGTTTGTACTGTCCGGGCCATTTGTACTGTTTCGTGATCGGTGACGGTGCGTTTATGTTCAACGCTTTTAAGGATAAGACTTCGTCCAACCCCCATTTTACGACAACTTTATTCATTGGTAGCTCCTTGCTATTGGGGATAGCCGTTGTAATTTGCTTTGGGTTACGCACCCGCAGCATTATTGCTTTATCCCGCAAAATTTTCATGTTGTTCTCCGTGGTAGTGTTTCACTACGCTTTTTTATTAGGGCTGCTCATAGCACCGCCAGCCGCGCGGTTCTTCTTACGGCTCTGAACAGTTACTCCGTCCTTATTGCTACCGCCTTTACTCAACGCCTTCTTATGGGCGATATCCCTGCCTTCGCGTTTATCGGCTACGCCATTCTTGTTGGCATCTTCACCGGACTTGTCCATCTTCCGCCGGGCACGTTGCCGCTCCATACGAGCCTCATGCTCCCCCCTAGCTTTTTGTTGCTGGTACTCTTTCTTGTACGGGCGGGGTTTATTTACATAGGGCATCGGCTCTACCTTTCGCTACTCGGGCGGTTTGTCTGCTAGATATCTTGTGTATTATACCTAACTCCTGTTGTTTTGCACGTATCTTTGCGTGTGTGTGATCCGCTTGCGCTACTAGGTCCATATAGAAATGGACTGTGTTAGCGTCTTCACACCTATCTTTTTTCTTTAGTCGTTTTCGTATCTTAGCTAAATCGTCTAACCGCGTAAGTTTAAACTTTTTAGATATAGGTATATCCCGCATAGCGTTTGAAATTGCAGGGGTAGCTGTTTTGATTGCGTTTGTAACGTCTACCAACTTCACTACTAACTTCAGAACTCTAGGATCGTAAGTAACCTGCTCTCCACAGTTACGTTGGTTTGCCACAATAGCCGCCAACTTGTTTACAGGAGTATTGCAGAAATAGAAATGATCCCAATTAACCACCATTAGTTTGCTCCATTATGGGGACACTCTACCACTTGGCAGTGCCGTTTACACAGACCAGATGGCTTTGGGTTCCAAACGTCCACCTCGAATGCTTTCTCCATCTTAGCATAGTTCGCCAACCATTTGCTCCATAAAGGTTGCTGCAGGTTAATTTCGTATTCGGCTTTGACTAGGCTCTTGGCAACCACAAACAACAAACCTGCATGTAGCTTGGTGACTTCGGGGTAGTGCTTGAAGATAGCCAGCGCCATCAACTCAAGTTGGCCTTTGTCCGCGTACTTAGCAGACTTACCCGTCTTATAGTCGATGATCCAACCCACCCCAGTGTCTTTGTCTATGATCGCAAGATCAACAATACCACGAAACCATACATCGTCAGCGAAGAAGCTGCACGGTTCTAGGTCAGCGGTCAGGCCCAGCTTCTGCTCGACAATCTTCTCGCCCTTCTTATTGTTCAGCGAGTCTAGTGTCGGCTTGATATAGCCAAACTTCGCAGGGATAGGAGTACCTTCACCCACGTAGTCCTCACATGCTTTGTGAAACTCAGTACCGTAAAGCATGGCCTCAGTTTCTCTGAACGGGTACTGCTTCAGCACCTTCTCGTGGTAGAACTGTTTGGGGCACTGCTCAAAGGCTTTGATCCGACTGAAGGACCATGGTGCTGCTTTACTCATTCGCTGCTTTCCTTTTACTGCTTTCCTGACACTCTACCACGTCGTCACTTATATAGCCCAAATAACCAGAGCATACACCGTCACCGCTGCTACTAACACAAGCGACTTCATACCCATCCGCTACAAACAAAGGACAGCTACGATTATTTAGCGGCTTGGACCCGTTATTGCCGTAAGGCACTACTGCTACATACTTACTCATATTCACAATCTCCGTATGCTTTGCCCGTTTTGGGTGTTATATTACAGCGCCTCGTCTTGCTTTATTAAGGAACTTACCAGATATGTTTATATGAGCATTTGGCCCGTCTTCGAAACGCCTAACTTTAAAACCAAGAAAGTAAGCTGCTGCTATAAAAGCGCCGTTAGATACATACTTACCTTTGGCAGTTTTTTCCGCCATGTGTTTTAAATAATAGCTAGAAAAGGTTGTGTTAACCGATCCTCTACGATCAGCCTTTCCAAGCCAATCAACAGCGCCCTGCATCTCATTTACACTTATACGGGCGGGTACGTATTCAGGTCTGTCGCTTTTAAACCCATGCTCAAAACCTTCTGCTGTCAGTAGGGGGTTGTCCGCTACTACCGTATCAACATCTTTTTGTGTTATTGTTGTCATCCACATTCTCCTTGTGTTTCTCGTACTCAAGACCAAATAAGGCGTTAAGTCCCGGCAATAATTCTTTAAGTAACCGTGCACGATCCAATTTCGGGGGAGCTTGTGTAGTTATACGGCAAGCGTTCCTTGTAGACATATCGTACAAACTCGCCAACTCTGCGTTAGTAGCGCCTTCGGAATACAACCAACGCATCCGATTGTTACGTTGGAAAAGGCTTTCACGCTCCTTATATTCGGCCATCACTCACAATCTCCATATGATTTGCCCGTGCCGCTGTCACAATCAACGGGTAGCCCCTCGGCCCAGTCGGGCGTCCATCGCATGCTGGCCTCCACAAACTCTCGTGTGTCAGATACCTCGGCGTCGGGCACACAGCATAGGATACTGTCGTGGACTGTCAACACTACCTTGTATTTCTTATTAATACGTAGCATTTGTTCGCCTATAATACAACGAGCTATCGCTTGGCACACGTTCTCTATAACCTTGCCACCATATATTCTTGTACGCCCCCTGCGCATTTTGTAGCTGTACTCAAACCCATTCTCAGACTTCTCTCCGTACAACTCTGGGTAAAAAATACTCAGCCCACTAGGCACAATAAGTGCGGTGTTCGCAGCGTCCACTGTGATGACATCTTTCTTACCGAATGACATAGCCCTGCCATTGGCAAGCTGCTTGACCATGGTGTTAGCGTCCCTCCACACCTTACTGATGTTGAAGTTGGCATCTCGGTAGATAGTTATGATCCGCTTCGCCTCGTCAGGTGTAACTTCATACCCAAACGTCTTTAGCTGCATGCCGAACTTCTCAGAACCCATACCGTAACCTGCGCCTAGAATTGTAGTCTTACCGACGAACCGCTGATCCTTGGTCACGTCTTCTTCGGGCACGTTGTATATGCGTGCAGCCATCTTGACGTACACATCCTCACCCCGGGCAAAGGCAGCGGTCAGGTCATCCTGCCCTGCGAACCACGCCAACACTCGCGCCTCGATTTGAGAGGAATCGGCTTCGACAATGGAGTAACCTTCGGGGGCGATGATCGCCTTCTTTAGCTTCTTACCATTCAGCCCACGGCTCGGCAGGTTTTGTAAGTTGATCTTGTCAGACCCACCCCATCTACCAGTGTGCGCAGCGTAGTACCTAACAGGGACCGGTAGCAGCCCACGTTGACATATACCGATAAACCTCTCTGTGCGTGTCTCCTCAAGGGTAGACTTGTTGCCCAGACGTGCGGCTACTAGCGACTGTACACGGTCGTCATCGTGCTCCTGCAGCGCCTTAAAGTCTTCGTCGCTCTTGGCAAAGGCGTAGGCCTCCTTACCTGTCGTTAGGCTGATTTTCATAGGCGGTTCGACACCAAGATCACGTAGCAGGCTAGCAAATTTTAAGTTGGACATCAGGTCTTTCTTGTCCGTCACCCCCGCATCGTGTAGCAGCTTGTCCTTGCGGTTCCGTGTGTCTTCGAGGTGCTGCTCCAGCAAGCCAAGGTCCAGATCGAGCGTAGGGTCGATGAACATACGCAATGTTACATCTATTAACTTGAGTTCCTTTCGGGGGAACGTAGCGCCCATGATCTTAAATAGCTTATACGTTAGCTCAACGTCTTGGATGCAGTACTCACCGTATTTCTTGGCTTCCTCTGCAGTGAAATCGGCTGCGCGTTTACCCTTTGCTGCAAGTACCTCGAACCCTTTCTCGCCGATACCGTAGCGTTCAGACAAGGCTCTAAGCGATGCACCCGAATCAACTCCGTGTAAAGCTCTACCCATGTTCATCGTATCGAACCACACCTTCGGCTTGACGTTGTAACGCCAGCTTAGGATGGCCCCGTCGAACATAGTGTTCTGGCACACAATGCCAGCGGTAGAGAAGTCTATGTGTGTTAGTAGACGTTCGATCAATACAGGATCGTTAAGATATTTCGTAGTTTTATCGTTCTTCTTAATGCCGAGACCGATTACTTCAAAGCGTGGATCACGTATATACGCCTCTGTCGTCATCTTAGATAGAGAATACTCCTGATCGTAATAGGTCTCGAAGTCGAGTGTGTACATGTCCATCACTTTGCGCCTCCCTGCTCATAGTACGCCTCTATTAAGAGGTCTATTAGATACTCCGCCATACTGTCGTACCCGTTGTTTGCCGTGTGCTCGGCGGCAAACACCCATACCTCGGGGGAAGCGTTCGCCATTAAAGCCTCGCCTAGACCACCTGTCTTTATAGCATACCGATTTCTGAGAGCCGCTATGTTTGTTATCGGGGGCTTCTCTTTACTTATAGGTATTTCTCCGCGCTCCTGCGCACGTCTTATGGCAGATGTCACTTGCGGGTACGTGCCGTTTATGGCCCGTATTATCTCAGGCACATCCATACCTGACTTGTACAGACTTACGATTTCCCTCGTGATAGGTTTTATTACTCCAGACATATTACACCCCACTTTTTAAGCGGTCGTCTTCGCCTATGTCGCGCCGCTGATATGCTATAAGAAATCCAAGGCAGCATGCAGCATGCGCAAGGTGCGAGTAACCTGTCTCAGGGTCGTTGTCTTCGCCCCGCCACCAAGCCCACATGTGGCGCATCATGGCGTTGAAGTATCGGCTCCACGACGCACCTTGCGCCCAGTTGTGCGCGCTGTACTTCTGCGCGCCGAACGTAAGCACCTGCGCAGTTTCTTCGAGCATCTCAGGGGGTAGCAGATCGTACCGAGGCTTGTCGTCATCAGCCTTCACAAACTCACTGGGTACTTCTTCTCTCCAGTTGGGTGACGATATACGGGCGATCAGCTGGTCAACAAACATTAGGGGCACATCGGTTTCCTTGGCTATTTTATGCGGACTGGCCTCCCGATTTTCTACTAAGTACTTCCACACACGTTCTTCTTTACTAGTCATATTCTATATCCTTCTTTGCGGCGGTTGCTCACAAACCTTGTCAGGTCTTCCTTGGCGTTCCAGTAACGGTTCTTCGCACTAGGAGACGCATCTCTCTTGTGGTGCGCCTCCATCCAGAAATCTACTTGCTGCTTTAAGAACTTGTGCTCTGCTTCGAGGGCGGGGGACAATTTATCCTTACGCTCATCACCCATCACATTGAGAACCAATCTGCTGAAGGCGACCACAGAACGAATGAGGCTTTCTCTTGGCCCCCTTTACAGTGGACCTGTGCCTTTGCCATCTCCCCAGCGTTGTGCATACGACTGAGGGCCAGCTGCATCTCGGCTTCGGTGGTACCCATATTCTCAGCCAGTGCCGGAGCGGTGGTCGTAACCTGATTAGCCTCCACCTCGAAGTATTCCATGATGCGGTCTTCCAGTTTGGCTTCGTCTACACGGGGGGTCGGTGCTTCTACGGGTTCACCACCGGTATCACTCATAGACACACCTATAACCTGCCACGGTGTGCTGGGTTTGCTAGGGTTAGGCGCAAGGACTAGCTTACGTACTGTATCGACTTCAATATTAAACTTACTCATAAACCCTGAGTTGATGAATACTTCTTCCCCAAGGTCGATCCGTATTCCAAAACCAATACCTGTTTGTATTTGGTTCTTAATGTAAACTTCACATGTGTTTTTTGATATGGCGTTCATATTCGGTATCCTTATGTTTGTTTGGTTTGTAAACTTATCCATGACGTGAGCACTTCTTCTGTGTCGTGCATGTTTTCTTCATTCACGACCCAATCAAATCCTCCTGCAGATTTGATGTCTTCTAGGTTCTTCTGTTGGAGTGCAGTAGTCTTCCCCTTCCCCGCTTTACATTCGATGCCGAAGAACAATCCTCCGCAGCATGCGACGATGTCAGGTACGCCGCTTCGCCCAAAACCACCCGTGGCAGGGTAGAAGTAATATGCACCCATTTTCTTTAGGTAGTTAGTCACTACCCTTTTCACTTTAGCTTCAGGTGTCATTGCCATTAATTTTCTCCCTTTGTGGTAGTAACTGGCCTCGGTAGTTTAAGTGGGGGGCCGAAGCCCCACACAGTAGTGAGCCACTACCTATTCGTGGTAGACCCAGTATGTTGATTTATCTATTCTACGCCCCACCTCCTCAACTTCTTCCGTTGGTGGGGTGGGATCAGTCATCATTAGGACAGCAATACGTTCTTGAACCCAAGTTGGTGTATCGTTTATGCTATCGTACGAACCTAAAGCCCCTGCGTAAATACACCCAATATCAAAAGACATTATATCTACCTTGTTCGTGGTAGGATGTATCGTGACGCGATACGTGGTGGTGTCATTTGCTCCCACGTTATGCTACTCACACTTCGCATAGAACATATTGCTACCGGCTCGGTAGCCCACGCCCACCACGTATTGCCCTGCGTTAACCATTGACAGCACAGATACCGCACCTGCGATACGCTCCGGTAAGTCTTCCTGTGTGTATCTTAACACCTCGTAGTCGTCGCAGTGGGAGATACTAAAATAGTTTTTCACGTTGTCGTACCCACGGAAATACTGTCTACCCCCCATCTGATACGCCTCGATAAACGTATGTTTCACGTCGGTGAGCTTCCTACCTTCTTCGTACTCTTCTCTCGCGGCGAACGTCTTGTGTAGCAAATCTTCAAGTTCCTTGTCAACAAACACGTAGTCTGAGTGCAGTAGGTGTTTAAGTTCGTTCTGCAGAGCGTTCGGTGCGGTAGGTCTGAAACTCGCCCTATCAAAAAACCCAGTACGCAGTTCACTTGCCAATACCCTTAGCTCTAAACCCATACTCTGTGAGGCGGTGTTTAGCTTGTGTTTGAACTCACTATGTACTAGTTGCATGGTTTGCGGCAGCGTCAACGGGCGTAGATATCTCTCTGCGTTCTTCACCGCCTTAGCTCTATGCAGGGCGCTCGACATATGCTCCCTGTCACCCCAATTATACTTGCCATTGGATATGTTCGGAGAGAATACAGAGTAACGCTTCTCACCATCGCCGCCAGTCATATGGTCGGAGTAGGATATCCAACCCATCGCATAGGTATCTTGTGGTCGATATACCCACAAAGACGCCTCATCTTTCCGCGCCGTGCGTAGACCACGGACTTTGCCCTTCAAGTCGGACGCCATGTCCATCACGCCGATATTCTCGCTACCTGTGGACGGTGGTTGTTTGATTAGTTCTGATACTAAAATTAGGTTTAACATAGTTGTTCTCCTGTTACTTGTTGATGAAGCCTAGCTCTGCATTGATAAACGTGTTGTAGCGTGATCGTACCTTGGCTAAGTCCTCCTTGGTCTCGACGGTCTTGACGTAGTACTCCTTAGTCCAACTCCATGTGGTGTCAGTGCAGCTTGATGCAAACTGTACCCAGAATTGTAGGCGCATAGGGTGCTCTTCGTTGCGTACAATCTCACGGTATTGTATACGCGACTCCTTGTGCTTGCTCTCTCTAAAGTTCTGCACCATCTCACCCAGCATGTTGTGGGCGTAATCCCGCTCCTCTAGCATTAGTAGGGGCGACACAGTCATACCCCACTCGAAGAACTTCTGGATGTCCGCTTTGAACTTAGCCTTGGTCTTCTTGTCCACACGTGGTGGTGTCGGCAGCTTTCCGCCTGTGCCCTCGACATGCTCCCACTCGCTGTTGTCCTTACGTCGGAACACAACTGAGGAGTTGTCGTCACGTAACGTGACAAACTTAGCCATGTGCTTCGCGTAGTACCCACTCTGACTGCGTGACTTGTAGTCGTTATACGCAGCTTTCGGCGTGGTACGTACCTTTGCAAGGTAGTGTGTAGTCGTTGGACGACCGGAGCTTCGTAACCCACCAAAGGAAGACACGCGCATGTAATGCTTGCCGTTACCAATGCAGAACGACATCGAACGGGGCGAGTGTCGGTCTAGAAAAGCATAACGTCCGTTGTGAGCGCCCGGCCCCCAGCCATTGCGTATGGTTACTTGGTCTGTACCATCAGGCAGCTTGCGCCACACAATAGGTGCATACTTCTCCATGTATGTTAAGGTAGGCAGCGTACCGTGGTAGCCCCAGTACGGGAAGTACTCGTCACCGAAGTGATACCCATCCGACAGCGCATAGCAGTTGGCGCTGATCTTAACGATGCGTTCGTACTTGCGCCTGCGATCCCCGATAGGGCGTATGTCTTTGCCTACGTTGTCTCTGCCGCGCAGCGGTTTGATACGATTGTAGTGATCCACTACCTCCTTGAAGGTGCTGTGAAGTGAAATTGTTAGTGTCATTTGATAGTCTCCTATTGCTAACTTAATTGGTATGTTTTAGGTTATTCGAGTGGGTGGTTTCATCTAATAAAAATACGCTTAGTCACGGGAATGACGGTTATTTTGATTGGTTGCGTTGCTACCAGACTGCGCCAAACGACTTGAACATCAACGGCCACCCACACGATCACCCATGAATTTTTCGATGGTTTCTAGCGTGATTTTAAAATGATTTCTTTCTTTGCAAGCCTCTTCGAAGAGCTTTTTGTAGTGCTCTTCTCGCGTCCTTGCGGTTTTTAGTTTTTCCGCAACGTCGTTTATGTTTTTCTCTTGGAACACATCAGAAAAATCAAACTTGTGGATACTTCCACTGGCAGTGTACTCAACAACCAAATCAACGCGGCACATACGCAAATCTTGCTTGGCCTGTCTTTGGCATTCCCACTTACCGTTTGATAGGTACTCTTCTCCAAGATCATTGCGATACACCCAAATCCTACTCGCCTTGTCGCTACCGCTTGCTTCGTGGCGTAATACTCTACCACAGGTGACATTGTCATCTTCTAGGTATTCAAGCATCTTCTTCCTCCTCTTCCTCAACTTCTACCGTGCCACTGCCCTCGCAGTTACCGCACTCAGTTATGTAGTCCTCGAAGTACCCATAGTCGTTACCAAACCCTTGCGGTACAAACCTGTCGTACGTACATTTGCCTTCACCCTCGCACTCGGGGCAGTTGATCTTAGCTTCCTGTAGTTCGACTACATAGTTACCTATCTTGCTCATTTTATTTTTCTCTCTCTTGGCTAGTTTCTCTTCTTTTATCGTGCGGAAGTAGGCATCGCGCCGCCTGCTAGATCGAAACAAATGTCCGTTTTCGCGCACTTCTCTACGATTGGTCGCATGCTTACTCATAGGTTTATCTCTACCGTTCGGACCACCTGCATGGCCTCCCATAGTTTACCGTCCGTGCACTCCTCACGGATTTCGGTATCGTCATGGTCTTCGCCTAGACGTATAAACCTATATTCTATAGCCATACCCCTCTCCTCGTTAAACTTATCCGCTAGGGTGAGCAGGTATTCGTAACCCTGTACCTCTGCGTAGCTGTCGTACCACTTTATATCCTCGCACGAGTAAAACAGGATATTGTCTTCCTTAACCTCCCAATCCGGTACTATGTTATACTGCTGTACTCGTGAGTCGATAGCATACACGGCGAGCACTTCCTTCAAGTCGGCCTCGCTCTGGAACGCAACACCGATATACACTTCACTTCGATATCCCATCGTTACATATCCCTTGATTTAATGTTTACAATCTTACCCGCATCGGGCTTGGCGTTGTCGTTATCCATGATGCACCACAGCACAGGCATGCTCCACTGACCCCAGCCACCGTAGAGGTGTCCATCTGTCAGAACGATAGCCGCTTGCGCGTTGATGTTGTTGTCGCGAATGTAATCGGTAACGCACTCTACATCTGTGCCACCACCGCCATCCGGCTTGGTTGAGTTCACAATATTGTCTAACTCGTGCGTGTCATACTTCTCGTCACGACATACCTTCGTGTCCCAATACAATAGACGCACTCCATCGGGATGCACCGTATCGCATATCTCTTTGACTTCAGAGAGGAACGCAGCGAGTTCTTTCTTACCAATGGAACCCGACGTGTCGATAGCCAATACCAGTTCCCCGACCTGTTCACTGATACCGCTCGGCATGTATATACCTGAAGACAAGTATCTGCGGTTGGGTTTGCTGTACGTAGAGTAGTCGCTACCTGCACAGGTTGTCTGGATAAACTCACGCAGTGCTTCGCGCCAGTTTACTTGCGGTTGGAGTAATTCCTCCAAGCCTAGATCACCGCCGCTGCCCATCTTACCGGCAACCAATGCGCCTTGACGTACAGCCTCGTCGATCTCCCGTGCGAGTTCGCGTATCTCCTCGGCGTCCATCTCGGATGCGCCATCCCAATCGTGCTTGTCGAAGCCTTCGGGTAGTGGCTCACTACCTTGCCCGCCGCCGTCACTCTCTTGGTCTTCACGTAACAAGTTGTACACCTGTGCTGTATCCATGCCGACATACTTGCGGTCATAGCACCCGCCTTCGAGTACGCCTGTCATGCTGGCGAAGTGATCTTTGTTGTCGTCCACGATCTTGATGTTGATGACGTGGTCACACGCTACGTTCGCAAGGTGTGCATCTTGCTTGTATAAGTGCTGCCACGTGGTCAGGTGACGGAACAGTTTGTGGTACACCTCGTGCAACACCAAGAACCTAAGTTCGGCGTCGTTGAGTTGCTTCACGAACTCACGTCCGTACATCTCGTCACGTCCATTGGTACATGCGGTTGGCACAGACGGGTCGTCCACGATGCTACGGTCTCCGATCATCAGTACACCTGATAGTGCGGTGTACTTCGGGTTCCCCATGATGGAGACAACGGCTTTTGTCAGCCGCTGCTCCTCTGTTAGTTGGTTCATCATTAGCATGTTGTTATCTCCCTAACATTTTGTTGAACATACGCTCTAGCATTGTTGGCTTGTACTGCGGGGTTCTACCCAAGTTAAACGCAACGGAATCGATGTCGACGTCGGCGGGTGCGTCGGTCTCATATACCGGCAGGTCAATAGGTAGTGGCTCACTACGTTTTTTGGTGATACCCAAGTTGAACGCACGTTGTCCTACTGCACCTGCTGTTCGATCCATGATTGAGCCAATTTCCTTGGCTGTCATTCCCGCGCCGTGCATTGTCTTCAACGCCTCGTCCAATTCTTTTGTCCATTTAGCCATTAGTCTTCTCCAGTTTGTTTGTGCGTACCGTGATCGCACGGTCTGCTTTGTATTTTGCTTTGAACTGTTCCTGTGCCTCACGTGACGCATAGACTTCGTTCGCAGCGGTGATGCGGTAGACGTCAGAGACGACGCCTTCCACGGTAATAAAGTATTGTTTGTCACCCATGCTCACACCTTATCTGCTGTGTAGAGGTGGTTGTTCTTCATAGCCCACTCGGTGAACTTCTTGTTGGTCATAACCATAGACTGCTTGGAATACTTCGGCGCGCGTACACCATTGGCAAACATAGCCTGTGCCTCGGTGTCGAGACGCGGTAAGTAGTCCATCCAAGAATTGAGCCAATCCTTGTCCAATGCAGAGAGAGTTCTATACACAACCATACATACTGCGGCTGCGCTGCTCGGCACCTTGGCGTTAGCGGGATCATCCTTGATCGACTGTAACGTGGGGAGTTGATCTGACATCTTCACAAACGCCATCAAGTCCATCGCACCACGATCACCAATCGTACCCATCAGGGCAGAGGTGAGTGTTACGTCGTCGAAGTGTTCCCGTACCTTGAGTATATCCGACGCTGCTTCGAGGGATCGCGGCGTCACGAAGGCAGCGCGTTGCTGCTTGGGGTGGAAGATGTACGGGTTCTCGCCGGGGTCTTTGACGTCCTCGAACGATGCCATCAGTTGCGGGTTGTCTTTGACCCAGCCAAGTAAGCTGTGGTCGATATCGTTGTTGATACCCCACTCGATCCAATCCATGTGGTCAGTCTTCTTGATCTGCACCACAGTCATACGGTTACGTGCGTGTGGCGGTATCATGTCACCGACACCCTCGCTGCCTTTGTTGGTTGTGGCAAAGACAATGCTGTCAGGGTGTAGTGAGTAACTACCAATCTTACGTTCGAGTATGAGACGCAGCATGGCGTTCTTCACGGCGGGGTTCGCCTTACCAATCTCGTCGAGCATCAGGATGATCGGCCCATCCAAGTGTAGGCCTAGCTCTTCGTGAGGGATCATACGCACGCAGCCATCTTCTTCGATGGACTGCATCGACGGGATCATAATGTCACCAAGGTCTTTGGTGGTGGCGTCGAAATATATCTTGCGGTGTTTGGGGAGTAGGTCTCCCAGCATGTGGATCATGGACGACTTACCGTTACCCATGTCACCTTGGGCTAGGACGGTACGTTTACTACCCACCGCTGCGATTAGGTCTACGCATTGGTCGAGTTTGAGTGCGTACATTTGTTGTGCTTGATTAGTCATAGTTGTTCTCCAATTATGTAGTGTGTCACTACTTATAATGTTTCTTGTGCGACTTGGACTTCGTACCCAAGCTGCTTGATTAGGGCGATAGTCGGAGACGTTAGTGTCACTGTCCCTGCTATCATCGCAAACATTTTACCCGCCCTGCACACGGGGTACACGGCTTTGGTTCCATAGTTGTTTGTGACTTTGACTGTTATGTTCATCATATATCCAAACTTGGTAGGGATTTGATCGCAGCGTCCACGGCTGCTTTGGTCTCGGCACGGAAGTAATCATCCTCACGCAAGCCATCGGGAGTGACACCTGACATTGCCTCTTCGAGTTTGTCTGCCATCGCTGACATCTGTGTCGAGTTGTTCACGTTGCATACACGCAGTAGTTCGATCATGCCGGTGACGTTACCCACGAGACTGTCGCGGAATACCTTCTTGTCTTCCTTGCTACCGTAGTCGAGCCGCTCTGACATATTGGTCAGCGCCTTGTGCAAACGTGTCCACACGTCATTCATCGCTGTGTCGAACTGCTTGGTGTAGAAGTCAGCGTACTGTGCTTTAGCTTCACGCAGCGCATCGTTGCCAATGTCCACGCGGAAGTCACCTGCATCTGGTAGTGGCATGTAGTTAATACCTACGTTGAACTTACGTTCTAGTGCCTCGGCGGTAGGATAGTCGTCACGTACGAACAAGCCTCCCATCTTGAGTTGCACGTCCACCACGGCGTCGTTGTACTTAACCAAGAACTCATTCGCCAGCTTCCAGAACTCGTTTGTCATGTCGGACATCGCTTGCACATACTTGAAGTACTGCGCGGTGGGTAACAGGCGAAGACCTGAGTTCGACCACGGCATTGTCATGGCTGCGTGTAAGTTGCGCATCGCGGTGACGTGTGTCTGTATCGCCTTGAGATCGTCGTTGTGGGCAAGAAGTTTCTTAGTGACGTTAGCCACACCTTTGTCGGCGTGATTTGTGGTGGTGACATCGACGGAGGCGCGCTTGTCTTTCTTGCGTCCAGCCCAGTTCGATATGTTCAGTTCGACGAGCATCGCGGAGGATGCAAGTGTCGGCGCGGTTTCGGTTGGCGCTGGTAGTGAGTCACTACCCACAACGGCGTTCGCTTCATTAATTACTTCATTAATTACTTCATTCATCATGTTCATAGTTCTTCTCCTGTGTTTGGTTGGTACGCTTACAGCGCATACTTGTTGAGACCCTTGAGGTCGTTGCGGTTGGTGACGAGGGTCGCGCCTTGCTTGTGCGCGATGGGTGCTACAGTCCATCCGGCGCGTTGCTTGCTTGCGTGGTAGTCGCCGCAGTCTAGGCAGAAGTTGTACCCGAGTTGTTTTCGGCGCAGATCGAACGGTTGATCGCACGATTGGCAATAGACTTTGTTAGGCATGTTAGCCTCCTTCGGTTCGTTGTTTGAGTAGTGAGTCACTACATTGGTTGATCGTCGTTACAGTTACGGCAGGAGCCGCGGGACGGATTGGTGCCCCTCGCCACTCTTTGAGAAGAGCGACTATAACTAATATAACATAGTATCGAGGGAATGTCAAGTTTTCTGAGTAGTTATATTTGTGTATGGTGGTGTATGGTGGTGTATGATTGTTACGTTCGGGTAATGTTCCACGATAAGTGTTTGATAATGCAGTAATGTTCCGTGGGTTTGGTTGTGTGTGGTGGTATATATTAGGTTAAGTGTTTGATAATACAGTAATGTTCCTGATAATACGGTAATGTTCCGTAATGTTCCACGATAAGTGTTTGATAATGCAGTAATGTTCTAATGTTCCATTGATCTCAGACAAGAGGGGTATTTTTTGAAGTTGGTGGTGAGGTAATGGCATTATATGGGGGGAAGGCCAAGGTAGTCAGCGTGTTTTATATAATGGAACATTAGGAACATTAGGAACATTATAAATAAAACAGTTACTTACAGAGGGCCTTTTTGGAACTTCTTTGGAACTTCTTATGGAACATTATGGAACATTATAAAAATAAGGGGTTTAATCCCCTGCGTACATGTTGTG
>Ga0307994_1000449_pt1 | contig 28718 bp, 51 predicted proteins | sample EllFjometagen261_FD_203171 | JGI IMG/M metagenome (GOLD analysis project Ga0307994, IMG submission 203171) | Marine microbial communities from Ellis Fjord, Antarctic Ocean - #261 | ecosystem: Environmental > Aquatic > Marine > Unclassified | place: Southern Ocean | collected 2014-11-02 | reverse complement strand
CGTATTTTGATGAGTTGCAATTTGCATCGCTTACCATTTCAAATAAGTATGTTTTAGATAAATGTGCGTATTCATACGCTCGACTTATTCCAGTACCCACAGTTGATCCTGTTGCGTAGAATAGAGTTCCTACATTATTATCAGCAGCACCTATCGTTGTATAATCAGTTGTTCCTACCGTTATTATCTGTATATATTCGCCTTGTTTTATTTCTGCTGAAGTGATGCGAGTAGTACTAGCCGTATGAGTTGTATTTATATATTGAATAGTATAATATTTAATGCTTGCCGTTGGTTGGTATCCTCCATACAAATCGTATTTCATATTCATAACGTTAGCACCACCACAAGCTAAGTAAATTAAGTACTCATCTTCTGTATTAGATGATGATGGTGTTTCCGAACCAGCTGCACTATTATTCTGTACCGATATAATACCTACATGGTTATCGTTTGCTCCATAAGTATCAGGTTTATCTTCATAAAACTTATACAAGAATCTACCATTTTCAGTATTGAAGTAGGTAGAATCTTCATTGAACAACGCCATAGTCTGGTAGTCATTCGCACTCGTTAATTGTGCTATCTTACCTTCTAAATCGTTTTGATTTGTGGTATCCGTTGGTCTATCAGTAATGAATTGTGAAGGTGTTGCTTGTGCATCAAAATCAAACTTAGTCAAGTCAAACGTCTTTTGATCCTCCCAGCTATCTGCAAAGTTAATTAATGCTTTAGTAATATCAGAAGCACCTGAAGCGTTTACCGTAATAGCTCCTCCTGATGTACTTGAATACTCTTCATAGAACTCAAACAGAACCGTTCTAAGGTCGCCACTATTTTTAGAAGCAATATAGTCATTGAATGTAGAACCGCTTGGGTTAGGTATGTTTTGTGGCATCAAGTGAATAGAATCGTATTGAGTACCTGTAATTGTATTCTTATGCTTCTGAGATATATCAATGTAGTTCTTCACTATCTTTTCAAAAGACATATGAGCTGAACCGTTGATGTTCTTAGGTTGTTTAATACGAGCTACTACAACACCGCCGATAGTTATATCAACCACAAATTTGAAGTTGAATGTACTTGCAGTATTACTCGTTAATGTTAGCGTCCAATAATTAGGACTTGTTACCGTTGTTGCCATTACTTTTTATTTACTTCATCTATTGTTTGAGATAGAAAAGATTCAACATCTAATCCAAAAGCCTTTACTAATACTCGAGGAAGCTTCTTATACTTCATTGCAAATGCGTCAGTAAAGAAGTTAGTTCCTTCATATCCAAATCTATTTATCTTGCGAGTTACTACATATGCAATACCTCGCTGTTGCTTTTCTTTATTCTTCCAAGCCTGAAACTGACCTTTTGAATTTCTAGGTCTTAACCCTTTCCTATTTACCCATTCTAATATTTTAGGGTATAATTCAGAACCACTTCCTGAACTACTTGGCTTTCTACCTTTATCAATCGCAAGACCGTAATCTTCCATCTTGAATTTTAAACTGATGCTATTCGCTGCTACTTGAAGGTCTGAGTCCATTGACTTATACAGACGACCAGTATCGTAACCACGCTTTCTAGATTGTAATAAACTTGCAGCACGAATAACGACATCAAGACCAAACTTTCGCAAGGCTTTATTTGTTTTATCATAATCAAATGCAGCCATTAAATTGGACTGTTACAAGCGTTATTGTGTGATGGTACTGTAATTGAGATAGTTGCCTTCCAACCTGCTAATAGATTCTCAAACCTGTCTGTAAATGGTTCACAGGTTATACTATCACTTACCACGAAATCTCTAGAAGTCATCGGTGAAGTTGATTTTGCTATACCGTTTTTAAACTCTCTATAAATGTCTGATACTATCAAGAAGGTGTCATTCAATACATCGGGTTCATTAGAGCCATCTGCTGCCACTAAATCCATAACAAGCAAGTCAAACGTGAATACGAAATCTCTATTGTTTATCGTTGCAGGTTGCTCTATTAAATGAGCCTTTGCAAAGTTCATCTCATTACTTAAATCTACTTCGAATATATCACCAAAGGAAAAAGAGTTCAGCTGTTTATGTGCTTCACAAATATCCTTAAATTGGTTTACTACTGCTTTGAATGTTTTCATTTCTTTATTCTGTCTTGATCTCGTTTGTAACTCATGAAGGTAAACGCTTGTTCTATGCTTATCTTTGTAGCTTCATCTAACTTTAATAAATCTTCACTACATAAACTCATTAGTATTGAATACCAACCCCACTTCTTACCGAAGCTTTGCTGCTTTTGGTCGCCTGTTCCTCCTGTAAAGAGGTTAGCGAATCTCTCAAGTAGTCGTTTCCGATAGTCCAAAAAAAAACTAATGCAGAATTAACTACATTTGCCTTCATATTCTTCCTGAATAACCTAGCTCTTTCATCTACATCACCGTCATAAGCCTCAATACTATACTTACCAGCAGCTTCTTTCTCTACAGGTCTGTATAATATCGCCATAATAAGGTGCAAATTGTCGTTAAAGTCTTGGCATAGGGTGTCTAAATCAGCAAATTCACCCGTACTTATCTCTGAAAGGTTAGGGTGAAATCCATATTGCACCCCATTAATTGAAATAAGTTGGTGTAGTTTATCGCTTGACTTGGATAAACCTAGCAGTTTACTATACACATCATTCAAGTCGTTTAACTTAATCTGATCTATAATACCCCTGTCTGCATTGGTTAGCAGCTCAATCGTTTGCTTCTGTAGTTCGAGTTCATTCAGTTCACTAGCCTCTAATTTAGTCAGAGATTGTAGTTGCCCTAATGTAATCTCACTCAAGTCTGTTGGAATGTTTAACTTCATCTATTTAATAATCTTAAATTGTTTGTTTTGTATAACTATAAACAAAAAAAGCCCTCCGTTTGGAGAGCCTTACAATCGAGGGAGCGTTTATTTTAGTTCCCTACAAAGATAAAACAATATATTGAACTACCAAATTTATATACAATTAATTAATACTACGCAATCCCTTGTGTTAATATCATATGTCTTAAGTGCCCTATAGTTCCAAATTTAGATCCTTTGTAAAGATCCGACTTACCTACAGAGAAAACCACTTCGTTAGCTTGGATCTTATAGTTGAACGTCCAGTCGTTGTTAGTAGTAAACATTACATAAGCATCACCACCTATTCTTTCAAGTTCTGTAGTAGCTTCTAATAATGTTTCAAAGTCTTGTGAGAAGTTATTAGCGTTGTAAGTATAGTTTAAAGTAAAGCTCATAGCGTTGTGGTTAGGTTATCGCTTCATTGCGATAGGACAAATATACTACAAATTAATAGAACACCAAACTAATTGTGATTATTTTTAACATATTAGAATTTACCTAACTGCATACCTTCCAACTTTAGGCTTAACCTCATAAAACATTCTCATCGCTAAAGCATCGGAGTAATCAGGAGAACGACCTATCACAGACTTAACCACGTCCTTAGGTACTATCTTCAGCTTTCCGTCCTTATCTATGTCCTTAGTTCTAACCTGCTCTAGTTCTTCTGTGATGTGTTTGCGTGTATCTACATCTCTAATGGTTATACCTATCTGCCCTTTATTAATTAAGTCTGCAAGTTTATAATAGCATTGAGTTTTAAGGTTCTGAAAGTTCTCCTTCTTAATTGGTGATGCGTTGTTAATGAACCCCTTGCATCTGAGTACATCTTGAAGCCCACCACCAACACCATCACTATCGACTATAATATTAGACAGCTTAACTTGGTGATTCTTCTGTAGTTCTCTAATGTATTCAGCTAACTCTGTAATCGTATTCTTATCAAACGTCTTAATCATTACTACCTGAAGCCCTTCGAACAACATCACTACAGACTTATCCTCTCCCATACGAGCAACATCACAACTGATGTACTTCTCGCCTTCCGCTCCTTTGTTATCGAATAGGTTTAAGATGCTATCGTAGTTAATAAGTGAATCACTTGAGGCATCGTATTCCCAGTTTCCAAATAGTAAACGCTGTTTAGAAACTTCATCAAGCTTCGATAACTGCTTCTCATAATGCTTTGATATAAATTTATTGTCTGTTACTAATGAAGGGATAAATCTACGGTAGTCTTTTAATGTACCTAATTGAGCAGGTTTGTAGTACTCTGTGTAAACCCAATTCTTAGCAGGGTTGCAAGTCATTAGAAGCTTTGGAATGATTCCGTAATCATCTAGCTTGTATCTGATTCTAGACTGCACTACATTTACAGCCTTGTATGTTACTTGATTCACCTCATCAATGAATGCCCCTGTAATCTCTAATGAACCAAGACTATCGAAGTTTCTATCTGATGGGTATAAGAATAAATCTTTAAGTATTATCTCTGAACCGTTCTTGAATGTAACGATGTTAGATGAACCGTTGAAAGTATAATGTTCCCCACTCTTTAAACCCCAAGCACCACACACCTCAAAGAACGTGTTTAACGTAGTCTTCTTTAATGCATCTAACTTAGACCTTCCCATTAAGTATCGTGTCTTAGGATACCTTAAACACATAGTTACAAGCCAAGCAGAACCTACCCAAGACTTACCACCTCCAGCAGCACCACCAAATAGCACCTCATTAGTGGAATCATCGAATAGGTAGCGTAAACAATCCTTTTGCTTACTCGTAAATTCAGGACTTATCTCCAAGGTCTATATGTATTTTAATCGTTTCGTCATTACTGGTAATATCTAACTTATCACCGTACCCTCTAATTTTCCCTTTGTTCTTTAAAAGGAATTGAGTACTTGAATGATTACCATCTTTAATCTGCTTCATTAAACTGCTCTCTGCGAAGTCAAGTACTAGGTTATCCATTGCCTTAACCTTAGCAGCGAAGGCTTCATCATCCCTTAACCACTTGTAATACTGCGACCTACCTACTTCAGCTATCTTCAAAGCACCTGTAACAATTCCAAGCGTTTTCTCTAATGCTTTAAGCATCTGCACTTTAGCTAATTTAGTGCGATTCTGTTCTTCAGTTTCTTTCATTTTATAACATCCTTAATTGTGATTGATGTTGCTTTAAACGCTTCTGACTAGCATCGAAATACTCTTTATCTAATTCACAAGCCGTTAAATCAAATCCTAAATTATGACACGCTAAAGCTATTGAGCCACTTCCTAGATGTGTGTCGAGTATTTTGTCTCCTTGCTTTGCGTAGTTCATTAAAAGCCATTCGTATAATTTGACTGGTTTTTGTGTAGGGTGTATTCGTTGCTCTTTGTTCTTCATGTCGTGCTGAATCATTCCGTTCCAAGTAATTTCACAAATATTTACGCTTTTAGTCATAGATAGATAGGCAAGTTCAGCACGACCAAACGCAGTCCCTTTTTTATCCCAACATAAACGACCGCCAGATAAATCAAAATTACTATAAAAATTTACTCCCCAAATTATTTGGTTTTTTGATACTCTTTTTAATTCGTTGAAATATTCAGCTGATGGAGCAATATTTTCAAATACACTGTAGTCAGTTCTTTTTGTTGCTTGTTTGTTTTTCGATGTGTTATCTTTTAAACCTATCGCATCATTACCACCATAAGGAGGATCCACGATAGCCAAATCAAAGTGATTATCTTCATACCTAGCCATTAGTTCCATGTTGCACTCGTTGCTAATTTCCATACTTCTACATTTCAAATTCGCCCTCATTCATATCTAAACTCCTACGAACTTTAATTCCTCTATACATAAGGTTTGAGTCTTGCATATATACACCTAACCTCATGTGTAAAGTAACTTCATGTATAAGGTAAGTCCAAGTTAATGGATGCATAACAATCAAATTAGGTTCTCTTGATGTTTCCCTAACTGTGTTTCGTAATTGATGTTCTAACTTTGCTTGAAGCATCTTAGTCTTGTTTTCCATACTTTTCCATATAGTTTAAATGTATTTCTACTAGCATATCCTTGAATTGTTTTTTATCTCCGTACTTGATGTGGCAAGGTCTGCACACTGCTTGTAGATTACCGATGTAATCCTTTAACTTACTACCTCCCATGCCACGAGCCTCGATGTGGTGAATGTCTTGAGCAGGTGAATGACATACCTCGCAAGGGATATAATCCAACTCATCAAAGTTAAAGAACTCTAGATATATTTTGGTGTGTTTACGCATTACGGATTCTGTCTGATATACTTCTCCACCAATATCGAGGTGAATACTACTGTAAAAAATATTATTATTGGTGTTGTCATAGTTAAAGTTTTTCTCCACAGCACTCACAAACATCTTTAGTTTCTTCTGCTAAAGTATTGTCTTCGTACTTGTCGAGGTTAATATTCAAATCGTTTACTGTAAAACCTACCTCAAATAATAGTTCTTCATCGAAATAGTTCAAGAGTAAATCATCGTCAAATTTACCACCGTTTTTATTCAAGCGTAAATTAAGCTCCATCTCATCTGCTAAAGATAAGTCCAACACTACGCATAATATTGTATCGTTTCCTAATTCAAGCCAAGCACGTGAGCGTTGATGCCCTCCTATGATAATGTTCTCTCTATCCTTAGAAGAGTTTATAATGATTGGATCAATTAAACTATACTTCTTTAAACTTGCTTTTAAATCCTTAAATTGCTTCTTGTTAATCGTTCGTGGATTATACTCTGCAAACTTTAACTCGCTTATCCTTCTACTTTCTATTTTCATCTATAAACTTCTTTAGTTCTTCTAGATTTATGTCTGTGAAATTGTCAGCATTGAAACATTCAAATTTAGGCTCAAAGGATCTTGTATGATAAGTCATCACATGATATTCGTCAAGCCTTTGTGAAACCCTTGTTACTATATCTGATTGCTCTTCACTGCTAAATGTGTCGGGTACCCCTATAATGAAAATTGGTTTTATATTTTTACTCATAACTTTTAAGTATTTCTTTAAGTTCGTTTATCGTTTGAGCTACACAAGAACCACATTTAGAAACTTGCTTCTTCATTCCGAAGATTTCATTGTATAGATTGGTAACTCCTACATTATCACTATGGTTTATCTTATCTGAACCGATTTGATTTAGCAATCGTTTCAATATACTAAGTTGGTCTTTGGTTAGGTCGTTCTCCCTTTCCCAATTACCTACAGGACATCTAGTGAATGCTATCTGTGCTTTTACCTTCATGAAGCAACCACACTTTTTACATTGACTAAGAGATTTCCTGAAGTGAGGGCATCCATTACAGATACTCATTCTCTCCTGATAGGTTCTAGTACTTGTTTTTAACTTCATCTTTAATCTTATTTCTGACCTTCTTGAGCGTTGAGAATATGCTTGTAGTGCTTATTCCTGTCGCTGCTGCAAGGCTTCTAATCGTGTGGTCTGTTTCTGTATAGACTTTAAATAAAGACCTGTCATAGAAGTGTAAGTCGTTCATAGCTTCGTTAATCATGTCGATCCTAGTATCGTCTTCATACTCTTCGTCCACTAGATTAACCAAGTGCTGGTCGTTATCTTTATCAGTTCTAAGCTTACCGTAGTACTTACGCTTAAACTTAGAATTAGCATTTAGGTATTGGTTACACATTACCCTAGTAACCCAAAACCCTAAATGTCCATTATCAAAAATAACTTGTAGCTTCCTTTGATCGTACTCAAGCAGAATTATGTATATGTCCTGAGTTAAATCCTTTGCGTCTGCTGTAGTCTTAGTAATCTTTAAGGCTATCCTATACAAATCATCGTAATGTGCTGCTAAATCTTCTTTTAATGTTGCCATACCTTGTGAGCATTACTTTATGACCTACCTTAATACCATAGCAAATAGCTAAGTATCTTCTGATCACGTGCATCTTCTTGCCTTTTTTAATTCCTTTTAGTATTGAATGGTTTACAATTCCTCTCATAGTTTTTGTTTTTGTATAGTCGCAAAAATGGGGATGCAGCTTTCACACCACACCCCCACCAAAACAACTATGTATGAAATACTTTGCTAATATACACTTTATTCTTTAACAATAGGTAGTAAGCTCTTTATTTTTTCTAAGTAGATAGATAAGTCTAAAGATTCTTCTTGAGCATGAGTTAGCCAATCTTCTATACTAAGGTCAGTCCTCTCCATAGTCGTGCCATATTTATTTAAACCCATCTCAGCACGTTCTTGAATCTTCTGACATACCTTATCCTCTATTGTAGGTTTTCGTTCAGACAGTAGTTCATCAACTTGATGTTCTAGTACAGCAATGTCATTTATATTCCTATCTACTAAATTGAATAGCAAATCTTTTGACTCCATTGAGTCTTCTAAAGCTTCGGTTAATCCATTAATAAGCTCTAGCACTTCGTTTATTCCTATCTTACTCATAGTTAGTTTTTTATGAACCGCAATTCTCGCAGTCTGGGTTATCAATCGAACACGCTTCGGGCTGTTCCTTATCTTCTAAATCGTTCAGCCAATTCTCAAACATTGCTTCGGCTACTTCTGTAGGTTTTTTCTTCTCGTCTTTCATTTTACTTTGTTTATTAATTGAACAATCTCTTTATCAGCCCACTCAAAACAACCTAGCGGGTTATCGAACTTTTTAGACACTTCCGTTATCCAGTTGCCTGAAATCTTTCCTCGTTTATATATTCCGCATATCCAACCTGAACCTGCATTAGCTAATGGACTTACCTGAATCCAGTATCCTAGCTCAAGCATGTGGTCTATCTCTCGTGCTTCCATCTTAGTCTTGTTTTAAAGTGGTCGAATTCGACTACTTTAGATTAGTATTGTTTTAGTTTTTTTGTTAGCCGTTGCTATGTTTAATGACTCTTTATTGTTATCAATATAGTATTGCTCCCTAACCTTTAGGTCTACATCCGATTCTAATATTTCTATGACTTTGAATTTAAACACATCCCAGCCTAACTTATTATATATGGCTTGTAGTTTATGGTTTTTATGCTCACCTCTACATAAGTACCCTTTGTGGTGTCCTAACCTTGCTAGTAGTCCGCAAGTCGTACTTCCAATATAAGAACCTTTACCTTCGACTGAAACTCTATACACAACATTTTCTTTAAGTGAATCTCGGTATATTTTACTTTTAATATTAGATTTTGCTAAGTTAGATAGGTGGTAAATTCTATTTCTAAAATTATCACATTTCTTACACTGAGAAGCTAACCCTGACTTTTTACTAGATTGCTTAGGATAATCTATTAAGTCTTTATCTATATTGCATTTCGTACATTTCTTCATTTTTGCGTTACTTTTAGTTAGTCCATGGTTAGGGAGGAATCCCGCCCTCCCTAACTCTGACTTTTAAACCCCAATGGTTTAAACTAATTCGCAGCGTTCTAGTAGCTTACTCACTTCACTCAACATCTGACAGATCCCCTCCCGAATGTTACGCCGTTCAATAGTTATTGATTCACTCAAGTAGAACCCCTCTAAATCCTTACGCCATTAACTCTAGACGCTCCTTTCTCTAGTTTCAATGGTTTTAATCTTACCTTTTCTATTGTGCCACTCCAGCCAAACATAAGCTCGAAAGCTGTTTGTTTGTGTATAGGTGGCATTACTCTTTTGCTGTTTGTCTGTTTCATTCCGTAAATTTAATTCTAATTTTCGAGATGTACTAATTATTGATTAAAATAATTGTCTATCACTTCCTTTGCGTTGTCGAAGCCTGTGCATACATGAGCTGAATACCCTCTAGCGTTTAGCTTCTCTATCCAATCCTTTTGCTTAGGTGAGGCATAGTTACCTTTTACTTTTAATTCGATAGCTAAACCGCTGTAATCACCTTTGGATTCGTAAATGAATAGGTCAGGGAATCCTGCAACGTAGCCAGTTCTTTTAGCTTTCATTCTTTGAGATATGTGCTTTTGGTATTGACCACCTAAAGAAGCACAGTAAAGAGCTTTATATTTTAGCTTCAAGTAGGTAACTACTGCAACCTGTAAATCATCTTCTTTTGATTTCATCGTTCTTTGATTACTTCGTAAAAGGCTGCATCTATTTTCTTAATCTTCTTCTGTATTATTTGCCAAGCCTTCTGAACTTCCTTTTCTCCTCCAATATCTTTATGACTTCCAGTGCCTGAATTGGCTACGTTAAAGGCATTCTCTTCTAATAGTTTACTTATTTCTTCGTTCATAATTAAATAGCTTTTAAAATTTCACTTCGCAAATCAACTTTTGACTCACGCATTTCTTTGAATAAATTCATGATGGCGTATTCTCTGCACATAATTACTGGATGGAATTGCTTCTCATTGTTATGCGTGAACATCTTCCGCTTCTTAATCGTGCCTTGTACCTTTGTCCAAATCTTTTCCTTCTCCTCGTCTGATACAAATAGAAAGCCGTTTTTCTCAAGCCAAATGAATATTTGATTGACTCCTTGCAGTATAATGTCTTCATCTTTGCAATATTCTTCATATGGTTCAATTACACAAAGCTCTAAGAAATCCTTCAGAACCTGCTTTTTATCAACGCTACTGCATTTACTTTCAATTAACATCTTCTCGTTAAGCTGTGATGAATTGATGCGTGTGGCGTTAGATTTCAACTTCTGAGAATTTAACCAGTTACACCACGTTCGAGGATTGATTGCTAACTGTTCTCCTGTTCTTACTCCTCTATGGAATGCTTGAACTACATCTTGCTGAGTTAGTCTGTAGAAGCTGTCGTTCAAATCAGTCATTAATATGTTCGCCATTATTGAGGCATCTTCTAAAGACTTCTTTTGGCTCATCTCAAACAAGCATTTATTAATCGTTAGTTCACAGAATTTTAATAGTTGATCGCTTGGTTCTTTTCCTATTTCCTTCATAGTTGTTTTGTTTTGGTAAATGTAATTCTAATTATCGGATTAAGCAAATTTTATGGTTTACTAAAAAAGTCGTTCATATCTCCAGTGCTTAGAATCTTTGTTTCTATCGGTAAAGGGTTCTCTTCCTTTTTAAACATATCAGGGAAGTAGTGTTTGCTTAGGCTTGTAGGTTCTGCTTTGTTGAATTGTTTTTTAATAGGGAATACACTCTTCCAACTGTTCTCAATTGATTGCTCTAGCATCTCCGTTTGTAGTTCTGGAGATAGTCCTTCTAATTTTTTTAATATAAGCCCTACAGCCCTATCTGTGTTTTTAGCTTTTAAAGATACTCTTAATATTAAAAATTCTTTAAATAAATTATCTATCAGAATATTGTCAAAATAATTCTCAACCTTTTTATATTGTTCTTTATTATTATTCTTTATTATTAATTCTTTATTATTATTAATAGTTTTAGCGTTTCGCTCACTCTTGTTTTGCGTTTTCGCTAAATCTAGTTTTAGCGTTTCGCTAATACTAGTATTTACACTTTGCCAAATCTTGCTTTCGCATATAGTAAAATGTAGTTTTGCAGGAACACCTCGCAAAAAAGTCTTAATCATTCCTTCATCTTCAAGCACTGCAATGCACTTCTTTTGTTTCCTATATGATAACGTAGTTGCATCGCTTATCTGCTTACTAGTTACAAAGAAATAACCTTCACCATTAATATTAATCAACATATCTCTACCCTCAAAATAAGATTCCCTATCTATAAGATCGGATAATAATAAAGCAGACTCTAAACCTACCTTTTGAGCTAATGACTTATTGATTTGCCAAAACGCTCCCTGACTTAATACGGATTTGATTTTCATAATTTAACTATTTGGTATAAAAAAAACCTATCTCAGGAGGTAGAGGGCTCGCTGAAATAGGTTTTTGTAAAAATGTTATAAGTATCGCCTCTACTCGATGGGTGCAATATACAAATAATATATTAAATAATCTAATGTTAATGTAAAAAAGAAAACCCTCACGTGACAATGAGGGTTTTAGTGGTAGTATTAAAAATTTAGTTATGTTAGACGAATATACAAATAAGTATTTAATTAAACTAATAATTATACTGATATGTATAAAAAAAAAGGAGGAACTACTTAAAGCTCCTCCAAATTTAACCATTTGAGTATATCTAATACTCGTTTAATAGGGGAAGGCATCAGCTCCATCATCTGCAGCTATTGCTCTTCTTGTGGATTCAGTAGATTCAGATGCTTCTGCAACCTTCCAACCTTTCAAGCTGACGAAGTAACGATCCTTCCAAGCTCTACCGCTTATATTAATGTCTATTTCGTACGACTGACCTACTTTTAAGCCATTCACAAGTTCTATGCCTTTATCCTGTATAAACTCGATAGGAATGTCAGCGTCATACTCTACACCCTCCTGTTTAAGAATAACCTCTTGCTTCTTAAACTTGTCAGAAATAACTTGTACTTCCTTAATCTCGATAACTGTTCCTTTTAACTGCATGATTTGTTTAATAAATTGGTTAATGATTGTTGTTCTTTGATTGATCGTAATAAAAGCCTTGTTGTTTTTTTAATATCGAATAGCTCTTCCTTTAGCTTTACGTTTGAATCTTCTAGTAACTCGAACTTGATTCTATTCTTTTCGATGTAGTTAGTGTTTTCAATCTTTTCCATCTCTGTATTGTCAGCCATTCTTATGACTAAGTCATCATAGTTGTTCATATAGTACCCACCTCTCGCATAAGCAATATCATGGTTCTTAATCCCGTGTATAACAGTAGCATGACCTCTATTGAATCTATTGCCAATGTCCGGCAAACTCCAATTCAATTTTCTTAATACATTGTAACACATATTTCTTGACTCAACGTCAAACTGTTGTCTTCCCTTATCTAGTAAAGCACCTGCAAATGTTTTGTTTATCTTTGCTGAATGCGTAATTAGCTTTTCAAAATATTGATCTTTCATATTAGTTTGATTATGTCTGTTAGTTTTACATCACTATCTTTTGATAGTTGTTTAAGTTGGCTGTAAGTGAATCTATCTTCTCTACCAAACAACAAGCGGAGGGTTGTAACTGTAACCCCCATGTTTACACTTGCTGCTTTCTTCGTTGTGTAAGTGCTAAAGAATAACACTTGTAGTTTTGTTTGAGGTATCCAGCCTCTTCCTTTTTCGTTCATGTTATTTGCGTTTAAAGTCTTCACTCTCATCTTCACCAAATACACCTAGTTCATAGAATCCACAAACCTTTAATACTATCCTACTCATGGCTCTCTTTTCTGCCATCTCCATAACGTACCAAGAGTTGGTGTTACCGTCTTTAAATGAAACTCCTTTGATGGCACTTCCGAAAGTTTCTAAATCCTTAGTCGTTGCCTTAATGACACAGAAATTTGTTTCACATTTGATAACTTCATAAGCTATCTTGATACCTTCTATCGCTTGTATTTTGTCGATTCCAGACCTTGAGATTATAAGGTAATGTTGGTGCTTGTAGATGTCCTCTTTTGCTAGGTCATACTTCTTGTATAACTCTGCTATCTTTCCTCTATCCATCGTGTCTAGTTCTTACAGGTTGTCCTAAATGTTCCCATTCTAGGATTGATCGTGTTACAGGTGAACGCTCTCCTGCATTCCATTCTTGAGATAACTCGCAATGTCTTGCATACTCGTTGTTCATCTGCTCGATTCTCATATCGTCAACACTCATTACATCAGCTTGACCTCTTAAAAATAATTCTTTTAGCTTTCCCATGTTAGTTTGATTCAAATAAAGATTCAACATTTTCGAATGATAATGGGTTTTTTGATGTCATGTTAAGTAAGTTTAAACATTCGTTCATTGTTAGCTGAATAAAAGATACGCTTACATTCATAGAGCTTTCTAACTCCCCACAAGTAGTAGGATAATCCTTATAAGATAAATTTAATCTATCTCTAACTTCGGGCTTCAATCTTTCAAGTAGTGTTCTCATAGTTTAGTTGTTTTGTTTGATGCAAATATAAACCTTCTTTTCGGTATATGCTAATTAATAGCTTATTTAATTCTAGTTAATACAATACTTTGTTTTGTTTTGATTGGTTCAGCTTGTGGAACTACAACACCGTCTTCATCTACTATAATGTTTCCCTCTTGTGCTTGCAAGTAAGAGCTTTTAAAAGCTAATTCTAAATCTTTCTTGTACTCGTTTACTTCATTCCATTTATCCAGATGCTTGAAGCTGTACCTTCTTGATCCGTCCTTTTGTGTTGCCGTATATCCTGCGAAAGATTCACCCTTCCAAGATTCAGTAACTACTAGAGCCTCATCTTCCCAGCTATCTTTTAAATGCTTTGCAGCACCCTCGAACTTCTTAGCTAATACGATAGCCTCTATGGCGTATAAATCACCGTCCAATACTAATCCATCAATATCTTTCGTGATGTCCTCTATGAGGTTGCTAATACCTTTTAAATCTCTATTCATCGTATGTGTCTATTACAATCATTGAAGATGTACCACTTTGGCTAATCATTAACTGAGCATCTTCATAAGTTTCAAAGTGTTCAGCGTTGTCAATGTCATCTGTTCTTGATATATCAATACCGATGTATTCTTGACCTTCGTCTGCGTCTGTGTTATAGATAACGTATCTCATAGTTTTAGTTTTTTAGTTCCCTACAAAGATAATACTTCTTTTTGAGATGTACTAATAAATAGTATAATAAGTAAGCTGCAAAGCATAAAAAAAGAGCTACATTTCTGTAACCCTTTGATACTTAACTAAAAGAAATGTGTGAGTCTTGCGACTTGACCTTGCGTCTTGGAATGAATAAAAGCTTCAACTGCTTTAGGGCTTCCAGTAAACCCCTTTCGTGAGTGCCATGAATCGGCTGAACTAGGACTTCTAAGATATTCAACTGTAACACCGATGAAATCTTTAGCATCTCTCCATTTATATTTCACTTTATGGTGCAAATGGTGAAGATACCAATAACGATATTTAGTTTCTGCCCACTCTTGAGGCTTCTCGTGTGCCATTAACATCGGAAGATTGTCCATCTTAGCACCGTCACCATGTTCTAAACCTATTAAATTCGCTCCGAATGTGTAGTATTTACGATGACTTACTCCTGCATCTACATTTACATCGTCTGCTAATCTAAACCAAGCCTTTAATGCATGAGCTAAATGAAAGCCAGACTGATAATCGTGGTTACTCATTGAGTGTACACAATCAACAGGAGCAATCTCTCTTAACATCTCCACACATTTAACGTATAATTGTAAAGCTATTTCAAAGTGTTCCCACCATTTCCCATCGCAGTCTTGAAAAGTACCTTTAGTGGTCGATCCGTAAACATTGTCTATATGTAAAATATCGTTACCAATACAGAAAAGTATCTTTTCAACTTCAAAGCCTTTCGCCTTATCAATCAATCCTTGAACTCCTTCTATAACTCTAGCAACTGCTAAGTCTGTATTGTATTCCTCGCCTGTTTCTTCTGCATTGGCATACTTACCGATGTGAATATCTGCAGGGTTGATAACTAGCAGGTGTGTACCGTTGTCGTTTTTAGGTGCTTTTGGATAACTTGGAGCGTGTCCTTCGATAAAAGTGTTTAACCTTTCAAAGATACCCGCTTCATCAAATCCACCTTGCCCATCTTTGGTAACTATGGAGAACCGAAGCTCTCCTCCCATATTTTGCCAATGTTTAACAGACACAACATCTTTCTTGTCTATTCCTCTCTCAATGAGATGTATGTCAAGTGATGAATTTCCGTTAAGATTGTCTAGGGTGTTTGCTCTGTGCTGTTTTATTAAATCAATTTCAGCATCTTTTAATCGAAATCTGTTGCTCTTCTTTGACATAACTTATGTTTTGTTTTGACAAATATACTACTTTTTCTCGAATACGCTAAAACATAAAGGTATTATTGCGATAGTAGCCAATACAAGTGTTTGCCAAGTGATACCAGTAGCATCTATTTGAGTTACCGCAGCGATTGCTAAAACACCGCTCACAGTTCTCTTACTGCTCCACTTTCCTTTTACGTCTTTGAACATCTCAGGTATAACCGTTAAGATGCCTTTCGCCCATAAAGGATTCATTTCTTATTGTCCTTAATAAAGAAGTTTACAAGGTCATCAATGTAACCGAATATCTTGTTATCCTTTTCTGTTGGAGTCAAATTTACTACAATCTTGACAAAAGCTAAAGCACCTATCAAAAGTGCAATCCAATTCTCTAAAATAAAGTTATTCATAATACGTGTTAAATTCAATGAAAATAAATGGAAGGTATATACAAGTTTTGTATCCGTCCCCAAACTTATCTGTCCAAATACCCGCTAAGATACCTGTGTAAAATCCTATCCCTATCTCGAAGCCTGTCATATTAGTATGTCCAAATTACATTGTTAGGTAGCTCTTGATCTACATCTATATGGATAAACGTGCTGCCTATACCGATACGAGTAAATCCTGCATCTATACAAGCGTTTAAAATGATATGTCTATCGTAACTATTAGCACAAGCTATATCTACAGCGTTACCCCTTAAATGAGCAGAATTAGGTTTTCCCCCTGCCATTTGATTTACGTTGCTATCTCTCCAAGAGGAATTGATATGAAAGGGAATTTCTGCAAGGCATCGAGCAACCTCTAAACCTTCAAGCAATTTGTCGCTCATTAGGTTATAACATTCTACTCCGTTACAGGTGAACTCGCTTGGTTCAAAGTGCTTAATCCTTCTGCTCATTCTCTATCTTCTTGATGTTATATATTGCTGCCGTAATCAATACGATAGCCGTTAGAAGTCCGTTAATATCTGCGAAGCTTATTCCGATAGCTGCTGTATTTACTAAATTTGTTTCAATTAAATCTTTATACATTTACACTTCTTAAATATATTAATAGCTTTTTTATGTTCTTCTTCTTTGGCTTGTACATCATATTCTTAAACCTGTATTGTAAGCATTAGAAATCGGACTCATATCTGCACCTGAGTTACTTGAGTATTCAGGAAACAAGCTTGAGTTTTCACATAGATAATCAACTATCCTTTGACCGTAGAACTCTGCTGTATCACGTTCTTTCTGTATCAGCCAGTTGATGTCGCTCTTATTAGCAGCCGTTCCATTCTCGCTATTCTTTTGAGTAACAGAACCGTTCTTAATCTGGAAGGAAAGGAAAGGTAAAGCTTCAACTAGAGCGTAGTGAATAATACTATCCTGTACGTAGTCATCTATTAACACCTTGTAATTCCCTGTAATAGTTCCCGCAACAATATCAGCTTCTAACTTTCTGTACAAGTCAGTCCCCAATATTACCTGCATATTCTTATCTTGTGCTATCTTTAAAAAAGGTAACAAGAATGCAGTATCTACGTTGTAATTGATTGCTGTAGAACTCTTTAATTTATCTTCGTTGCAAAATAGTGCTGCCATTATCTTTTCTTTATAAATCCTTTATTAATCATATCGATAGGCTTCATTGCAACATCTTTGTCGTTGCGTATTCTATAGCCTTCTTTGTCCGATTTGTTTGTGCTTATCGTTGGTGCTAAAGGACTTTTAACATCTACTTTAATAGTACTCTTGAAAGTCTTTCTTTTCCATTTATGATGACAAGCTCCACCACCTTTATACTTCCAAATAGAATAGGTTTTTTTACCACCTTCTCCCCAACCTTTTTTATTGCTTGGAGTTCCGTGAACATTAACTTTACCCATTGAAATTAAATCTTCCTTTCTGTAAAGCTTATCAGCACTCACCATCTTACGACAGAACTCTCTACTATTAGAACTTGTTTGTAATGGTGCATAAGAATAACGAACCTTATACATAAAACCGTTTATGGTCTTATCTTGCTCACTTTTGGAATTAGGTCTTGCTGTTCCTGTACTAGCAAATTCAAAGGCTTCTAGTTCTTCATGTTCCTCAGCATCTTCTTCAGATATTAATTCCCAATCTTCGCTGCTCAACTCCTCACCCATTCCGATAAGCTCAGCAGCTATCTTAAAATCCTCTTTTTCTTCCTCCTTTGAAAAGTTCTCACACATCTTAACGCCTGTTTCCTTTTCTGCTTCTTCTACGCTTAAACCTTCAGTTTCTACAAACTCAATAGGTTCGAGAGTTTTGAAGAATAAATCCAATATAATACCATTAACAGCAAGAACGCTATCAACGGCTTCTATTATCATATTCTGCTTAGGACGAATTACTTTGTTATCAAACAACTGTGAAGCCGTTTTAATCTCGTCTGCGTTATTACCTAACCCTGCTGAATCCTTAATACCGAAAAGCATAGGACTTGTAACCTTATGACCTATAAGAATCTTTTGTGTAGCTTCTTCAGATAGAAACTTGTACTGCTCTGAAGCTTCTGAAATAGGTATTGTTTCGATTGTTGTAGCAGTAGATTGATCATCGTTCCATGATGTAAGCCATTTCTTCCCACCTGTACCTATTAACTTAGACTCAATCGCTCGTTCAATTTTATCTTGTTCTTCTTCTACTGGAATACCTTGATTAAAATTAACTAACATCGTAGGAGCGAAGCCGTTCTGTATATTAGTTTTATGATAGTTAGCTATCTCTTCGTCTATCTCTGACCAAGCTAAAGCACCCACATAATCAACAGGACTGAAGTAAAAGAACCCTGCTGAATAAGGAGCAATTACTAGTATTTGAGAGTCTTCACCCTTAGCACCTGTAAAGGTTTCTATTCTTTTAGGCGAATACCTAGCTTTTCTGTACTCGCTCCAGTTGTCAGAATAATACCAAGCCTTGATTTCCCCATCCGTAGCCTTCTCAGGTCGTAGGTTCTGCATTGGTATGTGTTTTGATCGTAGAATTTGCGTCTTTCCCTTGTTCCAAATCACATTAAAAGCGCCCATTCCTAACTTTTTCAAGTCACCAGATACCCTTCTTAAATCTTCACCCTTAAATATGGTGCGCATTTTAGCGAAGTCTAACGGCTTCGTATTGCTATTCGTAGCAGATAAGCCCTCTCCGTAGATTTGGTCGCTTACACTTGAGATAATAGCATTAGAAACAGCTGAACCATTACACCTATCAATGAGATAAGTGAAGTAATCGTTATCTTCACCATATGCAACCCAATCCTTTGCAGGACTTTCCACCGCTTTCGGGGTGTTTATAGATGCGAAATTTATAACCTTGAAACTCATACTTTTAAATATACTGAATTAGTATTGTTTGCTTCTGCTTGTTTAACGTAAACCACTTCACTCGTTCCGTTTACCCAAGCTTTCCCTGTTTCTCTTAATCCTAACACGCTTGAATCTGCAATGTCTGTATTGCTTGAACTAGTTTGTTCATATACATCGTAAGAAAAGAAGCTGTTCTCTTGCATTGTATATTTAGGTTCTGCTCCTGTGTTTACATTGAAAGTTAAAGCCACCGACCTTGCATTCACATCGCCCTTAGTTACCACTTTCGCTTCACTAACTCGTGTCTGTAGATTAGTAAATACAAGTAAATAGTAGTTATCAAATGCATTAGAGGAATTTTCTTCTAATGATAAGTAAACTGTATTACTCTGTGATGTTGCTAACTTTAACATTATCCTTAACTTTAACTTTATTTTTCTTGCCTAATTCCTTAGCGTAGGTTTTAGCTACCTTGTAATCATCTCTCTGAGTTTGAAGTTTAATCTCTCCGTTCTCCGTTAGCGTTATAAGATACGTGCTTCTAAGTTTATCTATCTTAATCATGTCGTTTCAAACCAATCGTCCGTTAATACTATCAAATCCATATTCGCTGTATAATTCTCGTGCTTAATTATAGCGAATCTATTGCCATCTTTATGCGTAACCACGTCAGCCCATCTAGTAGTTGAGCCACTATAACCCTCGCTTAGCGTTACCTTCTTGTTGTAGTTCTCGCACTCTATTTTAGTTCCTGTATAGTACATTAGTAAGCGTTGTAAAATGAATTAATCGCCGTTTCTTTTGCTGCTTGGTCTGTTTGGTTTTCAAATATAACAAGCTCTTGCATGTTAGTCATTTCAAAATTAACAGGAGATGTATATCTATATCCTAAACTTAATGCATCAGTAGTATCAACTCCAAAACTATATACAGCGTTAGCCGATATTATTGACTGAACACTTAAGTCGGTGTAAACACCACCCCTATTAGTATATACCCACGAGCTACCATTAAGTTTCTGAGATGTAACGGCTACATTTAGATTTACTGATGTACTTGTTGAACCACTATCTAATATGTAATTTATATTATTTCCATCAGAATAAGAACCTAAAATACATTGGTTTGTACTTGAATTCCTTTTAGTTACAATAAACAAGCCTTTTGCCGAAACTCCAGAATCTGCTATATAATCAGAAGTCATTCCACTAGTAGAGCCATCAGACGTTAATATAGGTTTTCCGTTTTCCAACAATATCGAACCACTAGTCACAATCTTTGGCTGCCTTGATGCCGAGGTATTAAACATCGGTTTAGCATTACCACTTTGGTCGTACCAAACAGAAACAAACCCATCAGTTCCTGAACAGAACGTGGCTAAACTTGCAGTGTCTAATACGTTATTTACAAATCCAATATCTAACTCAGTACTATCCGAAGCTCGTCTAACTTTAATGCAATTACCGCTATAAGTAGAACTTAATTGTCTAAGCGAATAACCTACTGCTGCACCTGAGTAAGTGTCTAGTAAGCCTGTGAAGGCAGAAGGAGCTACAACCCCTCTAGTTGGTGAGTATACATTTGTTCCAGCTACGCCTGATACTGATTTAGGAATTACTCTGAATTTAATTGTATTACCCTCATCAGCTGCAATGATTGTATATGTAGAACCACTACCTAAGTAAGTAGCCGAACCACCGCCTACTGAATTATATCTATACCAATATTTACCAGAACTACCTTCAGGAGCACCGCTATAATCGTATGAACCTGTTTGAATCTCTCCAACTTGAACTACTCCTGTATAAACTACATTAGTAGCAACTGGTAAGCCTCCAATAGCCGTTTGATAAGCAGTCTGAACAGAAGCACCAGAAACGCCCGTATTGGTAACAGGTGTCACCTCGAATGAAATAAAGTTATCTTTGTCAGTTGCTTGTAATATATAAGTCTGTGATGTAGCTCCAACTATTGCTACTTTACCTGTACCACTTGAATCTGTTGCTGTGTACCACTTAAACGTTGTAGTACCTTCAGGGGCGCTTCCATTCTCTACATAAGTATAAGCACCTGTAAGTGTTTCTCCTTGGAATAATACAGAGCCATAAGAAACGCTGTTTGCTAAAGGTAAAGGGATTGGAACTTCTGCGTAAGTAGTAGCTCTTGGTGTACCAACATCACCGTTTGTATTCTTTGGAGTTACCTCAAAAGATATATAATCACCTTCATCTGAACCTAAGACTGTGTATGATTGCGTTGTACTTACTACCGTTTTCCCTGTACCGATTGAATCTGCAGCACGATACCACTTAAATGTAGTAACGCCTTGAGGTACACTATTAGGGTCAGTATATTGATACGAACCTGCTAGGGTTACGCCCTCAATAAAGTCACCTGTAATAAGCACGTTGTATGCTATAGGTAAAATTGAAGCAACTCCCGAAGCTTTCTGTGAAGCACCAATCGTATTCTGTATGATATTAATCATACCTTAAAATATAGCTACTATGTCCGATGCAGTTGTAAGTGTTGCCTTAACTCTTGTCACCTGTATAGGTAAGAAAGAACCTGCAGGAATATTTTTAAGAACTAATGTAGAGCCTCCTAACGTGATAACTTCAATATCTCCCGCAGTTCCTACAAATAATGTTGCTGGAGTATTGGCTGTTGATCCAGTTATATCTACGGCATCGCTAGGAGTAACTACTACTCCTGTTGTTCCTTGTCTTACTATTAAATTCGTTGGCATAATGTGTGTCTTTTATAATAATCTAAAAATAAGCGTTTTGTTTTTATTTTAACTAAAAAAAGCCCTCCGATTAGGGAAGGCTTTGATATTAAATTATACTTTATTTTTACGAAGTAACTATTGTTGGTCTGTTTCCTGTAGTCGTAAGTCCTCCGAAGATTGTATCTGCTACAACTGCACTAGGTACTACTGATAAAGCAGCTCTTTGCTCTCTACCTACCAATGCAATGTTATAACCACTCATATCTCCAAACGCTTTACCACGTCCAATGTTACCACCTGTAACAGTCATTCCATTATAAGCACCTGCAAGATACAAATCACCGAAGCCTGTAGCCTCATTGATGTTGTTATCTTCTACGAAAATCTGAAATCTACCTTGTGCAAGTAATTTCAAGTTCTTTAATGCATCTTTTGATAAATTAGGCAAAGCTAAATTGATAGTTTGCTCATAAAATACCGTTCCGTTTTCTTCTGAAACTGTAATCGCTTCGTCAAAGTCTGAAGATTGAGGGTTTAATTCGTACTTGTACGCTGAACTAACAGCCCCTAAGTCATCTAATTCCCCATCTACATCAATCGTATAAGCACCCATCACATTGTTGTTCACAAAGTAAATGTTTCTTATACCACCGATACTCTCTCGACATTCCAAAGCTCTACCGTTTGCTACTAAACAAGCCATATTTCTTTATGTTTAAATAAGAGGGAGCGTTTAAACCCCCTCTGTATTGTTATTATTATGCGTTGTAATAAACGATGTCTGAACCGTTTGCAAATCCTACACCTGCATTCCACTTCATCACTAAACGTACGTTATCAGAACCATCAGTTGGAGTCATGTCTAATACACGAACTTCAGCCATATCTGTTACAAGGTCAGTTGCAAAGAATAGGTTTGATCTACGTGCAGCAATCATCTTGTTAGCTGACATTCCGGGTGCAAGAATTAACTTAGTACCTTCAAAGTTAGCTTCTGAAACTCCTACGTGGAAGTTGTCTTGGTAACCTAAAGCAGCTTGTGCAGAAATGTAAAATTTCATTGCAGCAGTACCGATGTAGATACCTAAATCTTCTTGACCGTAGTTAGCGTCTAAAATTGCATCACGAACTTTACCTAATTCAGCAATGATGTTTGCTGCTGATAAAGTTGTTGCAGTAACATCTACAACTGCTGCATCTGCTAAACATAAAGCTTGAAAACCATTAAACTCTCCAGTTGTAGCTGCTGCACCTTGCCAGATAGATTTCTCCATTTCCTGACCAACTACTGCACCTGCTTGACTGATAATGTACTCTTGGAAGTTTGAAGGTAAAGTACCGTCAATTCCAACTCTCATTTGAGAACCTGCAAAAGTAGAAAGCCATTCTTTCTTACAAAGTTGCTTGTTCAACCCAAGATTCTTAGGAGTTAAAGCTTTGTCATCATAAGTTACATCACCTGCGTCTGTGAAATCACAAGTTGCATCTACTACAGAAGAAGCTGATAAATCGAACTTCTTTAAGTTTACGCTATAACTTACGTTAGGAAGTATAGTTACATTCCCTTTTGATAATGTTTCACCACTTAAAAGTGATGCTGATATGAAACCTGCAGCCTCTTCGCCTACATATGCCCCATTGATTGAATCTGCCATAATCTTTTATTTATTTTTGTTAATTAAATACTGTACTCTACCTTGAGCTGATAATTTACCAAACTCTACTGATGTTAAACTTACCGTTGAACTAAAGTTACCTTCTGGATTTGGTTTAACTTCTTCACCTACTGCTTCGAACTCTTCAACCTTAACAGCGTTTTCTTTTGCTTCTACTTTTAAAGATGCAAATTCCTCTTTGATAGAGTTAAACTCCTGTACTAAGTTTTCAAGAACTCCGATAGCTTCGATAAGTGCTGACTTAGAATTGTCTTCTGTAGCCATTTCCTCTTCAACTACTTCTTCTTCAACTTTCTCTTCTGCTGCTTTGATTTCGGCAATGATACCTTCCTCAACTACAACTAAAAGAGATCCGTCAGCTAAAGCATATTCACCAATTGGCAAAGGTTGCTTTTCTTCTTCGACCATAATGAATACAGCAGAACCAACTTCAAGAGAATCAGCACTAACGATAGTACCATCTTCCAAAGCTAACTCTTCGAACTTCATTTGCTCTTTTGCCTCTTCTAATTCTACTGGAGTTACTTCCTCCACCATACCTAGTAAGACCTTAATCTTCTTCAATGTTTCCATGTTCTTTATTTTATAATACAATTAAAACTAGTTTGTTGCGTTTTCATCTTCCATAATGATTTGACGGATAGCTGCTAAAGTAGAATCTTCACTCATCTCTTGCTTCTTTTCGTTGAAGTATCCCTCCACAGAAAAACCTTTAACTACACCCTCTTTGATATAGTTCTGCCATATGTCCTCGTTGTCTATCTTCATAGTCGCAACCCACGTGCCTACTGGATAACTTAACCCAAACGCTTGTGTCTTATCGTGCTTGGTATCAGCTACTAACCACGTTTCTATTGTAGTGATTCCATTCACCGTTCTTGCATGGTCAATCGTTGCGTTTTGATGCTTAGAATTAAGCATATATAATTGGCTTACTCTTTTCACTGTTTCCTTAGAAAAGAAGCATTTATACTTTTCTCCGTTCTCATCTACTCGAATAATCTCTAAATCAGGAATCATAACTGCACCCATTACAATACGCTCATCCGTATCTACGGTCGCAAAGGTTTGCTTCTCTTCTGAAAAGTATCTGAAGTTTTCTTCTATCGCAGGTTTATCTACTAGACTAATTGCGAATACTCCGAAATCATCTTCTTCCTCGTTTATTACAAATTCTACTACTCTCATTTTATAGGGTTCTTTGGTTATTAATATATGCTTGAGCCTCTTGGCTGTCTGTTACTTCTTGTGATATTACGTATGCTTGTACTGGTTGTTGTCCTTGTCCGTTAATGGTATCTACTACATCGCCTAAACCTGTTTGAGCTGGAATTGATGCTGCTATATTTCCACCTACAGAACCAACGTTAGGAACACTCCCACCTGAACCACTCCCTACATCAGTGCTTATAATAGTTTTAACATTCGATAAACCTGTTGCTATAATTGCTGCAGCATTAATATAACCTACTGGAGTACCTGCTCCTGCTGCTAGTGCTTTCGTTGCTCCTAAGTAAGTCGAAATTGTAGCTTCACCGATAGCCAAACCTTTTGAATCTCCTGCTAACTTACCTAATGCACCAGCTAAACCTCCAACCAATGCAAGTGTAGCGTTGTTTGTATCTGTTGTTGCTTTGACTTTTGCTAGTTCTAACTTCTTTTCTTTGGCTGCTTGTGTGGTTTTAATGCCTACTATCTTATCGCTAAAGAAAGCTTCTACATCTGCCTTGGCTTGTTCACTTGCTTCTAATCTTTCGAGTTCTGCTAATTGCTTATCCTTTTCCCTTTCAACGGCTTCTATTTCACTCTCATCTCTTGCAAGTTTGAATTTGTTTGTAATCGCATCAATAGCCGTTTCTCTGTATTCGGCTTGTTTAATTAGTCTATCGGATTCTAATTTATCAGATTCCTCTTTAAGTTTTAACTGTTTATTATATCTTGCTACTGCTTCTGCGTTTATGCTTTTCTCAAAGTCATTTACCTGAGTAACTACCTTTTTCTTTTGTTTTATAGATGCCGTTTCTAATTCAATTAAACGAATCTTCTCATCATTCAATCGTTGTAAATCCTCTTCTAAACTTTCGCCTAAACCGACCTCTTCTTCTATGGCTGCTACTTTTCTTCGTTGAAGTTCTAATTGTTTAGCTGTAGTTTGCTCTTCTAATACTAATGCAGCTTTTAATGCTTCTAGTCTAACCTCATTACTTGCGTGTTCATCTTCTGCTAATAATAAAGCCTTAGCAATCTCTTGGTTTGTTTTAGCCTTTTCAATATTAAACCCTCTTGTGGCATCTGTAATATTTTGAAGTTCACCCTTAAGTCTTACCGCTGCATCCACCTCAGATACTATCTCATCTGCTATACCACTTAAAGCCCCTTTTACATCTTCGGCTGCCCCTTTAAAATCTCCTGAAAAGACTTTCATAATAGCTCCACCAATAGCAGAAATCCTATCTGTAAGAACTGAAATCGCTGCTCCTATTCCTGCAAATGCTTGCTCTAGTAGTTCAGCCCCTTTTTTAGTCTGTGTAAAATACGCCACAAGCGAACCGATCACAACTACAAACGCACCGATACCAGTACTAATAAGTCCTGCCTTAATGCTTCCAAACATTAATTTTCCAGTAGCCTTAACCTTAACCATCGCACCTCTTACAGTGTTCATAGCTCCACTCATTAAGGTTGCTTCTGTTGTAGCTCCTTTAATCTCTTTTGATGTTCCTTTTACAACTTTAGAAGCCTTGTCATTGGCAACTAAATCTAATACTACCTCTTGTGCCATAATTCTTTTATTTGTTTCCAAGCTTTCTTAAATGTGGTCGGATATTCATTCAATCCAAACGCTATCTCATTCTCTTTGCTAGGTTTTATTTTGCCTTGACAAATACCTTTTATAACTTCGTTTATCATTACCAATAACATTTACCACCATGACCACTACTGTAAGTCATTCCATTAGCTTCACAGCATAACGCTGTAGGGGCTGTAGCTGTACCACTTGCATCTACCCAATTAGTTGAACCATCCACATTAGATGAGATCATAGTTAAAGCACAGACACTATCGTCAGGAGTTTCAATTATTTTTATAAGCTCCACCTTAGTCGAACTACCTACACCCATCGCATAACTATCTATCTTATTAATTAACCAATAAGAATCCTTTACAAATACCTTATCGTTATATTTAAAGTCTGATATGTCTTGACTATCTAAATAGAAGTAAGCACTCATAATTCTCGCACCTTTATTGTAGATATTGTTTAAAGAATCACCCCAGTAATCTGTATAAACATCGTTGTTGGTTTGTGTTTCTACAATGTCATTTTGATACTTAACCGAACCGCTCTTGAAACGAATATCTTTATCCGTATTTACAACCATATTACCTGCCATGGAATAGTGATGGCAAAACGGATAAGCTGTGCGTTCTGAATAAGTGCCTGCGGGTTCATTCATTAATTCAAAGTTTGAATCTGTTGGTAAGTTTTTAAGTCCACTATAATAGAATAGCTTTGGCTTAGTCGTTACAGCTTCGGCTTCTCCGTTGTTCCACTTGTAATGCTTAGAAATAAACATTCTATTATTAGGGATCTTATCAGGCACAAAGCTTGAAAATATAGTCGGCACTTTCAATTCTCCACTTCCAAAATCCCCATAAAATGGGAACGTGTATGAGTTGTAGATTGTACCTTTCTCGTCTAACCAGTCCTCATTATTTATATCCTTATCTTCTTTATCCGTTAAGTTAATCTCTGCCTTTCTGTATTTACTTGTTGGCTCTATTAATATACTCTTAGAAACATCTAATTTATCAGTCCAATCTTTAGAAGTTCCTGCATCTCTGTAGTCTTGTATTGGTTCAATATTTAATTGATTAGGAATATCCTTGTCAGATTCAGCAATTAGGTTGTACCTTGAGAATATAGCTTTGATAAAATCAACTTGTTTATCTTTAGATAGTAAGTTATTTCCTGCACCTAACTCTACTGTACCACCTTCAACTGCAATAGGAATAGAGGTAAGTTTAAAGAATGAATCGTATAGAATGCTGTTTATCGTTCCTGATGTTTCTATTGTAGTCGTAGTGTTATCTCCATTAACCCTAACTAAAACAACTTTTACGCCATCCCCAGATGTTTGGTATATTGATTCAAAATCAAAAGTATGTACCGATAGTCCTGATGTTGCAGGTTCAGGTATGTTTTTCCATGCAGTAGGAAGTCCATTTGTGTACAAATAAACTCTAAATCCAAAATTAGATGATAGGGTAATATTTAACACCACCTGTACTTTAAAGTTGTAATTTCCTGCATGAGGTGCGTTGTAGTTGTATGAACTAAAATTACCATTTATATCATAATACCCACTTGCAGTAGTTTCGTTATTGAATTCAATAGTTGAGGAGCTTGTTGGCGTTTGGTCTGCATTCATACCAACTTTAAACCCATCTACTAAATCAGTAATAGCACCCTTAACCTCACCCCCTAAAGTCATGTATTGACTAGTGAAGAATGTACTATTTAAGAATGTAGAACTAATTGTGTATCCTGCACTCTCTAATATTACGTCTAACAATGCCTTTAGTTGAATGGACGGTTTTAAATCTCTTGGCTTAATTGCTCCTGCGTTTGTATTTAACGTATCGCCATGATAAACAGAACCATAATCAATGATAGGATACAATATCTCAACTCCATCTGGTTGAGTTCCTATGTAATCGGTAACGCCACTCCAACTATTTAGAATATTAGCTTGTGATAATAGGTGATTGTACTTAGATAAATCTAAATCATTCAGCTTTGACTCTCCTAATTCAGTAGCTAGGTTAGCTATATCACCATAACAGATAACGGTATAGTTCTCTTTTAGGTTATCAACTCTTAATAATTGTAAATAACCCTCAAATTGTAGGTTTGAATCTACGTAAATAGAACACGAAGCCTTAACATCTGCCCTAAATACACCATCGACATTCACTTCGTAATAGTGAGCAAAGAAATCATTGTTAGTTTTACTATACGGGAGCGTAATGTTATGGGTGTAATTACTCTTTTGAGAGGTTATATCTTGTATCTCCTTACTCGAGTAGGTAGCTTTGATACTTATAGCCCCCAAATCTAAGTAAGTGGCATCACCACCATCTTGTGAATATGCTATTATCTGTACCATTAAACCCTAGATTTTAATGCGTGTGAATATTCATAATTGAATGTGTACTGAACTAGCTTATCGTTTAGATTAGTCTTAATATCTAAAGCGTTGTTCTTAATATTTACAGGATAAGACTTACCTCCTTCGATAATTTGTACTTCGTTGCTCATAAGTAAGCCTTTGAAATGCTCGTTCCATTCCTCGC
>Ga0307994_1000448_pt1 | contig 28744 bp, 26 predicted proteins | sample EllFjometagen261_FD_203171 | JGI IMG/M metagenome (GOLD analysis project Ga0307994, IMG submission 203171) | Marine microbial communities from Ellis Fjord, Antarctic Ocean - #261 | ecosystem: Environmental > Aquatic > Marine > Unclassified | place: Southern Ocean | collected 2014-11-02 | reverse complement strand
ACGTGGTCCAGTTTACATACCCAAGCTACTAGTCGCTCTAGTCCTAGTCCGAATCCAGAGTGCGGTACACTTCCGTATCTTCTTAGGTCCAGATACCATTGGAATACATCCAAAGGGAGCTTGTGCTCGTTTATTTTTTCTACGAGCCATTCTTCACTCGTTTCACGCTCGCCACCACCTACTATCTCTCCGTATCCTTCTGGAGCTAGTACGTCTACACCTCTCGCAAAACGAGGATCTTCAGGATTACGCTTCATATAGAATGCTTTAATCTCATGTGGCCAGTCGTATACCATTATAGGTAAGTCAAATAAGCGAGTAAGCACAGTCTCATCACTACCTCCAAAATCGTTTCCGTATGTGAAATCACGTGCAGATTTTAGCCAGTTTGGAATATTACGTTGCTCTTCCTCTAGTTGTTTTAGCTCATTTTTCAAGCCATCGATTTTGCTTTGGTTGAAATTGATCACCCCTTTTTTGATGCCTCCTGCAGCTATGGTAGCTTCACGTTCTGCTATTTCAGCTTTAGCTTCTAGTATACGAGCATTTACTATTTCTAGATCAGACTCAAGTGTTTTTAGTGAGTTTTGACCATCTACGTCTTTATCTCCTTTTAGTATTTCTACTGCTTCGTCGTAGCTAAGTCTTGGGAATGGTTTGGCTACTGTTTCTAGTTTAGATATATCTCTACCTAGTATTTCTAGTTCCGCAGGGCATTTTTCTATTACTTCTTGTACCACCGCTCTAAGAAAAGCTTCTATGGTATCCATATTTTCGAAGATGTCACAAAAAGCCATCTCTGGCTCTATCATCCAAAACTCAGATAAATGTCTTCTCGTCTTAGATTTCTCAGCTCTAAAGGTAGGGCCAAACGTGTATATCTTTCCCATAGCCATTGCCATAGCTTCACCGTAGAGTTGTCCACTCTGGGTGAGGTACGCAGGCTTACCATAGTAGTCCGTTTCGAATAAGTCTGTAGTTCCTTCCGCTGCATTGCCAGTGAAGATAGGAGCATCCATCTGTACGAAATCTTGACTCTGAAAGAAATTATGAATAGCATATATCACACTGTTACGCACTTTCATTATGGCCCATTGTCTTCTGCTACGTAACCATAGGTGTCGATTATCTACCAGAAATTCTACTCCGTGTTCCTTATTGGTGATAGGGTAATCCTTCGCATTTTGATACACTTTAAGGCCTGTAGCGTGCAGCTCGTATCCGCCGATTTGGCGTTCGTCTACCACTACTTTGCCAGTGATAGCAACAGAACTCTCTTGCCCTAGCGATTTCGCCTGGGCAAATAATTCTTCACCTAAATCGTCGATACCGAGTATGCATTGGCACATACCCTGTCCGTCACGTAAATTGATGAAAACTACCGTTTTACTTTCTCTTCTATTGGCTACCCATCCTTTGAGGGTAACCTCTTGACCTACATATTTGTCTAATTGTTTGGTATGCATTTTGCTACTACTAGAAATCTTGCTAATTTTGGAGTACAAAAGTAAGGGGTTACGCCTACTTTTCTATACCCATATGTTAAAACAACATTTAAGTCAAAAGTTACTACAAAAGCTCAGCCCACAGCAGATACAGTTTATCAAACTGTTACAGCTCAATACCCTCAACTTTGAAGAGCGTGTGGACGAAGAATTACTTGAAAATCCAGCGTTGGAAAGTGGTAAGGATGAGGAGGAGGAAGCCGAGCGTACATTTGATGAGGCAAGTGATTTTGATTACGAAAACACCAAAGAAGAAATTGATGTAAGTGATTATATGAATGACGATGATGGTGGCGTGCACCTGAGTGGGGAGTACGACGGAGGTGATGAAGAAAAGGAATTTATGCCAGTAGTATACTTTTCTTCTTTCAGAGAACGACTTATGGAGCAGGTGACTGGGGCACTTAGGAATGCTGAGGAAGAGTTGCTCGCAGATCAAATCATCGGTACTTTAGATGATGATGGCTACTTACGTAGACCACTTACCGCTATTAAAAATGATTTACTTTTCACACAAAACATAAGAACTACAGAGGAGGATCTTGCTCGTATATTGAACTATATACAGCAACTAGACCCCCCTGGAGTAGGGGCTAGAGACCTTAAAGAATGTTTGCTACTGCAGATAAAACGTAAGCAAGAGATAGGGAATAATCCAGTTTACAAACTGGCTTATCAAATCTTGGATGAAATGATGGAAGATTTCTCTAAGAAGCATTATCAGAGAATCATAAAGAAGTTTGATATATCAGAGGATTATCTTCGTGAAACACTCGAGTTTATTGCGAAGCTGAATCCAAAGCCAGCACACTCTGGGTCAGAGGGAGCTCAAAATAAAGATTTTATCATCCCTGATTTTATCGTAAAGGAAAGCTATGGAGATCTTGAGGTGTCTCTAAATTCTAAAAATGCACCAGAGTTAAAAGTAAGCAAGTCCTATAACGAAACCTTAAAAACCTTTGAGGTAAGTAAGGAGAAAACGCAGTCTCAGAAAGATGCGGTGCAATACATCAAGCAAAAACTAGATGGTGCTAAGTGGTTTATAGATTCTGTAAGACAACGACAAAACACACTGCTCACTACCATGCGTAAAATAGTAGAGTTGCAACGTGTGTTCTTTATGTCAGGTGATTTGTCAGACCTTAGGCCTATGATTCTGAAGGATATAGCAGAAGCTATAGAAATGGATATTTCGACTATCTCTCGTGTAGCCAGCAGTAAGTATGTAGAGACTGATTTTGGTATATTCTTACTAAAAGACTTTTTCACAGAGGGTATAACTACAGATAGTGGTGAAGAAGTAAGTAATCGTGAAGTGAAAAATATACTGCACGCTGCTATAAATGAGGAGAATAAAAAGAAACCGCTTACAGACGAATCCCTGAAAAAAATATTGCAAGAGAAAGGATATCAAATCGCCCGTAGGACTGTTGCCAAGTATAGAGAGCAGCTTAATTTACCTGTAGCTCGACTTAGAAAAGAGTTGTAAATGAAAAAAGTATTACAAGGTGTAGCCATAGCTACACATCCTGTTTTTTTGCCAATATTTAGCTTACTGGTATATGCACCTTTGGTGGCTTATCATGGGCCTAGTATTAAAATTTTGGCCGCTATTTGGGTGGCTTTTGTTTATTTGATTTTGCCACTTATTTTTTTGAAAGTGGTTCGTAAGGTTGACTTTAACAATCCGGGTTTAGAAGGGCGAAAGTCTATTTACAAAACGTATACACTAATTAATGCAGGATTTATAGCAGTTAATGTTTTTGTGTTTAGTGAATATGTCAGCTTTTTTATAGGTTTCTTTTTTCTGCACCTTCTACTTTGGTTTCTCATTTTTATAGAGCTAAAAGCAAGTTGGCATGCTGCTGCTTGGAGTTTTCTTGTTTTTGCAGGTCTCCTCATCTTGTATCGCTATCAGTTAGTAGGTTTAGATATGAAGGTCTTAACCGCTTTCGTTATTTTAGCAGCCGTTTGTGCTACCCGATACTTTCAAAAAGCACATTCTCTATTTGAGCTAGGTATGGGAGTGGCAGTAGGTGCTATTACCTCTAGTATTATTTTATTCTTTTAATATCAATATGCAATTCAACACTATACTTTATTCTAAAAATCAAGGAGTTACGACGATAACCTTGAATAGACCAGAGAGTTATAATGCTTTTACTGGTGAAATGAGGACAGAAATGCTCGCAGCTATAAATGCAGCTTCTGCAGATATGGAATGTAGAGTGGTGGTGCTTACAGGGGCTGGCAAAGCTTTTTGTTCTGGCCAAGATTTAAAGGATATAGCAGGTAAAAAAATCGACTTCTCTGAGTTTTTGGAGAAAGGATATAATCCACTTATACTCGCTATGCGAAATATGGAGAAACCCATTATTGGTGTTTTGAATGGTGTAGCAGCTGGGGCGGGGTGTTCTCTAGCACTAGCTTGTGATTACACTATAGCGGATGAGCGTGCTAGCTTGGTAGAGGTTTTTGTAGGTATTGGTCTAGTGTTAGACTCAGGCTCTTCTTACTTCCTGCCCAAATTAGTAGGTACGAATAAAGCATTTGAACTAGCAACTATGGGGTCTAAAGTATCTGCAGCTGAGGCTGTTAGATTAGGAATGATTAATGCTGCTTACCCCACAGAGCAATTGGCAGAAGAGCTAGATAAACTAACAAAATATTACGCTAATGCTCCTACCAAAGCTATAGGAATGATAAAGACTATGCTCAATAGATCAGGAAATTCTTCGCTAGAGCAAGTGCTAGCATACGAGTGTCACTATCAGCAGTTAGCAGGGGACAGTGCAGATTATGCAGAAGGTCTGCAAGCTTTTATAGAAAAGAGAAAGCCCAACTTTACAGGAGAGTAGGCCTAGCGTTCGTTTACTTCTAGATGAGTTGTTTCTTTGGGGTAGACCGATAGTCAAACCGTACATTCTATTGACATATAAGTAGATTGGTTTTGCTATCTTCGAAGCCAACGAATGAAGAATACTATAAAACTAATAGGTCTTGTGCTTGGCTGTTTTTTTGCCATAAATGTTTCTGCTCAAGAGATAGAACAGTGCGGTCAAAAGGCTTATTTAGAATATCTAGAGGAGCTACAACCCGGTATTAATGCACATATAGATGAAACCTTTTTTAAGGCTCGGAGTGAAAGTAGTTTAAAGACTAAAAACACACAAGATACAGTCCATTCCATACAGGTTGTTTTTCACGTAGTGTATAATTCTAATGCCGAAAATCTGGATGATGAACTCATATATTCTCAGCTACGAATATTGAATGAGAGTTTTAATAGAACAAATCCTGATACGGTCAATACTCGAGATATTTTCGTACCGTTAGCTGCAGATGCAGGGATCCAATTTTTATTAGCTACTGTAGATCCAGATGGGAATCCTACAGATGGGATAGTACGTGAAAGTACGGGCCTGAATTCATTTTCAAATGGTCAGATAAACTTGGCGTACAGTGACCAAGTGAAATTTGGGCAAAATGGGAGTTTAGCTTGGGATACAGATAAGTACCTCAATATATGGGTTTGTGATTTATCGTCAAATGGCGTGGATGCTTTACTAGGCTATGCGTATCCTCCTACAAATGCACCCAATTGGACCAATTCTAATTCGTTTAGTACCTCAGATAGACAAGGTGTAGTAGTGCATTATAAAGTAGTGGGAGAAGATAATCCGCAATCACTTGCTACGGGTTCTAAGACTTTGATACATGAAGTAGGTCATTACCTAGGATTAAGACATATATGGGGTGATGGGGGATGTGGAGTAGATGATTTTATGGATGATACTCCACGAGCAAGACGAGCTAGTAATGGCTGCAATAAGGGCATAAATACTTGTACTGAGCCGACTGGGGAGCAGTATCCCGATATGCTAGAAAATTATATGGATTACTCCACGGGTGAGTGTCAGAATATGTTTACTCACGATCAAGTAGCTCAGATGCGAGCTAACCTTACTACTTTTAGAAGTGAAATATATACTACTCAAATGCCGGATCCTCCTACCCTTGAATTAGTGAAAATAGAAACGGGTATTCATCCTAAACCGGTGATCAATGATATGACGGTTTACCTAGCAGAAGCGAATGATTCTAGTGATTTATCTTTTTCTCTTAGTATAGTTAATATGCTCGGACAACAGGTTTATAAAGTCGATTTGCAAAATCAAGCAGTGCAAATGTTGTCAGGTTTTGCGGGACTCAAGGGTGCATACATCTATATTATTTCTGAAAACAAAAATACAGTACAAAGCGGCAAAATTATTTTCGGATACTAAATCTGGAGATTTTGGGTCTGTGATGTGGCATTAGCATTAGAAATACTGATATTTTTATAGACTTTATCTAGTTTGAAAATGATGTTAAAATGTTACTTTTGTCCTCGCTTATGGCACAGACAGTATTCGACTTAGATTTAATCAAAAAAACATACCAAAACCTTGATAGTAAGGTTAAAGCAGCTAGACAAGTTGTAGGTAATCCACTTACTTTATCTGAAAAAATATTATATAGTCACCTTTGGGATGGCGATGCAAATACAGTTTTCGCTCGTGGAAAAGACTACGTGGATTTTGCACCAGATAGAATAGCATGTCAAGATGCTACTGCCCAGATGGCTCTTTTGCAGTTTATGCAAGCAGGCAAGTCTAAGGTGGCGGTTCCTACTACGGTTCATTGTGATCACTTGATTCAAGCTAAAATGGGAGCAGATGAAGATTTACAAAATGCAATAAACACCTCTAACGAAGTATTTAACTTCTTAGAATCTGTTTCTAATAAATATGGTATCGGTTTTTGGAAACCAGGAGCAGGTATCATACACCAAGTCGTTTTAGAAAATTACGCATTCCCAGGTGGAATGATGATAGGTACTGATTCTCATACTGTTAATGCTGGGGGACTAGGAATGGTTGCCATAGGTGTGGGTGGAGCAGATGCTGTAGATGTAATGGCTGGAATGGCTTGGGAGCTAAAATTTCCAAAACTAATAGGCGTGAAGCTTACTGGTAAACTAAGCGGGTGGTCTGCACCAAAAGACGTAATACTAAAGGTAGCAGGTATACTTACCGTAAAAGGGGGTACTGGAGCTATAGTAGAATACTTTGGCGAAGGAGCTAAGTCTATAAGTTGTACTGGGAAAGGAACTATCTGTAATATGGGTGCTGAGATAGGTGCTACTACTTCTACCTTTGGGTATGATGAAAGTATGGAGCGTTACCTACGTGCTACAGGCAGAACGGAAGTAGCTGATTTGGCTAATGAAGTGGCTGCACATCTTACAGGTGATGATGAGGTATATGCTAATCCAGAGCAGTACTTTGATCAAGTAATAGAAATAAACTTAAGTGAGCTTAAGCCGCATATGAACGGACCTTTCACTCCAGACTTAGATACTAAGGTGGGTGAAATGAAAGAAAAAGCAGAGGCTAACGGATGGCCACTTGATGTGGAGTGGGGACTTATCGGTTCTTGTACTAACTCTTCTTATGAAGATTTAAGTAGAGCTGCATCTATAGCCAAGCAGGCCGTAGATAAAGGTATAAAAATGAAGTCTAATTTGGGTATTAATCCTGGATCTGAGACTGTGAGATATACAGCGGATAGAGATGGACTTCTTGGAATTTTCGAAGACTTAGGGGCTACTATTTTTACTAATGCTTGTGGTCCGTGTATAGGTCAATGGGCTAGATACAGCGATCCTAAAAATGCACCTAAAAACTCAATCATTCACTCGTTCAATAGAAACTTTAGTAAGCGTGCAGATGGTAATCCAAATACGCATGCATTTGTAGCTTCTCCAGAGATAGTAGCTGCGATTGCTCTATCCGGCAGACTTGATTTTAATCCTGCTACTGATACATTGACCAATGATAAAGGAGAGCAGGTGATGCTAGATGAGCCTACAGGCTTTGAGTTGCCACCAAAAGGTTTTGGTGTAGAAGATGACGGGTATCTTGCTCCAGTAGCAGATGGTAGTGGTGTGAAGATAGTAGTAAGTCCAGATTCTAAGAGACTGCAACTATTAACTCCATTTACTCCAAATGCGGATGGAGATTTAAAAGGATTAAGACTTCTTATAAAAGCAAAAGGGAAGTGTACTACAGACCATATCAGCATGGCAGGTCCTTGGTTGACTTACAGAGGTCACTTAGACAATATATCAAACAACTGCTTAATAGGTGCAATAAATGCCTATAATGATAAAACGGACACGATAAGAAATCCGTATACAGAGCAATATGAAGGTGTGCCACAGGTAGCACGTGCTATTAAAGCAAGTGGAGACAGATCTATTGTTTTTGGAGAAGAAAACTATGGAGAAGGTAGTAGTAGAGAGCACGCAGCTATGGAGCCGCGTCACCTAGGAGTGATGGCTGTAGTAGTGAAGTCCTTTGCTCGTATTCACGAGACTAACTTGAAGAAACAAGGTATGCTAGGATTGACATTTGCTAATCATGCAGATTACGACCAGGTACAAGAGCACGATACTATAGATATCTTAGGATTAGGTAACTTTACTCCGGGAAATCCTTTGCAGATTAAGCTTAATCATGCGGATGGTTCTTCAGATACATTTGATGTGAATCATACGTATAATGAAGCACAGATAGCATGGTACAACGCAGGTAGTGCACTGAACCTTATCAAGCAACAAAACGCTTAATTTAAAATGCATTAGATTTGCACGCTACATTAAAAAGGATTCATTAAAAACAAATAAAAAAGTAATAATATGAGCACAGTAAATAAAGACAAGAAAAGTAAGAAGTTATTGTTTATGATGATTTTTGCGTTACTACTATTAAACGCAGGGTTATTTTATGTGATATTCGCTAATAAACAAGAGGCTGAGAAGCAAAGAGTAGAGCTAGTAGATACGCAAGCTGAGGTCGCTGAATTAGAAGAACTTACAGAAGAACTGCGTATAAACTTAGAATCTAAATCAGGAAAAAATGCACAACTTGATAGTATTATAAGAGTGCGTGACACAGAGCTGCAAGCACAAGTGCGTAAGGTTAGAAATATGCTAAGTCGTGGCAACCTTACCAAGTCAGAACTAGCCAAAGCAAAAGAAGAATTGTCTAGTCTTAGAGGACAGGTAGAAGAACTTACTGCAGAGATAGAGCAACTATCTAAAGAGAACCAATTCTTGAAAGATGAGAACTATGCTATTCAGATACAAGTAGAGGCAGAAAAAGAAAAGGTAGCTGAGATGGTGGTAGTAAATACTGACCTTACTAAGCAAGTAGCCGTAGGTTCTAGAATCTTCCTAAAAGGACTAGATGTAAAGCCACTTAGAGACGCTGTTTTTGGCAATTTTAAAACTACAGACAAAATCAGCAAGTTAGATAAAATTGATGTTTCATATCAGTTAGCTAACAATGATTTGGCGAAAAAAGGTTCGAAGATGCTTTATTTTCAAGTCATTAAGCCTACAAAGAGCGTGCTAACTAATAGTGCTGCAGGTTCTGGACTAGCAAGTTTTGATGGTGGAGAAAAGCAGTATACTGTAAAGAAATCTATCAACTTCCAAAACAAGAACGAATCTGGATCTTTCTCTATCCCAAAAACAGAAGGAATGACAGCAGGGAAATATACTGTGAACGTTTTTAGCGATGAGCATAAAATGGGATCTGCCGAGTTTACCTTAAAATAAGATGAGTCTTCGCACAGAGAAAATATCTAGGGCACTACAACGAGATCTAGCTCCGATACTGTCTCGCTATTGTACTGGCATACTTCCTGGTGAATTAATAACCGTAATAGAGGTGAAAGCCACTGCCGATTTAGGCCTTGCAAAGGTGTATGTAAGTATTCTAGGATCTAAAGACAAGGAGAAAAGTCTGTTAGTCATAGAGCAGTATAATAAGGAGATAAGGCAAGAGTTAGCTCGCGAAATTGGCAAACGTATTCGTAAAATACCAGAGCTAAATTTCTATTTAGATAACTCCTTGGATAACGCAGAACGGATCAACTCTCTTCTCAACGATTTATAGATAAAGCCAAGTGAGGCTACCTCTTTTTATCGCATACCGATACTTATTTTCTAAAAAGAAAATCAATGCTATCAATGTGATTACGGCTATAGCCATGCTAGGTTTTGGAGTAGGGGGTTTTGCTATGGTAGTAGTGTTATCTACTTTCAATGGTTTCGAAAACATAGTAGAAGCTACCATAAATAACTACGATCCCGATATCAAAATTACTGCAAAGGGTAAAAAGACCTTTGTATATAATGATGCTTTAAAGAGTAAAATAGAGCAAGAAAAAGCTGTTGTAAATGTATCTAAATCACTGGAAGAAAAGGTAGTGATAAAGTATGATCAGCATCAGGAAATAGCCAAGATAAAAGGAGTAGACTCTAATTTTGAAGCGAATAAATTTGATTCGCTAATGGTAATAGGCGATTTTGTGCTTGGAGATACCACTAGATCATTCGGTGTTTTTGGTGGTGGATTAGCTAATAAGCTTAACCTCTTTCCGGGTAGTCCAGAGTTAATTACTGTATTCGTGCCTCGCAGAGATGTGGCCTATAATTCTTTAAATCCTATGGCTTCTCTCAGTTCTAAATATCTAAGAGCTAGTGGAATTTTTATAGTGCACGAAGAGATAGATGGCGAAACTTTTATTACCACTTTAGATTTTGCTCAAGACTTGCTTTCGTATCCTAATTCCATATCCTCTTTGGAGCTATCTATAGATCAGAATACCAACCCTACGGTAGTGAAGGAATCACTACAAGACTTGCTAGGAAGCGAGTGGGAAGTGAAAACTAGGAGAGAACTTAATGAACTAATTTACAAGATATTTAGTAGTGAGAAGTGGTTCACTTTTGCTATTTTATCCTTAGTGCTTATTATCTCATCCTTCAATATTTTCGGTTCGCTTATTATGTTGGTTTTGGATAAAAAGAAGGATATAAGTATACTGAAAAGTATGGGCACAACTGAGCAAACCATTAGGAGAGTATTTATGTGGCAAGGGAGCTACATAGCTATAATAGGAGGTGGAGTAGGAGTTTTATTGGCTTCAGCACTAGTTTGGTCGCAAGAATATTTTGGGTGGTTTACTATGGATAATGCCATGGTCATGGAATATCCCGTAGAGCTGCTGTTTAATGATGTCTTGCTAACCTTTGGCACTGTTGTTTTGCTTGGATATCTTATTTCTATTTATCCAGCACGTAAAGCGTCTAAAACTTCGATATCAAATATTAACTAATGTGGAATTGGATAAAGTCACGACTAAATAAAGAACCAGACCTGATGAAATTTTTAATAGTAGGATTAGGAAATATAGGCCCAGAGTATGACAATACACGTCATAATATAGGATTCGAAGTACTAAACCAATGGGTGAAAGAGCACGATGGGGAGTGGGACACAGGTAGACTAGCCAATGTGGCAAAGTTTAAATTTAGAGGCAAACAAATTATATGTATTAAACCAACTACCTACATGAATCTGAGTGGTAAGGCGGTGAAACACTGGATGAGTGCAGAGCGGATAGCTCCTAAAAATATGCTCGTAATCACAGATGATATAGCCATAGATGTAGGCAAGCTTCGTATCCGTGGCAAGGGGAGTCCTGGAGGGCACAATGGGCTGAAGGATATACATGCAGAGCTGGGAAGAGATACGTATGATCGTATCCGCTTTGGTGCGGGAGGAGACTACCCTAGAGGCCGACAGATAGAGCACGTACTCGGTCAGTGGGCCAAAGATGAAGAGATAGAAGTAGTGTTACAAAAAGATAGAACTTGTAAAGCCATTGAGTCTTGGATTATAAAAGGACTTAACGGAGCTATGAATGAGTTTAGTGGCTAAGATTCTGTTTTGCACTATTTTTTAATAATCTTAAAAAATATATAGAAGTGTACTACCTCCTAAACATTCTTCGTTGATGTTTTCTGATTCTTCTTTGCTTGCGAGCTGGCACTTCGTCGTAGAAGCAACTCGTCTGTTTCTTTCCTATAGTCTTTTGAAATTTTAGGCCGACCAAAAAGTAGTTGTCCTGTAATTTGCTATTACCTCGCTGAGCACCTTCTGAATAGGATAGTCCAGATCTATCTGCCAATGCTGCTGCATCCGATCCACTAGTTTCTAGTAATACGGCATTATTAGCATATACACCACTTACATCATCTATGTAGTCGGTGAAAGACTTGCGAAGTCCTATTTCTAAATTTAATGTAGATGACTCTCCAAGCGAAAACTTGTATCCTGCTCCGTAGGGAATGACCAATGAAAACTTATTGTATGCTGTGCCACCATCAAGTAATTGGCCTTCTGTGCCTAGAGGTCTTAGCTTTACCCAAGCATCATTGATTTCTGCCTTGGGTTGGTAAAAGATACCACCCACTCCGCCGAACACGTATACTCTTTTGAGTACAGGAGTGCTGCCAAATGGCCTTAACTCGCCTAGGATGTTGAGTTCTACTACATCTGTACGAACACTCAGATTACGTGCTGAGCGACTTTCTGATTGACTGAATGCGTCGTTGCCCGCCAACCGAATGAAGGTGAGATTAGAAGAAACGGATACGCTTCTCATGTCATACCCAGCTCCTATACCCATTGCTGGCCTTGTGGCTCTTAGGTCTATGTCTCTTATTCCGAGGCTGCCGTTTGCTGCTCCGCCTCCTAGATCTCCCAAAAGGCTGCTGCCTCCGAGAAACAGATTGTACGACCATGAATTTTTATGAAATGACTGACCAAACCCGCATAAACTTACTGCTAACAGTGTGCTAAAAATTGCTATTCTCCTCATATCCGTTTCTTTCATGTATGAACGAGGGGTCTCTGTATTTCAGTATAGTGAAGTAGTGTTAAGACACTAAGAGGACATTGAGCTACAGTATATTTATATGAAAATACTCCATACTGTGTGTTAATTAAGCGGATTATTTAGTGAACATACGTCGCTGATTTATCTTCGTACTCCGAGTCTTTGGTGGGTTACGATTATAGTAGCATCCGTCTCCACTTTTGCCTCCCAATATGTATTCAAACTTGAGTGAGAGTATATGGTAACTGTCATTTTTGTCGGGATTGCCACGTGGTGTGCCTATGGCTCCTTGAGTTGTAGATCTGTCTGCTAAAAGGGCAGCTTCAGGTCCTTTTTCTGCTGCTATGGCTGCAGGATCTGCATATACAGTGCTTACATCATCTAAGTAGTCAGTAAATGTTTTTCTAAAGCCTAAATCTAAGATAAGCGATGTGCTCTTAGCTAGTCTAAATTTGTATCCAAGCCCATAGGGAATTGCCATTTCTAGTTCTGGGTATGCATTGCTTTCCCCATTCAGGTATTGGCCTTCGGTGCCTAGTGTACGAAGCTTGTACCAATCGTCATTGAGCTCAGCCTTGGGTTGGTAATACATACCTCCTATGCCACTGTATATATAGAATCGATTGAAGCCTTGACTTCTGCTAAATGGCCTGTATTCTATTAAGAAATCGGCTTCCAGTAAATCTGTACGTACGCATAGATTTCTCTCCATTTGAAAATCTTGGCTTGAGAATGCATCATCTGCATAGAGCCGAGTGACTAAAAAGTTAAGCCCGAAACTAAAGCTGCCACTAGTGTGTAGATTTAGTCCTATGCCACCTGCAAGTCTATTAGACCTAAAATCATAATCGAAAATACCCCGACTTCCTATGAAATTACTGCCGCCTAGGTCGCCCATCATATTGCTTGCTCCTAAATATACATTCCCAGACCAATTTACACTTTTGTAAGTCTGAGCATTACTACTTAGGGTAGCTGTGAGTATTAGTATTGTAAATATTCTTTGCATATGCTTATATATCGGTGGCAATATACAAATATCGACAAGGCGACTGATAGCGAAATATATATAGAATAATAGTTATGCAAAATGATTACATTCGATTTATGGTCCGAATCATTTATACGTTAATTATCTTTTTCAGTACAATCAGTCTCTTTGCTCAAAATCACACTTCGTGCAATAGTCAGCGGTAGAGGGTAGATGTATTTGAGAATGTTAAAGTAACCAAAGGTATAGAGTATAGCGAAGCGACTACCATAGGCGGCGTGAGTCAGAAACTCTATTTAGATGTATATGAGCCAGTGAGTGATATAGCAACAGAAAGACCTGCAATTGTATTAGCATTTGGAGGTGGTTTTATCAGTGGAACCAGAGGCGATATACAGTTTCTTTGTGAGCGATTTGTCAAAAAAGGGTATGTGGTTGTGTCTATAGATTACGGGCTACATGACTTGCCCTTAATTCCCCTACCGCCAAAGTTATAAATTTCAATCAATTAGCTTCTGGAAACTATCTCATGCAAATCAAAATAGGTGATAGTCTATTTGCTGAAAAGGTAATAAAGAATTAGAATTACTCTTCCATTGCGTATAGTATTTGTAAGTTCTGTTTGCTAAAACTAGTATAATAAATAGTACTACAAATCGTAGAAATAACTCCAGAGTTGGATCTAATCCATTAATGATTATTAGGATGAATAATGTCAAAGTTCCAGTAAGATGTAAGAGAAATAAACTTAGCGTATTATCACAAATCCTTAGTCAATCCCTGCACTACCTTGTATCCGTTAAAGAATTCTTTTGCCACTATCCGAATGAAAGAGTAAGCAGGCACTGCTACTATCATTCCGACTACTCCTGCCAGAGAACCCGCAGCAAGTATGACTAGAAATATCTCAAGGGGATGTGCTTTTACACTTTTAGAAAATATCAAAGGCTGAAGTACAAAGTTGTCTAGAGCTTGTGCTACTGCAAATGGAATAAGAGCTGTAAAAACAAAGGAGGTAAGATTCAAATCCGGATTAGCTTCTAGCTGACCTGTAGCTGCTAGGCTTACACCTACTAGTGCACCCATAAGTGGTCCTATATAAGGTATGATGTTAAAGATGCCAGCTACGAAACCTATGAGTAAAGCATTTTTAACCCCTAGGATGGTGAGACCTACGGTGATTACTATCATGACTATACTTATCTGAAGGACTACTCCTACAAAGTAGCGAGTCAGTAAATCCTTGGTTTCATTAAAGATAGTTCTGATTTTGTCCAGATACTTATCAGGTGTGATGCCTGCCATCACATTGTCTACTATGCTGCCATCTTTTATAAGGAAAAAGCTAATGAAAATTATAGAAAAAGCAGCTACTAATGAGCCAGTTATGCCATTTAGTATCCCTTTTACATAGTTCCCTATATCTCCCATACTAAAGATGTCAGTCACTTCACGCTTGATGATTTTTTGGAGTTCAGCCTCGTCTACATTGGCTTTTTTTATCCAAAGAGATGCAGATTCTATCTGCGGTTGTATTCTAGCTACTATGTTGTCTGAATCTATTTCTGAGATGATATGTGCCTGCTCTACTACTGTAGGGATAAGAAGTCGAAATAGTCCTATGACAATAAAGATAAATACGACCAATACGAGACTAGACTTTAGCCAATTCGGTATTTCCCAGTTTTTTATTTTCACCTTACTAAGTAAGGTCATAAGAGGACGTGCCAAGAAAGCAATAATCGCTGCTGCGAAAAAATAGTAGATAATAGAGCGTACGTTCCATACTATATATCCTAGTATAGCTACACCAAATAGACCTAAGAAGAGACGAACATTTTTATTCTGTAACATGTTTATCAGAGCAAATTTCGGTTAAAACTCGGTTAGTTGATTTAGGATGTAAAAAGGCGATCACTTTGCCATCGGCACCGTCCTTCGCTTCTTGATGTATCGCATCGAACCCTTCAGATTTTAGTCGAACTAATTCAGAATTCACATCCTCTACAGCAAAGGCTATGTGGTGCACTCCTTCTCCTTTTTTTTCTACAAAGGAGTGTATCGCACTTGACTCTTTAGTAGCTTGTAAAAGTTCTATTTTTACATCTCCTACTTGAAAGAAAGAAGTAATCACACCTTCGCTTTCTACTTCCTCCATCTTGTAGTGTTCGGTATTTAGCAGCTTAGCAAAAAGCTTATTACTCTCCGCTATATCTTTTACTGCTATGCCTATATGCTCTATTTTTTGCATCAGAGCAAAAGTAGTGAAAGCAGGCATATTCTTTAGGAAGTCTTACTTATAGTATTCCTACTTCTTTCATGCATTCTGTCATCATAGAGTAGGTACGTTGTATATCTGCATCTAACCCTATGGAGAATCGGATAAGGCCATCCGTTAATCCCATCTTTTTTTGTTCTTCTTCAGGGATTTCTGATGAAGTGGAACTTCCTGGGGCACTAAATAGTGTTTTGTAAAAACCAAGACTCACAGCTAGGTAGCCTAAGTTTTTGTTTTGCATTAGTTCCATAAGTTCATTTGCTTTTGCCAAGCTGCCTACGTCTATGGTAAGCATGCCGCCAAAGCCATACTCTTGGTTTAGCATCTCTTTGTAGATTTGGTGAGATGGATGAGAAGGCAATCCTGGATAAACTGTTTTTAGACCAGCGGTCTCAAATTTTTCAGCTAGATAAAGAGCATTTTTACTGTGTTGTTGTATTCTGATGTGAAGTGTTCTTAGGTTTTTCAAAACAGAAGATGCTCTCAGACTATCCATAGTAGAGCCCAAAAGCATACATGCTCCGGTATTCACATCTCTAAGGGCGTTTATAAAATCTTGTGTGCCGCATACCACACCACCTACCGTGTCACTAGACCCGTTAATGAATTTAGTGAGACTGTGAATTACAATATCTGCACCCAAGTTTTGAGGAGATATAGAAAGTGGCGAAAAGGTATTGTCTACTATTAGTTTTAAGTTGTGCTTTTTGGCTAGTGCAGAGAGAGCCTTTATATCTGCTACTTCCAGAAGTGGGTTACTTACGCTTTCGCAATAAAGAATTTTTGTATCCTTAGTAATGGCAGCTTCTACCGCTTCTAGGTTTGTGATATCTACGAAAGAAGTGTTAATGCCAAACCCTGGAGTGAAGTTTTTGAGGAAAGCATACGTACCGCCATAGATAGTCCTGCTGCATACGATATGGTCATTTGCTTTGCATAACTCTAAAATTACGCCAGTGATAGCTCCCATGCCAGACGCCGTTACATTGGCCGTCTCTGTACCTTCCATAGCCGCTAGTGCCTCGCCTAGGTATAGGTTAGAAGGGGTAGAGTGCCTAGAGTATAGATAGCATCCGTCGGCATTGCCTTCGAATGTATCAAACATCGTTTTTGCAGATAAAAACGTATAAGTAGACGAGTCAGAAATAGAAGGGTTCACTCCTCCAAATTCGCCAAAATACTGAAGATCTTGTATGTTGTTAGCTGGTTTAAAATCCATTTGGCAATAATACATCTTATTGCTTATGAACAACAAGTACAGGGGTTGCTATAATTTTATATTTAGCTGATAGGAGCAGATTCTCGTTCTCCTTTTTTAGCTATAATCTCGGAGTACTTGTCCTCTGTATCCATTATACCCTAAGAATATCCCAACAGTATTTTCTCTCCTCATTACATATTATTTTGTGCAACACTATTGCCGGACTAGACAAAATTCACACAAAAAAAGATGCCCAAAGTTGGGCATCTTTCTGATGATTTTTTATGCTGTTTTCGCTTATCTGGTGATTACTGCTTTTTTGCTGAAAGTAGTATTGCCGTCAGTGAATTCAAGTATGTAAGTGCCCTCATATACCGCTTGCACATCATAATATGCTATGGTGCTGCCTGGTCTTACTGTAGTCTGGCTTATCTCTTTTCCCATTAGGTCTATCAGTCTTATAGTTACATTAGAGGTGTTAAGCCCGTTTAGTTGTATGGCTATCAGGTCTGTAGCTGGATTCGGATACAGTGTGATATCATTTGCTTCTAATCTGCTTATAGAATTAGTAGATGGCGTATAAACCGTTGTAGTTTCAGATACTGTAGTTACTTTTCTGTCCTCTCTTACTCCATAAAATGTCGGCCCTATAGCATACGGATATGCCGAATTCCAATTTTTATCTACCGTGCAGAAGTAGGCATATGTTCCTTTTGGGTATTCTGGGGTTACACAGAATCTGCCATTGTGCTCGTCTAAGTAAGCCTCGTCTGCATTGCTTTTGAACTCATAATCTTCTCTAAAGTATCCCAAGAAATAAGTGCCATCTACTGACGGTCCTAAATCAGAAGTACTACCATCAGGCTTAGTGGTACGTGCGGTGATATTTCTAAGGCTATAACCAGATTTTATTCTTACTACATCTCCTGTTCCATCTTTTTTGGCATTGCCATAAGCTCCATATATTGGGAAGCCATCATATGCATACCCTATCAGAGGTGAGTGGCTGTTGCTATCTATAGCATACAGACCTTCTGCATCATATAAATTACATATTTCAGAAGTTGTATTTAGATCTAGTTTGAAAGCAGAAGGGTTTTGGTGATGGTGGTAGTTTCCCATAGCTGGGTGTCCTTTAGCACAATCAAAACCTTCTTTTTCTGCAGGTATGGCATCTCTGTTCCAGTCTTGAGTAGCTCCCATTCCGCCTGTACAGCGTGGGTTACCAGGTCCGCCGCATAAAGCTCCAGTAGTAGGATCCCAAGCTACACCGTCTCTGTAGTCAAATAGTGCTACTCCGTTTATGAATATTCCCACATTACCGCCAGTGGTAGCCATTAGAGTACCCGTATTTGCAGTTGGGTTTAGTGGGATTTTATAAATGCCGTTTTGGTTGGTTGCTTGGCTAGGGTTGCCATCACTAAATGGTCCTGTAGGGTAAGAGGGAATACCTGTAGCAGTCACATATACAAAGTCCGCTGAGTATTCTACTTTTTGGCAATTTACTAGAATACTGTTAGCTACTAAAGTGGGGTTGCCTTTTGGATAATAAAATCCAGTTTCTGTTGTGTTTTGAAGCCAAGAAGATACTGCAGGACTTACTTGAGACTGTCCTAATAGGCTGATGCTCATTACGATTATAAGAAGTGATTTTTTCATTTTTGTTCTGGGTTTAATATTTTAATTGGATATTTATTCGTCTTAGTAAGTATAAATTCTTGATCATTAAGCGTAAGAAGAAAAGCAGTGAGATCCACTTTTTCGGTAGAACTGAGCTTTATGCGTTGTTGTAGTTTTTTAGATAAATGAATCGTATTATGTATTCCATCTGTATAATGATTTAGCACCTCATTTATTTTTTGAAATCTACCGTCGTGCATGTACGGATAGGTGTAACTTAGATTTCTTAAGCTTGGTACTTTAAAGAGAAAGCTATCAGCAGCCTCCAGTGTGACTGAATATCTGCCTATATCTTTTATCTCCCGATCACTTTTTAAGCCATTGTTTTTAAAGGTATGATTTGTAAATAGTGGTTCAGTATGACAGGAGTTACAGCTTGATTTAAAAAGTAGGTAGCCTACTTTTTCTTGAGATGTAAATGAATCTATTTTTTGAACTACTCGGTCGTATTTAGCATTTGCGGAAACGAGTGAAAGTTGGAAAGCAGAGAGAGCTTTTAGCATTCGCTGACTGGTAATGGAAGTGTCTCCATACGCAGCTCGAAATAGGTTAGGATAGATGCCACTATTTTGTAATTTACTCAGTACATTCGGTAGTGATTCTCCCATTTCTCCCGGGTGAGAAATAGGTGCAAGTGCTTGTACGTCGATATGGTTTATAGCTCCGTCCCACATGAGTTTTTGTTGCCATGCTAAGTTAAATAGTGCAGGAGCATTTCGAGTACCTATACTATCATCTATACCATGACTTACTGCGTGGTCTGTATGAGCAAAAGCATTATACGGAGAGTGACAACTGGCACAGGAGATCGTGCCGTCCAAGGAGAGTAGCGGGTCGTAGAATAGAGCTCTCCCTAGTAGTATACTCTCTGCTGAACTATTGAATGAATAGTTTGGTTTGGGGAAGTGAGAAGGTCTTAGGCCTATGATTTCAGAAGAAGAAAAATAACATGCTAAACTCAAAAAGAGGAATGCTATAATCTTCATTTTGAATTAAAGGATTGAGCTATTTTCTTGGAAAGATTAACCGCTTCATTACAAGGTCTCATTATACTCCACTGGTCTATAGTGCCTATAGCTTGAAGTTGAAATGCTAGCGTTTTGCCAGTCAGAGAAAGCATGACATCCTGCGAAGCATTATATGGATACGAATATCCTCCTAGGTGAAAGGTGAACTTCTTATCGCCACGCAATCCCTCTATTTTGGTATTGATATATCCGCTCTGCCATGTCCAATACATGCCGTGTATTGGGTCTAGATCATCAGAAAGAGCACCTTGGCTATTGGTGGTACTGTCTATGCCTAGAGTAAATTTTATATGAGTAAAATGAAAAGAATCTGGCGTTGGTATCTTTAGGGTTTGTGCATTACTAATGTCCATTAGATAAGCCTGTTTCTTGGGCAGGTAGTCTTCATTAATCTCCTCGTTATGAAATCTCACATTAGAGATATAGAAGCGTATTTTACTAAAGCTGAAACTATCTCCGCAGGCCTTATTAAGTTCTATTTTGTCTGCTCCCCAGGAAGGGATGATAGTAATAGAGTCTTGAGCCTTGCAGCTTATCACTACTAGGTATGTTACTATATATGCTATTAGTCTCAAGTTAAATGTTAGACAGTTGGTAAAGGAGTTTTATTCCATGTTGCAATAGTCATCACTCTGCTCCACAGTCTTTAAGTTTTCAAAGTCTACATCGTTTTTCTTTTTCACTTTTCCCCAGCCAAAGAGTTTTTCGAATAGGGGTAATGAGCCATTGTCTGCTACTGCTTGTAGGTAAAATACCTCGTGTTCCTTTTCTTTGATAGCCATCTCATATAGTATCTCGTCATGCTCCGTTATTCCTAAGCTACGGAAGTATTTCATCATGACGAAGTACTCGCATACATTGCCACTTTCTAGTACTCCTGCAAAGTAGTAGGGCATAAATTTTCCTATCACAAAACAGCTGGCAGCTATAGTCTGACCTATGAAATAAAACTTAAATTCTAACCACTTGGAAATGGGGATGTCGTACTGCTCCATAATTTTGAGCACTTCTGCTCTATTTTCCCATTCGTCCAGTTCTATTTGTTGAATGGCTATTTTATGCTCTGGATTTTTGACAGACTTGGCGTGACCTATGTAGGCTAGTGAAGCTGCTTTCTCAGCAGAATATGCCGTTTTTAATAGTTTGACTAGTTTTGGATGATGTATCTTCATCTTTGAATTAATGAATCAAAGGTAGAAATTTATGAATTCAATTAAAGCACTGCTAATGAGCACTAGTCTGATTTCCTATTCTTCTTCAGATACTTCAGTGTTTTTCCCTGCAGTCTCTTTGTTTATTTCTTCCTCAGATAGGATTATAGACGTAATGGTATGGTTAGGTCTCAATATGTAGTAGGCTGTTACTTCTGTATTATTTATAGCTACCAATTCGTCATCTACATAGTAGTTGAAACTCACATTTCCTTTTTCGTTGCTCACGCGTATAGTGCTGGGTAAGTCGCTTGATGTTATTTCTACTGCACCAGAAAGTGTACCTGTTATTAGGTTCCATTTTGGGTCGATTTTGGTGCTGCCCAGTATCATTTTTTCATCTTTTGTTATTTGGATAAGGTGAGGGTCTAAAGTGCTTGTATATTTTATAGAAGCATATTTCCCTACTAACGAACCCCATTGCTCTATTCTAGGTTCCAGTTCTTCCGCATTCAGATTGAAAGTTTGAATCATCTTTCGCTCGGGGAATTCTACAGTGACGGTGTACATAGGATATGCCCCATCTTCCACAGCTTGTATGAGCCCATATTCGGTAAGTTGTTCGTCGTCTTCATCTGTAGAATCTTCTAGAGTGTTTGTCTCTGGTGCTTCCTCATTCTCTTGCTTTGGAGCACTAGTACAACTCGCTATTATCAAAGAAAGAAATAGTAGAAAGTAAATGTTTTTAAGGTGTTGGTTGGTTCGTTTCATTGTATACTATTTTAGTAAATAGATAGTTTTTGTGCTGCTAGAAGTTGAGAGTTGGCAAATACATTTACAGTATATATTCCTGCGGCTAATGTAGAGATGTCAATCTTTTGTAGTGTTTTTATAGCGTTAATTTCTAGTACAGTACTCCCCATACTGTTCATTATTTGGATGCTTCCGGCATCAAAATGGGAGGCATTTATTTCAAGGAAAAACGAATTTTGAGCAGGGTTAGGGAATATGGATGTGGCTTTATAAGTTGGTTCAGGATTATCTATGGAAGTAATAGTGCATTCGCCCAGCATATTGTCATCCATCCAAGTAAGTCTGGTAGTGAGCCAGTTTTTTAGGAAAGTTATTTCCTCTTCGTAGGTGTCTCCTACATAGTCATTTGGCCATACATATTGACCTAATATATCCCATCTTTCAAAATTACGAGCGGGTGCGTCACCCATTTCTGTGAGGCGGTCATCTATATACTGCATAAGGCTATCGGTATGCAGTGGTCCATTTCTGAGCTGGTTCCAGCGGCAATTTATTTGGTCAGATACTTCGGGTATATCGGTGAGTTTCTTTACCCAAAACGGATGAGCATTATCACAGGTTCCTTGAAACTCATACGTCCAACCTTCAGGTTCTGGTGAGCATACGAAATTGAAATTACCAAAGCCTAGATTGAAATCCCATAAAGGACCAAAGTGCAATTTTCCGCCATTGGTAGACTTCTTCTTATGCATATAGAAACTGAGCTTATATGCGTCTATGTGTTTGCCCATTTCTGACACTAGAAAGTAATCTATCCACGAAGGTGCGTCTACGTAGCTTTTATATTTCCAGTAGTAGTCTGTAGACTCCATATCTCCCTCAAAACTAGTGAGGTAGGTTTTTATATACTCTCGCTGCACCTCCTCTAGGTCTTCTGCCTTAGGATCGTGATATGCATAGAACTTACTAGGAGATGAGCCGCTGTACCAGCCGTCTATGTTAGAACTTTCGTCATCTCTATCTATCTGTAGGATATAGCCACCTGTTAGCTCTTGGCCACTTATATCTTCGGGTTTTAAGTTGGCTATATCTACTCTGTTTTTATCTCGTTTTATTTTTTCGGTGAGCATATATACTCCCCGGTAGTCATTATTTACATAGAGTTCGCAGAGACGAGTACGCGGGGTATATTTCCCGGTTGTGGTGCCCATGTGGTAGGCTAGTGAGTTACGAAGCAGTGACTTATCGCTATAAGGCCCATGCAGCACCCAGTCGTTTTCAGACGGCATACCGAGTAGCGATACATTGTTATTACTTCCATCAGTATTGCGAGTTTCTAGTCCGTAGTTTTTCTTCGGGAATGATTGAGAAGATGCCCCGCGTATTTCTATTCCTATAGTGCCATTATAGCCATTGTAGGGGTCTGTAAGGTTGTTCATGTTTCCAGATCCGTTATCTACTATGCCCATCTGTGCGATGACTTTGGGGTCGTCTTGTATCTCGGTGCTATTTTCTGTAGTAATGATAATGAGTGGCAGGGTGCCTCCTAGGCTTGGTGGGAGAAACCATGTCGGCGTGCTGCGGTAGTTTGTTGAATTGTCACTGATACCCAAAGTCAAAAAGAAGTTACTGCTCATATCAGAGGAGGTAAGACTCTGATTGTGTATCTGTATGGCCAGGGTGTTACTGCCTTGTTTTACGAATGAGCGAAAATTACTAGGTCTAAATCCGTAGGATTCAGGGAGCTCACCTTGATAAAGCTGAGCTTCTTTAAAAGTAGTAGCCAGTGCATCAAAAGTAGGAGGAGTGCCTACTGTTCCTATATTGTTTCGAGCTATTTCTATACCATTTAGATACGCCACAAAAGCATCGTCATAATCTGCCTGAAGTATAAGATATTTGATTACGGCGGTATCTACTAGGTTGAATGTTTTTCTTATATAGACAGATGACGTAGCTCCTATAGTAGTGTTGTCGTCAGCATCATCATACCCAAATCCACCTTGCCCCTCTGACCAAGCGTTAGCATTAAAACTAGGCTGCATCCATAGACTAGCAGGTTCGCTACTTCCTACGAAGTAGCTCCACTGGTCAGTATTTTTAACAGCAGTCTCCCAGTGATCAATGGATTGTGCATTAGCCAAATTGCTAGCTGCTAGAAGACAATATATGAGTGTGGTATTGCTTATCAATTTAAACATATTTATAAAAAAACGTGAAAGTAAACTCTTTTTAAAAATAAAAGTTAGTCAGGAGCTAATTTGACTATTTTTTGATAATGTTAGTTATGATGTTTAAAGCTATTTGTGGAACTTTTAAAATCAGCTAGTGATGGCTTTGACTAATCTTTTGGTGGAGATGAAAGGATTTGTAAAAGTGAATAGGCATTTGGCAGTAAAATTTAAAAAACTGCTAATCCTTGATAAAATCATTCAGCCACTTCATCCTCTCGCTTATTGGAGAGAGTGAGACATATCCTTTTGATTTCTTTTGAATTTTTCCTCGTTCATCTACGAGGTAAGATGTAGGAGAGGCTGCAGTGAATAGCTTTTTGGATATTGGATTACAACTGGTTGCTTTTTTATTGCTTCTGTGGAGTTTTCTGATGCGACATTGTGCTAAAATAAGGTAGTCAGATGCGTCTATTTTAAAATCGTTACGCAAATCAGATAAGCCATTCTGCTCAGAGTTATAGAACTCTTTGATTTGATTTGCAGAGTTTTCAAGCATCACGATAATTTGATATTTGCTAGTATCTATCGTCAGTGCTAAGCTGTCTAAGTCTTTCATTAATTTCATAGCGTGGTAGCATCCTAAATAATTTACCACAACTAAAGTTCTTTTGTTTTGAAATAGATTTTCAGAGTGAATTTGGCCAATTGAATCTGGGAGTTCGAAAGACGGAAATTTTCTTGAAACGTTTGTGCTGCTTGAGGTAAGGAACCATAGTAGAAATGCGATAGGGATAAATGTGAGTTTAAAGTTCATTCTATAATCAAATATACAATATCTATTTTCAGTCACTCTACTCTTCTATTATTCATATTCCAGTCACCCTTATCACCCTATCAAAAAAACCAATACCCTCACCAAACTTTATCCACTCTAAGCCGTTATATTTGCAATAGATTAAGTGTAAATAAAGATAAGAAAACAGAATGAATTTCCCGATATACTTAGATAATAACAGTACTACGCCGATGGATCCTCGCGTACTCGAGGCAATGCTTCCTTTTTTCAATGAGAAATTTGGTAATGCAGCAAGTAGAAATCACAGTTTTGGCTGGTCAGCTGAAGAGGCTGTAGACTATGCAAGAGAGCAAGTGGCTCGTTTGATAGGTTCTACTAGCAAAGAAATAATTTTCACATCTGGGGCTACTGAAGCTAATAACTTAGCTATCAAAGGCGTCTATGAGATGTATGTTTCCCAAGGGAATCATATGATAACCGTAACTACTGAGCATAAAGCAACATTAGACGCGTGTAAGAAAGTAGAGAAAATGGGAGGCGAGGTTACGTATCTTTCTCCTAATGAGGATGGGCTAATCAACCTTGCAGATTTGGAAGCTGCTATTACAGACAAAACGGTATTGATTACCATAATGTATGGTAATAATGAGATCGGCGTGGTGCAAGATATAAAAGGCATCTCGGCTATAGCTAAGAAGAATGGAATACTATTTCATACGGATGCTACGCAAGCGGTAGGTAAAATACCAGTAGATGTAAATGAAGATGGGATAGACCTGCTTAGTTTTACAGCTCATAAGATGTACGGACCTAAAGGGGTAGGTGCATTATACGTAAGACGTAAAAATCCAAGAGTAAAAGTTACTAGCCAGATGGATGGTGGTGGACACGAGAGAGGTATGAGAAGTGGTACGCTAAATGTGCCAGGTATCGTAGGTTTCGGTAAAGCATGTGAAATCTGTCAAGATGAAATGGCAGACGAAGCAGTTAGATTGAGTACTATGAGAGATAGACTTGAAAAAGAATTACTCACCATAGAAGAAGCATACGTAAATGGTAATGCAGAACACAGACTTCCACACGTTGCCAATATTTCTTTTAAATTTGTAGAAGGAGAAGGACTAATGATGGGTACTAAAGATATCGCGGTAAGTAGTGGTAGTGCTTGTACGAGTGCATCACTTGAGCCTAGTTATGTTTTGAAAAGTCTTGGTTTAGATGATGAGCTAGCTCATTCATCTTTACGTTTTGGTTTAGGTAGATTTACTACTGATCAGGAAATAGATTTTGCTATAGACCACGTGAAGACGGCAGTACATAAACTAAGAGAAATGAGTCCGTTATGGGAAATGTTTAAGGACGGTATAGACCTTAAGGCCATAGAGTGGGCAGAGCATTAAAAAGAAGAATAAAGGAAGGTTTAAGGTTTAATACATATTGTATTAAAAACACCTTTAAACCATAATAATTAATAAAATTAAAAATTGTAGATATGGCATATTCAGAAAAAGTAATCGATCACTATCAAAATCCAAGAAACATTGGTACACTAAATAAAGAATCCAAAACGGTAGGTACAGGCCTAGTAGGAGCACCTGAGTGTGGAGACGTAATGCGTCTTCAGATAGAGGTGGATGATGCTACAGGTCTCATAAAGGACGCTAAGTTTAAGACTTTCGGATGTGGTTCAGCTATCGCTTCTTCTTCACTAGCTACAGAGTGGCTTAAGGGGAAAAGCATAGATTCGGCTATGGAAATAGATAATATGGAAATAGTAGAAGAGCTTGCTTTGCCACCAGTAAAGATTCACTGCTCGGTACTAGCAGAAGATGCTATTAAAATGGCTATCAATGACTACCGTGTGAAACAGGGTTTAGAGCCAATAGTAGACGATAAAAAGCATTATTAACAAAGTAACTAGAGAAGCGTGACTAGTAAGTAGTCGCTCCTCACTAATTATCTAATAACTATAAATAATATGATAACAGTATCAGAAAAAGCAGCTAGTCAAGTGAATACACTTATGTCGACTGAGGGTCTAGATAAGGACTACTTTATTCGTGTGTCTGTAGTAGGCGGCGGATGCTCTGGTCTTAGCTATAAGATGGATTTCGATAATGAAAGCCAAGAAAATGATCAGGTTTTTGAAAGTCAAGGATATAAGGTAGTTTGTGATATGAAAAGCTTCTTATACCTGTGCGGTACAGAGCTTGATTTTTCAGATGGATTAAACGGAAAAGGTTTTCAGTTTAATAATCCAAATGCTAGCAGATCCTGTGGATGCGGAGAGAGTTTCTCTGTATAGTATCTACTTGAAATAAAATATAGGAAGGAGTACTGAGAAGTGCTCCTTTTTTTGTGGGCAAAGACTTGCCGCGGATTCGCTAACTCTTTTTAGGTAGTTTCAGAGGATGTCATACTAGGGTATTATGAACTTCCATACAGATTTCAATAATTTTATAACTTTCTTCTTTATGTATTAGTTCAGCCATTGACTACGAAACACGTGGCATAATTTCAATTAGTGAATTCGCGGCATTTCCCTAACTTTGGCACGTGCAACGCAACTCTAAGATAATTTCTCGATTAACCGCCCTTTGGGCTCTAAGTGAAGCTGGTTTAGGCGGTGTTTTACATGCACTACAATCACCATTCACTGGACTATTTGTGGGTGGCTTTGCGATTGTTCTGTCAAGTCTTATTGCTTATTTCGCAGAGGATAAGTGGAATACTATCTTTAGGTCATTACTCGTAGTTCTAATCATTAAATTAGCAGTAAGCCCACATTCGCCACCTACGTCTTACCTAGCGGTAAGTTTTCAAGCACTCATGGCTGCACTTATTTATAGTAAGCTTAGTCTTACCAAATGGAGTGCTATGCTTTTAGGCGTAGTTACTTTAGTAGAGTCCGCTATTCAAAAATTATTGGTACTCACACTTATTTATGGTAAAAGCCTGTGGGAAGCAATAGATTCATTTAGTATTTATGTGATTAAGAAAATGGGTTTCCTAGGAAATATATTTTCATCTACAGCCGTGATTTCTATCTACCTATGGCTTTATGCTTTGCTAGGATTAGTTGTAGGGTATATCATTTACGATATAGTGCGTTACTTGGAGGTAAACCAAGGGAACGTTAAATACCAGATACAAGCCATAGAGTTTGATAATGAGGTAGGACTGGCCAAAAAGAAGCGTGGGAGATGGAGACAGTGGGTTATTTTCGGTATTTTCTTTGCACTCATAGCTGCGTATTATTTCTTTGTAAAAGAGGGGGATGCCGTATGGAAAAACTGGCTCTATATATTCTTGCGAAGTGCAGGAATATTACTGCTGTGGTACTATATAGTTGCTCCAATATTTAAAAAGTACTTTTCCCGATTCTTAGAAGGCAAAAAGCACAGGGTGCAGGCAGAGGTCGACGAAACACTTACTCTATTGCCTTATCTCAGAAAAGTAACAAAGCTAGCTTGGAAGGAAAATGAGAATGAAAAGGGATTGAATAAGCTACGCAACTTTATGGGCGATACTATACTCTATAGTATCCATTTAAAACTTGAAGAATAATGATATACATCTTAGCAGGTGATATACGTACGGGCAAAACTACAGCCCTGCGGGAGTGGGTAGAAACGTGGGATAACGTGAAGGGAATACTCTGCCCAGATAATAAGGAGGATATCCGTTATCTGCACAATATAGAGTCTAAGGAAAATTTTCCGCTGCAAGTACCAGAGGTTGGTGAAAAGACTATTTCTGTGGGACGTTTCCATTTCTTAGAGGATTCGTTTAATCTAGCTAATTATTTTCTCATTAAAACATTTGACGAATACGATTTTGAGTTTTTAGTACTAGACGAACTAGGCAAGCTAGAACTCAATAATCAAGGGATACATCAAGCTACTAAGTACATTGTAGATCAATACAAGTCTAATGATGATAAGAATCTTCTACTTGTTGTACGCACGTCTCTGGTAAATGAGGTCATAGCTCATTATGGCATCAAAAGCTTTCAGATAGTAGCTAAAGAGATGCTGCCGTAGAATCGGGTCATCCTGAGCGTAGTCGAAGGGTCGAATCGATTTTCATTGTCTTACATTTCGACTCCGCTCAATGTGACAACTTAAACTTTACTTTAAACTTAGATTTTGTAGGTCTTCAGCTGTATTCACATTTACAAACTCTTGTTCATTGGTTATTGGTACTCGTTGATTGCCAAATTGGTTTAGGAATTTTTGGATAGAACGACCTCCGTTATCAAAATATTCTTCTAGGCACGGTAGTGTTTCGATCTCCCAGATGCTTAGCATTGGTTCCCAAGTATTGCTTTGCTCATTATAATAAGTTGTAGAAAGCAGGTCGCAATTTCGGTGTTGTATAAGGTTTTTAA